>Ga0335085_10008642_pt1 | contig 15516 bp, 16 predicted proteins | sample Lox_Sample_45_FD_206712 | JGI IMG/M metagenome (GOLD analysis project Ga0335085, IMG submission 206712) | Soil microbial communities from Loxahatchee National Wildlife Refuge, Florida, United States - Lox_Sample_4.5 | ecosystem: Environmental > Terrestrial > Soil > Wetlands | place: USA...
GCCGGTACTTGCCCTTGACCGTCACCCACTTGAAGAGTTGGAAGTTGAACGGGGTAGTCGGCCCCGTCACCTTCGGGTAGGCGTCGATCGTGATCCGGTAGCGGCCCGGCGTGGGAAAGACGACGGACTCGCTCACGTCCCCGTCGGGGTCGGCGTCGGCGTCGTCGTACTGGATGTGGCTGTCGTCGCTGCGGACGATGATCAGATCGACGCCGGAATGCGGCTCACAGCACTCCTTGTACTCGGTGAGCGGCTTGCCCGAGGGCTGCCGGATCGTGAAGGAGACCGTCGTCCGCCGTCCTGCGACGACCGGGCCGCTCGGCTTGAACCCGGAGAGGCCGAAGACGCGTGCGGGCAGGACTCTCGGGCCGGTAGTGGAAGCGGCGCCACCGCCGGAGCCGCAGCCGGACAGCAATACGACTGCGGCGAGCACCGCGAGCAGAACGGGCTGTATCGGCCGCCTAGTCATCGCGACACGTGAAGCGTGAAGGGGACGGTGACGACGCGGTCGCGGAGGTAGGTCAGCAGGAACAGGCGCCAGGTACCGGCCTCGGGAAGCAGCACTCCCACCTTGAGAACTCCCGGCGCGGTCGAGTGGCCGGTCACGTGGATGTTGCCGAGCGCGGAGAAGCAGTAGATGGCACCGGGTTTGCAGACGTGGGTGTGTGAGTAGGCGAGGTTCCCTTGTCGGTAGAAGATGGCGTGGGCGAGGGCGCCGCGCCATGTCCCGAAAACGGCCTTGCGTCCGTCCGGATCGGTGGCGTGGATGACGAGGAAGCTCGGCTCGATCGCTTTCAACCGTGGATGTCCCTCGATCGTGAAGTGGTATCCATCAACCACCACCGTCGACCTCGGTGGAGGTAGCGGCTGAGGGTGGTAATGGCCTTGCACGGTCACCCACTTGAACAGTTGGAAGTTGAAGGGCGTGTTCGGATTGGTGACCTTCGGCCAGGCGTCGACGGTGACCCGGTAGCGGCCGGGCGTGGGGAAGACCACCGGCTGACGCACTTCCCCCTTGGCAGCGGGCATGAGCGCGTCGAACGTGAGGTGGCTGTCGTCGCTGCGGATGACGAGCAAGAAGACTCCGACGTGCGGCGCGCAGCACTTCCTGTACGCCGTGAGCGGCTTTCCCGAGGGAGTCCGGATCTTGAAAGAGACCATCGTCGGCCGTCCCGCACGGACAGGCCCGGTCGGCTTGAAGCTGGATAGGCCGAAGACGCGGCCGGGAAAGATCGTCGGTCCGGTGGTGGCGGTACTGCCGGAGCCCGAGCCGCAGCCGGCGAGGAGCGCCGCCGCAGTGATGGTGACGAGAACGATGAGTGAACCACGGTGAAGCATCCGGACGAGCTCTCCTTCCCCTCTACTCATGTGACTTCAACCCCCGGCACGGTCGACGACGAGGACCGTGAACGGCAGTCCGTGTTTCGGCGTGATCGTGTAGCTGAGGCCCCAGTGTCCGACCATGACGAGCGCCGGGGCCTTGCGGGTGTAGACGCCGGGAGCCGTCTCGGCGAGCTGGTACTCCTGCGTCGGCATCTGCATGTCGAGCATCGCGAAGGTCAGGGTCACGTCCGCTCCCGAGACGGGCTTCCCGCCGCGCGTCAGCCGGAGCCCAAACGAGTCCGGCGCAGCTGCCCGGTTGGGATCGACCAGGACCTGGAGCTTGTAGCCGCCCCGGGTCACCGTCGAGGCGACCTTGCCCGGCCCGACGCGCGCGATCGCCGAACCTTCCTCTGCGAACGCCGGCGGCGGCGGCGCGACGCTCGACAGGACGGCCGCCGCGAGAATCGCGCCGGCCACCAGCACGGCCTCGATGGAGACGAGCGTCCGCAGCAGCCGCGCCGAGGCCTCGCTCACCTCGGGCCGCGAGAGGCCCGGCTTGTTCTTCAGGAGGTTCACCGAGGCGAGCAGCATCGCGGCCAGGAGGATCCCGGCCTTGATCAGGATCACCTTCCCGTACGTCGTGAGCCAGAGCGCGTTCAGAACGGGGAGATGGAGGACCGAGGCGCCGACGCCGGTTCCGAGCAGGATGAGGACCGAGACGAAGGCGACGTTCGAGAAGCGCGGCACGCATACCGCGAATCCGGCGACGCGTCGCGCAGCCGGGAGGGTGGCCCATACGACGAGCAGCCCGATCAGGCCGCCGATCCAGAGCGAGCCCGACACGAGATGGAGCCAGTCGAGCAGGATGGCGACGCCGCGGGGCGCGGTCTGCCCGGCGTGGCCGACGGCGCCGGGAAGGACGAGCACCGCCGCTGCCCCGCCGAACGCGCCGCTGAGCGCGAGCAGCGCCGCGACCGAGCGGCCCTCGCGCTCGGGCCGATCGGTCCAGATCGCGACGGCCGCGGCGAGCACGAAGAGCGCGAAGCAGAGCTCGACGTCGACATAGCCGCGGCCGAAGGCCGTCAGTCGCCAGAGTGGCACGACGGCCGTGACGCTCCAGAACGAGCGAAGCGAGTCGATCGAGACCGCTTCCTCGAGATAGGCCGGGATCGCGATCAGGCCGAGCGCGGCGACGACCGCAAAGGCGAGCGTGAGCCGGCTCAGGCTCGTGCCGGACACGCGACGGACGAGCGGCCGCGCGATCACGACCCGCAGCACGAACAACCCGATCGCCGTCATCACCGTCAGGAACGCGAGCCACTTCGCGACCACGAGCGGCGTCGAGGTCGCCGTCCCGGCGATATGCGGGACCGTGAACTGCGGCGCCGGCCCAGCGTCTGGCCCGACGGCGAACGTGAACGCCCCCTGCACCGGATGCCCGTCGACCGAGATCGCGCGCCAGTAGACGAGATACCAGCCCTGACCGATGTGCTTGATCGGGACGACGAGCGTGTCCGGATCCGACGGCGAACGAGTGACCGGACCCGTCGTCTCCTGATGCGCATCGACGTCGGTGACCGAGATGATCGCGAACCGGGGCTCGACCGCCTCGTCGTAGGTCAGCTGGACGCTGCTGGGAGGCCGGCTCAGGATCACGCTCGCCTCCGGAACGGTCTTGATCAGATAGGCGTGGGCGGACGCCGCCGCGGGCACCAGCAATGCCAGCGCCACGACGGCGACCGCCACGGCTCCACGCCTACGCGCAGTCACGTGAGCGAACGGCCCCCACGCGAGAACAGCGCGATGCCTCCGACGAGAAGGCCGAGCGCGCCGAGGACGAGCGCGGCGATCGTCAGGGTCGACGTGCCGCCGCCCGAGACAGAGCTCACCACGTCGATGGTCGGCGCCGGCGCAGCAGACGACTCCGGCCCGGACCAGTCCACGATCGACCCGTCCGAGTAGGTCTGCTGCACGTGGAACGTGTACGTCCCCGCCGCGGACGGCTGGGCGAGGAACTGGAACAGCGAGTCGTCCTCGGTCGGAACATGGCCGCCGGACCACGTGACCTGCGTGACGACCGCGTTCTCCCCGGATCCGGTCGACTGCTCCACGCGCTTCCAGCCGGGGCTCGGCACGAACGAGTCGATCGAGAATCCCTTCGGCAGCGTCAGGACGATCTTCGTCGTGAACGCGTTCGTCTTCTCGGTCGGGATGGCGAGGCTGTAGAGCTGCAGCTCGTTCGCCAGCGAGACCGACGGGCTCATGCGGGCGTGCGCGGACGCACTCGCGACGGCGACCAGGCCGACCACGGTCGCGCACACAAACACCGCAAAGCGGCTCTTGCGGTTCAACTCACTCTCCTTCGGTAGCGGGACCCGCCGCCGGCCGGCGGCGGTTCTGCTCAGCCGGCGAAGAGAGGAGGTCCGCGCCGCCCCAGGCTGCGCGAGAGAAGCGACGAGAGCGGAGGGAGAACCTGTGCCGCCGGAATGAGCGTCGGAGGCGCCGCGCCACGGAGGCGCGGCGGCGAGACGCGGCCGAGGCGGCGCCCGAGGCGCCTGGCCGTCCGCAGAAGGAATCGAGCGGCGAGAAAGGCGAGCATGCCGAACGGAAGCTGGAGCGCGATCCCGAGCACGAAGGTCGGCTGTTCCGCCGCGTACCAGGGGAAGAAGCCCCAGGCGAGCCAGCGCTCGATGTACTCCTGGAAGGCGAACCCGGCCGCGGGCAGCAGCGCGAACGCCCACGGTGGCAGCGACCGCATGTCGCGCCCGCGTGCCGCGTCGAGAGCGCTCGCTGCGAGCGAGAGAACGACGACCGCGGCCGCGACTCCGAGCGCGAGCGGCAGCATACTCATGTAGCCGTGTCCCGTCGCGACCAGGTCTTGGACCCGGATGCTCGCCTCCGGATACACGATCCGATAGGCGAGCATGTGGGCAACCTGGGATCCCGCGAGCATCAGCGGGACGGCGACAAGCCACGCAAGCCCCCGGCGCATACGCCGGATCCTGCCACAGCAGCTCCTCTGGAACCTCCGACAGCCGTCACCTCGGCGCGGCAACTGGCAGGCTGCGAGAGCTCGGACGAGCTCTACATGCCCATCGCGTGATATCCGCTGTCGACGTACAGCGTCGTTCCAGTCACGTTGGCGGCGCCGTCGCCCAGGAGGAACGCGGCCGCCGAGCCGACGTCGTCGGCCGTGATGTGGCGACGGAGCGGTGAGCGCTCCTCGACGATGTCCTCCATCGTCGTGAAGCCGGCGATCGAGCGGGCGGCGAGGGTCCTGACGGGGCCCGCCGAGATCGCGTTCACGCGGATGTTCTTCTCGCCGAGATCCCAGGCGAGATAGCGCACGCAGGCGTCGAGCGTCGCCTTCGCCACGCCCATCACGTTGTAGTGCGGAACAGCGCGCTCGCCGCCGAGATAGGTCATCGTCAGGATCGAGCCGCCGCCGGCCTTCTCCAGCAGCGGCTCGGCCGCGCGCGCACACGCGACCAGCGAGTAGGCGCTCACGTCCACCGCGAGCCAGAAGCGGTCGCGCGGCGTGTCGGTGAAGCGGCCCTCCAGATCCTCGGCGGCGGCGAAGGCGACCGAATGGACGAGCAGGTCGAGCTCGTCGCCGAACGCCTCCCCCACCTCGCCGAAGACGCGTGCGACGTCCACGTCGGAGCGGACGTCGCATTCCGTCACGAGCGCGGCGTCGACCGAGGCGGCCAGCTCGCGCACGGTCGACTCGATCCGCTCTCCCTGGTACGTGAAGGCGAGGCTCGCGCCGCCCGAGGCGAGCTCGCGCGCGATCGCCCACGCGATCGAGCGGCGGTTGGCGACGCCGAGGACGAGTCCCCGCTTTCCCTCGAAGGGTCCGGCCATAGCCCGCGATCCTAGAGATAGCCTCTCGGTCGTGGGTCGGGTCGTGGTCGTCACGGGTGCCTCCTCGGGCATCGGCGCCGAGATCGCCCGTCTGCTCGCCGGCCGCGGCGATCTCTGTGTCCTGCTCGCGCGTCGCGCCGAGCGCCTCGAGGCACTCGCCGAGGAGCTCGGCGGAGAGGCCGAGCCCTGCGACGTCGCCGACCGCGCGGCGGTCGAGGCAGTCGCCGAGCGTGTCCTCGAGCGGTACCCCCGCATCGATCTGCTCGTGAACAACGCCGGAATCCCCGGGCGGACGCGCTTCCTCGACGGCGATCCGGAGGTGATCGAGCGGCTGATCCGGATCAACTACCTCGGAGCCGTCTGGTGCCTCCGTGCGTTCCTGCCCGGCCTGCGTGCCGCCGCGCCGTCGGACGTCGTGAACATCGTCTCGGTGGCGGGTGTCGTCGCCGGGCCGCCGAGCGGCCCCTACTCCGCCTCGAAGCACGCCGAGCTCGCGTTCTCACGCACGGTCGCAGCCGAGCTGCACAGCGAGAAGATTCGGGTGCACACCGTGAAGCCGGGCTTCGCGGAGACGGAGGGGTTCCCGCAGACGTGGCTGCCTCGACACGTCAAGCGATTCGTGATCGGACCGCGCGACGTGGCGACCCACGTCGTCCGCTCGCTCGAGGAGGGACGCGGCGAGTCGACCGTCCCCTGGTACTACGGCCCGGTAGCCCCGCTCCAGGACGCGATGCCGAATGTGTTCACTCGGGTGCTGGCGCGCTTGCCAAAGGCCCCCTGAATCACCCTAGAATCGCTCATGGCCGAGCAGGTTCAGCCGTCCATCCAGGACGTCATCGCCGTGGCCGCGTTCCGTTCGGCCCTGCGGCACTTTCTGCGGCGGAGCGAGAAGATCGCGCGAACCTCGGGACTGACCCCGCAGCGCTACACGCTGCTGATGATGATCAAGGGCGCTTCCGACGGCAGCGAGCAGTCGACCGTAACGGAGCTCGCCGAACGCATGCAGCTCGCGCAGAGCACCGTCACCGAGCTCGTACGGCGTGCCGAAGGCGCGGGGCTCGTCGAGCGCGAGCAGTCGCAGCGAGATGCGCGGGTCGCCTATCTGCGGCTGACGATGGAGGGCGAGCGGCGCCTGATGCGTTCCTTCACGCAGCTCGATGCCGAGCGCGCCCAGCTGCGCGAGGCGTTCGCGAACCTCGACGGCGGCGTCACCGGCTCGGCAGGCTAGCGCCGCTCACGGGCGAGCAGGTACCAGCCGACGGTCTCGAGGAGCAGGCGCGGGTCGGCCGCGGCGAGCGCCTCGGCGTGCGCGCGGCTGTCGCCCTCGCAGCCGGCCAGGTCCAGGTAGGCGGCGAGATCGCGCTGCTCGGCCTCGTGGTGCTGCCGGAGAAGGGAGAGCCCGTTCGCCGCGAAGAGCTCTTGCAGCCCGGCGTCGGTGAGGAGGTGCGTGTGCGAGGGGTCGCGCTCGGTTTCGAACTCGTGGAGCGCGGCGGCCTCCGCGCGATCGTCCGGCGCGAGCTGGTCGACGACGAGCACCTTGCCGCCCCGTCGCGTCACGCGTGCCAGCTCGGCGACGACGAGCTCGGGCCGCGCGATGTGATGGAGCGTGCGGTGTGTTCCGGCCAGGTCGAAGGAGCCGTCGGAAAACGTGAGGGCCGTCCCGTCGCCTTCCACGAACTCGGTGTTCGGCAGGGCGCGTTCCCGGGCTAGCGCGAGCAGCTCGGGCACCGGATCGAGACCGACGACCTCCCGTACAAGCGGTGCGAGTGCAAGCGCCAGCGCGCCGGCGCCGGTGCCGACGTCGAGAGCGCGTTCGTCTCCGCTCGGCCGGACGAAGTCGCGAACCTCCTCGGCGAGCCGTGCGGCACGGGCGTCCTGTCTCACCGCGACGCGCGCCGCCGTGCGCGCGAAGCGGTCAGGCATTCCGGCCCTCAATTCGCGACGACACGACGTGCACGGGTCGGGTCGGAGTTGATCCCGCAGGCGATCTCGTAGCCGATCGTCCCCGCAAGCGCCGCGTGCTGCTCGATCAGGATGCCGTCGCCCACGATCGTGACGGGCGTCCCGACGGGCAGTTCACGGTCGAGCTCGACGGCGACCGCATCCATCGAGACGGTGCCGATCGCGCGCCTCGGCTCGCCGTCGACGAGCACCTCGGTGCCGGTCATGTCGCGACGGAATCCGTCCGCATAGCCGAGCGGGACGATCCCCGTCCACGTCGGCCCCTCGGCCACGTATCGCCGCCCGTAGCCGGTGCTCTCCCGAGGCTGCAGGAGACGAACCTGGGCCAGTCGGCTTCGCCAGGAGAGCGCGGGCCGCAGCCCGTCCTCGGCCGGATCCGTGTTGAAGGGCGAGATCCCGTAGAGGGCGATCCCGCAGCGGACGGCGTCGAAGCGAGTCTCGGGGAGACGGAGCACTGCGGCGCTGTTCGCGATGTGACGCGTGAGGTGGGGGTACGGCGCGGTCGCCTCGCGGAACCGCGCGACCTGCTCTTGCGCAAACGCCGGATCGGTGTCGGCCGTGGCGAGGTGGCTCATCAGGCCGACCACATTCGCCGGCGGCTGCGGCAGCTCGGCTAGACCCCACCGTCCCATGCCCGTGTCGAGCTTCAGGTGGACCGGGATGTCGTCCGGGATCTCGCCGCCCGAGACGACGAGCTCGAGCCGGGCCTCCCGCGCCTCGGCGACCTCGTCCGTCGGACACATGACGAGGATCCGCGCTTCCGGAAACTCGCGGCGCAAGGCGACGGCCTCGGCGACCGTGACGACGCAGAGAGCCGACGCACCGGCCTCGAGCGCCGCCCGGGAGACGTCGACGGCACCGTGGCCGTAGCCGTTCGCCTTCACGACTGCCCACAGCTCCGACCCGTCGAGCAGCCCGAGGAGGTGACGCGCGTTGAAGCGGATCGCGCCGAGGTCGATCGTGATCTCGCTGCGGTGCACGCTCAGTCGGGCGCCCAAACGAGGCCCGCGACCGCCAAGAGAAGCGCCAACGCGGTCCCGGCCGCGATGACGCCCGGATGCGCCCGCCGCCGGGTGAGGGCGATCGTCGCGAAGACCCCCGCCGGGGCGACCAGGAGTCCGATCGAGAAGGCGCCGAGGAACGCCCAGATCCAGAGAGTGCCCGCGGCCCAGGCGGCGGCGAGGCCGGCGGCGAGCGAAGCACGATTCTCCGCCGCCGCGGCGGCGACACCGGCCAGCGCGAGCGAACAGGCGACGAAGGCGACTCGGCTGCCACCGCCGTTTCCCTGCCCATGGATCACCGCGAGGTAGAGGCTGTCCACCGCGAGCGCGCAGACCGCGGCCGCATACCCGGGGTGGATGCGGAGCACGTGCATCCCGTGCCAGCCTAGTCGGCGATGCGGCGCGCGAGCGCTCTCGGCAGCGCCTCGACCACGTCGCTCGCCACGAGGCCGTAGCGCTGCTCGGCTTCGTGCGAGGCGAGCTGCTGCGCCGCGCACGCCGCGGCCGCCGCACGCTGGGGCTCCATGCCCTTCGCGAGGAACGCTGCCGTGACCCCGGTGAGGACGTCGCCCGTGCCCGCCGTCGCGAGCGACGGCAATCCCAGGGCGCAGACGAAGACGCCGCGACCGGGCGCCGCGACGAGCGAGTCCTCTCCCTTGAGCACGACGACGCAGCCGAAGCGCTCGGCCGCCTCCTCCACCGACGCGAGCCGGTGGGCGGCGATCTGCCCGGACTCCCGGCCGAGCAGGCGTCCGAGCTCGCCCTCGTGCGGCGTGAGGATTCTCGGCGCCGGCCAGTCGGCGGGCTCGAGCTCGAAGAGTGCGTCGGCGTCGACGACCGCCGGAACGTCGACCTCCGCGAGCAGGCGGCGGACGAGCGCCTTCGCATGAGCGCCGCGCCCGAGCCCCGGACCGACGGCCAGCGCACCGGCCCGCTCCGCTGCCTCGAAGACGTCGTCCAACGGCCGCTTGACGGCCTCCAGCACGAGCGTCTCGAGGACGGGCAGGGACTCGGCCGGCGCCGCGATCGTGACGTAGCCCGCATCGGCCCGAAGGGCTGCGCGAGCAGCGAGCGTCGGCGCTCCGGTCATTCCTCTCGATCCTCCGACGACGAGCACGTGGCCCGCCGTGTACTTGTTGTCGCGCGGCGAGCGGCGCGGCACCTCGGCCAGGATCTCCCGCCCGACGAGCCGGTGCTCGGTTGCGGCCGCCTCGAGGCCGATGTCCGCTACGGCCACGTCGCCGACGTGGAAGCGTCCGGGCGACACGGCGAGGCCGACCTTGGGGCCGTGCATCGTCACGGTGACGTCGGCGCGCACCGCCGCCCCCGCGACCTCTCCCGTGGAAGCGTTCACGCCGGAGGGAATGTCGACCGCCAGCACGGGCGCGCCTGCCTCGTTGATCTCGTCGATCAGACGCGACGTCTCCTCGCGCGGGGCTCCCATCAGCCCCGTGCCGAGGAGCGCGTCGATCACGACGTCCGGACGTTCCTCCACGAGCTCTCGTCCGGCCGCTTCGAGAATGTCGGCCGCAATGCGCCCGTCGCCGCCGTTCGCACCGCCACCCGCGTGCAGCAGGATGCGTCGAGCGTCCGGGAAGCGGTGCATGAGCTCGTCGGCGACGGCCGCTCCCGCGCGCTGCATCATCGCGTCGACGTCGTGGCCCGCCTCCGCAGCGCGCATCTCCTCGGCCGTGTAGAGAGGCTCGAGGTCAGCCATCTGAGGCGACGGCGACCGCCTGCGCCAACTCGCGCGAGTGCGTCATCGAGAGGTCGACGCTGTCGATGCCGAGGGCGGCAGCTCGCTCGGCGAGACGGCCGAAGAGGCACACGGCCGGCTTCGGCCGACCGGCGATCTCGATCTCCTTCCACGCGAAGGCGCGGGCGACGCCGAAGCCGAGCGCCTTTCCGACGGCCTCCTTGCCGGCGAAGCGGCCGGCATAGCTCTGCGCCGGGTTCGCGCGGGAGTCGCAGTAAGCACGCTCCGCCTCGGTGAAGCAGCGCTCGCGGAAGCTCTCGTAGCGCGCCAGTGCGCGCCCGATCCGCTCGATCTCGATCAGGTCGGTACCGACGGACACCGTCATGCGATGTGCTCCTCCAACCACTCGGGGAGATGGGCGATCGAGGAGACGATCCCGTCCGGCTGGATCCGGGAGGCTTCGACGGTGTCCGGCCGGAACTTGCCGGTGCGCACGAGCACGGCGTGCATGCCCACGCCGCGGGCGCCGACGACATCGGTCTCGAGGTCGTCGCCGACCATCCAGGCCATGGAGGGCTCGGCGTCGAGGGCGCGGCACGCTGCGTCGAAATACGCCGCGCTCGGCTTGCCGAGCACGGTCGCCGCGGTCTGCGCCGCATACTCGAGCCCGGCCACGTAGCAGCCGGAGTCGAGCAGCGGACCGCGCTGCGTCTGCCACCAGCGGTTGCGGTGAAGGCAGTAGAGGTCGGCACCGAGCTCGATCTCGCCGAAGGCGCGCGCGAGGTTCATGTACGAGAAGACGAGGTTCGTCTCGGGCGTGTCGTCCGCGCCGCCGATCAGGACGGCGTCGACGTTGTCACCCACCAGCTCAAGCCCTTCCAGGTCGCCGACGATCGCGTGGATGACGAGCGCGAGGACGCGCCTGCCCCGTAGCGCTTCGACCGCTGCGTCCGCCGTCGTCTGCACCTCCTCCACGTCGAGCTCGATCCCCATTTTCTGCAGGCCCGCGGCGAGATCCGCCTTCGACCGTGTCGTCGCGTTCGTGACGAAGCGCAGCCGGTGCCCGGCGGCGCGGAGACGCCGCACTGCGTCGGCGGCGCCGGGAAGCGGCTGGCCGGAGACGTGCAGGACGCCGTCCACGTCGAGCAGAATCGCGGCCATGGCCGCCGAGTCTATTCGCGTCACGCGTTCCGTCGTGCTGCCGCTCGCCGAGGTCGAGCTGCAGGTCTCCCGCTCGAGCGGACCGGGTGGCCAGCACGCTCAGAAGTCCGAGACTCGGGTCGTCGCGGTCTTCGACGTCGAGGCGTCGAACGCGCTGACACCCACGCAGAAGCGGCGCGTCGTCGCCCGTGCCGGCCCTGTGCTGAGGGCGGTGGCCCAGGACGAGCGGAGTCAATCCCGCAATCGCGAGCTCGCGGTCGAGCGTCTCGTCGGCGCACTCCGGGATGCGCTGCGCGTCGAGCGAAAGCGCGTGCCGACCAAGCCGACCGCTGCGGCCCGCGAGCGCCGCCTCGAGCAGAAGCGGCGCCGCGGCAACGTCAAGCAGCTGCGGCGCCCTCCGAAGTAGCGGTCCGCTCGACCTCCACGTGCGGGAGCCAGTCGAGCCACCGCGGCAGGTACCAGCTGCGCCGGTCGAGCAGCGTGAGCGTGCTCGGCAGGACGACCGAGCGGATCACCGTCGCGTCGAGCAGCAGTGCGATGGCGACGCCGAACCCCATCTGCTGGAACATCACGAGCTTTCCGGCCGCGAAGCCCGCGAAGACGACGACGATGATCACCGCCGCCCCGGTGATGATCCGAGCCGTCGAGGAGACGCCTTCGACGACCGCGTCGCGCGTCGAGCCCGACTGGTCGTAACGCTCCTTGATCCTGCTCATCAGGAACACCTGGTAGTCCATCGAAAGCCCGAACAGCACCGAGAAAAGGAAGAGAGGCACCCACGCGTCGATCACGTGGGTGTGCTGGAAGCCGAACAGGCTCGCGCCGTGCCCGTCGAGGAACACGAGCGTCAGCAGCCCGTACGCCGCCCCGACGGAAAGCAGGTTGAGGAGAACCGAGACGAGCGCGATCATGATCGAGCGGAAGGCGACCGTGAGCAGGATGAAGCTGAGCCCGAGCACGAAGAGGAGCACGTATGGGGTGGGGTTCGTCACGGCGTCGAAGTAGTCCACGTTCTCGGCCGTCGTCCCGCCGACGTAGACCTTCGCCTCACTGCCGGCGAAGACCGACGGTATGACATTCGCACGGAGGTCGCGCACTGCCGAGACGGCCGGCCCTCCGGCGGCGTCTCCACCCAGCGGCGACGTGAGCAGCTCGACGTTCTCGCGCGAGGACCTCTGGAGTCGCCCCGGGCCGAAGCTGCCACCCGCCACGAGCTTCCGGTCGAGCCGGGCGAGGTCACGGTGGACCTCGGTCGGGTTGCCGCCGACCGCCACGATCTCGACGGGCACCGGGCTCTGCACGGGGAAGAAGCGCTCGAGCAGGACCTGGCCCTGCTTCGACGGCAGGCTGGACGGCAAGGTGTTGACGCCGTTCGCGCCGATGTGCAGGCCGAAGATCGGCGCGGCGAGGAGCAGCATGAAGCCGACCGACACCGCGAGCGAGAGCGCCGGCCTCCGCAGCACCCGGTTCACGATGCGGCGCCAGAATTGACCCTCCGCCGAGTCGGCGCGACCGAGGTTGCGCCCTAGATACGGGACGCGCAGCGAGTTCACGCGGTCGCCGACCATGCTCAGCACCGCCGGCAGTAGCGTGAGCGCCGCAACGACCGAGACGATGCCGACGAGGATCGCCCCGAGTGCCAGGCTCCGCATGATCGAGGTCGGGACGATGAACATGCCGAGCAGCGCGATCACGAAGGTGCTCCCGCTGAACAGCACGGCGCGGCTGGCGGTCGAGCCTGTCCGGGCGATCGCGTCTTCCTTGGCGAGACCGTTCCCACGCTCCTCTCGGTAGCGCGACACGACGAAGAGCGAGTAGTCGATCCCGAGCGCGAGGCCCATGCCCGTGAGCATGTTCACGATGAAGACGGAGAGCGTGAACTCGAGGGAGATCAGCGCGACGAGCCCGAGGGCGACGATGATGGAGAGGATCGCCATCAGCACCGGCACGAGCCCGGCGAAGACGGCGCCGAAGACGAGCAGGAGGACGATGAGGGCGGCCGGAAGCCCGAAGGCGAGCTCACCCTTCTCGAGATCGGTCTGCGACTGCTTGCCGAAGTCGTGGTTCGCCGTGTGATCCCCCGTGATGCCCACCGAGAATCCACCGCGGTTCGCGTGCTCCACGACCTGCTCGACCTGCGCCGCACCCGAGTCGCTCTTGATGCCTACCGACGCGAGCGCAGCATGACCGTTCGACGACACAGCCAGCTTGCGAATCTCGAAGACCTGCCCGGTCGCCTGGAGATCGTGGGCGAGGCGACCGGCGAACGCCTGGAATTGAGGCGAGCTCACGGCGTAACGGCCCGAGGCGACGACGACCACGTCGCCCTTCCCGTTGGGGTTCTGGTGAGGAAACGCCCTCGCGACGGCATCCTCTGCCTTCGTCGACTCCGGACTCCCGACGACATGTGAGTTCGAGGTCAGCCCGTGGAGCGAGGTCGCAACGAGCGCGAGGGCGACCAGTACCGCGGCACCCCAGAACGCGAGCGTCAGGCGTGGACGCGCCGCGCACCCGCGAGCCAGCCGCTCGGTCAACCCCATGCCCCGGAGTCTTACTCGACCGTGACGGTCTTGGCGAGATTCCTGGGCTGGTCGACGTTGAGGCCGCGCAGCCGCGCGATCCGATAGGCGAGGAGCTGGAGCGGGATCACGGCGAGCGAGGCCTGCAGGAAGTTCGGCGTCCGCGGCACGTAGATGACGTCGTCGGCGTGGTGCTGGATGTCCTCGTTGCCGTCGGTCGCGATCGCGATCACGTGCGCGCCGCGCGCCCGCGTCTCCTGGATGTTCGAGACGATCTTGTCGTAGACGTGGATGTTCGTCGCCACGACGACGACCGGCGTGCCCTCTTCGAGCAGCGCGATCGGCCCGTGCTTCATCTCGCCCGCCGAGTACGCGTCCGTCGGGATGTACGAGATCTCCTTCAGCTTGAGCGCGCCCTCGAGCGCGACGGGCAGGCCGATGTGACGCCCGAGGTAGAGGAAGAACGGACGGTCGTGGAAGCGCCGCGCGATCGAATCGATCGGATGGTCGCCGTCGAGGAACTCCTGCATCCTCTCGGGCAGCTCGTGGAGTCGGTCGAGGATGAAGTCGATCTCGTCCTGCGGCAGCGTCCGCCGGATCTCGGCGAGCTTGAGCGCGAGCAGGCTGAGGAGCGCGACCTGCGCGGTGAACGTCTTCGAGGCGGCGACGCCGACCTCCATCCCGCAGCGGGTGTAGAGCGTCGCCTCGGCCTCCCGCGTGATCTGCGTCCCCATCAGGTTCGTGATCGCGAGCGTGCGGGCGCCGCTTTCACGCGCCAGCTTGACGGCGTTCACCGTGTCTCGCGTCTCGCCCGACTGGGAGATCCCGAGCACGAGCGTGTCCTTGGAGAGCACCGGGTTCCGGTAGATCCACTCGCTCGCGATGTCGGGCTCCACCGGAACGCGCGCCCATTCCTCGAGGATGTAGCGGCCCACGACGCCGGCGTGATAGGCCGTTCCGCACGCGACGATCACGATCCGGCGCAGGTTTCGGATCTCCAGCTCGCTCATCCCGATCGCGTCGAGCACGAGCCTGTGACCGCGGACGCGGTCGCCGATCGTCTCGGCGACGGCCTCGGGCTGCTCGAAGATCTCCTTGAGCATGAACGTCTCGTAGCCGCCCTTCTCGGCTCCCTCCTCGTCCCAGTCGACCTCCTGCGGCTCGGGCGGCTCGACCTCGACGCCGTCGGCGAAGAAGCGGACGCTCTCGGGCGTGACCTCGACCACCTCGCCGTCGACCGGATGCAGGACGGTGCGAGTCTCGCTGAGGAATGCGGCGATCGACGAGGCGAGAAAGTTCTCGCCTGCCCCGAGCCCGACGACGAGCGGCGTCTGGTGCCGGACGCCGGCGAGCACGTCCGGCTGGTCGTGGTGGATCGCGACGATCGTGAAGTGCCCCTCGAGCTGCGGATGGACGCGACAGAGAGCCTCGGCGAGATCGCCCTCGTACTCCCGTTCGAGAAGGTGGACGACGACCTCGGCGTCGGTCTCGGAGGTGAAGGTGTGACCGCCTTCCGCCAGCTGCTCGCGCAGCTCGACGTAGTTCTCGACGATTCCGTTGAGCACGATCGCCAGCCGGCCGGGCTCGCAGCCCGTCAGCGGATGCGCGTTCTGCATGGTCACCGCGCCGTGCGTCGCCCAGCGCGTGTGGCCGAGCCCGTGGTGCGAGTGGGAGCTGTTCGGCCCGGCCGCCTCGACGAGGTTGCCGAGGTTGCCGACCGCGCGGACGTAGTCGAGCGCGTCGTCCTCGCGCAGCGCGATCCCGGCGGAGTCGTAGCCGCGGTACTCGAGCTTGCCCAACCCCTGGAGCAGCAGCGGCTTGGCGTTACGCGACCCGACGTATCCGATGATCCCGCACACGTCCGCTCCTTTCCCTGCTGGGCGAAAAACCCCTGGAAATGCAAAGAGCCCGGCCTCATGGCCCGCTCGCAGCGTCGCGCGCGGATCAGCCGAGCTCAGGTATCACCAGGGCGGCGATCCTAGCACAGAGC
>Ga0335085_10008643_pt1 | contig 15515 bp, 20 predicted proteins | sample Lox_Sample_45_FD_206712 | JGI IMG/M metagenome (GOLD analysis project Ga0335085, IMG submission 206712) | Soil microbial communities from Loxahatchee National Wildlife Refuge, Florida, United States - Lox_Sample_4.5 | ecosystem: Environmental > Terrestrial > Soil > Wetlands | place: USA...
CCCACAAGAATCTGCCGCACCAGCGATTCGCCGTCAGGCATGTTGAGATCAGGCTCGACCCACATTCCGCCGACAATCTCCCAGCGCCCTTCTTTTACGCGTTGCTCGATTTCCTGGAACAGGCCAGGATACTTCTCCTGCATCCATTCGTACGCACGCGCCGACGACATGGTGAACTTGAAGTCCGGATATTCGCGCATCAGATCGAGCACGCTCTGGAAAGTATTGCGGACAACCTCTACCGTCTCTGTCCACGGCCAGAGCCATGCCATATCGATATGAGAATTGCCCACCAGTCGGACGGTGAACTGCTGCAACCACGGCTTCAAAGCTTCCAGCTTCGTATGGGCGGCGCGGAGCGACGCATCGAAGCCTGCCTGATCACCTCTTTCGAGCGGAGAGAAGTCAACCGCCTTTATCGCTGCATCGAGTTGTTGTTCCCGCTCTTTGCGGCCTTCCTCGTAAGCGGCAATGATGGGGCGAGCCGAGATAAATTCCAGGCGTAGTAGAGCGGGATCGGGTCGCGACTTCGGCGGTTGGATCTCGATTTCACTCTGAGCAAATTTGACTTCCTCCGTATCGTCCGCGATCACGCGCGCAGCGACCAGAAATCTCTGGCCAGGTTGTGCGTTCTCAGTGAGAAGCTCAGGCAGGATGTTGTCGTCGTCTCCTCGGTAGAGAGTCGCGCCATTGGAAAAAACAGTAATCCGAAGCGTTCCAGGGCTCATGAAGCGCAAATTCAGCCGTACCTGCGCGCCCTGTGTGGTGTATCCATTAATCTTTTCTGGAATCTCGATCCAACGCCGAAAGACCCGCGTGCCGGTCCAATGTTCTCCCTTCGTCTGACGGGTCGAACCAGGATCCACCTTCCATGTTTCCCAATCCGCGTCGCTGACCGCGGGATCTTCCGGATGCGGAATGTCCGCATGAAAGCGCCAGTCCGCCTCGCTTTGCACCGTGAGCGCGCTCAAGCGATCAAGAGTCTGTTTGTAAGGATTTTGGTCAGCTATCTGCCCCAATGCGACGGCCTGTCCCGAGATGATTAAAAGGGAACAGATCAAAAAGGACGGAAGGGTAACACGTCTCATGAATCGAACGACCTTTCTCTAGGTACAGCTGAATCCACGGATGAATTGTGAACCAAGGATTATTACGCAGGTTCGAGAAAAATTCAGGAATTCAGTGCTCAGAAATGTGCGGACGAAGTTCCTTCTGACAGCATACAACGTCTCGGAGCATCACTCGGGAGCGCCGCTTAATCAGCAACCATAGGAGACTTTGCGCACACTTGGTGGGCCGGTCGATCTCCGCGAGCACTTCCGCTTTGGAGAAGGAATTGATGATCTTCATTGTTGTTTGGAGTCCGTCGGCAGAGGCTTTTTCTCACTGGCCGGGACCGGGGCCTGGAAGGTCGCTCCGTTCTGCTGATTCAATTTTGCCCATTGACCGGTTTTTGCCCCTTGTGCGATCTCGTCGGCGGAATACACCTTCACGCTCGTCGCATGTTGCCGGACCTTGGCGAACTGCGGGCTCGATATGGTGTACTGCTTGGCCTGCCAGGATGCGATCTCTTTTTGAATGGCTTCTTCGCGGTTCCCAGGGTTGGGATGGTCACTCAGGAACTGGGGGCCGGTAGATCCTTGGGCTGCGAGCTTCTTGAAGAAGTCGGCGAGTGCCTGCGGGTTGTATCCAGCCTTATATAAGATGATCGCGCCCACCGCATCGGCCTGTGCTTCGTCGGTTCGCGAATATTTCAGCATAAGACCTTGTGCGCCGAATTGGATTCCTGCTTGCGCCAGCTGGCTCATCTCTCCGTTCCCTGAGCTGTTGACGATCGCGCCTACGATCCCGGCGATTGTTTCAGTCGTACGCGCCTTACCCACCTGTTTCGCCGAGTGCTGCATGTAGACATGCGACATTTCGTGAGCCATCACGCCCGCCAACTCTGCCTCGTTCGCCGCCGCGGTGATCGTTCCGACATTGACGAACATGGGGCCGCCGGGCAGCGCAAACGCATTGATTTCTTCTTGCGGGACCGTGTGGAACTCGAATGGCCAGGAATGTTGTGCCGGGATCGTTGCGACCAGTTTCCTGCCGAGATTGCGGATGTACTGTGTCTCAGGACTGCTGTCGGGCAAGACCGGCATCTGCTGGTACACCTTGGCCGCGGATTGCAGACCAAGCTGCAGTTGCTCTTCTCGCGACAAAGGAGCGCTGCCTGGGTTCGGCAATTCGGGCCCGGCGATCGCTGTATAGGCGAAGGAAACCAGACAGAACAATGCTGTTGCGGTGAGAAGAGATTTTGAGGGATTCGTTCGGCGTGTCATGTTTGCCCCAGCGTGAGATGAAATTGAAGCGTACGGAGTTCGCTGGCAAATGACAAGATTGGCGTGAGTCGGCCTGGCACGTGCCGGCTCACGCAGCGCAGGTATTATGGATGCTGGATGGATTCGAGATACTGGGTCAGCCGTGAGACCCTGGCATTCGCCTCTTTCTGGCTCTGATCTGTTGTCTGAAACAGCGGACCCCAAACCGGCATGTCCGACGTGCCGTGAGCACGGCTACTGGCCCCGAACAATAGGGTTTCTTTAACCTTAACCTCAGGATATTTCCCTTTGTTACGCTGCGACATAGTCGTCAGATCGGGCGGCCATGTTTTTAGAAACGCAGCCACGGGGCCGTCGCCTTTGCCTGTCGGCCCATGGCACGCGGCGCAGTAATCCTTGTACATCTGTTCGCCGGACTGCGGATTGCTATACGGAATTGGCGGCCTCTTGACCTGACTTTCCTGCTGCATGAGTTCCTGCGACATCAAAGATGCAACTCCCAGTGCCAACAGCATTCCGGCCAGCACGAATGCGACGAATCTCCCGGTCTTCATGGGCTTACCTCCTGATTGTCGCCATCTACTTGGTACCAAGGCGGTGTCGAACTGTCCTCGGCAAACGCGCCCCTTGGGCGCATTCAACGCCGACTCTTCAACGCCACCCAACTCAAGATGCCTCCGGTTAATATTCCGGCAGCAAACACAATGCCCACCGTCTGAAATGGTCTCTGCTTAACCGTGTGCTGCGCTTCCTCGACCAGATCCTCGGCCACATGGCGAGCACCTTTGATCGCCTGTTTTGCCGAATGGACGGAGTCTTCTACTGCCTCAGCAACCAATGACTTGATCTTCGAGACGTCATAATTTGCCGTCTCAGTATCTGGTTTTTCAAGTAGTTCCGCTGGCATGGGGATATGTCTCCTTCGTGCGGAGTGATATGGCGGTTACTGCGCCTTCGGATGGGTCTATGATGCGCCGAGGCTCCGGGTCTGTCAGTGATGGAAGTCACTGGATGACCTTCTCGAAGTATCTCGGATGCTCTTAGCGGAGATAAGGGGCTGAGAGAGACGTTTGGCGTGTGTTCAAGGGGTTTCCGCTGTTTGGCGTTGAACGACTGCCCGGGCCGCTATATGATTTTTGGAGTCCTATGAAATGGGGCCAGCCAGATTACGAACTGACGTTCGTGACCGTGATTTGCATTCTGATCATGTTTCTTTTCCCCGCGATGGCCGGCCCGTATTCGGCGGTTCACGGTCCCGCGACTGCATTGCGAGCGGCACGTTCTGCGGCACAACTGGCAACCGCCTTCGCCATCCTGGCTTCTCTCTCCAGCTTTCGTAGCGTATTGGCAGGGCATCAACTGGCTCAATGCCTTTCCAGTTCAAGACCGCCTCGAGATTCGTTTGGGCCGAGCGGTATTCTTCGCTGTTGATTCCTCTCCTTGGTTCTCCAATCCAGCTTATTCAATTGGCCTTGAGAAATGGTTCGCGGCAACAGCTACCGTTTCTTCGCTATGGCTTTCTTGCTGCACATCGCAATGAGAGGAGAACACAGTCATGGTTCAGCAGATCACGATTTGCGCAGTGATGTTATGCGGTATACAAACATTTGGAAATGCTCAACAGGCATCAACCGACTCCACCACCTCTTGCAACTTCCAAGATGGCAAGCAGATTAGTGTGCGTTATGGAACAGAATCGCATGGACAGAAGGATGAAGTGAAGTCTGGCAAAATCTGGACACCCGCAGGACAGCCGATGCTTCTGTTCACACAAACGGCACTATCGGTCAACGACACAGACATTCCGACAGGTGCCTACAGCCTCTATTTCGTCCCCGGCAAGGGACATTGGGTGCTGATTGTGAACAAAGATGTCGACTCGGGAACCAAGTACAACAAGAGCGACGACCTGATGCGAATTTCAATGGACACCGCCGAGATTAGCCAGCCGGGAGATTTCAATATGGTCTTCGGTCACATGGCTCCCAAGCAGTGCAATCTACGCGTTTACGAGGGCAAGAACGCCGCCTGGGCGGAATTCCATGAGAAGTGATTGATCGCGTGCGTGGAAGACGGCCTGCAGTCGGCATGCATCCTTGATCCGCATGCCGCTTCCACGGACGAGGCACTCGTTCTTCGTGGTGAGCGAATCCTCTTTCGATAAGATCTCATCATGCCACTGATGATGGGAGGCCTGCGGCGACTTGCTGTTTCCCAAAGCCTGTTTCCACCAACTACGCTGAAGCGGGCTCTGCATCGGATGCAGTTTGTGCAGGCGGATCCGATTCGTTCACCGGCGCGTGCGCAGGACCTCACTCTGCGACACCGCGTGAAGGACTACCGTGCCGGCGATCTCGAGCGGCGGTACACGAAGCTCGGCGTCGAGGAAGACTTCTTCATTAACTACGGCTTCGTCACGCGAGAGCTGCAAGCCTTGATGCATCCTCGGTCGGAGACTGGTGTACCGGCAGCGGGAGGCATGCCATGGCCCGCTGCCCGCCGCAAGAAGGCGCAGATGATCCTCGATTTTGTACGCGAGCGCGGCGTAGTGCATCCGCAGGAGGTTGATAAGCACTTCGCCCATGGAAAAGTAACGAATTACTGGGGAGGCCGCTCGAATGCAACAACACAATTATTGGACCAGATGCACTACGGAGGGCTGCTGCGAGTCGTGCGGCGCGAATCGGGAATCCGGCTATATGCGGTGCACGCCCACGCTGCCGCAACCGTGGACGAAGCCGAGCGCCACAGGCGTCTCGACTGCCTGGCCGATGTTGTCATTGAAATCTATGCTCCTCTGCCGCTTCGAAGCCTGCGTTTTGTGTTGCGGCGATTACGATATGCGGCGCCGCAGTGGGAAGAAGAGATTTCGGGAGTGATCGAACGAGCGAAAACGAGACTGGCGAACGAGAAGGTCGACGGAACTGACTGGTACTGGCCTGCCAAGTGGAAAAAGGTCGGCGAGTCGGATGACTCAGTCAGACTGTTGGCACCGTTCGATCCTGTCGTGTGGGACCGCTGGCGCTTCGAGATGCTGTGGGGGTGGACATATCGCTTTGAGGCCTATACCCCGGTGGCGAAAAGAGTGCGCGGCTACTATGCGATGCCTCTGCTGTGGCGGGACCAGGTCATCGGATGGGGCAACCTGACCGTCCGAGGTGGTTCATTAATAACGGACTTTGGCTATGTCTCTACGCCTCCACGCGGCCCGGAATTTCTCAGAGAGTTGGATAGGGAATTGGAGCGGCTGCGTAGGTTTTTGCGCCTGGGGTGAAGTCTGGAATCTTGCAGCCATGAAGATTCCGGGCAGAGCCGCATTCGATTTAACCCGTCGGCTCTTGCTCAGCTCCGCGGAACAGCGCTCGCAAGGCGCGAATCACCAGCCGCACAAGCACAACAATGACCACAACGAGCCCCAGCGCCAAGCCTCCTCCTACATAAGGATGCTTTGCTGCCAGCCATGTCAATCCGACAGCCAGAACATCTTCCCCAACGCTTAAGCTGATGTTCGACAGCGGTTCGGGCGAGGGTGTGACGGCAGCCCGAGCTGCGGTCTTGCCGCCGTGAGCGATCAGCGCGACCGCGGCTCCCAACAGGGCGGCGAGAAGTTGATGTCCCGGGGAGAGTTGACTGGTTGCGCGATATGCAATCAGTCCCGCAACCGGGACTCGAATAAAGGTGTGCAGCGCATTCCAGATCAGGTCGAACGCCGGTACTTTGTCGGCGAAGAATTCAATGGCAAACAAGGCCGCACTGGCGCCGATCACCGGCCAGCCTCCCAGAAGTTGCAAACCAGGTGGAAGCGGAAGGTGTCCGAAGCGGGCCAGCAGTCCAAGAACCGCCACAGTCGCATAGAGATTCAGGCCCGCCGCGAAACCAATCGCAACCAGGAGAGCAAACAGTTCGGTAGGCGGGATTTTGAGAACGTCAAGCATGAATGAGGCGCAAAAGACGGATTCGCCAAAAGCAAAAGGGTCGCTGTGAAGCGACCCTTAAACTAGCTGATGAGTGATTAGAGCGTCGACTCAATCTCGAAGCCCCAAGCTTCAAGAAGGGGTTCAGGAATGTACTTCGAGTTCTTGTTACGCCGAGCCCACTCGCGCAGCCGGGTCGACCGCAGATACTGGTCAGGCGTTAGTTTGTACTCCCGCACAACCTGCTCAAATTCGGTGATAGTCGGGGTGATCGGCCCGATCGGTTCGGGCTTGCCCCAGTTCGGATTTCCGCGTCGCTTTGCCATTGAACGATTGCCTTTCCACGTAGGGGGATCAGACTGCCAAAAATGCCTCTAACTATAAGATTCTCCAACCTGGTTTGAGGATTCCACGAATCGCTGGAGTTCCTCACGCAGAACTCTCCTCCCGACCTCGAAACAGCTGCCAAAACCTGAGTTGGAAACCACGTATCTTAGCTGCAAATATCTTCAAAGTCAACGAGAATTCGAGTAGAAGAACACGACGATTTTTCTGTAACTAACAGAAATAATGCGAGTTAGGCACTCATCTTTTCATGGGCTGACCGTCAGGAAGCGAGATTGTCGGTGTCGGGTTGCGGACTAGTGAACACAGCGTTACGGACGTAATCTCGCAGAGACTTGAAGGGTTGAATGAGCTCCCCGACAGACCTAGAGTTGCAATCAGGGGCGTGGTTGTCCGGATGTATCAGTGTGGATTGGCTCTGATGCGGATGGCTGCTGCTGCATTGCATCGATTATGGGTTTGAAATCGTTATTGCTGTGCTCGGACGAGAAAATTGTCCGTGTCTTGCGACGCGTCATGGGGGACCTCGATATTGACGTCGAGTTGTGTCCCAATTCCGAGACCGCGCTCCGGAAGTTGACTCGCCAACGGCTTGAGGCCATCGTTGCCGACCTTTCCGACGATGGGGCGATAGAGGTTCTGAAGAGCGCTCGCAATGCCCCGTGTAACAAGCAGGCCGTTGCCGTAGCGATCGTCGAGCCCATCGTCGGTCTGAAGGCAGTGTTTGAGATTGGCGCCCATTTCGTCCTCTATAAGCCCGTTTCCATCGAGCGCGCGAAATCGAGCTTCCGTGCGGCGCGTGCCCTCATGAAGAGCGAGCGCCGCCGCAATGCCCGAGTCTCGGTCCAGATCCCGGTTGTGATGCGCAGTCCTGAGGCTGGCGCGAACATGAAGGTAAACAGTGTCGACCTGAGCGAGGGCGGCATGGCGATCGCGCTGCCCGGCCGCCGTCGGCCTACCGGACGCTGGCAACTGGCTTTCACTCTTCCGGGCACATCGAAGGAATTGGAAATCTCAGCCGAATTTGCCTGGGAAGGCTCACGCGCTCAGGGAGGTCTGCGATTCGTGCAGCCTTCCACGGAAGCCGCGTTTAGTCTGCGGGAATGGCTGAAGCAGAATTCTCCTGACGCAGAACAGGACGATCCGCCAATCCGCTGCCAGTTAACCGACTTGAGCCTGGGTGGATGTTATCTCGAAATCTCATCGCCGTTTCCCTCATCGAGCCGCGTCACACTTTCGATGAAAGCGCGCGAGTTCGAGGTTCGCGTTCAGGGAGTGGTCCGGGTGATGCATCCAGAGAAGGGCATGGGCGTCGAGTTTACCCAGAAAACGCCGGAAGACCGGGCGGCCCTCGAGAAATTTCTTCAATTGTTGACCGAAAATCGTGGACTCATGCCAGAACTCCTCGTGCAGCCAGATGGGCTCGAAAGCGAACCGCCGCACAATAGACAACTCGATCCGACGGAAGATCCCTTACTTCAGTTGTTCTATGGCGAACCGGTAACCGTCGAGGCCTTTCAGGAAGCTCTGCGCAAACAGCGCGCCACCCCGGCAGCAGAAACCGAATCACGCGCCACGGGCGCCCACGCCTAAGCTTGTCCCCACGCGAAATCAGTGACTATGCTCGCTCGCGGGCGTTCCGTCGGACCAATCTGCCACCATGACTGCGAACACAAGAATCGGCGGAAGCCCTTCAGTTTCCGATTGTTCCTTCTGCGAGCGGAACCAGTAGGGACTGTCCACAACCGGTGAGCCCGCCGCGCCCGAACCCCAATCTTTAGCGTTCTTCACGGGAGTAAAAAACATGAGATGAGGTCCGTTGTGGTTCCCTTGGTCTGTCAGATAGGCCGATTTCGACATCATGTATGCCATCGCGCCGTTCTCTAGCTCCGGCAGTCGTTTCTTCTCGAATGCTGCTTTAATCGCCGATACGATCTCCTCCTTCGGACGGCCCGCCATCACCATCCTGGTGCGCAGATTAGCGATCGGCAATATCGAACGCGCCGCTTGCGGGTTCAGGCAATCCGCCCCTCTCACTTTCGGATTCCAGAATTCGGGCCAGTCAAACGTTCCCATCCAGCCCCGTTCCACCATACAGACGAACCCATTCTTGCCTTCGACCGCCGTCTCGTAACCCTGGCGCCCCAGCACCAGGACAGTCGCATCGCGAGATATCGACTCGGGAGCGGCACTTCGTGCCAATTCAATCTCAGCTTTTCTCTCCATCAGATATTGATCCACCGCTGCCATTTTCGGATAAATATCCGCCTGCGCCGCGGCTCTCGGCATACCAAAGATGCCAATGAGCATGACCACTACAAAGACAATCCCGAGTTCGGTTCTTCGGTTCATACTTTGCTCCTACGAATGCCATTCGCTCCGAAGCCGCGCTTCTGCGTCCCCCTTCGGCGTCTTAGTTCTGTGTCGCAACCTTTTCCAGCAAAAAGTGTGTCGCGTATTCCGAAGCCTTGCGCTCGGTTACGCGAAATCCGAGCGCATGCAGGTCCAGACCGTGTAGCAGCGCCTCGCCCTGACCGAGGAGAACGGGAGACAACGCAAGATGCATGGAATCGATCACTCCGGCTTGTAGATACTGCCGTACCGTTGAGGCTCCACCCCCAATCTTGACGTCTTTGCTCCCCGCGGCTTTCCTTGCGCGTGCCAGTGCTTCGTCGATTCCGCCAGTGACAAAGTAAAACGTAGTTCCACCTTCCATAACCAGAGGCTCGCGCTCGTGGTGCGTTAGAACGAAGGTTGGCGCATGGTAGGGAGGATTGTCGCCCCACCAGCCTCTCCAGGCATCGTCTGGCCACGGGCCGCGCACCGGACCGAACATATTGCGACCGAGGATGAAGGTGCCAAAATTGTCCATCGCCCGGTGGGCGAATTCATCGTCCACATCGCCAGTAGTTCCCCCTTCCTCCCCGTGCATTGAACAGAAGCTTTTTGTATGAAAGAACCACTGAAAAATCTCCGGCCCGCGCTTGCCAAGTGGATCATTGAGGCTCTGCTCGATCCCGGCACCGAAACCGTCCAGCGAAAGGCTAAATCCCGCCACACGAACTGCTGACATTTCTCGTCCTCTCTTCAACGTTATTACTTGTTTCTTCACGCTTCGATCTAACCCGCCTGGCAAGCATGAGTGCTGCCAGGGTGGCGAGGGAATAAAGCCACCCGCTCTTCTTTGGGCCGACTTCAGCGTGCTGCGTTCTGCCGCCGGCGCTGCTCACTTGCTTTCATCATTTCGTTCAAGTCCGCCGCTGGACGAATCTCGAAAATGCTGCCGAACTTCAGCGCTGGATGCTGCGTCATGAGCTGTACGGCACGATTCATATCCCGGGCCTCGAGGACGAGAATGCCGCCAAGTTGTTCCTTGGTTTCCGCATAGGGACCGTCCGTAGTTGCGACCTTGCCGTTCTTCCAAGAGATGGTCAAAGCGGTTTCCGCGGGCTGAAGTGCCTCTCCGCCGGCAAAATGCCCATTGGCGCGCAGATGGTCGTCATATTCGAAGCATGCGTCGAACATGGCGTGTTGCTCGTCTTCACTCATGGCCTCATGCTTGTCTTTGTCGTAGTACCCCAAACAAATGTATTTCATTATTTTTCTCCTCAGTATTCTTCTTAGGATGAAGCCAGCACCGGTCGCAGATTCTCCCATCACTGCTTCAAGTAGCGAAGCGCAACACATCCTGATTTGAAAATCTTTGTCTCAACAAGCCGCAGTTGCAATGGCTCGCGCAGGCTGACACCATCCAATAACCGTCTTCCTTCTCCCGCAAGAATTGGCCCAACCACAAAGCGGTACTCATCTACAAGACCAAGCTTTATGAGTTGCGACGGAACATCGATACCGCCGATCAAAATATTCTTGCCTTGGTCTTGCTTCAATTTCAGGATTTCGTCGTGAAGGTCGGTACGAACAATCCTCGTATTTCCATCCGCAGCGCTGGCTAACGTTCGTGAAAAAACAATCTTGTTGACGGAGTCAAATGTCCGAGCGAATTCGTTTCCTGCTTTCGTCATTGACTGGTTTTTTGCGACTTCAGGCCAAAAAGGAACCATCAATTCGTAGGTTTTACGCCCAAAGACGAGCAGGTCGACCTCCCGTAGGAGCCGCGTAAAATATTCATGGGTTTCGTCATCAGCCAGTTGCTTTGTGTGGTCGCAGCAGCCATCCAGGGTAGTGTTGATTGCAAAGATTACATTTCTCATTGAATCCTTCTTTCCTCATGAGAGTTTGAGGCCATGCGCGCCCACTCGTCCACCCTCTCGCTCCTTCATCCTATAGTCGTCGCGCACGAGGAAAATCGACAGCAGAGGCGAACTATCTTTTTTGCAAAAGAAATTAGAAACGTTCCGGCTGTCCCACTTCGTTTGTGCATCAACCTCGTAAAAAGCCGGACGTTAACCTGTCTCTATCCGTAAAACTCGATTGCCTCGACAGATTGGCGCATGGATGGATCGTCCAGTAGCGATCAGAAAAGGTACGGCACTAGCGCGGCAGTCTGATGGGCGTAGGTCGCATATGTCTCCCCGAATTGGGAACGCATCCACTGCTCCTCCATGCGGAGCTTGGCCCAGAGCACCAGGAAGATCAGGACAAAACCGATGACCCCGCGTACCTGGGAGAGCGCAATCGCGGTGCCAAGAAACCCGGTCAGAATGCCCGTGTAGATGGGGTGACGGACCAGCGCATAGGGTCCAGTGGTTATCAACTCATGGCCCTGCTTAATGGTCACTTCACTGCTCCAGTTGCTGCCGAGGTGCTGGCGCGCCCAGACGGCGAAGAGAAGGCCGCCGACGGTAACAGCGGCTCCAATCCCGAAAGACCAGATGTTAGACGGCCAGAGCTGGTGGTAGAGCCACGGCAGCAGCGGGAGGCGAGGTATCGAGAGGAGGGCGATTACGATCAGGAAGGTGAGGGATCGCATGATGCTCGAGGCTGCTGGTTCGGTGCGCTTGGACGTTTTTGAACCGGCGGCCTTGATCCGCCAATAGACGAGAAACGCGATCCACACAGCGGGAAAGAAAGATTCAAAGAACCAAAGCATTCAGGACCTCCGGAAGTTGTAGAGGCTGAGCTCTACGCACTGCCTACCGGGCGAACAAAGGAATTCGTTAGCGAGTTGACTTGTTTCCACAGTCAACCCAACACGCAGGCCGACGATGCTGATGAGTTTGCAGTCGCCATTGTCGCTCATGCCCACATCCTACCTCGATGCGGGTTACATCCGCGGCGTTGTTCGAAGGGCGCACACTTCGTCCGGTGAACCGTAACCGCGACGGTAGGCTGGTCCGCAGACTTCATATGGCTTCAATTCGCTCCATCGCCATTCGCTGCAGGCTCGCGGGGAACCGCAGGAACAGTACAGAATCCATCCGGACAAGCCGTCCTCTCTAATTGGCACCAGATAAGACCCGTTGTTATAGGGACTCGAACCAGGCAGATATCGAGTGCGGCACCTCGGACACTCTAGACAATGACGAACACGTGGCATGAGATCACACAAGCACGCTTCGCTTTGAAACGTGAGCATGTGATGTTCCACCGGAAGAATAAATACGCGGCTCAACAGGCCAGAGATTTCGGGTTACACAACAGAGTGGCGGACTAACAAGATCCCGGGATGATCTGCAAACGGCAGAATCGCAATTCTTCTCCAACTTTTCATACACACAATGGCGAGACGTTACACAATTCAAGAATGGGAGATCAGTCCGATCAATCCGATTGACTTTCAGAGGCAATTAACATACAAACTAGTCGGTATGTTAGCAGACGAGGGAAGGCGAAGGCGCCGCGATCCAGAGCGTACACGGGAGCGCCTGCTGCAAGCGGGTTACCGGGAGGTCTACAGGACGGGATTCCAGAGCGCCAGTATCGATACGATTCTGGCCGCTACCAATGTCACCAAGGGAGCACTATACCACCACTTCGATAGCAAGGAAGATCTCGGACACGCCATCATTGAAGAGATCATCGCAAAACTCACCGTTAACAAGTGGTTGATTCCGCTGCAGCAGGGCAAGAATCCTATCGATACGTTGATCGACATTGTCCAGGCTACATCCATTCGCCCACAAGACGTAAATGGTGGCTGTCCCCTGGTCAATTTGGCGCAGGAGATGTCTTCTCTGGACGAACAATTCCGCAAACAACTGGAGAGAATCTTTCGTGATTGGCAGGGCGGCATCGCAATCGCTCTGCGCAGGGGACAGTCCCAGGGCACGGTGCGCCGGGACCTGCGACCGGAGGAAACCGCCGGTTTTCTGATCGCGATGTATGAAGGCTACACCTTGCTAGCAAAGAATGCTCAAGATGCAGAGGTGTGGAATGTGGGAATCAGAAACATCGTCGGATGGCTGAAATCTCTTCGTGCGCCTCGTCAATTGCGCCGAGCCCGGCAGCATTCGATATCCAAACGGCACGTTGTTAACCGACAGCGGTGATTCGTACGCAGGAGCAACTCATGAACCTAAGAAGACTCGCAGTGGTAATGTCCCTAACTTTCGCATCAGCCCTTGGTGTGATTGGAATAACGCAAAGTCAAGCACAACGACCGAAAACGTTGTATCCGAGCATGGCGCCGCTCGATCAATACCTCATGGCCGACCGAGATGCCGAAGTTGCTTTGGCTCGGAGCGCCGCGCCCGAAGCGATATCCCGCGACGCTAAAGTTCTGGTGCTTGGACGCCACGGATACGAAACCGCCGTCGAAGGGAACAATGGTTTTGTTTGTGTGGTCGAGCGAGGGTGGATGTCTCCTGCGAATGCTCCGGAGTTTTGGAATCCCAAAATCCGCGGCCCGATCTGTTTCAATCCTCCGGCCGCGCGATCGGTTTTGCCCGCTACTTACAAGAGAACAGAGATGGTGTTAGCAGGCCGAACGGAAACTGAAATCATCGAGGGCAACAAGGCAGCCTTCGAAAAAAGAGAATTGCCGCCACTCGAACCCGGCGGGATGAGTTACATGATGTCGAAGCAAGCGTATCTCACCGATCGCGATGATCACAACCTGGCTCACTTGATGTTCTATACGCCCGCGCTCGACGGCAAGGACTGGGGCGCCGATCTTCCCAAATCACCAGTAATGCTGAATCCCCAATTCAAAGGGGTTCAACCAATCGACGTGTTTGTTATTCCCGTGGGCGCCTGGTCCGACGGAACGTCTGCTCCGGCTATGTAAGACGCTTTGTTTGCTGCTCAACTCGTCACGATCGGTTTCGCAGAACTGCATCGAGAAGAAAGGCCAACGCAGAGGGGTTCAATCATGAGTGCCCGCGAGATTCCGGATCAGAAGGCCATCGCAAGTGAGATGTTTGTTCAACAATCGTCACTACTTCCGGTAACTCGGGTTGATGCTGCGAACCTCGTCCGACTCTTGCGACAAGTGGAGGCCATCGCAAAACGACAGCCGCCGCGAATCGCGTTCAAGGCAAAGGGTAAGATCCTATTCCTGGACTTAGCGGAGATCGTGGCCGTCGAAGCCGAAGGGAATTACGTTTGGCTGCGGCCCAATCCCAACTTGCTGCGTGAGTCCCTTTCCTCAATGGCGGAGAAACTCAAGCCCTACGGTTTCATTCGCATCCACCGCTCGGTCATCGTGAATAATTCTGCCGTTGAGGAGATCCAACCCTTACCGACGGGCGAGTACAGGCTGCGTGTCAAGGGTGGAAAGCAATATCTGGTAACCCGCACATACAAAGACAACCTCAGGGACCTTGCGCAACTGTGGATCGGCTCCGAGCGTCTTCGCGGCTAAAGCGGTGTGCTCCGGCGCCCAGACACAATCTGGTTCAGCACACTGTCATCATGAGATTGATCGGGGTATCTCAATCTGACCTTCGTTGCTTGGAATCGGAGAATGTCTCATCTGCCGGAATTCTCTCGTTCCCCCGAGTCGCTTGACTTGAAACGACACTTCAGCGAGGAGTCTGCTTTGGCTGACACTTGCTGACAATCTACACCGAGCGATATCGTTGTCGTGGAAGTGCTGTTGATATGGGCTTGGAATCAAGGTCTATGTTGCGACGATGAACTCCTACTTCTACAAGCTGATTCGACGGGCGGGCATGATCGTGCAAGGCCGGCTGGCTTGTTTCGAGACAGCAGTGCAGATGGTGAAGGGCAAGAGCGGCATTGAAATCGGCGGCCCGAGCCAGGTATTCCGAACGGAGTGCCAACTCCTGCCGGTTTACGACGAAGTTGGGTCCTTGGACAACTGCGACTTTTCCCGAACCAACACATGGGCGGCGCATTCCGAGGACTTCGTGTTCAGTCAAGATCATTCACCGGGCAAGACCATATTCGCGGAGGGGTCAAATCTGAGCGTCGTCCCGGATCATCAGTACGATTTCATTCTCTCGTCTCACAATCTCGAGCACTTCGCCAATCCGGTCAGGGCGCTTAAGGAGTGGCAGCGCATCTTACGTCCAAATGGCGGTTTGATACTGGTGCTGCCTCACTACCGGTTCACGTTTGATCACCGCCGCTTGCCGACACCTGTGGCTCACATGGCCGAGGATTATTCTCGCGGAACGCAAGAGGACGACTTGACTCACCTCGATGAGATTTTGCGAGCACACGATCTCCGCATGGATCCGGAGGCTGGATCAGCGGAACAATTTCGGCAACGTTCACTGAAGAATTTCGAGAATCGCTGTCTTCACCATCATGTCTTCAACAAGCAGAACACCTTCGAGTTGTTGACAGAGATAGGCGCAAAGGTTCTTGCCATCGAAACGGCGTGGCCTTATCACATCTTTGCTCTGGCGCATTTTCCTGGACGTCGCGAAGAGCGTAACTGATACGTCAGCCTCGGGAGTGGAAGAATCCACACCCGAAAAAACGAGTTCCATTTTAGGAAACGGTGGACTTCATGGGGTACCCCCCTTCCCCTCGGATATCTGGAATCAACAATTTAGCGGGG
>Ga0335085_10008644_pt1 | contig 15514 bp, 12 predicted proteins | sample Lox_Sample_45_FD_206712 | JGI IMG/M metagenome (GOLD analysis project Ga0335085, IMG submission 206712) | Soil microbial communities from Loxahatchee National Wildlife Refuge, Florida, United States - Lox_Sample_4.5 | ecosystem: Environmental > Terrestrial > Soil > Wetlands | place: USA...
AAGAAATCAAGGAATCTAATGATTCTCAATAAATCTTGACTCCCCGAATCCGCCATGCCATAGTGTTGGGAGAATCACCTTAAAAGTTTAGGAATATAAATGGCCCAGCCCCCCATCCCTGCCGCCGCCTGCGCCGATACCCCCGTCCCTGCCGCCAAGCAGGAACTTATCGATAATTGGGAAACCTCGATTGAGGAGGTATGGGCGAAAATCCGTGATACTCAAGCGCCCGCCAAGGAAGATTGGGTGAAGCTCGTGTATGCGGAGCGGATGAATCGGGCCTCCTGGATTGAGGCGGAGGAATCCGGGGTCAAGAAGCGGGGCAAGAAGGCCCTTGCGGATTTGATGGGATCGAGGGTGGATGAGAGGGGGAATCTCGTAAAAGGGTTGGAGAAGAAGGCTAAGGCTCCGAAAGCCCCCAAGGCTCCCGCAAAGCCAAGGGCGAAGAAAGCCAAGGCTATGGAGCCTGTGGTGGAGGCCTCCACTATTCCGGATGACCTTCCTTGGGAGGCTTAAATGACCAAACAAATAAAATTGCAAGATTTCGATGAACTCGTGAGGAGTACGCAGGATATATATAAATACAGCATGTACTCAGGATTTTCTCTCAGGATTGGGGGCAGGAATTATACTTATGCTGGGGTAGCCCTGTATAGAGCTTGGGAGATTTTATCCTATACAGATGGTCAAACAATAAGAGAAGATTCTGTTATTCAATTCCTTCGCCTTGCCGAAGCCCTCCAAATGGAATTGGAATCCACAAATGGATAATACCCTCCTCCTCGATTCCACCAAGCTCCGGGCCTGGATGCAATGCCGGAAGAAATACGCCTACGCGCATCTCGCCCATCTAGAGTCCAAAAACGCCACCGCGATTGATCTCGTATTCGGCAGCCTTGTGCATGAATCTCTTGAGATGTTCGAGAATCAGATGCTCTCGGGACTGGAAAAGGATGATGCTCTCCAGGTCGCCCTCACGCATATGCATGAGCATTCAAAGGCATGGGAATCGGATCTTGCATTTGTGGAAGAATCCCGCAAGAATCGCAAAAGCGCCATCCGCTTGCTGATCTGGTACGCAGAGCAATACCACCCCGATGGCCTCAACACCAGCATCAAGCCAGTCGTGAATGAGATGCCTTTTAGGGTTCCACTGGTGGATCTTGTGGCCGCAAGCCCTTTTGCCCAGAAAATCAACATGGTGGGGATTCCCCGAAATGTCATCGTGGGCGGGAGGTTTGATTCCTTTATTGAGGGGCCGAGTCGCGGGGAATACTGGGTGAGGGAGCGAAAAACCACCGGAATGGCCCTCACAAATCATTATTGGGCGCGTTATAGCCCAGATATTCAAATCTCCCTCTATACTTGGGTAGAGAAGGTCCTTTTCCCGGAACTGAATCTCAAAGGGGTCCTTCTGGAGGCCTTCCAAATTGGGACTAATTTCATCCGTATGGCGAGGAAGGAAATCCCTCGCTGGCCCGAGCAATCCCTAGAAACCGCCCAATCTGTGGTTGCCTGTGCGAGGGATATGCTTGGGCATGGGCTGCTGGGCGCAGGTCCGCATAGCCCGGATCGCTTTCTGATGAGCGAGGGTTCCTGCATGGCGGGTGGGATGCCATGCTCTTTCCAGAAAATTTGCAATGAGCACCCACTACTCCGTAAGGAATTGATTGAACAGCAGTTCAAGCAGCGGACCCCCTGGAATCCCCTTGACGGCATGGATCCGGATATGATAGCAAGTCTCGACAATAAACCGAAACTTCATCTTCACTCTTAAAAGGAATACTTTCTAGATGGCATTGCGAATTCTTATGATGGGTGCCCCGAAGGGGGGTAAATGCTTGGGACCGAATGTCCCGGTACTGATGTTTGACGGGTCAATTAAACTCGCCAAAGATGTCAAAGCTGGCGATAAGCTTATGGGTATGGATAGTACCCCGCGTAATGTGCTGAAGACACATTCAGGTACATCTCCAATGTATCTCGTGAAACCTAATAAAAGCGATCCTTGGGTTTGCACGGATGATCACATCATGACAGTAAGCTACAATGGTCGAATTAAAGATATCCGACTAAATGATCTTCTGACTATGGGGGAGACAAATAAAGAGGGCTGGACTCGCTATAAACTTTTCCATGTTCCAGTGGAGTTCCCCGAAGTCGAAACACCAATTGATCCGTATCTCATGGGTGTATGGTTGGGAGATGGAACATACAAGCGAGTTGAGATTACGACTCCAGATATGGAAATTCATGAATATATCCATAGCTTGGACTATGGGCAGGGAATTTCAGCTAAATTGGTTCAGCCTAAAGATTCGACTAAATGCGTCTCCACCACCATTACGCTGGAGCATAATCTAGGGAAACTTGGTATTGGTAAAAATCCGATTTTGAATGAGATCCGTCGAGTTACGGAATCTGGTGAGAAGCGTATTGCCTCGGAATATTTGATAAATTCCAGGAATTCCCGCATGCAAACTTTGGCGGGGCTTCTTGATACGGACGGATATCTTGGTAACGGATACTATGAAATCACAACTAAGTATTTCGGAATGGCTAAAGATATCGAATTTTTAGCTAGAAGCCTGGGATTCAATGTCAGTAAGCGAGAGCATAAAGTAGCTGGATATCCAGATAATACGTATTTTCGTATACACATTATGGGCGATATCCAGCTTATTCCGCTCAAAGTTTTACGCAAGAAAGCTAAAAAATCTTACACCGGGAGAAATTCTCTCGTAGAGGGTTTCGGGGTGGAATCACTGGGAGTCGGTGAATTTTATGGTTTCTGGGTTGACGGGGACAATCGCTTCTTACTTGGAGATTTTACCGTAACTCATAATACGGGATCACTCGCGAGCGCGGCTAATGCAGGTTGGAATATCAGGTATCTGGATTTCGATGGGAATCCCGACCCCCTGATCGCCTACACGGAAAAGTCCAAACGCACTAATCTCCATATCGTCTCCTGTCTAGATGAATACAAAATGGTCCGGCAGGCTGGCAAGAACGGCAATGTCTTTGATGAGGTCTTCAAATTCGACAAAGAAGGCCCCAAGGCCTGGAAGACTATGCATGATGCTTTGGATAAGTGGCCCACGGATGGCTCAAACCCCCGCGAGTGGGACCCCACCAAGAATCTCCTGGTGCTTGACTCCTTGACCACCATCGCCCAATCGAAAGTCCAACTGGTGCAATACACCGATGGCCGCGAGGGAAAGCGGAAAAACTTTTCTGATTATGAGCAGACTCAAACGGCGGTTGAGAATCTCGTCAAAACCCTCAAGATTTATGTCCAATGTCCCGTCATTGTGATGAGCCATCTCCAGCTCATCTCCGCCAATCTTGATATCCCCGATGAGGAAGAGATCACGGATGCGGATACCCGGAATAAGCTCCTCCAGGAGAAGATCAAACTGGCCTCTAAGACTCCAGTGGCATACGGCCCGGTAACGATGGGCAAGGCCCAGGTCAACACTCTCGCAGCGCATTTCAATGGGGCTGTACTGGTCGAGGCCAATCCGATGCTGGGGCGGAAGATCCACATTGCCCCGCGCGAGGGTCTGAATCTCGGCCTCCCCTTCCCGAGCATCGCTGGCAAGAACCCCCCGCCGAAAGAACTCCCGCTGGAATCTGGCATCAAAGCGATCCTTGATGCTTGGTTGGAATCTCGCTAAAAACTTTTCCCCCAATAGGCCTTGACAACCCCAACCATCTTGGCCTATTAGACTTTTAGTGAATTTCCAGGAACGCGAATCCCCTGGAGATACCTGGGCCTTAGCCCCGAAAAATGGAATCGCAAAACACCCACACATAAGGTACAGATCAATATGGCTGATTTTTCTTTCTCCTCTCTGATGAAGTCCGCTGCCGAGAACATCCCCACCAAGGAAACCGCCCCGGATAGCAAGTACAAATTCGTCCTCAAAGGCACCAAGTATGATTCCAATGACAATGGCTACCGCCTGCTGCTGACCTTGCAGCCGATCCAGAACCTGCTCGACCCCTCCGTCGATGTCGATAACTACGAGCCGGTTTTCGCCTCCTGGACCGAGAAGGCCCCGAAGTTCGCCCTGGAGGATCTTGCCTCCTTCATCGCCTCCCATAAGGGCGCGATCCCCTCTGGCGTTGAGTTCGTGGATGTGCTGCCGGAACTGGTAGGCAAGACCTACACCGGCACGGTCTCGACCCGCAACGGTCGCCAGAACATCAACAACATTCGCCTGGCTGAATAAGGCTAAGGCCCAACAAGACTAAGGTAGGCTAACTCGAAGCCCAGCAGCAGGACAGCCCTTCTGCTGGGTCTTTTTTGACCACAACAAGGAATCACAGCATATGAGCGACAAGATTGAACTCAAGGCCCTCAAGGCATCCATTGACAATCTCACAAGCACGATCGGGGAACTGATCGAAGTGCTGCTGGAAGGTGATGATGCCTTTGGCGGCCAGGACGAACAAAACCCCATCGAGGATTCAAAGCAGGAATCCTATATGTTCGGCGCGGAGAATGAGCCGACCTATCTTAGTGGCGAGGATATCTTCAATGCCATGCAGGAATTCCGCAATGCCCTCCAGGCCGAAGCAGCCTCTCAAGCCCCCAAGACCACACAATCCAATGGCAAAGGCCCTCGGATCGTCGTTATTCGCACCTAAGATAGTACCCGATAGGAGGCGGGAGGAATCCCGCTTCCATTCCCGCCTGACAAAAAATCCTAAAAATCATAGAGGCTCTGTGGATGATACCAACGAATGATCCAAAAATTGTCTTCATCAGTGATCATTTCCGGACTGATGATCTCGACCCCGCCCTTCCCAATGGCGGCCTCCCACTCCACTCATCCAGCGGCCTCGGCAAGCTCTTCGATGCAATGTTGAAGGCTGCCGGAGTTCAGCGATCCAAATGCCTCATCACAAGTGTCTTTAATCTCCGCCCTATGGAGAATAATATTGATAATATCCTTGTGCCGAAGAAGGCCGGGGCTGCGGGGTGGCCGAAGCTCAAGCAGGGTAAGTATTGCCCTCCTGCCCTACTGCCCGAGATCAAGCGCCTTTATGGGGAGCTGGAGGCCTTTCAGCCCGATCTTATCATCCCCCTTGGCTCCACGGCCCTCTGGTCCGTCACTGGTGCTACCGGGCTCTCAAATCGTCATGGATTCCTCCATAGTTATAGGGGGATTCCAGTGATTCCCACCTGGCATCCCGACACCGTGATGAAGAAATACACGAATTTTATGGTTGCCGTGAATGACATACGGCGGGCTGTGGGGTATGCCAAGGGGGAGATTCTTGAGGAGAAATTCGAGTATGTGGAAGAGGCTGGGCTGGAGGATATCGCCCGCCTGAAGGCGATGATCAAGCCGAGTGATTGGATCTCAGTGGACATCGAGACTAAGCCAAAATATCGTTCAATCACATGTATTGGCCTCGGCACTAAGGATTTCTCCATATGTGTGAATATGTGGGATCCCCGGAAGCCTAATCAAAGCTGGTGGCCGGATGTGGAATCTGAGGTGGCGGCCATGCATGCCATTCAGGACATTCTCCTTATGCCGAATACCAAGGTGGGGCAGAATTTCCTTTACGATTGCACTTGGTTACGGGCTGTTTGGGGTATGGAGATTCATGGCCCCGTAATTGATACGAGACTTATGCATTTTGCGCTATTCCCAGAACTTCCACACTCCCTTGCCGAACTCGCCAGCACATACCTTACAATGCCGAGCTGGAAGGCCTTGCATGCTGGATTTGAAAATGATAGTGCTGAAAGTTCCGGGGAATAATTTAACCTAAAATTTTTGGAGTTTACTGTGGATTCAGAATCCTTTTTGCCGAATTTTGATAAACCTATGGATTGGTCTGATGCCGCGTATAATAACGCGGACATCCTTGTAACTGCCCGCGTGGCTGAAAAGATGGCTACAGAGGGGGCTCTGAAAGCTAGTCTTTTTGACCAAGCTCTTTTGGGGCCGAGTCTTACGTGCTCCCTGCGCGGCATGAGAATTGATCATGCCAAGATCATGCAGGCTAAACTCGATATTGAGTCGAGAGCTGCGGAGGGCAAGAAGAAATTTTTAGATCTGGTTGGGGGTGATGTGAAATTCGGCAAAGGCCTCAAGCCCAGCCCCGCCGAGCTTGCCCGGATTCTGTATCGGGATTTCAAGGTCAAGACCCGCCTCGGAACTACAGACAATCCGTCTGTTTCGAAGAATATTCTAGCTGAAATTTTGGAAGATCCGAAAACCCCCGATGCCGCTATGCCGATTGTGGAATTAGCAATTGAACTCTCCCAACTTGAAGCTGATCGTCTTGCACTTAATGCTACAATAGGCCCAGATGGGAGAATGCATAGTTCTTTTATGGTGAGTGCTGCGGTGAGTGGTCGATGGGGTAGTCGGAAAGATAATTTTGGAGAGGGAATGAATCTCCATAGTGCAAGCGATCTGATCCGCACAATTTTTATTCCGGACCCCGGAAAAATTCTTGTTGCTATGGACCAAGCTCAGGGCGAATCTCGCGTGATCGCATATCTGGCTGGGAGTAAATTTTATATCGACGCGCATGAAGCCGGAAATGTTCATGTAGAATCTGGTAAGGTTTTCTTTCCAGAACTTGCGGATAAATTTACCAAAAAATGGGCTAAAGATACTGGATATCCTGGAAGCCCTGGAAAAACCTATTATGACGTAGCCAAGAGCTGCCAACATGCCTGCGTTGCAAAAAACACAGAGGTTCTCACTAAAGCCGGGTGGATCCGAGTTGAGGATTATGACGGTAAAGCTGAAATAGCTATCTGGGACCCTTCATACGCAATAACATGGGAATCCCCGATACATTGGAATATCCATGAATACTCAGGTCCGATGATTGGTCTTGCAGGTCGCAATATTGACTTCCTTGTAACACCAAATCACAAACTCCCGGCTGTCTATAATAAAGGAAAACGCGAGACATGGTTTCACACAAAAATTGCTGGAGATTTTAATTTCGGATATGGAAGTTGTCCTCTGAGTGGATTCCTGCAAGATTCTGGTTTCGAGAAGAATGTTTCAGAATGGGAGGCTCGACTTCTAGCCGCAACGTGGGCTGACGGGCATTTAAAATCAGATGCCAATTTGACAATTTTTGGTTTAACAAAAAAGAGGAAACTCGACCGAATTAAACATCTGATTGAAATGAATAATCTTACCTGGTATGAGCATAAATGCACGCCGCCAAGTCGTCATATTGTTGTTCCTGTTAAATTACGAAAGTCTCTAGATTGGGATTTGCTTAGTTGGACAAAGGAATCTCGTGATGCATTCCTGGATGAATTACCCTATTGGGATGGGAGTCATGTCCCTGGATATGACATTGTGAAAATTTTTAATACAGACATCAAAGGCCTGGAGATTATCTCTACACTTCTGCATTTATCCGGTCGAGCCGGGAAAGCTAATTTAACAGATAATGGTCCTGCTGCAAAAAAGCCCTATTATGTTATGAATTTTCGGCGTCCACATATTCGAAATTGGACATTGGAAGTTCCGCATACGGGATATAGGCCTGCAAAGAAGAGAATTGAACAGTATTCTGGTAAAGTTTATTGCCCGACTACTTCCACAGGTTGGTTTCTTATTCGAAAAAATGGTCTAATTTCTGTCACTGGGAACTCGAACTATCATCAGAGTCCATCTGGTATGGCTCGGCTCCTTCACATTCCGAAAAAAGATGCCCAACAAATTCAGGCAAATTATTTCAAAAAATTGCCTGAGATTCCCGCCTATCATCAATGGGTGAAGAATGAAATCATGACTAAGAGGAAACTCGTGACTCCATTTGGTCGAGAGAGACTCTTTTTAGGGCGGGTTTGGGAACAAAGCACCTTACGAGAAGCTATTTCATATCAGCCTCAATCCACCGTATCGGATCTTACAAAATGTTTCCTATGGCGAATATTTAAATACCTAGACCCCAATGAAGTTCAGATATTAATGGAGCACCATGACAGCGTGTTGATGATGGTTGATGAGAATAAGATCAATTCGGTCCTGCCGAAATTAGAGGAATTGAGCTATATCCCCTATCGGATCGGGGATTATGAGGTGCAGGCTGTGTGGGAGACCAAGGTAGGCAATAGCTGGGCGGAGGTCTAGGCCCCATCATATCTAGCCATCCTCGCATTCTTGGAGTATAATGCCATAATGACAATGTTCACGGATAGCCCGGCCCTTCTGAATCCCGACTCCCTCATCGCCCAGCATACCCGCATCCAGCTTGCCAAGAGTGAAGCCCCCCTAGGCTTTCTCAAATGGTCTGGAATCATGACTCTCGCCGCCACATGTGGAAGGCAAGTATATACGAGGCTCCTCGGCCCCCGAGGCCCCGTGATGTATCCGAATCTTTTTGTGCTACTGATTGCCAAGCCGGGCATTGGAAAGACCACCGCCATCAATGCCGTTAAGGAACAGCTTACGGCAATGAAGATTCGCTTCAGCCCGGATGCAATATCAGCCAGCAAATTTGTAAGCTGGGCCAGCCAGGCATCCATAGATGCCCTCGAAAAGGGCAAAGATCCTGGATTCGTGGTCGCCCTCCCGAATATGGACTCCCTTTTCAATAAACGCACCAGCCAGGAACTTAAGAGTTTCCTGGTAGCAGCCTACGATTGCTCCGATTCCTATCTCAAATCCACCCAAGATCGCGGTCACGAATCCATCTACAAGATGTGCATGAATATGCTCGCTGGTGGAACCCCAGCCCATATTGGGAGTTGCTTCCAGCCCTCTGACTGGGGTGAGGGTCTTGCGAGCCGCTTCATGCTGGTGATGGAGCAGTATAATCGGATTGGGGATTTGCCAGAGTGGCCCGATTCCCTCCATGAAGACTATAGTGAGCGAATCCGTCTGCTGAGGGAATCTCTCACTGGGCAGCAAACGGAGATCACCTGGACCCCGGAGGCCTGGCGGGCGCGAGAGGCGTGGCGAATTGCCCACCAGGATTCCCTCCCACCCCACCCTGCCGCAGCAGGTTATTGGGGAAGGCGGGATGTTGGGGCCGTCAAGCTCTCTATGCTTCTGGCAATCTCCCAGCATCAAACCACAATCAGCCTCTCTGAGTGGGATGGTGCTACGGCGGAGCTTGAATCGATTGAGAAGAATCTCCCCGCCGCCTTCTTCCATACTGGCGGGAACCCTTATGCGGCCCTCTCTGAAAGGATTGTCGCCTGGGCGAAGCGAGAAGGGCGTGTTGTGCAGGAGCATGAGATTCGCATCCGCCTCAATCCGCATGTCCAACCCCGAGATGTCCAATCACTTATCGATTCTATCCTTGCCAGCCATCAGCTTATTGGTGTAGGTAGTAGCCCTAATCGGGAAATCCATCACCCCGATAATTCGATTGCAAAAAATGCCTCAAGTGGAGTTACGACATGGGAACAAGTCTTGTTACAGAAAAGAGCCAATCAACCGAGCTAACCGAGCTAAATCTCGAGGTTAGCTTTGTAGTCTTCCGGAGTCCCGATTCCCCTTTTGCAGTCGTTAAGGGTAAGAACCTTGAGACTGGCAAGTTCACGACCGCGAGTGGGAAGCTGGGGAAACCTGCTGTGGGCGATCGGCTGAAGATTTTCGGGGATTGGACCACACACCCGAAATTTGGCCCGCAATTCCAAGGGGATCTTGAGGATTTCAACAATAATGCGGATCGGGATACCAAGAGGCTAATCGGTCTCATTAAGGGCGCGGGAATCGAGGATAAGCGATTCATCGATTCAATCTACAACACACCCCCGACTTTGCATTATAAGGCCGCCCAGAACCCCTACATCCTCCTTGATGCTCTCCCAACCGCCACCTGGGATATAGTGGATCGCCTCGCTCAGAAGATTGGCCTTATGCCAGAGTCAGAAATGCGTGTGAGTGCAGCGATCCGACACACACTCAACAAAGGGAATTCCCAAGACCTCCGCAAGGAACTTGAAAGGACTGCCGCCTGCTGGGCGAGCCCAAAGATTCTCCTGCCCGAGGCAGCCCGCTTGCTTGGATTCCCCACCACTCGGGTCAATGAGATTCTTGCAGAGAAGAATCCTGCCTCCATCACCGCCATCCAGCACCCCGCCATTGGGATCATGGATTCCCGCCTTGCTGGGTTTGAGGATTCTATCGCCAATGCGGTGCGGGAGCTTGTGTGGGGGGCTGGGCAGGTGCCGGAATCAATCGGCTCTATCTCGGGTCAACTTTCCGAGCAACAGGCCGTGGCGGTCTTCTCCGCCATCCACCAAGGCCTCTCGATCATCACGGGCGGCCCAGGCGTCGGCAAGACCCGCTGCGTGGCAGAAATCGCCCGTCTTCTCAACGAGGCGGGGCGGGAGGTCGTATTGGCCGCCCCAACTGGCAAAGCCGCCTATCGTATGGCCGAATCCGTGAATCGCCTGATGGGCTCCAACCATAGCCCAATCCCCCACAAGACTATCCATAGACTTCTAGAATGTCTTCCGGCTCTCGGTGGGGGATTCGACTTCCAATATGGAAAGCACCAGAAGCTCAAGCCCGCCACATATATCATAGATGAAGCGAGCATGATTCCTTCGGAATTGATGGGGGCCTTCTTGGAGGCCATCGGGCCGGATTCCAAAGTGATCTTCGTGGGTGATCCGAACCAGCTCCCTCCCGTGGGTCAGGGCCAGCCTTTCATTGATATGCTGAATAGTGGCGCGATTCCTATCCATCGGCTGACTCAAATATTCCGCCAGGCCGAGGGCAGCGCGATTGCGGAATCTTGCCGGATTGCCCTAGAAGGCGAAGCACATCAGCTTTTCTCCTTCCTGCGTCAGGAGGGGCAAAAGGAAATCGAATATATCTCGGTCGGCAGTGATGATCAGATCGCCAAGATTGTCGGGGAGCATTTTCATTGCATGGGGGGGGATAGGATTATCCTAGCTCCATTGAATAAGAATGCTGCCGGGACCACAGAACTGAATCAAGTTCTCCAACATATGACCACAAGCCATAGAGAGTCCCTCAAGATCACAGAGGATTTCTATCTCCATAGTGGGGATCCAGTGATCCAAATCCGTAATAACTATGCTCGGGATGGCTTTAAGGGAATCTTCAATGGAGATATGGGGGTTGCCCATATCGAGGAATTGCTGGATTCCACCGGGCGGAAGACCAAGCAGAAAGGGGCAAGGGTAGAGTTTGAGCAGGCGTCGGAGATATATAATAAGAATCAGGCCTTTGGGGAGATTAAACTTGCCTATGCGGTTTCGATCCATAAGAGCCAGGGCTCAGAGTGGCAGGAGGTCTTGCTTGTACTGCCATCCTCTGCTAAGTTCTTCTTAAGCCGAAGGCTTCTCTATACTGCCCTTAGTCGGGCCAAAAAACGCCTTACGATTATCGCCAACCCGATTGCGATCCAGGCCGCCCTGGCCCGCCGGGAGGCTGATCTAAATATCCAAACCAGGCTTGGATGGTTGCTTGGGCAGCAGAAATTGAAGGAATCTCAGGATGCTTGATGACTATTATTGCGAAATCCGCGATGGGAGGCTCAAAGAAATACCCGGTATAGAGCTGGAATCTTTTAGTGCCCAAGATCTTATAGCAGAGCTCCTTCGCCGAGGAGATTCCCGAATCCGCTCCAAGCAACTCGGACTGATGACTCGACTTGGAATCACGATCTCTGGGAAGCCTTGGGTGGCCCAGGAATCAGGCCCTTTTACAGTTATTGTGATTCGGGATTAAGCGGCTCCGGGTGTGGCGTATATCGTCGCCACCTGGCCCAGCACAGTTTTCAGGCTCGAATCTGCCATCCCGACAGTTTGAAGCGCTGCGCTAGAGCCAGCCGGAAGGCCCGATACCACAGTCCCATTCAATCTCATGGCATTACCGGCCAGGACTTGTTGGAGGACTGTGGTGTTGGCGTATACGGAAGCTGGGAGGCCGCGCTCGAGTCCAAGGGTGGTGGTTGATGGACCCCCGAATCTCCAGCTATGGGTGACGGAATGAATATAAAATTCCCACTCTTCCGTAGCCCGGAAGGGGAAGTATCGGAATCTCCCCCCAACAAAGATATTCGGCAAAAGCTTCGAAGTCATCTGAGCACTTTCCATCACCGGAAGGGGTGTGTAGATGGTAGCCATCCGAGTGGTCAATGCCCCCACCAGAGATTGCATTGCGCTGGCGGGGTTCGATTGCGCGATCTGATAGTTGGAATCCACCATCCAAGTCGTATCGCGGACCATTGACTTCAAACCATAGCGATGTATTCCCGCCACATTGATGGCCCCACTATAGGCATACATGAAGATGCCCGGCGCGGCCCCGCCCATAAAAGGTGCATAGAAGGTGGGGTTGAGAATAAAAAAGTTATAATACTCCGCCAAATCAAGGCTGGCCATGGATTCTATGAATCCCTCGGCTGGATCCAGCCCATAGGCGGGGAGTTGCTGCCATCGGCTTGTATCAATGCCGGTGTATTGGAAGGCCGGTTGGCCTACAAGGCCTTGGGATGCTGCCGAGAGGGTCTGGGTGGCGGTAAGATCGGGGAGAGGATTCACCCGCCCGACAATTTGTGGGCTGGCCGGAATAGCATTAGGCATTCCCGAGGAAGTAAAAAACGCCCCTTGCGAGTACCACGCAGAGCCGCCATTCTTTAAAGATACCGTACCAGAGCTGGTGTTCGCCTGAAGGGCAGGATTCCAAGCCCCCAGCGGGGCAGTTCCGATAATCACCTCATACCAAGGGCTCTGGAGAATCTCATTATACTTATCTAACCATGTCCCGGCCTGACTTACATAGAAGGTGGACATGGGCCAGATGGCCCCAAAAGGATAATCCTCGAAGAAAGCCGTAGTGGCACTAGGCCATCCAAGCGTATAATTTTGATAGCGGATTTGGGTCTGGGAGAGAATCCCCTTACTACCAGCCTGAATCTGAGAATACCAATTATAGGCAATCTGGGCGGGATTAGTTGATTGGGTGCCACTAAAGAGGATATTCGGGATGCCTTGATCGGGATTCTGCCCTACCGCATTCTCTAGGGCATTTCCATTCACGACAGCCAAAAATGATAGCGGGCTCCAGTTAAAATCCCTAAACCATGCACCCCAATCCACAGCCTCTATGCGGGTATTCCGCACTACACCCTGCTCCGGAACCCAAACCTGATCCTCTTGCACAGACTTGACGATTCCGACAAAGACCACATTGGCATTCTGTCCACGGGACATCGCAATAATGACGAGGGCCTGGAGGGTTATGATCTGAGCCCAGGAGGGGTAGTTTTGACCATTCGGACCACCAGGAGCAAGAATTATAGAGGCCTGTCCAGCCGACATATTAGAGAGCTTTTGGGTAGTGGTACATTCCAGCACCTCAGCACTCGTAAGGCTATAATGTCCACCTTCCGGAATATAGATATCAACCGCACAGCGGGGGCTGGAATCGGGTGTCAAGGCTGCGTTGATTTGGGTTGTCGAAGCCATCAGAGACCCTTGGCGATTCCGCGCCCGAGGGCAGCCGTGAAGCGATCAAGAGCCGTGGCGGCATCTGTGGCCTTATTCTTGAGGCTATTAACGGCATTTGCCGCTGCCGCATAGCCGGAAGCCCCCACCTGCCCAGCCGCAAAGAGACCCATGCTGGCATCTAGGGCCATATTCTGGGTCTGGGCTCCGAGGGCAATCGCGCCCTGGGTAGAGGTATCTGGGGTCGGCACACCACCAAGCCCCAATTGCCCCATCGCAGCAGAGGTCATCTGCATCACATTGATGCCCGCTAAGGGATTCGTGCCCCCGGTGGATTCCATCCCCATCGTGCGGGCGATCACGGAGGGATCCATGCCGGTGGTGGCTGAGGCTTGGCGGATGGCGGGGATGAGGGCCTTGAATTTCGTAACCTGGCTGCTGGAGGCCGAACCCCCAAGAGCATCAAATATCAGGGCTTGATCTGAATTTCCAGGCCTATATCCCGCCATCCATTTCTGCGCGTAGCCGGGAGTCCCGCCGCCGTTATATTTTGCCGCCATACCGGCTAGGGAGATTCCTGGGTTGTTCTGCTTGATCCAGGAGAGATACTGAGCGCCAAAGCCGATATTCTGGGCTGCCGTATCGCCAACCCAACTAGCCCCCAGAGGGGAAGCCCGACCCGCTGCAAACTGGGTGGGGGTCTGCCCCGCATACCAGGATTGAAAGGCGAGATTCATGGCGGTGCCCTGTCCGCCAAGACCAAGGGCCTTCGCCCCAACGCCCATCATGGTATTCTGCACCCCCGTATAGCCGCCCGCCCCCGCAAGGCCAACTAGCTGCTGGAGATAATAAGAGGTGAGGGTTCCACCCGGTCCCTGCCGCTGATAGGCATCCTGATAGGCGGCGAGCATCTGTTGCCCTACGGGGCTGGAGGCAATCCCACCATAGGCCCCGCCAAGAAGCCTCGCAAGCCCACTCTTTGCCCCGCCATTGGGATTTGCCTGACCGGCTGCACTTTGCATAATATAGGCCAGCAGAGGGTTCTGCATCGTGCTGGCATTCTGCCCATAGAAGCCCTGGACCCCCGCACTCGCAGCCGCAGCCGCCTGAGTCGATGAGAGTCCACTGTTGAAATATGGGGTTATGGAATTTGCGATGCCTTGACTGCTAATCTGCCCCTGACTATAAGCCGCCGTGGTATTGATCGCATCCATCCAACTCTGTATCATGGTGGTGCGGTTGTTTTGGGTGGCATTAGCGGACATCGCGAGGCCAGCAGCCTGATTCTGATACCCATAGAGGGCCGAGACGGGATTCCCTCTTGCCCCAGCGGAGGTGAGGAGACTCCCACCTAGATTGGTGGTGAAATCGGGGCTTAGGCCCGCGAGACCGGGGGTATATTGGGCCATCGCCATGGCGCGGACCATCTGAAGATTTGTGCTTTGATTCCGGCTAATGAAGGGGGCGGCTTGGAGCATCCCCTGAGCCTGGGGGAGCGAAACCCCAGCATTGGCCAGCACAGTTGCGGTATTGGCATTCTCAGGTCCTGTGGTCCGCATCCAAAGGCTAGGATTCATGCCGCCGCCAAGGGCCATCCGATAAGATTGGGCTCGATAGTCCGCATAAGGTTGGGCGAGATTGACGGCGGCTAGACCGGCCCCAAGAGCCCCCGCCATTGCCCCACCAGCCCCAATCGCCCCACGCAGAGATAGGCCAGCACCACCCCCACCACCGGGTACCCCAGCCCAACCCCAATTCGGCGTATAGCCGGTCCCACGCCAACCGCCCCCACCACCAAGCAAGGGCACACCACCTCCACCACCTCCACCACCAAATCCCCCACCACCCTGGCCCCAAGACCAATTCGGCCCACCGCCCATAACGGTTGGGAATCTCCGCCCTGGATTCGGCCCATACATTTTATCGAAGCGGCGATTCTCGGCCTCAGCCTGAGTTCTGCTCAGGCGATATTCATTGGCCTCTTGCTGGGCACGCTGGCGGTCAATGCGAGCATTTGCGGCCTGAATATGAGAAAAGTTAACATCCGGGAGGCCGCCACTAAAGTCGATTGGGCCT
>Ga0335085_10008645_pt1 | contig 15512 bp, 14 predicted proteins | sample Lox_Sample_45_FD_206712 | JGI IMG/M metagenome (GOLD analysis project Ga0335085, IMG submission 206712) | Soil microbial communities from Loxahatchee National Wildlife Refuge, Florida, United States - Lox_Sample_4.5 | ecosystem: Environmental > Terrestrial > Soil > Wetlands | place: USA...
CGAACTGCGTGAAGAACGGCGGCTCTTGAATATAAGTGCTCTTCTCGTCCCACTTGTAAACGTCGCCCACGCTCGCCGGAATCTCGTTCCACTTGGGATTTTGTTCCGCGAAATCGCGATACAACTTACGAAACACTTCCGGCTTCAACGCGCTCTGCATCTGATCGCGCACTTCCTGCAAGGTCGGCCAGATGTCCTTCAAATAAACGTCCTGGCCATTCTTGCCCTTGCCCAGCGGCTCGTGAGACATGTCGATATTCACGCGACCGGCGAGCGCGAAGGCCACGACCAGCGGCGGCGACATCAGGAAATTCGCCTTGATGCTCTGATGCACGCGCGCTTCGAAATTACGGTTGCCTGAGAGTACGGATGCGGCAACGAGATCATGCTTGCCGATGGCTTCATCGATCGGCGCCGCCAGCGGGCCGGAATTGCCAATGCACGTCGTGCAGCCGTAACCGACGAGATTGAAACCAAGCTGGTCGAGATATTTTTGCAGACCGGCCTTGTCGAGATAATCGCTCACCACGCGCGAGCCCGGCGCCAGGGAGGTTTTCACCAGCGGATTCACGTGCAGCCCGCGCTCGACGGCTTTCTTCGCCAGCAAACCCGCCGCGAGCATCACGGAAGGATTGCTCGTGTTCGTGCAACTCGTGATCGCCGCGATCAAAACCGACCCGTGGCGGATTTCGCCGCCGTTTGGCATGGGCGCGTCCACCGAATCCGGCGTCGGTCGGTTGTTCGCCATCTCGAGTTCCGTTCGCGGATTGATGTCAAATTTTTTGTCCCTGCCATCCGAAACCGGTTCCTGGCTGCCGCCGGAATGCGTCGGGCCGGCATGGCCGGATACCTTGAACGTCTTGTTCAAATCCTCATTCGATTTTCCAAAACCGTTTTCCGTGACCGGCTTTGAAAACGCCGTGACAAACTCGTGCTTCAGGTTCGGCAGTTCAATTCTGTCCTGCGGGCGCTTCGGTCCCGCGACGCTCGGCACAACGCTCGCCAAATCCAGTTCGAGCGGCTGCGAATAATTCACCTGGCCCTTCTGCGGAACGCCCCAGAGCCCTTGCGCGCGATAATAATTTTCGTACAGCTTGCAGTGCTCTTCCGTGCGGCCGGTGGCGCGGAGATAATTGACGCATTCCTCATCGATCGGGAAAAAGCCCATCGTCGCGCCATACTCCGGCGCCATGTTGGCAATGGTCGCGCGATCCACAACCGGCAACGCCTTCGCGCCCGGACCGAAGAACTCGACGAATTTGCCCACGACCTTCGCCTTGCGCAGCATTTGCGTGATCGTCAATGCGAGATCCGTCGCCGTGACGCCTTCGCGCAACGCTCCAGTCAAATGAACGCCGACCACATCCGGCGTCAGGAAATAAACCGGCTGACCGAGCATGCCAGCCTCAGCCTCGATGCCGCCCACGCCCCAGCCGACGACGCCCAAGCCATTGATCATGGTCGTGTGCGAATCGGTGCCGACGAGTGTGTCGGGATAATAAAGTGCTGCCGGCATCTTGCCGGCAGTTCCATCTGATTCGGCGGCACTATGAAGCACGCCCTTCGCGAGATATTCCAAATTGACCTGGTGCACGATGCCGATGCCGGGCGGGACGACTTTAAATGTATCAAATGCCTGCATGCCCCATTTCAGGAACTGATAACGCTCGCGGTTGCGTTGAAATTCAATTTCGAGATTCTTGCGCAACGCGTCGACAGTCCCCGCGAAGTCGACCTGCACGGAATGGTCCACCACCAAGTCCACCGGCACGAGCGGTTCGATGATTTTTGGATTCTTGCCGAGCCGCGCGACGGCGGAACGCATCGCTGCGAGATCCACCAGCAACGGCACTCCGGTGAAATCCTGCAACACGATGCGCGCGACGACGAACGGAATCTCTTCCGTGCGCCCGGCGTTCGGCTGCCAGTTTGCCAGCGCGCGAACGCTCGCTTCTGACACCCTTTTGCCGTCGCAGTTGCGCAGCACCGATTCCAGCACGATCCGGATGGACACCGGCAATTTCGAGACCGGCCCAATGCCGGATTTTTCCAACTGCGGCAAGGAATGGAAGGAGCCTTGTTTGCCGTTTCCAAGGTCAAACGACTGCAATGTTTTAAATAGATCCTGTGCTTGGTTCATAAAATCGTCCGGCCGAATATACACCGGCCTGCGGCGGAAAACAGTGAACGTCCGGCGATTTTACGTCAAGTGAACAACGTGGCGGGCAGAATCCCTCTGAAAGCGGCGGAGCAACCGCCACGCCCCAACGCCTGGCGGAAGACCTTGTGCTCATTGACTCGCGTGAGCGCCCTGGAGTGCGCCGGCCCTCTGGCGCTTTTTTTCAGGCGGCTGACGTTCCTTTCACAACCGGCGCGCCATTTTTTCGCAAACCAAATGGCACTTGTTTAATCACCCCGCCCATGTGATAAGTCTCCGATGCCTACACGCCAGGGCTCCATTCGCATATTCCGATTGTTCGGAATTGATGTCTATTTGCATTGGTCCTGGATATTGATTGCCGTCTTCAGATTTCAATTCTTTCACTATCAGGAATACGGCTCTCCGATTTGGTTCGTAATCGAATATCTGGGCCTCTTTGGAATTGTGCTGATGCACGAATTCGGCCATGCGCTGGCGTGCCGGCAGGTCGGCGGCCAGGCCAATCAAATCGTTCTTTGGCCACTGGGAGGCGTCGCCTACGTCGCGCCGCCGCAACGCCCGGGCGCGATGCTCTGGAGCATCGCCGCCGGACCGCTGGTGAACGTCGCGCTTGTTCCAGTCCTTTCCGTCTTCTGGTTTTGCAGCCATCTGCTCGGTTGGCCTGAAACCTTTCCGGACGCAAACCTGTTTCTCCAGACGATGTGGGAAATCAATCTCCTCCTTCTCATTTTTAACATGCTGCCGGTGTTCCCGCTGGATGGAGGACAAATTCTGCGCTCACTGCTTTGGTTCTTCGTCGGGCGCGCCAACAGTCTCTTGATCTCGAGCGTTATCGGCTTCGTCGGAGTGGCGGGCGCGGCGGTGTTCATTGTCTCCGTTTTTCTCAGCGGGGCAAAAGGCTCAGCGTTGTGGTTGGGAGCTCTGGATCTTTTCGTGGCGATGAATTGCTGGCGCGCGTTACAGCAGGCGCTCGCTTTGTCGCGCCTCGAAAAAGCGCCGCGACGGACGGAATTTTCCTGCCCGGTGTGCCGCGAGTCGCCGCCCGCGGGAGAATTCTGGGGTTGCGGCCGCTGTCGAAAAGCTTTCGACACCTTCCTCACGCAGGGATTTTGTCCCGCTTGCAACGCCGAATACAGCGTAACCGCCTGCCCGTTCTGCCACAACATTCGCCCGCTGGCCGAATGGCGCTCATTCACGGCACCGCCGGTGCCTTCCCGGCCTTCTTAAAGAAAAAAGGGCGCGATGCGCTCGCGTCCTTTGCATTTCAAACTGTTCCGAACCTTACTTCAGTTTTTCCAGCGTCTTCACGATGGCATCGAAGTTCGGCAAATCCTTCGGCGTCGGAGTTTGTTCGCTGTATTGCACCACGCCATTTTTATCAATCACGAAGGCCGAACGCGCGGCGGTATCGCCCACTCCGGCAAGCATCGGGAAAACCACATCATACTTCCTGGTGACTTCCTTGTTCAAATCGCTGGCGAGGCGGAAAGTGATTTTCTCCTTCTGCGCCCAGGCTTCCTGCGCAAACGGGCTGTCCACGCTGACGCCGATGACATCGGCATTCACGTTTAAATACGTGCTCAACCCGGACGTGACATCGCACATCTCCTTCGTGCAAACGCTCGTGAACGCGAGCGGGAAGAAAAGAAGGACGGTGTTTTTCTTGCCGAAATTGTCGCTGAGTTTCACGTCCACAAGGCCGGACGCCTGTTTGGATTTCAGGGTGAAATCGGGAGCTTTGCTGCCAACAGATATTGCCATAATTCTAGTGCGTTAATGTTTTTCGTTCAAATCGGTGCGTAGTTTTATAGGCACGGACGCGTCCCGTGTCAAATCACGATTAAAGGAACTCGGCCAGGACTTCTTTCGCATGTTCCTCCGGCTTCACGTCCGGCCAGATTCTTTTGATGCGTCCGTCCGGTCCAATCAGAAACGTCACGCGGTACGTGCCCATGTATTTGCGGCCCCAAAAAGTCTTCTTTCCCCAGACGCCGTAAGCCTCCACAATTTTCTTGTCTTCATCCGCCAGGAGCGTGAACGGCAGCTTGTATTTCTTCACAAACTTGTCGTGTGATTTCACGGAATCCGGGCTGACGCCCAGCACCACCGCGCCGCGCTTTTTAAATTCCGCAAAATCATCACGAAACCCACACGCTTCCTTGGTGCAGCCGGACGTGTCGTCCTTGGGATAAAAATACAGGATGACGTTTTTGCCTTTCAATTCAGCGAGTGAAATGTTCCCGCCGCCATTGGTAATCGCCGAAAAATTCGGCGCGACATCGCCTTCTTTCAGTTTGAGTTCAAATTTTGTCGCCATGTAAAAAATTTATTCGCGTTCGTTCATCGTTTTTGTCGCCGAACTGGTCGGATGCGACGCCAATTGTTTCATTCCATCCCACACATAAAGCAATCCGGAAATGCCCGTGCAAATTGCCGCCGCGAGAGTCCAGCCCACGAACCATTGCGGGCGCAACTGCACATCCCATTGCAGCAAAATCCACACAATGCAAATCATCTGCAGCACCGTCGCGATTTTGCCGATGATGCGCGGCCGCACCTTGACCTTGCCAACCGTCATCTGAATCACCCCCAACCCGATCAGCAGCAACAAATCGCGGCCAATGATGGTGCCCGTCATCCAAAGCGGAATGCTGCCCAAAAACGGTTCGTTGTTGAACGTGAACAACACGATGCCGGAAACGAGCAGCAATTTATCCGCGAGCGGATCCAAAATCGCGCCCAACTCACTGCGCTGGTTGTAGCGCCGCGCAATGTAGCCATCCACGCCGTCGCAAATGGCGGCGATTCCAAACGACAGAATGGCCATCAGCCGAAATCCTTCCTTCCCCGTCTTCACATAATACAACGCTTCGACCACAAAAAATGGAATCAGCAGCATCCGCAAAATCGTCACCTTGTTCGCCGTGGTCATGTTCCGCGTCGCCATTAACAATAGAGAGAACGGCCCCGCGCGACGAGTGACAAGCAAAAAGCACGCTTTCCGGGCGGGCAAAAACCCCACGCGTTCATCATTGAATTGGCTTCGCCTCTTCGCTTAAATGGCGCGCGCATGAAATCTGAAACAATTTCGAAACCACAAGTCGGCATCCTCATGGGCAGTGATTCGGACTGGCCCACAATGAAAGCCGCTGCCGATGTCTGCAAAGAATTTGGAATCGTCAGCGAAGCGCGTGTCATCTCCGCGCACCGCGATCCGCGCGGGCTGGAAGAATACGTCAGCAGCGCGCGTGAACGCGGCCTGAAAGCCATCATCGCGGGCGCGGGCGGCGCCGCGCATCTGCCCGGCGTCACCGCGGCCATGACCACCCTGCCCGTCATCGGCGTGCCTATTCAAGGCAAAGCGCTGGACGGAATGGACTCGCTGCTTTCCATCGTCCAAATGCCCCCCGGCGTGCCCGTCGCGACGGTCGGCATCAACGCCGCCAAAAATGCCGGCATTCTCGCCGTGCAAATCCTCGCCACCGGCGAGCCCACGCTTCAGAAAGCCCTCGCCGATTTCAAAGTGAAACTCATGGAAGAGTCGCGCGCGAAGAACGCCACGCTGGCGAAGTAGGCCATTCGCCGGCTCTCATTGCGCAATCAGGCGGAAAAAGCTGTTACTGGCCGTAACTGGCACGGTGACTTCGTAGTGCAAATTGGTAAAGTTTAATAGGGGGCTGCTCGCGACGAATAGCCAATCAGTCGAAGTTAGATCCGTGCTCTGCTGCAACACGAAATTCGTCGAAGGTATCAGCCAGGAAATACCAATGGCGCCGTTGGTTGCTTGAATGCCCAACCGCGGAGACGGTGTCACGCGTCCGATCATCGTGCCACCGGGAAAACCTATCGCCACGAGTTCACAGCCGTCCGCGGAAACCGCGCCGTTATACCACTGTCCCGTGGAAAGATTGGTCTGCCAGGCAGCGCCGCCATCGTTTGAAGTGTAGACCTGGGAACCCGTGACGATCCAGGTGCTGCCGTTCGCCGAGCAGGCTACGGTGTTGCCGTTAATCTTGTTCGAGGTCCAACTTATCCCGGCATTGCCGGAAACATACGTTCCGAGGTTGCCAGTGGCTCCAATCGACTTCCCATCGCTTGAAACACATACGGATCTCCACGACTGAGGCGGCAGGTTAGTCGGCGTCCAGGTGGCACCGAAATTGGTCGAAAAATAAAGGTCATTGCCCAGAACGGCTCCTATCATTCGCCCGCCGTCCGCGGACGACGCCATCGATACCCAATCCAGATTGGGAACCGAGGATGTTTGCCAATCGGCGCCGCCATTGGTTGAAAAGTAGACCGGACCATTTGCGAGCCCGGCGATCAACTTGGATCCACCCGCAGACGAAGCTAGAGAAATTGCCGCATTAGTGGGTACGCCCGGCACATTCATTTTTGTCCAACTCGCTCCAAAGTCGTCAGAGGCAAAAATTCCTGATACGATGCCGTTGGTAGTCGTCCTGAAAAACGCAACCATTTTTGTTCCATCGGCCGAGACCGCTATATGCCCCGTAAACGATCCCGACAACGAGTTGTTCGTCTTGATCGTCCATGTCTGTCCCCAGTTCGTCGACATGGAAGGGTGCGCCGCGGACGGCACAGCGCAAATCACTCTTCCGTCGGCGGACATGCCCAGCGAGCCATTGATGTTGGTAGTCGCCGGGGCCCACGTGTAGGCGAAACCGGAAACAACCACTACACCCAATGCCAACGCGAGAATCAGGTCGAGATATCTTGATTTCATAAATGGCTGCGGTTCTCCTGGCTAACCTCCACCCCCTTTGCATGGAATGTGCCACCCAATTTGGCCTTTAGAAAAAGCTCAATTTTGCCGGTTTTTCCTGTTCACCGAATTCATCCGACCAACGAATGCGTGCAAATTTCACGCATCCTGCGTCGCGTTCACGCGCGAAATCGACATCTCACGTGCTGGATTCCCTGATGTTCTGTCCAAACCTCCATGATTTCATTCATCGTTCCCGCCCATAATGAGCAAGCCTGTTTAGGCCGAACGTTGGAAGCAATTCAAGCGGCCGCTCTGGCGGTCGGCCAATCCTATGAAATCATCGTCGTCAACGACGCTTCCACCGATGCCACGGCGGAAATCGCGTTGAAACACAACGCCCGGGTCGTGTCGGTCAACCATCGGCAAATTGCCGCCACACGCAATTCGGGTGGGAAATCGGCAGCCGGTGACCGGCTTTTCTTTGTCGATGCCGATACCACAATTGACGCAGGAGTCGTCGCCGCCGCCATTCGCCAGATGGACAAAGGCGCGGTAGGCGGAGGCGCTCCGCCAGTGTTTGATAAGCATGAATACCTCCCGCTTTACGTCCGGATAATTGCTCGCCTGCATGTCGTTCTTGCAAAACTCTTCGGATTCACCGGCGGTGCATTTTTGTTCTGCACACGCGAAGCATTCCAGGCGACCGGCGGATTTAACGAGCGGCTTTATTGGGCAGAAGAAGTAGATTTCATTTTAGCGTTGAAGCGGGAAGGCCGCTTCTTTGTGACTTGGAAACCCGTCCTAACCTCAGGCCGGCGTTTTCGCACAACATCCGGCCTGCAAGTCCTGACCTTGATCGCCAAAGCGATTTTTTCGCCCCGCAAAACATTTACCAGGCGCTCGTCCGTGGAGAAAATCTGGTATGACTCGAATCGCGCGCAAGACCATCAAATGCGCAAATCATTCGCCGTCCGCGCGTCAAATGCGCTCGTTTTGGTGGTGTTGCTACTGATGGTTACCGGCCCCATATGGGACTTCATTCCCTGGTCGGCCACGCCGCTGAGCACGCTTCTGGGGAAAGCTCGGTTTTGCATTGCGTTTTTTCTCTGTCACCTCGGTTTACTCCTCTGGCCTCTCGCGCTCATCCTGCTGGTGAATCTCCTCCGCCAAAAACGCTGGGCAGGGCTATTCCATTCCGCCGCCTTGATCGCATTTTGTACCTGGCAAGGCTGGAATTGCACCGAAGGCGTGATGTGGGTCTGGAGTTCCATCGCGCATTGGACCCTGCGCTGATTCCATCCTCGCAAAAAATCAAAAACTCGAAAGCGCCTTCTGAATCCGCCCGAGCGCCTTTTCTTTCCCAATCACCTCAAGCAAATGATATAAGCTCGGCCCGGATGAATTTCCGGTCGTGCCCAAACGCACCGGATGCACCAGCACGCCTACCTTCACGCCAAGTTCCGTCGCCGTGGCTTTTAAGGCAGCCTCAATGTTTGCCGCATTGAATGGCTCAACCTTCGCAAACGCATCACGCAATTTTTCCAAACGCGGTTTGTTCTCCGGCACGAAACTTTTCTTCGCCGCTTCCGCGTCATATGTGATTTCATCGCGGAAATAGAATCCGGCGTAGGCAGGCAATTCACTGAACGTCTTGATTTTGCCCTTGCACGTATCCAACGCCGCTTTCACATAGGCCACCGGAAACTTGTTCGTATCGATGCCTGCCTTCGCCAGCGCGTGGACGGACAACTCATAAAATCGGTCATCCGGCAAATCGCGGCAATATTCACCCTGCAACCACAGCAGTTTTTCAAAATCGAACTTCGCGTTGCTTCGGTGAATCTGCGGCAAATCGAACTTCTCAATAATCTCCGCCATCGGAAGTTTCTCACGATTGTCCTTGGGCGACCAACCAAGCAGGCACAGGTAATTATTCAGCGCCTCCGGCAAAAAACCTTCCTTCGTATAAGTGTCGAGCGAAGCGCCCCGATCACGTTTGCTCATCTTGCTCCCATCCGAGTTCAGGATGAGCGGGATATGTGCATATTTTGGCGGCTCGACTCCAAACGCCCTAAAGAGCGCAATGTGCTTGGCCGTATTGCTCACGTGATCCTCGCCGCGAATCACGTGCGTAATGTCCATCTCAATGTCATCGATGACATTCACCAGGTGAAAAACCGGCTGGCCGTCCGAGCGGACAATCACAAAGTCCGGATCCACTTCTTCGCGATCGGTCAACCTGCGCGTGACATCACCAATTACGAGGTCCGGAATCACGATGGGCTCGCGCTGCATCTTGAATTTAATCGCGCCCTCGTGTTCATACGCCAGCCCGTGCGACAGCAACGCTTCCACGCGGCGTTGGTAATTTTCCTTCCGCTGCGATTGAAAATACGGACCGCAATTTCCCTGCGATGGCCCCGTGGCATCGCTGGTCAGCGGACCCTCGTCCCAATTCAGCCCGAGCCAGCGCAGCCCGTCCAAAATGACATCGATCGCCTCCTGGCTGTTGCGCGCCGTGTCGGTGTCTTCGATGCGCAGCACAAACGTGCCGCCGGTATGCCGCGCGTAAAGCCAATTGAATAACGCCGTGCGCGCGCCACCGATATGCAGGAAGCCGGTGGGCGATGGTGCGAAACGTACCCTGGTTTTCATGTCCATTTAATTAATCACAGGTGAACACATATTTATACAGATGAAAAATAAAAAGAGATTCCACCATAGTTGAGACTGGCGCTGCGCCTCCGGGAACTTCAAAATGCGCCGCAATGAAAATCGAACATTTCGCCTTGCAGGTTCCCGATCCAGTCGCCATGGCCGATTGGTATGTGAAACATCTTGGCTGCACGATTGCCCGGTCCGAAGGCGTACCCTCGCACGGGCGCTTCATCAACATCGGCAGAGGGTTGTTTGAAATCTATCGCAACCCAAAAGTCTCCGTTCCGGACTACAACACTGTCGACCCGCTTCATTTGCACGTGGCGTTCAATTCAGACAACCTCGTCGCCGATCGCGATCGCCTGGTGAAAGCCGGCGCGCGCGTGGTGACCGATGTGAATACGACCCCCGCCGGAGATGAAATCATGATGCTGCGTGATCCGTGGGGCTTGCCGATTCAGTTCGTGAAGCGCGCACACCCCATGTTATAGCGCTCTGCGAGCGCCGCTGACTCCTTTCTACATTCTATCTCGCAATCACCCTACACCGCGTTGATCTGCTGCAACACCCGGCAAAGCCCCTCCAGCCGCGGAGCCGATGCTCCCGCATTTTTAGCCTGCCGCAATGGCTCCAGAAACAAACTCTCCAACTCCAGCGCCCTGCCCTGCTCGAAATCCACCAGCGTGGAAGCCTTGTAGGCCCCCATCGTGCGCGTGCGCTCGATTTGCTTGTCTGCGAGCGAGGTCGGGATTTTAAATCCCAGCGCATCCGCGCCTCCGATGACTTCATGCATCAGCTCGCGCACCAGATTTTCCCAGCGCGCATCGGTGAGCAGCTCGTCTGTCGTGAGCACCGGCCCAAAAGATTCCCGGCCACCCGCTTTCAATTCCGGATTTGCTAAAACGTCATAACCCGCCGCGCCCGCCACCCCGAGCCCGTTAAATGGAATGTTCCAGACAAGCTTCTCCCAGTGCGCCTGGGCGAGATTCTCGGATACTTTGCAATTCACGCCCGAGTTGCGGAACATCGAGGCAATGTCGTGCGTGCGCGGCTCGGGCCAGCGCTGGAATTCGCCCACCACCACCGTCCCGTGCGCCATGTGCTCAATCACGCCGGGCGCGATGCGGTTCAGGCAAACAAAGCAAAGGCCGCCCATGATCTGTTCAACGGGAAAAAATCTTGCCAGTTCCTCCTCATTCCCCAACCCATTCTGCATAGTCAGCACAGCCGTCCGCGGCCCCACGAGCGGCGGCACGAGTTTCGGAAATTGATCATTGGCGGTGGTTTTCAGCGCGATCAGCACCAAATCACTTTCGCCGATGTCTTCCGGCGTCCGAGCGCATTTGGGCCGCACGTTGAAATTCCCTTCCGGGCTGCGAATCGAAACGCCATTGCGTTTCACCGCATCGTAATCCGACCGCAAAAGGAAATGCACTTCCTGCCCGGCACGGCAAAGCTTCGCCCCGTAATAACTGCCCAGGGCCCCCGGACCAACAACAGCAATCTTCATTTATTCATCGAAGAATATTGATAAAATACGAGCCGAAAAGCCCGATTTATTCCACGAAGGCATCCATCGAAAATCCCCAATCGCAAATAAAAAAGGCGCTCCGAGTACTCAGAGCGCCTTAACGAAAGCGGGAGCTTACTTCGCGCCGAGGATCGCGTCCTTGGCGGCTTTGGCCACCTGGAACTTCACTACACGCTTGGCGGGAATCTGGATTTGCTCGCCAGTCGCGGGATTGCGTCCGAGACGGGCAGCGCGGTTCTTCAGCTTCAGCTTGCCGAGGCCCGGCAGCGTGAAGGTGTTCTTAGCATTCTTGTAAGCCAGATCAGCCAGCGATTCGAGATATTGAACGGACTGCTTCTTCGTAATCCCAACCTTCTCGGCGAGTGTCGAGGCGATCTGTGATTTTGAGAGCGATTTTGCCATAGTTTTAGTGTGTGTTGTGTTTTAGTTGTTATTAACCGAATCTAAAAAAGTCAATTGACTCGGCTCGTATTAAAGCCCTTCACAAAACTCGCGCAAGCAGAAAATTAAAAAAAATGCCGGAAAAATAAGGCGATTTTTCACCCCCGTTCCACCACGGGAGACTTGACATAAAGCGGCGAATGATAACTATCGGCTCGTGGCTCTCTTCACAATTCAGAATGAATTTCGCTACGATATCGTGCGAAAGATTTTCGAAGGCGGCATGGGCGTTGTCTATGAAGCCGAGCAACATGGCACGCGCGAATTCGTCAAGCGCATCGCCATCAAGGTCGTCCGTCAAAATTACACGGACCAAAAGCAGTTCATCGATAATTTCATCGGCGAAGCCAAACTCGTCGCCGACTTGATCCACACCAACATCGTCCAAACCTATCATCTCGGCGAAGCCAACGGCGTTTACTTCATCGCCATGGAATTGATTCGCGGCGTGAACCTCGAACAATTCTGCCAGCAATTGACAGATAAGAAGCGCCGACTCCCCAAGGAACTCGCGGTCTTCATCGTCAGCCGCGTCGCCCGCGGACTGGCTTACGCGCACGCCAAGACCGACAAGGACGGCAAGCCGCTCGGAATCGTCCATCGCGATGTCAGCCTGAAAAACGTCATGATCGCGTTTGAAGGCGACGTGAAACTCACGGACTTCGGCATCGCCAAGGCAAAAGGCTTTCTCACCGACCAGGAAGGTGAAGTCGTCGCGGGCAAGGCGGATTTCATGAGCCCGGAACAGGCGGATTTTCAAATCACCGACAAACGTTCGGACCTGTTTTCCGCGGGCGTCGTGCTCGCGCATCTGCTCCTCAACAAAAATATTTTCAAAGGCCCCACCGCCGAGGAATCCCGCCAGCGCATCATGACGCTGCCGATCCCGGATTTTCGCCAGCTGGATTCGCGGGTGGATGACCGGCTCAACGAGATTTTGCACTCCTGCCTCTCGCGCGACCTCAAGAAGCGCTACCAGGACGCCGACCAATTGCTCTATGATCTGGAGCACTACATTTATCACACCGGTTACGGTCCCACGAATGAAACGCTCGGGAAATACATCCGCGAATTGTTCGGTCAGATGGTGCCCGCCGCCGCAATCTCGGATGCGCGCGGCGCCACGCAGATGATTGAACACACCGTGCGCATTCACTCCAAGAGTTGAAGGCAAATGTGGCGCGGCCGTCCTGGCTGCGAGTCTCGGCACGAGACATAAGTTTTTCGCCGGGCGCCCTTGACGTGGAAGCTGATCTGACCCATTTACTCATTTAACGATTTAACTCATTCAACCAACTGACATGTCCACAACCGTAAACGTCGGCCTGATTCAAACCGCCTGTTCTTCGGACCCGAAGGCGAATTTGAACAAAACGCTCGCCGCCGCCGAACGCGCCGCCAGGCAAGGCGCGAAAATCATCTGCACCCAGGAATTATTTCGCTCGCAATATTTCTGCCAAAGCGAAGACCACAAATATTTCAAGCTCGCCGAACCCATTCCCGGCCCGAGCACGCAGGCTTTTCAAAAGGTCGCCAGGAAATATCGCGCCGTCATCATCGCGTCCCTGTTTGAAAAACGCGCCGCCGGCGTTTACCACAACACTGCAGCCATCATCGACGCTGACGGTTCGCTCTTGGGAACTTATCGCAAGATGCATATTCCCGACGACCCGCTCTATTACGAAAAATTTTATTTCACACCCGGCGACCTGGGTTTCCGTGCGTGGCAGACCAAATACGCCAAAATCGGCGTGCTCATCTGCTGGGACCAATGGTACCCCGAAGGCGCGCGATTGACCGCGTTGCAAGGCGCTGAAATTCTTTTCTACCCCACCGCCATCGGCTGGCATCCGGGTGAAAAAAAGAAATACGGCGCGCTCCAGCACAACGCCTGGGAAACCATCCAGCGCAGCCACGCCATCGCCAACGGCTGCTACGTCTGCGTGCCCAATCGCATCGGACATGAAGCCCTGAATGGCGTTGGTGGCGAGGGCATCGAATTCTGGGGACAAAGTTTTGTGGCCGGCACGTCCGGCCAAATCCTCGCCAAGGCCAGCATCGACAAAGAGGAAAACCTGATCGTCCCGCTCGATTTAAACAACGTGGACACCACCCGCACCCACTGGCCCTTCCTCCGCGACCGCCGGATAGATGCCTACGGCAATTTAACGAAACGATTGGTGGATTGAGCCTTAATTGACGCGTTTACCAGATTCGGCTAGTCTGGAGCAGATGAAAGCAACGCTCGATCAAGTCGCCCATGATGCGGGCGAACTGTCTCCACAAGACCGGTGGAAACTGGTAGCTCGTCTGATTCGCGAGCTCGAGCCCGGCGATGAGCTTTCTGACGCTGAAGTTGAAAAAGCCTGGGACGAAGAAGTTTCTCGCCGTCTGGAGGAGATCGATTCCGGAAAAGTAAAAGCGGTTCCAGCCGAAGAGGTGTTTGCACGAATTCAAGCCCGGCTGGATGAAGCCCGTTAAGCTTCACCCCCCAGCCGAGTCGGAGCTCGCAGAGAGCATCGCGTCTTATAATAGCCGGGTTCCTGGCTTGGGCGATGACTTTTTTCTAGCCGTAAAGCTCGGTTGTTCACTTATTCAAAACGAGCCGGCTCGCCGCCCTGTTCGGCGTGATGGCACTCGCAAACTGAAATTTCAGCGCTTTCCATACCTTCTTATTTACCGCGACGAACCCACGAGGATACTCATCATTGCAGTAGCGCATGGCGCTCGTCGGCCGGGCTATTGGCAAACGCGAGTATGAATAGTCCCAGATCAACTACGCTCTTTTGGATCACCGGCGCAGGCGGCCTCATCGGCAATTACCTCGTTCAGATCTCACCAAAATGTGCGCCCTCTGCAAAAATCCGCGCGCTTACCCGCGCCGAATTGAACCTGGAGGATTTCGCTGCCGTGCGACGCGCCTTCAAATCGGATTCCCCGCAGTTGGTCATTCATTGCGCCGGGCTGACAAATACTCCCACCTGCGAAAAAAATCCCGCGCTCACTCAGAAGTTGAACGTCGAAGTCACCGCCCTGCTCGCGGAACTCGCGGCCAAAATTCCATTCATTTTTTTCTCCACCGACCTGGTCTTTGACGGGCGGGAGGGAAACTATGACGAATCCGCACCGGTCAGTCCGCTGAGCGTCTACGGAAAATCAAAAGCCGATGCCGAGCGCATCGTCCTCGCCAACCCTAAACACACCGTCGTCCGCACATCGCTCAATTATGGAACTTCGCCCACCGGCGACCGCGCGTTCAACGAACAAATGCGCCGCGCCGCCGAGCGCGGCGAAGTGCTGAACCTGTTTACGGATGAATTCCGCTGCCCGATTCCGGCGGTGGAAACGGCGCGCGCAGTGTGGGAACTGGCCGCGCAAAACAAACCCGGCCTTTATCACCTGGCCGGCAGCGAACGCCTGTCACGCTGGCAAATCGGAAATGCGCTCGCCCAATCCTGGCCCGATCTGCATCCAAAATTGGAGCCCGGCTCCATCAAGGATTTTCGGGGACTCCCACGCTCGCCCGACACTTCCTTTAACTGCGCCAAAATTCAGCGGTTGCTTTCATTCCCCCTGCCCCGCTTCACCGATTGGCTTGAAACTACGGCGTCCCATTGATATTCGCCGAAGTCCGCGCCCGCAACCAAGCCCAGTCCTGTTGTCCCATCGGATCGGAAATGGCAACCAGAATCGGGTCCAGCGACGGTTTCCGAAGCCATTTGTGCGTTTCAGAATGGCCGTCGGCAAAAGCGAAACCGCAACCGTTGTTGTGAAAACTCCCCGGGTAATCGCACCACTCCGGATTTGTCATGCCAAAGGCAAACGCCGCATCGTTCAACCCCGCGGGGTCCTCGTCAATGAGCACCCAAAGCATCGATGGCCCGGGTGCCCGAATTTGCGTGGTCTTCCCGTAAGTGATCCACGGTGAATTGCGCCGATGAGCATGCGTCTCGTCCAACCACGGACCGTTCACCGGCAAGGTCGGCGTGCCGCTG
>Ga0335085_10008646_pt1 | contig 15507 bp, 10 predicted proteins | sample Lox_Sample_45_FD_206712 | JGI IMG/M metagenome (GOLD analysis project Ga0335085, IMG submission 206712) | Soil microbial communities from Loxahatchee National Wildlife Refuge, Florida, United States - Lox_Sample_4.5 | ecosystem: Environmental > Terrestrial > Soil > Wetlands | place: USA...
GGGGCCCGTCGATATCATCGCCCCGTGCGCAGGCTGCTACCGCGCGATGCTCAAGACCGAACGGGCGCTCGCCGACGACGGGGCAGTGACCGCTCGTGTCGGCGGGGCGCTGGACGCCGCCGGGCTGCGGTATGAGGGCCGGGCCCGGACACGGCACCCGCTGGACGTGCTCGTCAACGACATCGGGCTTGACCGGATCGCTGACGCCGCGGTCCGGCCGCTCGCGGGACTGCGAGTCGCCTGCTACTACGGCTGCCTGCTGGTGCGCCCGTACGCGACATTCGACGACCGGCGCGCACCGACGTCGATGGAACGGCTGCTTGAGGCGGCCGGCGCCGAGCCCATCGACTGGCCGCTGCGGACGCGCTGCTGCGGCGGTTCCTGTTACTGCGGCGGGCCGCTCATCGGCGCGCTCCCCGAAGCGACACTGCGGCTCAGCCACCGGCTGCTGAAGGACGCGAAGCGCCGCGGCGCAGACGCGATCGCCACGGTCTGCCCGCTGTGCCAGTTCAATCTCGAGGCATTCCAGGGCCAGATGGCCCGCAAGTTCGATGAGCCTGTCAACCTCACGGTCGGTTTCTTCACGCAATTGCTGGGGACCGCGCTCGGGCTCGGCGAGCGGGCGCTCGGCGTCCACCGGATGCTGCGCTGGCAGCTGCCGGAGGCCGCCGGAGCGGAGGGAGGTCCCCATGTCCGTGCCTGACGGAGACCGCTCACCGGCAGCACTGCCGGCGAAGGTCGGCGTGTACGTCTGTCACTGCGGCCACAACATCGCCGCCAAGGTCGACGTCGAGCGTGTCGCCGCGTTCGCTGCTGGACTGCCGGGCGTGTCGGTCGCGCGTGACTACAAGTTCATGTGCTCGGATCCGGGCCAGGAACTGATCCAGCGGGACATCCGCGACGGCCTGGTGAACCGGGTCGTCGTCGCCTCGTGCTCGCCGCTCATGCACGGGGCGACGTTCCGGCGGGCCACGGAGGCCGGCGGGATCAGTCCCTTCTGCTCCCAGATGGCGAGCATCCGCGAGCACGTGAGCTGGGTAACCGCCGACCGAGGGGACGCGACGGAGAAGGCGAATGCGCTCATCGCCGGCGCGGTGCGGCGCGTCGCCACGCACGAGCAGCTGGAGCGGCGGAGCGCGCCCGTCCACCCGGACGTGCTCGTCGTGGGCGGCGGGATCGGGGGCATCCATGCGGCGCTCACCCTCGCCGACGCCGGCAAGCACGTCTACCTGGTGGAGCGCGAGCCGTGCATCGGCGGCCAGATGGCCAAGTTCGACAAGACCTTCCCCACGCTCGACTGCGCCGCCTGCATCCTCACCCCGAAAATGGTGCAGGTCGGCCAGCACCCGAACATCGACCTGCTCTCCTACAGCGAGGTCGAGGAAGTCTCCGGCCATGTCGGCAACTTCACGGTCACGGTGCGCCGGAAGGCCCGCTACATCGACGAGGACGCCTGCACCGGCTGCAATCTCTGCGTCGAGAACTGCAGCTGGGACGGGATCGCGTCCGAGTTCGACTACGGCCTCGGCAGCCGCCCCGTCGCCTACAAGCCGTTCCCGCAGGCCGTGCCGGCCTGCCCGGTCATCGACCGGGCGGGCACCTCGCGGTGCACGTATCGCTGCCCGGCCGGTGTCAAGGCCCACGGCTATGTGTCACTGGTCAGGAAGGGCGAGGACGAGAAGGCGTTCAGCCTGGTGCTCGACGCGACGCCGCTGGTCGGGAGCCTGGGCCGGGCCTGCTACGCGCAATGCGAGGCGGAGTGCACCCGGGCGGGCCTGGAGGGCCCGCTGCCGATCCGGCGGCTGAAGCGCTTCATCGCGGACGCCCACTACGCGCGCGGCGCGCCGACCGCGATCGAGCCCGCTCCGCCGAACGGCAAGCAGGTGGCGGTGGTCGGCTCGGGGCCGGCCGGCCTGACCGCCGCGTGGCAGCTCGCGCGCAAGGGCTACCGCGTCAAGATCTTCGAGGCCGCGCCCGAGCCGGGCGGGATGCTCAGGCTGGCGATCCCCGGCTACCGGCTGCCGGTGGAAGTGGTCCAGCGGGACATCGAGAACGTGACCGCGCTGGGCGTGCAGATCGCCACCGGCACGCGCGTCGGGAACCTCGAGGAACTGCGGCGCGCGGGCTACGACGCGATCCTGGTGGCCACCGGCGCGCCGGTCTCCACCAGCCTCGGCGTGCCGGGCGAGGACCTGGACGGGGTCGTCTCCGGCCTGGAGTTCCTGGAGGCGGCCAAGCGCGGCGAGGCGGCCGGCCTGCAAGGGAAGCGGGCCGTCGTCGTCGGCGGCGGGAACGTGGCGATGGATGCCGCGCGGACCGCCCGCCGGCTCCGCGCGCCAGCGGAGCTGAGCGAGCCGGAGGAGATCATGGTGACCGATGCCGCGCGGACCGCCTGGCGGCTCGGCGCGCCAGAAGTCTTCGTGGCCTACCGGCGAGGCCGCGGCGAGATGCCGGCCTACCCCGAGGAAGTGGACGCCGCCGAGCAGGAAGGGACCCGGTTCAGTTTCCAGGTCTCGCCCGTCGAGGTGGTGGGCGATGAGCACGGGCGGGTGAGCGGGCTGCGCTGCGTCCGGACCGAGCTCGGCGCGCCGGACGCCTCCGGCCGCCGCCGCCCGGAGCCGGTCCCCGGCAGCGAGTTCGTGATTGGCTGCGAGATCGTGATCGCCGCGATCGGGCTGAGGCCGGAAGGGATGGCCCTCGCGCCCCGGCTGCTGACGGCCGCGAACGGGACGATCCAGGCCGACCCGGGAACGCTGCAGACCGATATCCCGTACGTCTTCGCCGCCGGCGACGTCGTGTCGGGCGCGCTCGACATCGCCCACGCGGTCGGGCGCGGGCAGCGGGCCGCCTTCATGATTGACCGCTGGCTGCAGGGCCTGGAGCTGGATCCGGCAAGCTTCGACGCGAAGCTGCCGGTCGTGGAGAAGGCCGACGTGCTGGCGAAGCAGCATCCGGCGCGCGGTCACCTGGACCCGCGGGCACCGGCCCCCCGCTTTGCCGCCGGGCCGGCCGGTTTCGCCGAGCTCGAGCCGCCGCTGACCGAGGCGGAGGCGCGGTACGGCGCCGAGCGGTGCCTCGACTGCGGCATCTGCTCCGAATGCGGGCAGTGCCTCGCGGTCTGTGAGGCGGACGCGATCGACCTGATGATGCGGGACACCGAGGTCGAGCTCGACGTCGGGGCGATCATCACGGCCACCGGCTACAAGCCCTTCGACGCCCGCCGGATCCCCCATTACGGCTACGGCAAGTACCCGAACGTCTACACCGCCCCCGAGGTGGAGCGCCTGCTCAACGCCTCCGGTCCCACCCAGGGCGAGATCGTGCTGCGCACTGGGAGGCGCCCGCAGAGGGTGGGCATCATCCACTGCGTCGGCTCCCGCGACGCCCGGTACAACCCCTACTGCTCCGCCGTGTGCTGCATGTACTCGCTGAAGCTGGCCCATCTCATCAAGGAGCACACCGGGGCGGAGGTGTACAGCTTCTACATCGACATGCGGACTCCGGGCAAGGGCTACGAGGAGTTCTACGAGAAGGTGATGAAGGAAGGGGTGCACCTCATCCGCGGCCGCGTCGCCGAGGTGAGCGACGAGGTGGACTCGCCCGGGGCCGAGGGCACGCTGGTCCTGCACGCGGAGGACACGCTGGCCGGCCGCGTGCGGCAGATCCCGGTCGACATGGTGGTGCTCGCGGTCGCCCTGGAGCCGCAGGCCGACGCCGAGCATCTGCGCCGGATGCTGAACATCAGCTGCAGCTCGGACGGCTTCTTCACCGAACGGCACCCGAAGCTCGCCCCCGTGTCCACGTTCACCGACGGCATCTTCCTGGCCGGCGCCTGCCAGGGTCCCAAGGACATCCCGGGCACCGTGGCCCAGGCCGGCGCGGCCGCGGCGGAGGCCCTGGTGATGATCGACCGCGGCTCGATGGAACTCGAGCCGAGCACGGCCTTCGTCGATGCGGCGAAGTGCTCCGGCTGCCGGGCCTGCGTGGGCCTGTGCCCGTTCGGGGCGCTGTCCTTCGACCCCGGCGGGAACGTCGCGGTGGCCAACGAGGTCCTCTGCAAGGGCTGTGGCGTATGCGTCGCCGCCTGCCCGTCGGGCGCGATACAGCAGCACCTGTTCACCGACGAGCAGGTCCTCGCCGAGATCGAGGGGGTGCTCAGGGGTGTCTGAGAACCACTTCCAGCCGACCATCGTCGCCTTCTTCTGCAACTGGTGCACCTACACGGCGGCCGACCTGACCGGCATCTCCCGGCTGGCGTACGCGCCGAATGTGCGGATCGTGCGGCTGATGTGCTCGGGCCGGCTCGATCCGCAGTTCGTGCTCGCGGCCTTCCGGCACGGCGCGGACGGGGTCCTGATCGGCGGCTGCCACCCCGGTGACTGCCACTACCAGCAGGGAAACTACAAGACCCGCCGCCGGGTCGAGCTGCTCCGGGCCGTGCTCCGCGACCTGGGCGTCGAGGACCAGCGGCTGCGCCTGGAGTGGATCTCGGCGTCCGAGGGCGAGAAGGTGCAGCGGGTCTGCAACGAGATGACCGAGGAGCTGCGCGGGCTCGGGCCGCTGCGCCTTGAGCACCCCCGCCCGCAGGCGGAGCCGGCCGGGGAGGCACGACGATGAAGCCAAAGATTGCTTTCTACTGGTGCGCCTCCTGTGGCGGCTGCGAGGAGGCCGTGGTCGACCTCGGCGAGGACCTGCTGGCCGTCGCCGACCTCGTGGAGGTCGCTTTCTGGCCGGTCGCGCTCGACTTCAAGCGCGCCGACGTCGAGGCGCTGGATGACGGCGGGCTGGCGGCGGCGTTCATCAACGGCGCCGTCTGCACGTCGGAACAGGAGGAGATGGCCCGGCTGCTGCGGCGCAAGTCCGCCGTGGTGGTCGCGTTCGGCAGCTGCGCCATGTTCGGCGGTGTCCCGGGCCTCGCCAATCTGTACGAAAGCCGGGACATCCTCGACCTCGTCTACCACGAGGCACCGAGCGTCCAGAACGACGACCAGACACGGCCCGCGGCGGAAAGCCAGGTCGCGGAGGGAATGCTGACGCTGCCCGCGTTCGGCGCCTCGGTCCGCACGCTCGATCAGGTCATCGACGTCGACTACTACCTGCCCGGCTGCCCGCCGCCGGTGGCCCTGATCGCCTCGGCCGTGACCGCCCTCGTCGAGGGGAGGCTGCCCGCGAAGGGAGCCGTGCTCGCGCCGGACGTGGCGCTGTGCTCCGAATGCCCGCGGGCCGCGACGAAGCCGGACAAGCTCCTGGTGCAGGCGTTCCGGCGGCCGCACCAGGAGCTCATCGATCCGGACCGCTGCCTGCTCGCGCAGGGCCTGGTCTGCCTCGGCCCCGCCACCCGGGCGGGCTGCGCCGCCGCCTGCCCCGGCGGGAACATGCCCTGTACCGGCTGCATGGGGCCCACGAGCAGTGTCATCGACTTCGGGGCGAAGGCGTTGTCCGCCATCGCCTCCGTTCTCGACGTGGACAGCGAGGACGAGATCGTCTCCCGCGTCGCCGAGATCGCCGACCCCGTCGGCACCTTCTACCGCTACAGCCTGCCGGCCTCACTGCTGCACCGCCGCGTGCGGCCAGCGGCGAGGGACGAGAAGGAAGAGGTGGCGCCATGAGCCGCGAGATCCTCATCGACCCCATCACACGGCTGGAGGGCCACGGCAGGATACACGTCTTCCTCGACGTCGGCGGCGCTGTCGACCGGGCCTACCTCCAGGTCCCGGAGCTGCGCGGCTTCGAGAAGTTCGCCCAGGGGCGGCGCGCCGAAGACATGCCGCAGATCACCTCGCGCATCTGCGGTGTCTGCCCCATGGCTCACCACATGGCCGCCACGAAGGCCCTGGACGACCTCTATCAGGTGGTCCCCTCGCCGGCCGGCCAAAAGGTCCGCGAGCTGCTCTACAGCGCCTTCATGGTCGAGGACCACGCGCTGCACTTCTTCTTCCTCGGGGGGCCTGACTTCATCGTCGGCCCGGATGCGCCACGGCAGAAGCGGAACATTCTTGGCGTCGTCGACGTCGTGGGCCTGGAGGTGGGCAAGGAGGTGATCGGCGTCCGCAAGCAGCTCCGTGACCTGGTGGCCGCGGTGGCGGGCAAGGCGGTCCATCCCGTCTTCGGCCTCCCCGGGGGGGTGTCGCGCGCCCTGAGCAGCGAGCTCCGGCAGCAGGCGGCCGCGGCGGCGGCCCGCGCCATCGAGTTCAGCCAGTTCGCCCTCGGTGCTTTCCGCGAGACCGTGCTCGGCAATCCCGGCTACGTCGAGCTCGTCACCTCCGAGGCCTACACGCACCGCACCTACTACATGGGGCTCGTCGACGGAGCGAACAAGGTCACCTTCTATGACGGCACGCTCCGGGTCGTCGGCCCGGACGGCACGGAGCTGCTCACGTTCGCGGGGAGGGACTACCTCAGCCACGTCGCCGAGCACGTCGAGCCGTGGACGTACACGAAGTTCTGCTTCCTCAAGGACATCGGCTGGAACGGGTTCGCCGACGGGCCCGGCAGCGGCGTCTACAGCGTCGCGCCGCTGGCCAGGCTGAACGCCGCCGACGGCATGGCGACCCCGCGCGCGCAGGAAGCCTACGAGGAGCTGGTCACGACCCTGGGCCCCAAGCCCATCCACCACACGCTCGCCAACCACTGGGCCAGGATCATCGAGCTCATGTACGCGGCGGAGCGGATGGCCGAACTCGCCGACGACCCGGAGATCACCGACCCGCGGGTGCGTACGCTGCCGACGGCCACGCCGCGCGAGGGCGTCGGCGTGGTGGAGGCGCCGCGGGGGACCCTCTTCCACCACTACCAGACGGACGAGCGCGGGCTCATCACGGCCGCGAACATGATCGTCGCCACGCAGAACAACGCCGCGAGGATCGCGCTGTCCGTCGACAAGGCGGCACGCGCGCTGATCAGGAACGGCCAGGTCGATGACGGGCTCCTGAACCAGGTCGAGATGGCATTCCGCGCCTACGACCCGTGCTTCGGCTGCTCCACGCACAGCCTGCCCGGCCACATGCCGCTGATCGTCGGGGTCAGGGGGGCGGACGGCACGCTCCTGAGTGAGATCCGGCGGGACTGAGCATGCGAACGCTCATCCTCGGCCTGGGCAACGAGTACGCGGGAGACGACGCCGTCGGCGTGCTCGCGGTGCGGGCGCTGCGCAGGAAGCTTGCCGGGGGCGCCGACGTCGTGGAGAGCGGCGCCTCGGGTCTGGCACTGCTCGAGATCTTCGACGGGTATGACCGCGCGGTGATCGCCGACTCGATCCGCACCGGCCGCAGCCCGGCGGGCACGATCATCGAGCCCAGGCTCGCCGAGCTCGGCCGGGCGACAGCACCCAGCCTGCACCAGGCCGGCATACCCGAGCTCGCGGCGGTCGCCAGGCGGCTCGGCATGGGCTTCCCTGACCGGACGCGAGTGCTCGCCGTCGAGGTCGCCGGGCCGCTGATGTTCGGCGCGCCGCTGAGCGAGCCCGTGGCTGCGGCGGTGGCGCCGCTCGGTCGGCGCATCCTGGAGCAGGTCCAGCGCTGGGCGTCGGAGGACTCCGGAGATGGGCCGCCGGAGGGGGCCGGCCACGGGCCGGAGGACACCCTGCCCCCGGGACCAGGAGGAGCATTCTGCGGACCGGGCCCTGCGGGCTGAGCACCGCCCGGCCGTTGGCCTCTCGCAGAAGGGCCGTTCGGCTCTGGGTGGGGATCTGCGCGGCTGTCATGGTCGGGACCTAGGACCCGCGGAAGTGAAAGGGCGGCGAGGTGGCCGCGATGATGCCCGAGGCGAACGGTGCAGGACGGGTCGCGGGGGCGCTTCGCGGTCCGTCGGGGGCGGCGGGCAGGGTCGGCGGGATCACGCTCGGCGTGGAGGAAGAGTTCGTACTCCTGGACCCGTCCAGCGGCGCCGCTGTCCCGGCCGGCCAGGACCTGGTGCGGATGCTGGATGGGGAGCCGGGGGTGCAGCAGGAGCTGATGCGGTTCCAGGTGGAGACCGGGACCACGGTGTGCACCGGCCTGGACGGCGCCGGCAGCGAGCTGGTCCGGCTCCGGCGGCTCGTCGCGGACGCTGCGGCGCGTCTCGGCTGCTGCCTGGTGGCGTCGGGCACCGCGCCGTTCCGCACGCCCGGGCTGGCCGTAACGGACCAGCCCCGTTACCAGGAGCTGGCGCAGCATTACGGTCCGCTGATGACCGACGCCGGCGGCACCTGTGGCTGTCACGTGCATGTCGGGGTGCCCTCCCGGGACCTCGGCGTCCAGGTGCTGGCGCGGCTGCGGCCCTGGCTTGCCTCGCTGCTCGCCATCACGGTGAACTCACCGATCGCGGGCGGCCACGACACGGCATGGGCAAGCTGGCGGTACCCGCTGTGGTCACGCTGGCCGACGGCGACGCCGCCTGCGGTGTGGCCCGACGCCGCCGCCTACGATGCGGCGATCCGCGGCCTCATCGACGAGGGCGCGGCGCTCGACGAACAGGGCGTCTACCTCTTCGCGCGGCTCTCCTCGCGCTACCCGACCGTAGAGGTGAGGGTCGCCGACGTCTGCCTCGACGTTGGCACGGCGGTGCTGCTGGCCGGGCTGACCCGCGCCCTGGTCGCGACCGCGCTGGCGGAGGCTCGCCGGGGGACGCCGGTGGCGCCGGCCCCGTGGGCCGGCGCGGCCCTTGTCGCTGCGGCGCGGCACGGGCTCGCCGGAGCCGGAGTCGACCCGTTCACGGGGCAGACCGTCGATGCGCGCAGCCTCCGGTCCCGCCTCCTCGATCATGTCCACGCCGCACTCAGCGACCGCGACGACACCGAGACCATCACCCGGCTGATCCACGGCCTCGACGACCGGGGGACCGGCGCCGACCGCCAGCGAGCCCTCTTCGCCGGCGCCGCGTCCACGCCCGCGTTCGTCGAGGCGCTCGCCCGCGCGACACTATCCGGGGACGAGCCGTCGTTCTCGGTGAAATCCTCGACGAGCCATCTCCCGGACCGCACGCCGACGCGTTCGCCCACCGCCGGCGTCCGTGTGGATGTCACGAGGGTCGAAGCGGAAGCCCGGCCTTGATCGCGTCACCGGCCGTCGCATGGACGTAGACGAACTGGTCTTCGGTTGGCAGCATAGGGGTGACCTCTGCGGGACAAGGGCCTTCAGCGACTCTCGTCTGCCGCAGGGCCATCTCATGATCAACGCGACGCGCCGTGGTCAACCCGCGTAACGCGCGCCTGAGAAGTCATCGGTCAGCAACGGACCGCTGGGGAGGCTCGCGGCCGTGACCGTGCAAAGGCAACTTCCGCCGCCGGCAAGCTGGCCCCGACTGGCCAGCATCGAGTCCATACAGTCATTCCAGGCACCCAGAGCGACCCAGGCCCCCGTCGTTGCGCGGGCCAGCACGGGCGTTGGCGTTCGGCTGACCGCCCCCGTCAAGAGGGTTCGCCCGGATTCGCTTCAGGAGGAACATCAGTGCGTATCCCCGCGGAAGGTTTGTCCGGCAGTTCGGTGCGGGACAAGATCGTCACCGCCGCCGAGGCGGTGCGGCTCATCCGTGACGGCGACTCGGTCGTGGTCGAAGGGTTCATGGGGCAGTGCTTCGCCGAGGAGCTGACGCTGGCGCTGGAGCAGCGGTTCCTGCTGACGGGCACTCCCCGTGACCTCGGGCTGGTGTTCACCATGGCCGCGGGGAACCGGCTCGGCCGGGGGCTGGACCGGCTGGCCCACAAGGGCCTGCTGAACCGGGCCGTGGGCGGTCATTGGGCAATGGCGCCAGAGCTGGGGAAGATGGCGGTCGGCAACGATATCGAGGCGCATAATCTGCCGCAGGGCGTTATCTCGCAGCTGTTCCGGGACACCGCCGCCGGCAAGCCCGGCTTGCTGACCCGGGTGGGGCTGGGCACGTTCGTTGACCCGCGGCAGGGCGGCGGGAAGATCAACGAGCGGACGACCGAGGACCGCGTCGAGCTGATCACCCTCGATGGCGCGGAGTACCTGTTCTACAAGGCGCTCCCCCTCGATGTGGCGTTCCTGCGCGGTACCACCGCCGATCCCGGGGGAAACATCACCATGGAGCGCGAGGCGCTGATCATGGAGGCGCTCGCCATGGCCACCGCGGTGCACAATGCCGGCGGCCTGGTGATCGTGCAGGTGGAGCGGGTTGCCGAAAGCGGCAGCTTGGGCTCGCGCGAGGTGAAGATCCCGGGAATTCTGGTCGACTGCGTCGTCGTTTCGACGCCTGAGCACCATTGGCAGACTTTCGGCACGCCATACTCCGCGGCGCTGAGCGGGGAGCTGCGGCGGGTCCGCAACCCGGTCCCGCCGCTGGAGCTGACCGAGCGGAAGGTCATCGCCCGCCGGGCGGCGATGGAGCTTCAACCGGGCAGCGTGGTGAATCTGGGCATCGGCATACCGGAAGGCGTCGCCAACGTGGCGGCCGAAGAGCACGTCCTGGACTACCTCACGCTGACCGCCGAACCCGGTGCGATGGGCGGCATGCCGACCGGAGGGCTGGATTTCGGTTCGGCGGTGAACGCGCAAGCCATCCTGGATCAGCCGTCCCAGTTCGACTTCTACGACGGCGGCGGTCTCGACGCCGCGTTCCTGGGCATGGCCCAGGCGGACCGCCTGGGCAATGTGAATGTCAGCCGGTTCGGGCCGAAGCTGGCGGGCTCGGGGGGATTCATCAACATCAGCCAGAACGCCAAACAGCTGGTGTTCGTCGGGACCTTCGTCGTGGCCGGCCGCTGCCGGGTTCAGGATGGCCGGCTGATCATCGCCGACGGCGCCGTGGCGCCCAAGTTTCTCGCCGATGTGGAGCAGCGGACTTTCAGCGGCGAATACGCGGCCGCCGTCGGCCGGCCAGTGCTGTATGTGACCGAGCGGTGTGTCTTCCAGCTCACCTCCGACGGCCTGGAGCTCATCGAGATCGCCCCTGGGGTGGATCTTGAGAAAGACGTACTCGCCCACATCGGATTCGAGCCCATCATCCGCGGCGAGCCGAAGCTGATGGACGCGCGGATCTTCGCCGCCGGGCCGATGGGCCTGAAGGACGATCTGCTGACCATGCCACTGGAGGCGCGGTTCGCCTACGACGCCGAACGTAACATGTTCTTCCTGAACATGGAGGGCATGTCGCTGGTCAGCGCGGACGACGCCCAGGCAATCGGCACCGCGGTCCGCAAGCGCCTGGCCGCCATCGGCAAGAAGGTGCACATGGTCGTCAACTATGACAACTTCTACCTGGACCCGGCCCTGACCGACGACTACATCGCCGGAGTCCGCAGGCTGGCCGAGAGCTACTACGCCAGCGTGACCAGATACACGACCAGCTCCTTCATGCGGCTCAAGCTCACCAGGCAGCTGCACCACCGGGACCTGGCCCCGCACATCTATGAAAGCCGTGAAGAAGCCATGAACTGGCTCGAGAACCATGCAACGAGATCGTCAGCCCAGAATCGGCCAGAAGACCGCGCAGGAGCGGGCGAGTGAGTGCGCCTGCCGCGTCACCGAGGCCATCAGCGTAAAGAACGGCATCCCGCGGTCCCCGGACGCGCTGCGTAACGCCATGCCCAGGCTCCGTCCGGGGGCATGGGTAGCCGCGGGCGGCGGAACCGATCCCGGGGGGACGGATCCGGGGCGGGGTTCAGGCCGGCCTGGTAACGCGAGGGGACACCATGTCGGACGTATCAGGGCCGGCTCCCGAGGCTCTTACCCATAAAAGCATCGTTGGGGCCGCAGGAATCCGAGGATGGGGGATGGACAGTCGACAAGTTTTTCGCGACGCAGACGTGAAGGCGGAGTTCCTCGATCGATTTGACGAGCTCGCCGACCGAGCGCAGGCCGAGCGGGGCGGGCTGGAGGGGCTCGACGCCGTCCTGGACGTCGATGCGGCCGCCGAGGTGGCCCAGGGCATGGCGGAGGGGGTGTACGAGCCGGGGACAGAGCCGGGGCTCGAAGCCATCATTGAGCGTTTCACGCGTCCGGTCTACCTCGTGCAGCGGTCGACGTTCGTGGTGCCTCCCGACGATTTCCCGAACAGTGATCAGATCCAGTCCCACCTGGAGACGGCAAGGCCTTCGCTCGAAGCTCGGGTTCCGAGCGCGGGTCGCATCGACCTGCGCAACCACCGGCTCGACTGGGTGGGCACCGGGTGGATGGTCGCCGAGGACATTCTCATCACCAACCGGCACGTCGCCCGGGAGTTCGCGACCGGGCGGGACGGTGAGTTCGTCCTACGGCAGAACTTCGGCCGGCCGGCGGTGCGGGCGGCCGTCGACTGGCGCCACGAGTACGGGCAACCCGAGGAGTCTCGGTTCCGCATCGAGGAGGTCCTTTGGATCGAGCCGGACGACTCCGTCGACGTCGCGTTCCTGCGCGTGGGGACGCACGGGGAGGACGGCGAGGCTAGACCCGCGTGCATCGACCTGATGACGCGGGACGAGCTCGACGAGGCCGGCGTCGGGTCGTGGGTCGCGGTCGTGGGCTACCCCGCGTACGACAGCCGGAATGACGCGGCCGACCAGCAGCGCATCTTCGACGGCGTCTACAACGTCAAGCGACTCGCCCCCGGCCAGGTAACGGCCGTCGTCGGCACCGATCTGCTGTACCACGACGCGACCACGCTGGGCGGCAACTCCGGATCGGTCCTCCTCGACCTCGCGAGCGGCAAGGCGATGGCGCTGCACTACGGCGGGATCGGGCGCAGCCGCAACGAGGCCGTGCAGGCGCCGCGTGTCCAGCAGGTGCTCCAGCGGTTCGTGCACTGAGGCGGGATGACGCACATGGGCGACGACGCCGGGGACCTGAGCTGGTGGGTGGATCCGGAGACCGACTGGACGCGCGGCGATCCGGGCCGGGTAGCCGACCTCCTCGCGGCGGCATATCCGGACACCGCACTGATCCGCGGCCTGGCTGAGTCCGCCGGAATTGACGGGAGCGGAACGCCGGTCGCGGTGTCGGCCCGGGAGGCCTGGGCGCTGGTGCTCGCAAGGGCTGCCCGGGCCGAGCGGGTGCTCGACGTCATGGCCGAAGTGCTGCAGGACGGTGCCACCAAAGTCTTCCACCCTCCGCTCCGATCCATGCTGGGTGGCCACCTGGGACTGGTGAACGGACGCCGGTCCCTCAAGTTCGGGCTCGACGAACGGTCGGCGGACGGGACGGATCCGGTCGTCACCAGCCTCTGCGAGGTTCCGTCTCAGCCGGGGGACGAACCGGTCAGCGGCCTGCAGGCCATCACGTCACTGCCCGATGGGCTGGAGGATCCGCGGGCGCTCGTGCAGGGACTCCTGGACGCGATGCAGCGGACGGCGATGATCGAGGTCTCCGGTATTCCGCGCGGCACGGGATTCCTGGTGGGTCCCGACCTGGTCCTGACGGCCGCGCACGTGGTCGACGCGCGGCGCTGGCCGCCGGAACCGCGGCCCGAGGTCAGCGCCCGGTTTGACTACGCTCCACAACAGGGACGGAGCCAGGCGGAGTCCGGCGTCGAAGTCCCCGTGGCCGAGTTCGTCACGGGCAGCCTGCCAACGGCCGCCGAGATCGCGGCGAACGTGGTCGACTGGAACGCGCCCGCCGACCGCCTTGACTTCGCCCTGCTGAGGCTGGGGTTCCCGGTGCCTCCGGTCGAGGCAGAGGGTGTCGCGCGACCCCGTGGGGACTATGCGCTCGCCACGACCGACTACGACTTCGCCGGGAGCCCGATCCTGCTCATCGTGCAGCATCCGCTGGGGGGGTTCCAGAAGGTGAGCTTCATCAGGGCCGCAGCGGAACCGAATGCCGCAGGTACCCGGGTCAGATACCGGGGGAACACCCTGGCCGGCTCGTCCGGGTCGGCCGTTATCGATAGCCGCGGGCGGCTGGTGGCGCTCCACCACTACTCCGGGCGGGGCAAGAATCAAGGGGTCCCCGTATCCGCTATCGCGCGGATGCTCGCGGGTGGGGGGTTCAGCGTCCTCTTTACGCCGTCCGCCGGCCGGCTCGTGGCGACCGGCGGAGGTCCGTCGGTGGAGCTCGACCCGTTCGTCACGACGTCCTTCACCGGCCGTCCGTTCGTCAACCGCAGCAGCCTGCGCGGACACATCCGCAAGATGGCGGCCGGACAGGACGGCGGCCGGCTGCTCACCATCCGGGGAGAGTCGGGCAGCGGCATGTCGTACTCGTACATGCTTCTCTCGCACATCGCGGGCAGGTCGAAGGCATGTCCGTCGTTGCGGGAGGCGGCACCTGACGGTCTCGCCGCTATTCCGCTCGATCTTGCCGACTACGTCGTGTTCGACGTTGACGAGCGCGCGGGGCGCATCATGCATGACCTCTTCGACGAGCTTGACCTGCCGCATACCCAGGAGCCGTTGGCGCAGACGGCTCGCTACGCGTCGACCCTGTCGCGGCAGCTCAGGAGGGGGCTGCGTGACTCGCGCCGCCAATGGTGGATCTTCCTGGATGGCGTCGACGAGGCCGTCGCCATCAAACAGGGGGGCCTCGACGAGGCGATCTCCGCTCTCGCCATCGCCGCGAGCGACCCCCAGGTTCCGCTCCGGCTCGTCCTTGTGGGGCGCCAGGCGGCGAAATTCGCCGCCGATCACGACCTGATCACGGAGGAGGACACCGCCGCGGGGCTGGTGCGCAGTGACGTCGAGGCCTGGTTCCGGGCGCGCGCGAGCGAGGAACGGCGCGTCATCGACGAGGACCGGCTTGCCAGGACCCTGACGGAGCTGTTCCCGCTCGACGGTCCTCTCCCGGCGCCCTGTTCGCTCGCGCCGCGCCTGCCCAAGCGGCTGCTCGAGGTGCTGGAGGATCACGATGGATCCTGAGCGGGCGACATTTCTCCTGGAAGAGGCCGAACGCTACGAGCAGCTCGCCGGCTCGGAGGTGACCGAGCGGCTGGCCGTGCTGGCGACCTTCGACCCGAGGCGTCTGGCGGACCGGGACGGGGCCGAGATCCTGCGTCTGCTCTGCCGGCGGCTGCCCTCGCGCGACGGCCTCGACGAGGCCATCTTGAGCGAATCGTGTCGCGTCAACGCGCTGGCCGCCATGCTGCGGCGCGGGGCCGAAGAGCTCGGACGAGTGCGCCGGGCCGTCGAGACGGACTACGACACCCCTCTGCAGCGGATGCTCGATGCTTTCATCGCCGGTGCCCGGCTGCCGGTGGACATGGACGACGAGAACGATCTGCTGGCCGCCCTCGAGGTCGGGCGCTGGGTCGCCCAGGCCCTCGCCCAGGCCGGCCAGACGGCCGTACGGACGATCGAGCCTGGCCAGGACGTCATCAAGAGCCGACTGGACCTGCTGGCCGTCACGCGCGCCGTCCGCCGGCTGGCCGGAGCCGGCTGCATCGGCCGGGATGCGGAGTTGCAGCGTCTGCACGCCTACCGCACTTCGGGGTCCGCGCCGTACACCACCATCGCCGAGAACCCGGCGATGGTGGTGTACGGGATCGGCGGCGTCGGCAAGTCCACGCTCGTCGCCCGCTTCGTGATGGACCTCTACGAGATGTCGGACTCCCGCGATCGATGGGCGTGGGCGTACGTGGACCTGGACCGGCCGACCTTGTCGT
>Ga0335085_10008648_pt1 | contig 15505 bp, 16 predicted proteins | sample Lox_Sample_45_FD_206712 | JGI IMG/M metagenome (GOLD analysis project Ga0335085, IMG submission 206712) | Soil microbial communities from Loxahatchee National Wildlife Refuge, Florida, United States - Lox_Sample_4.5 | ecosystem: Environmental > Terrestrial > Soil > Wetlands | place: USA...
CGTTTCATCGACGCCGACGACGTGCGGCAGATCACCCGGAGCCACATCCAGAGCGGCCTCGACGACGCGCAAGCCAGCCAGCTTCAGCCGCCCGACGGGGCACCGGTGTACCGGGTCGATGCGCTGGCGGACACGGGGCAGAGCCTGCACGACATCCTCGGCCGCCTGTTCCGCCGCCCGCGCTGGACCCGCGAGCACGACTAGGGCGTGGGCACCCGGGTTCTCATGTGAACCGGGCATAGAAGTCGCGCGTCTGACATGTATCCGGCCCTTAGACAGGAACGACGTCCCATGGCTGTGTCTGAGCGCGCAATCGGCAATGCCCTTGGCTGGCCCACCCCCCTCGCCTGCCTCTACAGCATTGCCATGGAGACCGGCATCCGGGTCCGCGACTACCCGCGCGACGACGGCGACACCGCCGCCATCGTCGCCGACGGCAAGGTCATCGCCATGAGCGCTGGCCTGGCGGACGACGGGCTGCGCGCCGACGTGCTCGCCATGGCCCTGGAGGTAGCCATCGTGATGGCCAACCGGCCGGGCGTCCTCTGCCCCGTCGGCGGCTTTGTCGTCATCACCACGCACCGGGTCCCGGCCCCCGACACCGGGGTGGGCAAGTTCGCCACCCTCATGGCCCGCACCTGCGGCCGGGACACCACCTCGGCCGCGTTCGAGTATTACGTCCCCGCGTTCCCGGGCGACGGCCACGGCTGAGCCGCGCCCCGCGGCGGGCTGATCGAGGCCCGCCTCACCCGGTCCTGAGCAGCTGGCCGGGCGTGCGCCCCTGGCCGGGCACGGCTCACCGGCACTCCGGCCGGGTGATGCGCCCGGCCGGAATCCGTTGGATGATGCACTCATGCGGGCAGCTGCGGCCGCACAGGCAGGGAAGTGAGGCGGAATGAGCTACCTGACGGGTCTCGCGCGGTTCAGCCTTGCGGCACCGGGAACCCAGATGTCGGCCGGCCCCGGCCAGCCGGCCCGGCCCGATCCCACCGCGAGCCGCCGGAAGCGCGTAGCCCGCGGGATCATCCTGGCCTGGCTCCTCCGGTGGCCGCTGGACCGCCGCTTCTGGCACACCATGGCCATACTCGGGATCGCGGTGGCCGCGGCGCGGGCCTCCGGCCGCGACAGCCGGGCCCGCATGGTTGCGTGGGACATACGGCAGCGGGAGCGCCAGACAAAGGCCATGGCACACCGGGCCGCCCGCACGGCCCGCCGGGCCTGACCGCCTCGCCGCCACACTGCCCCTGGTCCCGGTTAACGCGCCGGGTCAGGCTGGTGACGTCCGGCGAGTTGCCGCGGCTCCTGGCCGCCCTGAAATAGGCGGCCCACGGGCCCGGGAGCCGCACGCGGAGGCCTTACCCGGGGGCCGGCGTGCCGTCGGCGGCGGGTGCCATTACCTGGCCGCTGGCTTCCTCGGTGCGCTCCGGCAGGAGCAGCAGGGCGCCGATGAAGAAGCACACCGCGCCGATCAGGGTTTGCAGGTTCGCCCGGTCCACGTTGCGCACCTGGCCGGTGACCGGGTTGACGTAGGCGGCGACGGCGGAGACGCCGAAAGCGACCGACCCCACCAGGTTGGCCAGCGTGATCCACCAGGACCACTCCCGGGGACGCCAGGCGGCCCAGCCGTGGCAGGCCTCATACCAGGCCAGGAAGCTGGATGCCAGGAAGCAGGCCGAGCCGATCGCGTCGGGCCGCCACACGTGCTGATGCGCGGTCTGCGCGGACAGGCTGGACGCGATGGCGGTGCCCGTGCTGACGTTGAAGAACAAGGTGCCGATGAATTGCACCCCGGTGGCCCACCAGTCGATCCGCCCCGGCTGGTAGACGAGGAACCGGCGGCGGGCGGGGTTGAGCGCCGGGGGAGACGCGTCGACCGCCTCCCGGTAGGTCAGGAAGGCGGCCGAGGTGAAAAACAGGGACCCGGTGAAAAACGTCACGTTGTCCCAGCGGGCCCCCACCGCACTGGCGTAGCCGGGCACCGCGCCGATCGCGAACAGCAGCGACCCGATGGCGAACAGGACGGCGATCCACCAGCCCCGGGCCCGCGGCGCCCACCAGGTCGAGGCCGCCGCTGGCTTGTCTTTCAGGTGCTTGCGGTGGGGGCGGGATCCCCAGCGGACCACCGTCCCGTCCGGCCGCAGGCGGTCGACATACGTCGCGGGGGCGCCGATGCTCAGGTCGCGCCCGCGGCGGTCCGGTCCTGGCATCAGCGTGTCTCGTCTGCTCGGCTCATCGTCAGTGGCGCCGGTCGGCGTGCTGCATGGGGTGCTCGGCTGGTGCTGGCCGCGCCTGACCGCGCCCACGATGATCATAACGGCCAGGCTCGGCAGGCCCGCCGCCGCTATCCATCGAGCTCATACCGCTGACCAGGCTGCACCAGCCACCGTCCTGGTAGCGCATGATCCTCGCTAGAGTGTCTACTGTGGCGCACTCGATGACGATGTCGCCGTCGGGTGCTGTGTCCGGAACGGAGAAGATGAGAGACGGCGGTGACTCAGCGCACAGAGAGAGCGGCCATTCGCTTCGACGCCACGCTATCCACGATCGACACATCGACTGTGCTGCGGTTGCCTGAGACGGCGAGTAAGCACCTGCCCTCGCGCGGGCAGGTGGCCGTCCACGGGACGATCAATGGCGTCGAGTTCCAGACGGTGCTCGAACCGGACGGAAATTTTGGCCACTGGATGAGGGTCGATGACACGCTGCAACACGCTGCTGGCATCAGTGCGGGTGACACTGCGACGCTCGACATCGAGATGACCAAGGACTGGCCGGAGCCGAGCGTGCCCCAGGATCTTGCGACTGCTCTGGTGGCTGCCCCGCAGAAGATCCAGAACCTGTGGGACGAGATCACCCCGATGGCGCGTTGGGAATGGGTGCGCTGGGTCAACGCCACGAAGAACCCTGACACGCGCAGACGGCGGGTCGACGTGAGCATCTCGAAGATGAACAGCGGGAAGAGACGGCCCTGCTGTTTCAACCTCTCCTCATGCACCGACCCGGACCTGTCGAAGAACGGCAGGCTCATCGAGCCGGGGGACGACCGGCCCTGATCGATTCCGGCGGGCTGCGGCTGTGCCCGGCCGGACCGGCGCCCATGCAGGATCCGGACAGAGCGCCTGGCGCCTTCAGGTCAGTTTGACAGCAGTGAGTCCAGCCAGTTGTATGCGGCATCCCAGAACACGATGGGGGCCATCCCTTCGCAGTGCCCTTCGGCGCCTTCTTCCTTCTTGAAGAGCCGGAATTCCTTGGGGCAGGTGAGGTGGTCGAAGAGTATCTTGCCCTGGCCGGTTGAGACCTCGTCGGTCTCGTTGTCGGTGACGAAGGCTGGGCAGGTGATCCGGGACACAGTGGCGGCGTTGGTGTAGCGCAGGGCGTCGGCGAAGTATGTCCTGACGCTCGTCATCCCGTGGGTCACCATGCGGGGTTCCAGGAGGGCCTTCACGGCAGAGATTTCGAGCAGGGCGTCGAACTGGGGGTCGGCCGCCGGGTCATTTACCTGGTCCATCAAGGGGCCCAGCCTGGCGGTGACGGCCGTTCCCAGGTCGTACTGGCCGGGGTCGACGATCATCGCGGCGAGCCGGTGCTCCCCGGCGGCTCCCCGTGGCGCGATCAGGCCGCCGAAGGACCGCCCGACCAGCGCGACGCGTCCGGGGTCGACCTCCCGGTTCGCCGTGACGGCGTCGAACATGGCCGGGACGACGTTCTCCCAGTCCGGGCGCATCGGCACCCGCTGGTCGTAGAGCAGGGCCCCCTGCCCCGGGCCGTCGAGCGCGGCGAAGGCGTAGCCACGTTCGATAGCGGGGGCTACCGCGGCGTATAGCTCCTCGGCGGTGCCGTCGTAGCCGCCGATGTGCAAGATGGCAGGGCACCGGCCATCGGCGTGGCCTGGGGTGAAAAAGTAACCCGACACCGGGCCGGACAGGACGCGGCCAGGATGCCCGAGGAGATCGAGCGCCAAGCGGAACGCACGGACGCTCGACGCGTACGCGGTCCGGAGCTCGGTCCCGTCCAAGTTCTCGCGGTGGAAGAAGAACGCCTGCCGGAAGTACTCCGCCGCCCGCAGGTAGGCGCCCCGGGCGCTGACCTGGTGCCCGGCCTTGGCCGCATCATCGCCCCGGCTGACCAGGCCTGCCGCGAAGCCGGACCATGCCCGGTACCAGCTGTCCCGGTCTCCAGGGGTTATCTGCTCGGCGATAGCCAGGCATTCCCCGACGTTGGCCATCCCTGAATCGGCCTTTCCGACGCTGCGCTGCAGCTGGCCATCGAACGAGGCGTCATCGAAATACAGCTTCACCGGCCCTCCCAGAAGTCACGGGCAGCATAGCCACGACCCGACCCGGAGCGAGCACGGGCACTGCGATGATCTATCAGCACGCGACCAGGGGCCGTGACCGGGCTATCGCCAAGGCAGTCGGCGGCTTGGTCCAGCGGGCCCGGGTCACCGCTGCGAGCCAACCATTTGACTCGAGACACCTGTCCTCCACCATCACCGGGGCCGCCAGCCTGACCAGGCCACTGCATGGAGAGGATGCTAAGTTGCCTAGACTTAGGCACGATGGCCTCGGAGGACCTATGCGGCGAGGGCGGACACTTGTCTGGGTGATTATCGGAAGCGTCGTAGCTGCAGTGGCGGTAGTAATAGCAGTAATCCTAGTCAACTCTGGCGCGCCGCCAAAAGCAGCCTCTTCGCCCGTGCCTCCCATTTCGGCCAGTCCAAGCTCTCAAGCTGGCGAGTCTGCCCCCGTGGTAATTCCGAGGACTTCCAGCACGTCCTCGTTCAAATATCTCTCAGATCTGACCCCATCCGGGAACCTCGGCGAGCTGGTAAACCCGGGTCCCGTCAAGATATCCGGATCAATTTACCCCAAGAGTATCTCGTTCTACTGTAACGTGGGTGACCCAACTGCTTTTCCTGCATATAAGCTGAAGCAGAACGCTCGCCGGTTCCAAGCCACTATTGGACTTGAGGCCAAGTGGCCCCCCAATTTCCAAGCGGGCGTAGAACTAGTTGGCGATGGGCGCACTCTCCGGACCTTTAGTGTCAGCGTCCTTAGGCCAAAAACCGTCAATGTCAATGTAACAGGGGTCCATATCCTCCAACTCGAATGCTTCGGCTCCGGTATGACTTCGACAGCGGGTTGGGCCGTTGCCGTAGCGTGGGGCAACGCACGTGTCTCAGAAGGACATTGACGGCGGAATGGCGGGTCGTGCTCGCCGGTCTCCGACCGGGTGATCGGCCCGGCGGCGAGCGCCATTTACTAAAGGCAAATTCGGCAACTTGGCCGGGCTCAGGGACAACATCCGTTGTCAACGCCGTGATCATGACCGTTTCTACTGGTCAAGCGGCGAGCCCGGCAGCGTTGCTGGCCTGTACGAGCCCGGCACAGATGCGGCTAGCGGAGCCCAAGGACGGTCATCAAGGCCTCATCGATACCCCACTGCTGCTCCGGGCTTACCCTGCCCACGAGTTCACCAAGCCGCCCCGCGTCGACGGCGCCGACCTGCTCAACCAGGACACGGGTGGTCTCACCGAGCAACTCGATCTCGGGGCGGAACGATGCCGGCTTGGCGCTGGGCGACGTTGGCGCAACCAGTACCACCGAGCGCGGAAGGAGCTCGTTGGCCTGAACGATCACGCCATAGCGCCGGCCGTGCTGCTCGTGACCGGTCCCACGCGGAAGGCGGAATTCGTGGACGTCACCCCGCAGCACGCATGATCTCCATGACGGCCGCGACCTCAAGCATCTCGCGCCGGTCGTCTTCGTCGGCCTCGAGCGCAGCCACCTCGGCGGCCAGCGCGGCGCGCCGTTGCAGCCGGGCGGCGCTGTCGAGGATCGCCCGGCGGATAGCTTCAGACCGGCTCAGGCCGGTGGCTTCCAGTTGGGCCAGCGCTTGGAGAGTCTCGGCGTCCAGGCGCACGCTGATGGCTGACGTCATGCCAACGGTGTATCACATTATGTGATACAAGAAGGACGCGGGGCTCACCAGCGAAGGCGGCACTGCGAGGGCTCAATGGCACGCGTATGGCACGACTGGGCGTCGACACGAACGCCACAAAATCGCCACAACCATGCGGGTGCCTTCTGACCTGGGGTTACACATTGGAGCGGGCGAAGCGAATCGAACCCTCATGACCAGCTTGGAAGGTCGGTACCCCTGGACAAGCGTGAGCAGGGCTGACAGAGGCGCTGGTTGGCCGGTCGCTTCATCCGTGGGTTACCGCCACTGGCCGTGGAAGTTCCCGGCCTGTGGCACGTATGTGGCACCGAACTGTGCCAGCCGGGCGAACGGTCACTGTTGATCTTCCCGGGTCATGGTGAGGACCTAAGACATCTATCAGCTGATCCCCTGGTTGGGTTGAATGGCGGGATGTTCGTCGGCGATGGGCTGCTGCTGGACGTCAGCTTCGGTGCTGCACGGGCCAGGCTGGCGAACCTGATCCGTGGCGGGTCGCTGGTGATCGTGTCGAAAGATGCCTACGACGATGGGATCACGAGCCTGATCCGGGTTGGCCTGCTGGGTTCCGCACCAGATGTGTCCAGGCTGGCCGAAGCGCATTTCCGGGATCTGGTGGCCCACGACGGCTTCGCCGTGCTCTCGCTGAGATGGGAAGCCGCTGGGCCTGGCGGCGGGCGGTTTCCTGCTCTGGACGCTGACATCACGCTGACTCCGGCCGGGGAGCAAGCCACCTTGCTCACGCTGGCCGGGGCCTACCGGCCCCCGCTGAGCCCGGTGGGCGCCGCGCTCGGCCGGGCGATCTTGCACTGTGTAGCCGAGCTAACGATCCGGATCTTCATCAACCACGTTGCGGATGGCATCGCTCATCCTGTCAGGGCGGCCGATCTAGGGCGGGGAAACGCGGGAACGAACCCGCCGTCGCCATTGCCTGCGCCAGAGGCGCCATAGGCGGAGGTACGGGAGCTCACCTTTATCAGAACATCCCGGCTGAGGATGAATGACCGGATTCACCACTCGGACCGGCAGGTATCGAGGCGCCGCCTTCTGATCTGCGCGATGGTTTCTATGCCAGGCCAGGCGGTTTGTATGCCGCTCGTGGGTTGGCCAGTTATGGCGGGCCCAGGGGTACATGCCAGGTAAACCGGGTGCCGTCTGGGCCTGGTTCGATGTGGAGGCCGATTCCGGCCTGCAGAGCTCGTTCCCGCAGCCGCAAGAATTGATGAACGCGTCCGCTTCCGTCGGCGACGTGGGCCAGGGGTGCGGCGTCGATCACGGTGACAAGTGACTCCTCGCCCGCCGTGATGCCGATCCGGCCCGGGGTGAACTGCTGCCCGATCAGGCCCAGGGCCTCGCGCAGCACGGCCAGCAGCTGGGCTTTGCTGCTGGGGTGCAGGGAGCTGTCGACGGGCCCGCTGAAGCTGAGCTCGGGTGTCACCGACAATTCCATGCACAGGCCCAGGATTTCCCCGCGCAACCTCTGGCCCTGGTAGCGGTGGTTCAGGTCGAAGACCGAGTCTCTGACTTCGCGGACCACCTGGTCCAGCTCATGGATGCTCGCTTCGATCCGGCGCCGCGGATGGGTGTCTGTTATCTGTGCTGCGGCGCCTTGCAGGTTCAGCCCTGTTGCGAAGATCCGCTGGATCACCTTGTCCCGAAGGTCGTCGGCGATGCGGTCCCTGTCCTCCATGACAGCGAACTGGCGCAGCCTGTCCTGCAGCCGCGCAGCCTTTTCCCGCGAGAGCTGGATCCGGTCCCGAAGACCATGAGCTGCCACAGAGATCAGCGCGCCAAGCGACGCCCACAGCAGCACCCGCCGGGCGGTCACAGCGTCAGCGGCGGTGGTGGGTGTGAGCGATACGACCACCATCACAGCCACGGCCGCGGCAACGACGCACGCCGATTCCCACCGGCGGTGGAACAAGGCGGTCCAGATCAGCGGGATCAGCAAGACCAGGCTCAGGCCCGAGGTGGCGCCCGCGGCCATAATCAGCGCCAGGGCCGACCCGCAGTAGGTCAGCGGGACACCGACCATCAGCCACGCCGGGAGCCGTGACCACGGCAGCAAGAACTCTGCCGCCACCGCTATCAGCAGCACGACGCTGGCCACGACCGCCCACGTCGACGTCGTCCGGGGCGGCAGGGCCAGGCTTGCCTCAGCCAGGACCGCGACGACGGCGAACGGGGCGACCCGGCGCAAGAGCCCGGGCCCCCGGAACGGATAGCCACCCGGCGGGGGAGCAGTAGCCCAGGCTTCAGCCAGCGGCACCTCTGCCACCGAAGTCATCTGTGACCCCTTGCGGCGCCGGACAAGGCGCCAGCCTGGCCATCTTGCCCAGGATCTGGAGCGGTGCATTGCCGGGGCGGGAAGCGAAAGTGTCACCTGCACCCCCTGGGGAGCGGCATGGTACAGACGTTTGGCCAGGTCATGGTAATGCGATGCCATGTTGGGTGACTAGATGCCAAGCCGTGTGCCTCGATCGCTTTTGCTACTGCTGTCCGTTTTCTCGCAGGCGCCAAGATCCGTGGGAGCGGGCTAGCGGGTCAAGGGGCGGGCGCAGCCGAATCGCGATAGCGATCGCCCGGAGGGCACCCTTGAGGCGGTGGCCGCGAGCTGGACAATCGGGAGCGAGAAGACGGCTCCGCGCTAAACCTGCCGGCGTGACGGATGAGCCAGCTAGATCGTGTCGCCCTGTGGCTGTGGCCCGGCGCGCGCCGGCCGGGCCTCTCCAAAGGCAGAGGCCGGCGCTATCACCGGGCCCGGCGCCGCGCAGCGGCGCCGCTTGGTGATCGGGTCCTGAAGGTGCGCACCGAGGAGCTGTACCGGGGTTTGCTGCGGAATCACCTGCTCCCTTTTTTCGGCAATGTCAGCATCGGCGACATAGACGAGGCGGCCGTCCGCCGTTGGCGCAAGGAACGGCTCCGCGCTGGGCCGACCGCCCCGCGGCCGTTTGGTCCGGTTGTCGTGGCCAAGGCCTACCGCCTCTTGCATGCGATCTTCACTACTGCTGCTGGTGACCGGCTGGTCCGGCGCAACCGTGCCGTATCGAGGGCGGCGGCCGGGAAGAGTCGGCCGAGCGGGAGACGCTTTCCCTGCCCGTGGGTTTCCGGATCGCTGGCGCTATCCCTGTGCGCTACCGGGTCCTGGTGCTGCTGGCCACTTTCGCTGGCCTGCGCTGGGGCGAGCTGATCGCGCTGCGCCGCCACAACATCGACCTTGAGGCGTGCGAGATCCGGATCGTAGAGACAACCGCGCAACTGGACACCGGCAGGCTGCAGCTGGCTGAAACGCCGAAGTCGCGTGCGGGCCGCCGGACGGTTGCGTTCCCAGCCGAGCTTGTGCCTGAGATCCGCTGGCACCTGGAGCGGTTCGCCGAGCCGGGGGAGCCGGGCCTGGTCTTCGTCGGTCCTCAAGGCGCGCGGCTCCGGCGCTCCAACTTCGGGCGGATCTGGGTCAAGGCTTGCGCGAAAGCCGGGGCACCTCGCGTCCACTTCCATGATCTCTCCGGCCCACCGGCGGCACCCTCGCCGCCGCCACTGGTGCCAGCCTTAAAGAATTGATGGCCCGGCTCGGCCACTCCAGCACGCGGGCCGCGCTCATCTACCAGCACGCCACCCGGGATCGCGATCAGGCCATCGCGATGGCGCTCGGCGACCTGGCCCGCCAGGTCCGCAGGGTCACGGACGACCGAGCCGAAGAGCCACATGAGAAGGCCTAACCGGGCGGCCGTGTGGCGCGTATGTGGCACGACTAGGGTCCGCAGGCCGGTCCTGGTGGTTGCGCCGTTCGATTACCTGGGCTGTGACCTGGGGTTTGTGGTTGGAGCGGGCGAAGGGAATCGAACCCTCATGACCAGCTTGGAAGGCTGGGGCTCTGCCATTGAGCTACGCCCGCGCGTCCCGGCAGACGGTGTGTCCGGCACCGGGCGAGCATCGACAGCGTACCGGTTTCACGGCATCGAGGCCGAACCGCCGGATGCGACTGCAACGGGGCAGTGCTGGGCGGCTGGCCCTTCGGCCTCAGGCTGGATCTCGCAGCGTGACCGTCGCCGATGCACGCCGCGTGAGGTGTCTGCGGCGCCATGGGGCCTGGCCCATAGGAGATAGGCTACGGTTCGGGTTCCACGGGATGTGGCGCAGCTTGGTTAGCGCGCCTGCTTTGGGAGCAGGAGGCCGCCGGTTCGAATCCGGCCATCCCGACCAAACATGCAGGTCACAGTGCTTGTCAGGACAGCCAAGGTGGCTTCCAAGATCGTCTGACTGTCACCTGACCGTGGAGCTGAACGTCTACTACGAGCGGCAGCCACTGTCACAGTTCGGACCTCAGGGACATGGCCTACCGGCGTGTCGATGGCTTGCATTGAACAGCTTCCGGTCGGCGGGATCCGCAGGGTCATCGTGGCAGAGGACCGCAGGGATCGACCTTAGGGGAGATCTGATTCCAGGACTGGACCGCAGGCCGACGGTACGTGTGCGCAGGCGACACAACAGACCCGGGCGTGCCAGACGTCAAATAGGCTCGCTGAGCTGCAATATGCCGCCACAGCTTATGAATGGGTGGTCTGCCAGCAGGCGGACGGCCGCATTACCGTCCTCGGCTTCGATCACCGACCAGCCCATGAATGGCCCGGCAGGGGCCCCGCTGCGGATCCCGTCGCTTGCGATTGTGGTTACGGACCGGATCGGTGCGCCCACGTCTGCCAGCGCTGCCCCGGCCTTGGCGGCCCACTGGGTGAAGGCACGCCGGGCCTGAGCTATTGACTCGGGATCTTGGGGCATGTCGCCTGCGTGGTAGGTGATGAGGAACCTGGCCATGGAGTGATCTCCTTCGCCATGGTGAACAGGTGACTAGCGCGGCACTTGCGACTTGGGCCGCAGCCCTTACCCACACACCCGCAGGCAGGTCCGGTGCAGGCCAAGGTGTCACCGGGGCCCCGGCGGGGGGAGCCGGGTCCCCGGTGACTGGTCCTTATAGCTGGGTGGTGACGGCTTTGACCTCGGTGTAGGCCTCCAGCACCTCGTGGCCCATCTCGCGGCCCCAGCCGGACTGCTTGTACCCGCCGAACGGCAGCGCCGCGTCGAACACGTTGTAGCAGTTGATCCACACCGTGCCGGCCCTGATCTTCTTGGCCAGGGCGTGGGCCTTGGAGATGTCCCTGGTCCAGATGCCCGCGCCGAGGCCGTACTCGCTGTCGTTGGCCGCGGCCGCGATCTCGTCGAGGTCGCTGAACGGGGCGGCCACCACCACTGGCCCGAAGATCTCCTCGCGCACGATCTTCATGTCGGGGGTGGTGTTGGTGAGGACGGTGGGCTCGACGAAGTAGCCGCGGTCGCCGAAGCGGCCGCCGCCGGTGACGGCGGTGGCGCCGTCGGCCCGCCCGGACTCCAGGTAGCCGGTGACCCGCTGCAGCTGCTCGTCGGAGACCAGCGGCCCCATCTGGGTCCCGGCCTCCATCCCGGGGCCGAGCTTGATCGACTTGGCGATCTCGGCGACGCCGTCCACGACCTCGTCGAACCGGCTCTGGTGCACGAACAGGCGCGAGCCCGCGACGCAGCACTGCCCGTGGTTGAAGAAGATCGCGTTGGCGGCACCCTCGACCGCGCCCGGTTCGGCGTCGTCGAACACGATGTTGGGGCTCTTGCCGCCCAGCTCCAGCGACACCTTCTTCAGGTTCCCGGCCGCCGCGGCCACGATCAGCTTCCCGACTTCGGTCGAGCCGGTGAAGGCGATCTTGTCCACGCCGCCGTGCGCGGCCAGTGCCGCCCCGGCGGTCTCACCGAAGCCGGTGATCACGTTCACCACGCCGTCGGGCAGCCCCGCCTCGGCCATCAGCCCGGCCAGCCGCAGCGCGGAAAGCGGCGTCTGCTCGGCCGGCTTGAGGATCACGCAGTTGCCCGTGGCCAGCGCCGGCCCGAGCTTCCAGGCCGCCATCAGCAGCGGGAAGTTCCACGGGATGATCTGGCCGCACACCCCGACTGGCTCGCGCAGCGTGTAGGAGTGGAAGTTGGCGCCCGGCATGTAGGGCACCGAGATGCTGATCGTGTTGCCCTCGATCTTGGTGGCCCAGCCGGCCATGTAGTGGAACAGGTCGGCCGCCAGCGGCACGTCGGCGGCCTGGGCGACCCCGAACGGCTTGCCGTTGTCCAGCGACTCCAGCTGGGCGAGCTCGTCGGTGTGCTCCAGGATCAGGTCACCGATCCGCCAGATGATCCGCCCGCGCTCGGACGCGGTCATCCTGCCCCAGGGGCCCTCCTCGAACGCGGCGCTGGCCGCCCGCACCGCCCGGTCGATGTCCTCGGCGTCCCCCTCGGCGATGTGGGCGAGGGTCTCGCCGGTCGCCGGGTTGGGCGTCGCGAACGTCTTGCCCGACGCAGCGTCCGCCCACTGGCCGTTGATGAACAGCTGGCGGGGTGCCCCGATGAACTGCTCGACGTTCCGGTCCAGGGTCACTGTCATGGATGCTCAACTCCCTTGCCCGCGGGCCAGGCAGCCACCCATTCCGGCCCGCCTGCGTAACCCGCGAAGTAGTCACAGTGAGACTACATCGGTAGTCACAATGAGACTATGAATAGCGGGGCCGGCACAAGAGGCGGCCAGGAACTGGTGGTGGGAGTTGGAACGGTCAGGCCCAGCTGGGCTGAGCAGGGTCAGCGGGATGGCTTGGCCGGGGAATCCGGCCGGCGTCTCCCGTGCCGCTCCAGGTGCATCTTTAACGCGGCCGCGCCGGCTGCCAGCCAGTATGGCCCGCGGAGCCGCTGAAGCCTCGGCGGAACCTCCCGGTAGTCCAGGCTGGGATCATCACCGCAGTCACGGCCGATGGCGTCACGCGTGGCATCCGGAGGCACCGCCCGAACGGGACCCGGGCGCATGAGGGCCATGGGTCCCGCCCAGAACAGGCCCACCGCCCCTGCCTCCCGGATCGGCCGGCCGCGAAGGTGGATCTGGTGCCAAGCGTGGCAGTGCAGAGCGGCGGGAGCCAGTCATGAGGTCATTTGATTCGGAAGTGGCCGGGAAGCCAGCCATGAGCTCGCTGGAGCCGGAAATCGGCGAGACCGCCAGCTGGTTTGCCAGTCCTCGATTCGAGGGCATCACGCGCTTGTATTCAGCGCGTCAGGTGGTGGAGCAACGGGGCACCATCCCCACCGACTACACCGTGGCGAGAATCGCGGCCGAGCAGTTCTACGAGCGGCTCCGGCAGCTCTTCGCTGAGCGCAAGCAGATCACCACCTTCGGTCCCTATTCGCCCGGTCAGGCGGTGGCCCTGAAGCGGATGGGCATCGAGGGCATCTATCTGGGCGGCTGGGCCACATCGGCCAGGGGATCGGTGACGGAGGACCCGGGGCCCGACCTGGCCAGCTATCCGCTCTCCCAGGTGCCCGACGAGGCCGCGCCGATCGTGCGCGCCCTGCTCACGGCGGACCGGAACCAGCGCTTCGCCCGATCGCGCTTGAGCGAGGCGCAACGTACTGCCTCCCCCGAGATCGACTACCGGCCGTTCATCATCGCCGACGCCGACACTGGACACGGCGGCGACGCGCACGTGCGGAATCTGATCCGTCGTTTCGTCGAGGCCGGGGTCCCGGGCTACCACATCGAGGACCAGAAGCCCGGCGCCAAGAAGTGCGGGCACCAGGGGGGGAAGGTGCTCGTCGGCGTGGACGAGCAGATCAAGCGGCTGAGCGCCGCGCGCTTCCAGCTCGACGTCATGAAGGTGCCCGGCCTCATCGTGGCCCGGACCGACGCCGAAGCGGCCACGTTCCTGGAGGGGCGCGGCGACGAGCGCGATCATCCATTCATCCTGGGCGCCACCAACGTTGAACTGCCGACCTACAAGGTCGGCTACCTCGCCATCTTGAGGACGCTCCGCGAGCTGGGCATCGACGACGCGCGAGGTCATCTGCTGTACAAGGTCTCCGACGCCGAGTACGACGAGGCCAGCGCCTGGCTTAAGCGGACAGGCGTGATGCGCGTGCTCGAAGAGAGCGCGACGGCGTTCCAGCAGGCCGGCGAACCGGTGGAGGCACTGCTGGACAGTGTCGAGACGCGGTACCTGGAGGCGTGGCAGTCCGAGGCGAACCTGACGAGCTATCCCCAGGCGGTCGCGGACGTGATCGAGTTTCGCGCCAGCGAGGGCGAGCGCTTCGACATGAGCGCCGACGAGTGGCTGGCTTTCGCGAACCGAACCTCGTTCCACGCCGCCCGCGCCAGGGCCAAATCGATGGGTATCGACATCGTCTGGGATTGCGAGGCCTCCAAGACTCTCGAGGGTTACTACCAGATACAGAGCGGAATCGACTACGCGGTCGCCCGATCGCTGGCTGTCGCCCCGTTTGCCGACCTGCTGTGGATGGAGACCAAGACCGCGAACCTGGCGGACGCCCGGCGCTTCGCCGAGGCCATCCACGCCGAGTTTCCCTCCATGATGCTCGCCTACAACCTGTCTCCATCGTTCAACTGGGACACGACCGGGATGAGCGAGCAGGAAATGAGGCGATTCCCCGAGGAACTCGGCAAGCTGGGGTTCGTCTTCAACTTCATTACCTACGGCGGACATCAGATCGACGGCCTGGCAGCGGAGGAGTTCGCTGCCGCGCTCAAGCAGGACGGCATGCTCTCCCTGGCCCGGCTGCAGCGGAAGTTCCGCCTGCTCGAATCGCCGTACCGGACGCCCCAGACGCTTGTGGGCGGGCCGCGGCTGGATGCGGCGCTCATGGCCTCTTCGGGCGGCACGGCGGCCACCAAGGCCATGGGCAAGGGCTCGACGCAGCACCAGCACCTGGTCCAGACCGAGGTGCCGACCAAGCTGCTCGAGGAATGGCTCGCGATATGGGCCAAACACCACCAGATCCCGGGCTCGCTGCATGCCGGACTGCGGCCGCACACGGCGGGCTCGGAGCTGCTGGAGCTCACCCTGTCCAACGCGGGCGGGGAAAAGGTCGCCAACATCGTCTTCGCCGTGATCGTGGATCGCCGGGGACGCAATATCCTCTCGGTCCGCGACCAGAACACCTTCGACAGCTCCCTGCGGCAAAAGCGCCTGATGACGCTGAACCACCTGTTCCTGGTTCACCGCTACAAGGTCTGGGCGGTCCACTACGTCAGCCCCACCGACGACAACCGTTACCAGGCCCAGAAGATGAAGACGCACGGCCTGTTCAGCGATGTCCACGACGAGGTTGGCCACGTCATCGTCGCCGATGTGAGCGCAGAAGGCGTCAAGGCCCTGCTCGCCCCGGACCGGGACCGCCTGAACGCGTTGATCGAGCGAAAGTATCCATATGCGCCGGTCGCCGTCGCCGCGCAAACCGCCTGAAGGCCTGGCCGGAGCGAGAAGATCTGAACCCCCGGCCAGTTGGTGGCCGAAATGACACGACCGGCTCATGGTTCTAGTGAGGCCGAAGGCCGGCCCGCTCACCCAGCGGGCCGGGCCGGCGCCATAGCCTCGCTTGCGCAGCCCGCCGGGATCCGTCTGCGGGTGAATGCGGCAGGATGCAGGGGAATGACGCGAAGTCGCGCGCTTCATCGGCGATGCGGCGCAGGCTGGCG
>Ga0335085_10008650_pt1 | contig 15503 bp, 14 predicted proteins | sample Lox_Sample_45_FD_206712 | JGI IMG/M metagenome (GOLD analysis project Ga0335085, IMG submission 206712) | Soil microbial communities from Loxahatchee National Wildlife Refuge, Florida, United States - Lox_Sample_4.5 | ecosystem: Environmental > Terrestrial > Soil > Wetlands | place: USA...
ACACTGCCATCACATCGCTTCGCGCCTTGTAGATCTCGCCGTGAATGACGCGTTCGGAATATTGCTTCACGGTCGGCGGTTTGACCGGCTCGGAATCGAGCGTGTATTCGAGGATATCGTCCGGCTCGACCAGAAGCGGCGAGCGCGAGCGCGACAGCAGGTAACGCCCGGGATCGTGCGGATGGCGTATGCTGACATGGCCGAAAGCGTCGATGACGCCCTCATTGCCGAGAATGCGGTTGGCGACGGCGAGTTGGTCGATGATTTCGGTCAATTGCTCCGGCACGGTGCTCATCCTCGATCTGCGGCGGCCCCGACGGCCGCCTTCGCTGCTGTTCTAGCAAATCCATAAGGATGCAGTACCGGCCTTCCGCGCCGCAACCCGCAGCGCCCGGCAATGACAGAGCGGGCCGCCGATGCTATCAATGCCGCACTTGCCAGCGGCAGCCGGGTCCCGCATGAGCGCGCGCCATCTCGACATCAATCTGCGGGTCAATGGCGAGGACGTGTCCGCCCGCGTCGAGGCGCGCCAGAGCCTGGTCGACTTCCTGCGCGACGACCTCGCGCTCACCGGCACGCATATCGGCTGCGAGCACGGCGTCTGCGGTGCCTGCACGGTGCGGCTCGACGGCGACGTGGTGCGCGGCTGCCTCATTCTCGCGGTGCAGTGCGACGGCGCCGCGGTCGAGACCATCGAAGGGCTGTCGGATTCCGGAACCATCGCCGATCTGCAGGCGGCGTTCCAGCGCCGCAACGCGCTGCAATGCGGCTACTGCACGCCCGGCATGCTGATCGGCGCCGAGGCGCTGTTGGCGCATGGCGGCGTACCGAGCCGCGACACCATCCGCGAGCACATATCCGGCAATTACTGCCGCTGCACCGGCTATCAGGCGATCGTCGATGCGATCGAGCAGGTGGCGCTGGCGCGGACGAACAAGCAAGGCTGAGCATGAACGAGCATGCACGACCGTTGACGCTGTCCGAGCGCGCCGACGAGCTCGAAGAAGAGATGATGCACGACCTCGGCGCGCGCATCGCCAGCAAATCGACGCTGTTCTATCTCGGCGACGGCAAGGTGCAGGTGGACACGGGCGAGGCGCTGCTTGCCGCCAATCCCGGCAAGCACATGCTGATGGGCGCCGATCCGCGGCTGCCGCCGATGCCGGACAAGCCGACGCTGATCGACTTCTTCAAGGCGCGCTTCGCCACCACCGCGCATCTTTTGCAGAGCGCGACGCACGCGCTCAAGGGCGGCCAGCCGGAAAAGGTCGTGCTCGCCTGCCTGCTGCACGACATCGGCGTCGCAAGCTTCATCCGGTGCGATCACGGCTATTGGGGCGCGCAGATGATCGAGCCCTATGTCGACGAGGAGGTGGCCTGGGCGGTGCGCATGCACCAGGCGCTGCGCTTCTTCCCGGACCCTTCGGTCGGCTACGAATATCCGCAGATGTACGTCAAGCTGTTCGGCGCCGACTACCGGCCCGAGCCCTACATCGTCGCCGAATACGAGCGCGCGCGAAACCACAAATGGTACATGACCGCGCGGCTCATTACCGTGAACGACATCTACTCGTTCGATCCGAACGCGACGGTCAACCTCGACGACTTCGTCGACATCGTCGGCCGCAACTTCAAGCAGCCGAAGGAAGGGCTCGGTTTCGACAATTCGCCGTCGGCGCACATGTGGCGCACGCTGATGTGGCCGACGCGGTTTTTGTGACCATTGCCGGTCCGCTCATGAAGCTCGCCGACGACCTCGTTTCCGGCCTCTCCGCGCTCGACCGGCCGAACTCCTATATCGGCCGCTCGGTGCCGCGGCCCAATCTCGCTCGCCTGACGCAGGGCCGCGGCCAGTATGTGAGCGACGTGACGCTGCCGCGCATGGTGCACGTCGCCTACGTGCGCTCGCCGCACGCGCATGCGCGCATCAACGACATCGACGCGGCGGAGGCGAAGAAGGCGCCCGGCGTCGTCGCCATCGTCACCGGCGCCGAACTTGCCAAGGTGATCACGCCATGGGTCGGCGTGCTCAGCCATCTCAAGGGCATCAAATCGGCGCCGCAGCATGCGATGGCCATCGACCGCGCCTGCTGGCAGGGCGAAGCGGTCTGCGCCGTGATCGCGAAGAGCCGCGCCGAAGCCGAGGATGCCGCGGCGCTGGTGCGCGTCGCCTACGAGCCGCTGCCCGCCGTCACCGACGCAGAAACGGCGCTCGACCGGGCGACGCCAATCATCCATCCGGAGCTCGGCGACAACCTGACCTTCGAACGGGCCTTGACCGCCGGCGATCCCGACCGGGGCTTTGCCGAGGCCGATGCCGTGGTCGAAACCACGTTCGTGTTCGGCCGCCATACCGGCGTCACCAACGAGCCGCGCGCCATCGTCGCCGACTGGAATCCGGGCGAGCAGCGCCTGACCGTGTATCAGGGCACGCAGGCGCCGCACATGATGCAGGACCTGTTCGCCCGCCACCTTGATCTCGCCCAGGAGCAGGTACGCGTCGTCACCAAGGACGTCGGCGGCTCGTTCGGCATCAAGGTGCACACCTACGCCGACGAGATGGCGACCGTGGCGCTGGCGAAGCTGCTCAAGCGGCCGGTGAAGTTCGTCGCCGACCGCTTCGAAAGCTTCGTCACCGACATTCACGCCCGCGATCACCGGGTCAAATCCAAGATCGGCGTCAAGCGCGACGGCACCATCACCGCCTTCGAGATCGACGACCTCACCGGCGTCGGGCCTTATTCGGTCTATCCGCGCACCAGCGGCATCGAGGCCAACCAGGTGGTCAACCTAGTCGGCGGCCCCTACACCTGCCCGAACTACCGCGCCCGCGCCCGCGTGGTGTTTCAGAACAAGAACGTGATGTGCCAGTACCGCGCCGTCGGCCATCCGATCGCGACCGCCATCACCGAAGGCCTGGTCGAGCTGGCGGCGGCCAAGATCGGCCTGGACCCGGCCGAGCTGCGCCGGCGCAATCTCATTGCCGACAACGCCTATCCGGCGGCCGGCGCTTCCGGCATCAAGTTCGAGGCGCTGTCCCATCACGCCTCGCTCGACAAGATTCTGACGATGATGGACTACAAGAGCCTGCGCGCCGAGCAGGCGCAGTTGCGCGGCCGCGGCATCCATCGCGGCATCGGCTTTGCCTCGTTCATCGAGGTGACCAATCCGTCGGCGGCGTTCTACGGCGTCGGCGGCGCGCGCATTTCCTCGCAGGACGGCGCCACGCTCCGCCTCGACTCGACCGGCGCCGTCTACTGCCACAGCGGCGTCACCGAGCAGGGCCAGGGCGCCGAGGCGGTGATGGCGCAGTGCGTGGCGACGTCGTTCGGCGTGCCGATCGAGCGCGTGCGCGTCGTCACCGGCGACACCGACAACGTGCCCTATGGCGGCGGCACCTGGGCGTCGCGCGCCGCCGGCATCGGCGGCGAAGCGGCGTGGCAGGCCGGCAAGGCGCTGCGCGCCAACGTGCTCGCTGCCGCCGCGGCGTTGCTGCAGGCCGATCCGAAGACGCTCGACATCCGCTCCGGCATCGTCGTCGACGCCGACACCGGCCGCGAGCGGGTGCCGCTCGAAGAGGTGGCGCGCGTGGTCTATTTCCGGCCCGATACGCTGCCGCCGGGCTTCCAGGCCGAATTCATGGTGACCCGGCATTACGTGCCGCGCGCCTGGCCGTTCGCCTTCACCAACGGCGTGCAGGCTTCCTATCTGGAAATCGATATCAGGACGGGACAGGTGAGGCTGCTCAAGCACTGGTGCGTGGAGGATTGCGGCACCGTGATCAACCCGCAGCTCGTCGACGAGCAGATCCGCGGCGGCATCGTGCAGGGCATCGGCGGCGCGCTGTTCGAGCATTGCCTCTACGACGAGGCGGGCCAGCTCCTCAACGGCAACTTGATGGACTATCTGGTGCCGATGGCCGCCGAAATGCCCGACATCGAGGTCGGCCACATGGTGACGCCGACCGCGGATTCCGAACTCGGCGCCAAGGGCGCCGGCGAGGCCGGCACCGCCGGCGCGCCAGCTTGCATCATGAACGCGGTCAACGACGCGCTCCGCCCGCTCGGCGCGGCGCCGATCGTGGCGATGCCGATCACGCCGGAGCGCGTGCTCAAGGCGCTGGGACGCCTGTAAGCGGAACCGCAAAGACTTCGGGTCTTCGCGCGAGTGCGGACGCGGCGGTCCGCACAACACGGATTCTGCGTTCACAGCAATGAACGCACTTGCTGCATGGCAGCGCACCAGCTCCCGCCCTTGCTGCCAGCGGTTCGCCCCCTACAATGCCGCCGGGAAGGCAACGCGCATGGACGACTGGAAAGATCGCGAAGTCCTCATTGTCGGCGGCGGCATCGGCGGGCTTGCCGCCGCGCTCGCGCTCGCGCGCCGCGGGATCGCGGCGCAGATCATCGAGCAGGCCGCGGAGTTCAAGGAAATCGGCGCCGGCATCCAGCTCGGCCCCAACGTGTTCTGGATGTTCGAGGCATTGGGACTGGTCGAGCCGGTCAGCGCGCTCGCGGTGTTTCCCGACAATCTGATCATGATGGATTCGATCACCGGCGAAGAGGTCACGCGGGTGCCCCTTCGAGGCGCGTTCCGCCGGCGCTTCAAGCATCCCTACGCGCTGATCCATCGCGCCGACCTGCACCAGGTGCTGCTCGCGGCCTGCCGCAAGTCCGCTCGCATCCGCCTCGACGCCGGACAGAAAGTCGTCGACGTCGAGGAGACGGCGGACGGCGTCAGCGTCACGACCGCAGGCGGCAAGGCCTATCGCGGCGCGGCTTTGATCGGCGCCGACGGCATCTGGTCGATGGTCCGGCAGATCGTGGTCGGCGACGGCGCGCCGCGCCCGGCCGGCCACATCACCTATCGCGCCGTGCTGCCGACCGCCGAAATGCCGGAAAAATTCCGCTGGCGCGACATGGTGGTGTGGGCCGGAGAGAAGGTGCACCTGGTGCACTATCCGCTGCGCACCGGCGATCTGTTCAACCTCGTCGCCGTGTTTCATTCCAACCGCTACGAGGAGGGCTGGGACAGTTACGGCGATCCGGCCGAGCTGTACGAGCGCTTCGCCCAAACCTGCGAGCCGGTGCGCACGCTGCTCGCCAAGATCGAAAGCTGGCGGATGTGGGTGGTCTGCGACCGGCCTCCGGTCAAGGACTGGAGCCGCGGCCGCATCACACTCGTTGGCGACGCCGCGCACCCAATGCTGCAATACCTGGCGCAGGGCGCCAACATGGCGATCGAGGACGCGGTCTGCCTCGCCGACAAGGTCGCCGAGCACGACGGCGATTACCCGGCTGCGTTCCGCGCCTACCCGCTGGCGCGCTATCTGCGCACCGGCCGCGTGCAGATCATGGCGCGCGTCTACGGCGAATTCTTCCACGCCGGCGGCGTGGCCAAGGAATTGCGCAACATGATGCTCGGCGCGCGCACGCCGGAAGATCACATCGCCGGCGTCGAGTGGCTTTACAGCGAGCCGAAGGAATTGACGCGGCGCACGCCTGCGGCCGCGATGGTTTCGTGAACCGGGCAAGGAGGACAGGGAAAATGGCTGGGACCAAGCGGGCCGGATACCGGCTCGCGACCTATCAGACCAAGGAGGGTCCGCGGGCGGGCCTTGTCGTCGACGGCGAGGTCTTCGACGCCGCAAAGCTGAGCGGCAAAGCGGCCTATGCCAGCGTCGCCGGCATCCTTGCCGACTGGAAAAGCGCCGAAGGTGCGCTGAAGAAGGCCGCCGCCGGCGCCGCCAAAAGCCGCGCCAAGCGCCAACCGCTCGCCAAGACCAAGCTGCTGGCGCCGGTGCCGCAGCCGCCGACCATCTTCTGCGCCGGCGCCAATTACGCCGACCACGCCGCGGCGATGGCCCGCAAATCCGGCCAACCGGTGCCGCCGGATCCGCATGAGCAGGGGTTGAAGCCGTGGTTCTTCATCAAGTCGGCGGCCACAATTGCCGGCCCGGGTGCCACGATCAAAGCCGCGCACTACGCCAAGGAGCTCGACTGGGAGATCGAGCTTGCCGCAGTGATCGGCCGGCCAGCCAAGGACGTGCCGCTCGACAAGGCATTGGCTTACGTTGCCGGCTATACGGTGGCCAACGATTTTTCCGCGCGCGACCGCGGCCGCCGGCCCGGCGTCGACGCCACCTCGTTCTTCAAGATGGACTGGACCAAGCACAAGAGCTTCGACGGCTCCTGCCCGATCGGCCCCTGGATCGTGCCGGCCAGCGACATCGCCGACCCGCAGCGGCTCGGGCTCAAGCTCTGGGTCAACGGTGTGCTGAAGCAGGATTCCAACGCCGGCAAAATGCTGTTCTCGCTCGCCGAGCAGATCGCGCAACTCTCGATCAATATGACGCTGCAGCCCGGCGATCTCATTCTGACCGGCACGCCGTCAGGCACCGGCGCCGAAAGCGGCGAGTTCCTCAAGGCGGGCGACGTGGTGAAGGTCTGGATCGAGGGTATCGGCGAGTTCGAGAACAAGATTGCCTGAAATCCAAAGCCTCATCCTGAGGTGCGACCCCCGACCTGATCGGGGGAGCCTCGAAGGATGACTGCCAGTGCATTCGGCCCTCACCCTTCGAGGGCCGCTGCGCGGCCGCCTCAGGGTGAGGTAACAATGTGTGCTTGCGCGCTTTATGCTAAGCTGTGACGGAAATGGAAATTAAGTATGCCGGAAAAATTCGTCGCCAAACTAAGCGAGTTCAAGGACGGCGAACGCCGCATCGTCTTCGTTGGCGACAACGAGATCGGCGTGTTCCGCCACGACGGCGCGTTCTACGCCTATTCCAATTTCTGCCTGCATCAGGGCGGTCCGGCCTGCGAGGGGCTCACCATCGCCAAGGTCGAGGAGCGGCTGCGCCCGGACAAGACCTCCATGGGGCTCTACTTCTCCGAGACCGAGATGCATTTCGTCTGCCCGTGGCACGGCATGGAATACGACATCAAGACCGGCGAATGCGTCAGCGACCGCCGCATGAAGCTGAAGAAATATCAGGTCGTGCAGAAGGGAGACGAGGTCTATGTCCTCGCCTAGACGCACGGCGCGGCAGGCCGTCAAGCGGGCGGCGAACGCAGCAAGCCAAACGCGCGCGACGCCGCCGAAGCCGCCGGCCAAAGCCGACAACGGCACTGACGCTACCGCCAGGCGCCTTGCCGCCGCCATCGCGCGCGGCATCGCCGACGGCCGCCTCGACCTGATCGACGCCGAGGCTTTGCAGGCGCTGCTGGCGGCCGCCTGCCGGCTCTATGCCGCCCGCCGCGAGGCCGGCGAGGAGTTGGCGCCGGTGGCGAGGAATTCCCTTGCCGCCACCGACGTCATGATCACCGCGAGCGGCCTGTTGCAGGCGGCCAACCTCTCGGTGTTCGAGCTCGGTATGTGGCAGGGCGCGACGGGACGGTAACAATGGATACGCCGTAGAGGAATGAGCACATGGACTTGATCGCCGATCGCGGCCGCCGCGTGACCGTCGAGGAGCTCAATACCACGCGGCTCCTGGCCCATGCGCGCAGGCAGGCGCACCGGCGCGGCTTCGACGACATCCTGATCGTCGATGTCGACGCCCATCATTACGAGACCGAGCATTACGACGAATTCCTGCCGTTCATGGAAAACGACGTGCTGCGCCAGCTCACGCTCGCCGGCCGCGGCACGCGGCAGCGGCCGGGCATCGTGCCGATCCCGACCGGCTACCAGGACATGGGCGGGCGGGTGACGCGCTATCCGATGCGCGCGACCGAGAAGACCGACGACGGCAAGATCCGCGACGTCGAGCTCGGCCATCGCTGGATGGACGCCATGGGCGTCGATTATTCCTGCCTGTTTCCGACCGGCATGCTCAACATCGGCCTGCATCCGCAGAAGGAAATGGAGGTCGAGCTGTGCTGGGCCTATAACCGCTGGCTCACCGAGAAGGTGCTGCCGGAAGCGGGCGGCCGGTTCTTTTCCCTGTTGTGCCTGCCGTTCTCCGATCCCGACGCGGCGCTGCGCCACGTCGAGACCTTCGGCGATAGAAAGCATGTCGGCGGCTTCATGATCACCACCGTGCGCTCCAATACCGGCGTGCACGACAACGCCTACATGAAAGTCTATCGGGCGATGGAGGAGCGCGGGCTCGTCATCGCCTTCCATTCCGGCGTCAATTGGAACGACGGCTCGTTCAAGAGCTGCAACCGCTTCATCTCGGTGCACGCGCTCGGCTTCACCTGGTACAACGTCGTCAACTGCACCAATTGGGTGGTCAACGGCATCGGCGAGCGCTTTCCCAAGCTGCCGGTGATCTGGATGGAATCCGGGCTTGCCTGGATACCGTTCCTGATGCAGCGGCTCGATCACGAATACATGCTGCGGCCGTCGGAATGCCCGCTCTTGAAGAAGAAACCTTCGGAATACATGCGCGACATGTACTACTCGTCGCAGCCGATGGAGATTCAGGATCACGACGCGATGGCAACCACGTTCCGCATGATCAATGCGGAGACCCAGCTCCTCTATTCCTCCGACTATCCGCACTGGGACTTCGACCTGCCCTCGACGATCTGGGACCTGCCGTTCCTGTCGGAGAAGGCCAAGCACAACATTCTCGGCGGCACCGCGGCGCGGCTGTTCAAGCTCGCGCCGCGCAACGAGAAGCAGAAAGAGAACCTGAAGAAGTTCGGCAATCTGGCGGCGTAGGACCGCACGCACCGCTCGTCCGCGCCAAGGCGGGACCCGGCGCCTCATTCCCGCCGTCGCGGGAATGGGCGGAGACGATGGACGCGTCGTCGGCGCGGCGCTACGGTGATGACGATGATGCTCCTGCTCGAACCGCCGCCGCAATACGACCATCCCTACCACGGTCACGTGATCGAGCAGCGGCTGTCGCCGCTGCAAATGATGCTGACCTGCCACGGCCCGGGGGAGAGCTGCGCCTGGGTCGATGGCGGCGTCTGCCACATCGCCCTGCCGGCGGGCGAGAAGGACCGTCGCCTGCTCGCGCTGATCCGCCAGCATGAGATCGGCCACTGCAACGGCTGGCCGGCCCACCATCCCGGCGGCCGCCGCGTCGAATACGATCCGGACAAGCGACCGCCGGCCTTCAAGTCCGGCGGCGTGAGTGTGAGGCTCGACTGAGCAAGCGTATGGTCGGCAAAGGCGCGAAGCGCCGGGCCCACCATACAACTGGAGACAGTGAGCGATCGTCATGCACGCGCACGCCATCCGCATCGACCGAACCAAGCCGCTTGCCGCCGAGCCGCGCACCGGCCACAACCGCTATCATCCCGACATTGCATCGGTGCTCGAAGTCGCCGAAGGCGACGAAGTCATTCTGGAGACGCGCGACTCCGTTGACGGCCAGATCGCGCCCGGTTCGAGTTCGGCCGATCTCGCCAACCTCGATCCCGGCCGCATCCATCCCCTGACCGGCCCGGTCTTCGTCAAGGGCGCCGAGGAAGGCGACATGCTCGAGGTCGAGTTTCTCGACATCGTGCCGCAGCCGATCGCGTTCAGCTCCATCGTGCCGGGCTTGGGTTTTCTCCGCGACGTGATGACGACGCCGTTCGTCGTGCACTGGAAGATTCGCGACGGCTGGGCGACGGCGGCGGAAATTCCCGGCGTGCGCATTCCCGGTGCGCCGTTCATGGGCATTTCGGCGACCGCGCCGTCGGCGCACAAGCTCAAGGAATGGACCGCGCGCGAGCAGCGCGCGCTCGACGCCGGCGGGCTGGTGTTCCCGCCGGACGCGGCGGGTGCCGTGCCAGACGGCCGCTGCGGCCTCGAGGGCTTGCGCACCATTCCGCCGCGCGAGAACGGCGGCAATTTCGATGTCAAGCAGCTCACCAAAGGCGCGAAGCTGTTGCTGCCCGTCTTCACCAAGGGCGCGCTGTTCTCCACCGGCGATGCGCATTTCGCCCAGGGCGACGGCGAAGTCTGCGTCACCGCCGTCGAGATGGGCGCCACGGTTGCGGTCCGCTTCAAGATTCACAAGGGGCTGGCGAACCGGCGGACCTTCGCCGGCCCGGTATTCTCGCATCCGGGCTACTTCGCCGATCCCAGGATCACGGTGCCGGAGAATTTCCTCGGCGTCATGGGTATGCCGATCAACGCCAAGGGCGAGATCGAGAGCGAAAATCTGACGCTCGCCTGCCGCAACGCGCTGCTCAACATGATCGCGCTGTTGCAGGAGCGCGGCTTTTCCCGCGAGCAGGCCTACATCATTTGCAGCGTCGCGGTCGACCTGCGCATTTCCAACGTCGTCGATGTGCCGAACTACGTGGTGTCGGCGCTCCTGCCGGAGACCATCTTCGGCCGCGACTAGCGCGCAGTCGGTTCAGATTGAATCGATTGACGCTCCAACGTTTCGGTGGTGCATGATCTTTTCGGAAAACCGGCGTCCACTTTTCCGCATCATGCACCAGCAGACCCGAGGTCATTCGGGCGCAACGCGCCGTGATCTTGGCGGTTTCTTGCATTGCACAATAGACGAATTAATATGGCTTGCGCGGCGCCCCCACCGTACTGAAGAATTACCGGGTGCCTACGGGTGGATGTGGCCGGCAGAGGGGGTTGTCGGCGCGTCACAGGAACAAGCGATAACCGAAGCTGCGCAGGTGCGTGGCTGCGGCGGTAGCTTGTTATTGCCGAACCAAGGGGGCTGCAAATGAACGGCAGTGGAAAAGGGCTTAGCGAAGACTGGCTATCGCTCATCATCGGCCTGGTGATTTTCGTCCTTGCGCTCGGCCTGGTCGTCGACATTGACCTGCTGGGCTGGGTGGTGACGACCAAGGTGTGGATGAATCTCGGCACGGCGCTGGCACCGGTTTCGAAGGCTTATGCGGGGCTCGGCGGCGTCGGCTCGCTGATCGCCACCTATGTCGGCCTGCTCGTGCTGATGACGGCGGGCGCCGCGGCCATGGGCGCCGACGTGCCGCGCTTCATCCCGAAATTCACCGTGGTGTTCCTGATCGCCTACGCCTGCTGGATCGTCGGCAGCTGGGCGCATCTGGCCGTGAACACGCCGGACGGGATGAAAAAATTCGGCATCACCTGGTCGCTGCGGCTGACCGCCGAGGGCGGCTTCATCGTCGCGCTCATCGTCGGCCTGATCATCGGCAATTTCATGCCGCGTTTTGCCGCCTGGATGCAGGAGGCGGTGAGGCCCGAACTGTACGTCAAGATCGCCATCGTCATTCTCGGCGGCTTCCTCGGTATCGTGTCGGCGGAGAAGCTCGGCCTGGCGACCTCGCTGATGTTCCTGGGCCTGGCCTCGATCGTCGTCGCCTATCTGATCTTCTGGTCGGTGGTCTATTACGTGGCGCGCGTCTGGTTCGGCTTCAGCCGCGAATGGGCGGCGCCGCTGGCCTCGGGCATTTCCGTCTGCGGCGTTTCGGCGGCAATCGCGACCGGCGGCGCCATTCGCGCCCGGCCGACGGTCGCCGTCATGGTCTCGTCGCTGGTGGTGATCTTTGCCGTCATCGAGCTGCTCATCCTGCCGGCCCTGGCCGACTATTTCCTCAGCGGGCAGCCGTTGGCGGCAGGCGCCTGGATGGCGCTGTCGGTCAAGACCGACGGTGCGGCGGTGGCCAGCGGCAGCATCACCGAAGCGCTCATTCTCGCCAGGAACGCCGCGCAGGGCATCAAGTATCAGCCCGGCTGGATCCTGGGCACCGCTGCCACGGTGAAGGTGTTCATCGACATTTTCATCGGCGTCTGGGCCTTCGTGCTGGCCTGGATCTGGACGAAGCACATCGACGTGCGGCCGGGCGACACCGTGCGCGTCAGCGAGATCTGGAGCCGCTTCCCGAAATTCGTCATCGGCTACGTGCTCACCTTCGTCATCATCCTGCTGGTCGCGCTTTCGGCCTCGCCGCCGGTGGTCGCCAAGGTGAAGGCGGCGATGGGCGAAGCCAATACCTTCCGCGGTATTTTCTTCGTGCTGACCTTCTTCACCATCGGCGTCATGAGCAACTTCCGCAAGCTGTGGGAGGAAGGCATCGGACGCCTGGCCGCCGTCTATCTGCTGGCGCTGTTCGGCTTCGTCATCTGGGTGGGTTTGGTGATCTCGCTTCTGTTCTTCGCCGGCGTCAAGCCGCCGCTCATGAGCTAACAGGGGATACCATGCAGCAGCAACAGCAACCGAAGCTCGCCGATGAAATGCGCAAGATGCACGCCGAGCCGCTTCTGCCGATCGAGAAGAAGCTGATCTCCTGGAGTCTGGGGCTCGGCATCGTGCTGCTGATCGTCTTGGTCGCGATCAGCCGATTGTTCATCCACACCTGAGCGGGCGGCAACGCCGGCGAGCCGTCGGCGTCGGGCAATCGAAGCGGCGGAGCGTGCTGCGGGCAGCATGCTCCGGCCGTGCTTTTTGCTCGTTGGCGCCCGCAATTGCGGTCTGGAGAGTGCGTCGGCCCCTTGATGTTGCCGCCGGCGCCTTTAGTCTTTTGCCGGAGAAAGCGAGGCCGCTGCTGCGACCGGAGCCGCTAACAGGGGGAGAGAATCATGCGGGGCACGACGTGGATTTTGGCCGTCGCACTCGCCGCCGCCCTTGGCGGCAGCGCCGCGACCGTGCAGGCCGCCTCGATCATCGACGAATGGGCCAACGTGAAGGCGCCGGCGGCGCCGCCGCCGCTCAAGGAAGCCAAGGTCGATCCCAAGACCGCGGCGCTGTTGATGCTCGATTTCGTCAAGCCGATCTGCGGCCATTATCCGCGCTGCATGGCCTCGCTGCCGGCGGTCAGGAAGCTTCTGGACGAAGTCCGCCGGAGCGGCGCCATGGTGGTCTATACCGGCATCCCCAAGGTGCCGATGACCGAGGTGCTCCCCGAAGTCGCGCCGGCCGGCAACGAGCCCTACGTGCAATCCTACATCGACAAGTTCCTCAATTCCGACCTGGAAAAGATCCTCAAGGACAAGGGCATCAAGACCGTGATCACCGTGGGCACGTCCGCGGTCGGCGCGGTGATGAACACGGCGAGCCATGCCGCGCAGATCGGCTTTGAGGTCGTGGTGCCGGCCGACGGGCTCTCCGCGCCGGATTTGTATTTCGAGCAATATGCGGTGTGGCAGCTCACCCACGGGCCGGTCATTCCGGCGCACATCACGCTGACGTCGACCGGTATGGTCAAATTCTGAGATCGAGGCGCTTGCCGGGCCCAGAGCGTCGTCACTTTTTCATTGACAACTGTCACGGTTTGTGATTTAGAGGGCGTCGCCTTGCTCGTCGACGGGCGCTTCTCGAGACGATCCCTGAAGCGGAGCAAGATGCGGTTCCTGCGGGCGAAGTTCGTCGCTTCGCTCCCGGGCGGTCCGGGCATCACAACAGTGGACGCAGTTTGCGGAAATGCAAACTGCCAAATACCACTGCCATGCCCCTCCGGCACTATGACCGGAGCGCCAGGTGCTTGGCTTAAGCGCGAATGACGGCGCGGGTAACGCCCGCATCCTCTTGTTCGCGTGAAGCGCGGCCTGGGCTGAGCTGGAGCGTTCGCTCGTTCCGGCAAGCGCCGCAGTGGAGCGCCGAAAGGCGAGCGCGTCATCGCAAGACGCGCTGCCGTGCTTCGCAAGCACGGCCATGGCTGGATGCGCCTGTCGGCGCTCCGCTCCCGTCTTTGTTTCGCGGTTCTTTCTTGCGCGTGGTTGTAAGCAAGGCTCGGGCGCGATGCACGCCGCGAGAACACGGCGCGCTGTCCGTCATCCTGAGAAACAGGAGCGGAAAGCGCGCAGCGCGCGGCGCGACCGTTGCGCCCGGCCTACCAGCGCGCCGGCAGCCGGTTCAGCCCGCGCAGCACGAAAGTCTGCCGCCAGTCCGGCCGGTCGATCTCGTCGAGGCGCAATCCGGGCAGGCGCCGCAACAGCGTCGCGATGGCGATCTCGCCTTCGATGCGGGCAAGCTGGGCGCCGACGCAGTAATGAATGCCGCCGCCGAACGACAGCGGCCGCACGTCGGGGCGGCTAATATCGAGCCGGTCCGGGTCGGCGTAGACGGCGGGGTCGCGGTTGGCCGAACCGAGCAGACAGACGACCGGCTGCCCCTTGGGCAGCGCAACGCCGCCGATGTCGTCGACGTCTTCCAGCGTGGTGCGGCCGGTCACCTGCACCGACGAATCGTAGCGCAACAGCTCTTCGACCGCGTTCGGGGTGAGCGAGGGATCGTCCTTGAGGAGCTGAAGCTGGTCGGGATTGCGATGGAGCGCCAACAGCCCGTTGCCGATCAGGTTCACCGTGGTTTCGTGGCCGGCGCCGAACAGGAGGATGATGTTGGCGGTCAGTTCCTCGTTGCTGAGCTTGTCGCCCTGCTCCTCGGCCTGCACCAGCCGGGTAATGAGATCGTCGCCCGGCTGGCGCCGGCGCCGCTCGAAGATGCGGCCGAAATATTCGGCCATGGCCAGATGACCGGCGTTCTGTTCCTTGATCTCGGCGGCGCTGAGCGGGGCGAGGTCAAGCAGACGGCCGCTCGCGCGCGAACCGGCGAAAAACACGCCGCGGTCCTCTTGCGGAATGCCGAGCAGATCGCAGATCACGATCACCGGCAGCGGGAAGGCGAAGTCGGCGATCAGGTCGATATGGCCGCGCGCCGCGACGCGGTCGATGATGTCGTCGACGATCGCCTGAATGCGCGGGCGCATGTCCTCGATCCGCCGCGCGGTGAAGGCGCGCACGACCAGGCCGCGCAGGCGGCCGTGGTCGGGCGGATCGAGCTGCAGCATCCAGCGGCTCATGCTGCGGTAGACCGGCTCGTCCATGATCTGCGGCCCATGACGCCGGGTCATGCGGCCGACAAAATCCTTGCCGAAGCGCTTATCGCGCAGGATGGCGCTGATGTCGGCGTGCCGGCTCGCGATGTAGAAGCCGAGCGGAATGAGATGCATCGGCGCAGTGGTGCGCAGCCGGTCATAATGCGGATACGGATCGGCGATGAATTCGGGCGACCACGGATTGAACAACGGCGCGCCTTTGGGCGGCTGAATCTGCTCGTTCATCGGAGCCTTCCGGCTGGAGCGGCCTGCACGCTGCTTGATCTATCGGCGCCGTGCTAGGCTGCAACCTGCCTCCTGCGGACGACCAAAGCAAATTCGCGAAATGACGCGGCCGACGACCAAAGCGCCGGAACAATTGCGCAGCCACCGCTGGCTCGGCCGCGACGATCTGCGCTCGTTCGGCCACCGCTCGCGGCTCAAGCAGATGGGCTACGACCGCGCCGACTGGGCCGGCAAGCCGGTGATCGGCATCCTCAACACCTGGAGCGACATCAATTCCTGCCACGCCCACCTGCGCGAGCGCGCGCAGGAGGTCAAGCGCGGCGTCTGGCAGGCCGGCGGCTTCCCGCTCGAGCTGCCGGCGATGTCGCTTGCCGAGCCGTTCGTGAAGCCGTCGACCATGCTGTACCGCAATTTGCTCGCCATGGAGGCCGAGGAATTGCTGCGCAGCCATCCGATCGACGGCGCGGTGCTGATGGGCGGCTGCGACAAGACCACGCCCGGCCTGATCATGGGCGCGATCTCGGCCGGCTTGCCGGCGATCTACCTGCC
>Ga0335085_10008651_pt1 | contig 15503 bp, 15 predicted proteins | sample Lox_Sample_45_FD_206712 | JGI IMG/M metagenome (GOLD analysis project Ga0335085, IMG submission 206712) | Soil microbial communities from Loxahatchee National Wildlife Refuge, Florida, United States - Lox_Sample_4.5 | ecosystem: Environmental > Terrestrial > Soil > Wetlands | place: USA...
AGCCAATAAGCTCATGCCGTCGCGCGCGCTCGGGTTGAACTCTCCGGCGGCAAAGCCGATGTGCTCGCCCATGGTGAACGCGCGAGCACCGATCGCCGCCGCCGATTGATGAGCAGCGGTGTCGTTATATATGCGAACCTGGCTGAAGTCGTATCCGAAGCGCGATCCCATGAACGTGGCCACGGCGCCATCGAGTGGTTTTCCAGTCGAAGGCAACAGCGTGCGGTCTGGAGGAGGCGCCGGGTTAGCTGTTTTCGGCTGGGTCGCGGCACTCGCGACCTCCGCAGGGCTCGAACTTGAACCAGCGGATTCGAGAATTGCGCGGGAAGCCGATTCTGCCTGGCGCTCGGCCCGATCGCCGCTCGCTGCCGCCGAGGGTTCCGCCAGAAGCTGCAACATCGTTCGGTTTCGAACTCCGGCAGGACCACTTTGCGGGCGTTTGGAGAACATTTCCGCCGCTGAACGAGAAGGGTCGAGGCTTCGCTTGCGGGCGCTCAAATAGCTGGAAGCTGACAAAGGCTTTCGCTGAAGACAGGCAAACATAATCGCTCGCCAAGACTGAAGTTCGACCAGCGGCGCCAGCGGAGTGTGAGAGTACTGTACACCCTTTTACCGGGCAAATGATATGGCTTCGCGCAGGCGGCGTAGCGACATCGACCTTACGAACAACGCGGGCTTTAGCCCCGGCTGCCGTGATGATTCCGCACATCATGGCCGGGTGCCCCAACCGGCCTTCCTTTGGCCGGGTGGGTCTTTTGGTTACACGAACCATTACCGGATGTCCACTGAATCCAACCTTGTCGCATCGCTGTCATCCACTAACCACTATCCACCGCCTTGTCACACTGTCCTGTGATCCACGTCCTACCACGCCAATTTCATTTTCCCTAAGATGACTACCAAAGAGAGCGGGGGAGTTTGTGTCCCTCGCCAACGAGACCGCATGCCGACACCAATGCTACGGCCGCTCTTGCCAACCTGCCCCTCTCCGACATATCTTTACGCTGCCATGACAGCCACTAAGTCTTTATTGCGGAATATTTTCCGTGTAACTCTCACGCGCTCAAGATTTTGCGCGGAAAATGTTCGTAACTTCCTGAAAACACGGATTCCAGGGGGAGGGGGGGAGGGGGGTAGCCCCAACAATTTCTCCGCGTGCCCCACTTCGAGCCGCTTAACTGGCGTGAGCGTAGCGGGAGCCAGCTGGCGAGATCCTGAGCGAGGAGGTCGCGGCGACCGACGAGTCGAAGGACCTGCATCAACTTCTTTTGGCCGCGTGGGTCTCTTCCGTGCCCAAACCAGGATCGCGGGTGCCCCATCCTTTGCCCTCTTTTGGCAAAGGGTGGGAAGGAGCGCGCTTCCACTTGCCGTCACTCTCTTCTTCACATTCTCCCCTTCCTTCGCCGCGGACCGCCCGTCTGCGTCGGGCGAAGCCCAGACGGCCCGCTACCTCGAAAGCATCCGCAAAGACCCCAATCTGCTGGTGGCGTTTCTGCTGGAAATGCCCAAGGGCGGCGATCTGCACGTTCATCTGTCGGGCGCAATTTATGCGGAAACGCTGATCCAGTGGGCCAAAGAACAGCATGCCTGCGTCGACCCCAAGACGTTTTCTCTGAGCGCCGCGTTGCGGCAATCGACCGGCGAGCCGGTGTGCCCGACGCCCATGGTCCTGGCTGAAACCGCTTTAGCCAATCCCGTGCTGTACCGCGGCATGGTCGACGCGTATTCAATGCGCAATGCGGAGTTCTCCGGCCAGTCCGGGCACGACCATTTCTTCGACACGTTTGAGAAGTTCGGAGCCGCCACGTCGGCAGAAAACACCGGCAAGATGCTGGCTGATACCGCTAATCGCGCCGCCTCGCAACGCGAGGTCTACCAGGAGCTGATGTTCACTCCCGCGGGCAAGCCCTTTGCCGACATGTTGAAGGCGGAAGCCGTGGTGGAAGCCGAGAAAGCCCTCAAACTACCCGATGACCCCACCCCCGAGGATTTCGCCGCTCTTCAACAGGCTCTCGCCGCACTGGAAAAGGCAATGCAACAGAACGGTCTCTCCAGTGCGGTACAGGACGCGATCCAGCAGGTCGACGAGGCCGAGAAAAGCCGCAATGAATTACTGAAATGCGGGAGCTCCGGAGGGGCCCCGGGCTGCAAGGTTACGCAACGCTATCTCTTCCAGGTAGGGCGCGGCCGGCAGAAAGAAATTGTCTTCGCCCAGATTCTCATGGGCTTCGAAATGGCCAAGGCCGATCCGCGGTTCGTGAGCCTCAACCTGGTCATGCCTGAGGACTACTACGTTCCCATGCACGACTTCCCTCTCCACATGCAAATGTTGAAGTATTTGCATGCGCAGTATCCCAACGTGCCGCTGACCCTGCACGCGGGAGAACTGGCTGCGGGACTAGTGCCGCCCGAAGGACTGCGCTTTCACGTGCGCGATTCGGTGGAGATTGCCGGCGCGAGCCGCATCGGGCACGGCGTCGACGTGCTGAACGAGAACAATCCACTGCAACTGCTGGATGAAATGGCGCAGAAAAAAGTAATGGTGGAAATCTGTCTCTCCAGTAACGCCACCATTCTCGGCGTCAGCGGGAAGGCGCATCCCCTGCACGATTACATGCGCGCCGGTGTGCCGGTGGCTCTGGCCACTGACGATGAAGGTGTAGCGCGCTCCGACATGACGCACGAATATCTACGCGGTGTAGAAGAGCAGAACCTGACCTATCTCGAGCTGAAACGCATGGCGCGCACCAGCCTGGAGCACGCGTTTATCCACGGCGGCAGCCTGTGGAGCGACGGCAAGACGTTTGTGCCGGCGAAGGAGTGCGTCGCGGCAGTGTCGGGCGCAAGCGTGTCGGCTGCGTGCCAGGCATTTCTGGATGCGAACGAGAAGGCAAAATTGCAACTGAAACTGGAACAGCAGTTCCGCGAATTCGAAAGCCGCAAGTGGCCGGCGATTACAGTTGAAAGCTCTCCGGCAGCAGCGCGTTGACCGTCGTCTGCTTGCGAACGCCGTCGGTTTCGTAGAGCACGACGGCGCCCGTGCCGAATTCGGCCAGCACCTGCCGGCAGGCCCCGCAGGGCGTACAACTTCGATGATCGCGGTTCACTACGGCGATCGCTTCAATGCCGACACCGTGCGACAACTTGCCCTCTGCAATCGCACGAAAAACAGCGGTGCGCTCCGCGCAGTTGGTGAGTCCGTAAGAAATATTTTCGACGTTGCATCCGGAGACGATCTCGCCCTCGCTGGTGAGCAGCGCCGCTCCCACGTGGAAGTCAGAGTACGGCGCGTAAGCCTGCGCTGCTGCCGCTTCGGCAGCCTGCCACAGCTTCTGCTCGACATCGGGCGTGAGCTTGGTCGTCATGTCATTGGCCCGGTTGCGGCGCTGTGTCGCCCAGTTTCGGCGCAGTCTTCATGTTCGGAGCCGGCGCGTTCGCAGGCTTCGGAGGAACATACGGCGGCGGATCAACTGCGCTGCTCAACCACGCGGTGTACCAGAGATCGCGCAGGATGGTCGCTCCATAAGCCATGCGCTGCTCGATGAACTGGCGCGATTCCGGTGTGCCCGCGCCTTCGAAGCCACCGGCCTTCTCTAACTGGTAGACCTGCTCGACGTAGCTGTGTGACTTCCAGAGATACGAAAGGTAGTCCTGAAAAGGGTTCTTCAGCTCGTGCGCCTGCGCCGGAACCAGGTCGGCAAACTGTAGCTGCTTCTGATTGGCGGCGACGAACAGTCCTTCCATCTTCCAGTGAATATTGTTCGCAGTGGTGTAGCCGTTGGGATTGGCGGTTGTCCAGCCGTTGTAGTTCACCGTGGTGTGCAGCGGATTCGCCCCGTCGGCGACGTAATGCCCCAGCCATCCCGCGTAGAAGATGGCGTTGCGTTCGGCAAACTCCGTGCTGCGATGATCGCGAACGGCGTGGCGATATTCGCGGAACGCCACGATCAGCCGACCGAAGGTCTCCATCGCGATGTACGGCTGCAGTCCGACTTTCTCCGGCCAGAACTTGTCGGCCTCGGTGGGATTCTGCTGGCGCCTGGTTTCCAGCGCGCGGTAATAGCTATAGCGGTCGGGCGGCAGCGTCATGCCCTCAATCAGTTCGAGATCGATGAAGTGATCGGGCTCCTGCGAGAGCTTCAACGCCAGTTCCGTCTTCTCGCGCCAGCGGTCGGGCTCCGGGCCGAGATAGGCCAGTTGCTCGGTAGCGTTGCGGAAGAAGGCCGGCATGTCGGAGGGCAGCTTCTCCGCCGCCACCCGATTGATCATGGTGTGGCCTTCGTTGCCCCACGGCCACGCGGAGTTTGCCAACAACAGGAAGATCAGCAGCGGCGGAACGAATCGGAAGCGACAGGAAGGCATGGCTATTTCGGAGATTCCGCCAGCTTTGCATGCACTGCCGGCTCCGGCTTTTCCAGCTTGGCCAGGTTGGGTTCGAAGCACCGCCGGCAGCGGGCCTCATACATTCCCGAAGTGCCCACGACAATAAGGTCTTCATTGGCTACAAGACGCTGCGTGTGCTTGGCGGGATTTCCGCATTGCATGCAGATGGCCAGCGTCTTGGTGATTTCGTCGGCCACGGCAAGCAACTCGGGAATGGGATGGAAGGGGCGCCCGAGGTAGTCGGTATCGAGACCGGCGATGATGATGCGCTTGCCCATGTCAGCAAGGCGAACCACCAGCTCGACCAGTTCGGCGCCCAAGAACTGCGCTTCATCAATACCGATGACTTCGGTACGGATGTCGAGCTGGGCTTCGACATCGGCGGTGTTGCGTACCGAAACCGAGCGAATCTTCAGGTCGCTATGCGAAACGATGTGGTCGGCGGAATAACGGCGGTCGATGCTGGGCTTAAAGATCTGTACCCGCTGACGGGCAATCTCGGCGCGGCGCAGCCGCCGGATAAGCTCCTCGCTCTTGCCGCTGAACATGGGACCGCAGACGACTTCGATCCAGCCGAGATTTCCCTTGGCCCAGTTCATGGCGTCACCGCCTGCCGGCATGCTGGCAATGGCTGCATTTGCTCACCCGTTCGAGCATATCGCATGGCCGGGAATCAGCAAGGGCCCGGGCTGAGGAAAACGTGGGTCGAATCTCTACGCAAGCCGGCCTTACACCCGCGCCAGGTGCACACCGAACCAATTCTGTCGGTCCTGCCACGTTTGCTCCAGCATGAAGCCACTCTCGCCGACGATCGACTCGATCATTCCCATCGTGTACTTGTAGCTGTTCTCCGTATGTATGCGCTCCCCGGCCGCGAGTTCTACGTCCATGTCGATCGCGGGCAAGAAGACTTGCTGCGTGCGCTCGCTCTCAAGATAAATCTCCATACGCGAGCAGCGCTTGTTCCACAGCGCGACATGGCGGAAGGCGTCAAGGTCGAAATCGGCATCCAGTTCACGATTCAACCTCGCCAGAATGTTCTTGTTGAACGCAGCCGTAATGCCTTGCGCATCGTTGTAGGCAGGAAGCAGGATTTTCGGGCTTTTGGCGAAATCCGCGCCCAGGAGCAAAGCATCGCCCGGGCGGAGCGATCGCCGAATGCGCCGCAGCATCCGAATCGATTCGTCTAACTCGAAGTTGCCGATGCTCGATCCGATATAGAGCAGCAGCTTGCGGCCGGAGATACGATTCAGGGCTTCGACGCCACCGCTATAGTCGGCCACGATAGGGTTCACTCGCAGTTGGGGAAAGCGCTTCCCCAGCTGCGACACCGCTTCCTGCAATGCGGTGGGCGAGACGTCAATGGGATAGAACAGCGACCGGGATTGGCGCTGCAGCAACTCTTCGATCAGGATGCAGGTTTTGCTGGCGGTGCCGGCGCCTAACTCGATCAGAGTCAGCGATGCGCCAGCGGCCTGGAGCATCTCGCCGGCATAGGTCTCGAAGATCGTACGCTCCGTGCGCGTCAAGTAGTACTCGGGCAATTCGGTGATCTGCTCAAACAGCGCCGAACCGGCTTCGTCGTAAAAGAGCCAGGACGGCAGGCGCTTGGGCGCGGCGCTCAATCCCTCACGTGCCGCCAGCGCGGTGGCTTCGTTGGCCACGAATTGCAGTTGCTTGCTAGTCGCCATTGCTCAACCGGATTCCCATGAACTGCCAGCGGGCATGAGGAGGAAAGAAATTGCGATAAGTCCGCCGGATGTGCGATTGTGGCGTGGCGCAGGAACCTCCGCGCAGCACCATCTGGTTGCTCATGAACTTGCCGTTGTACTCACCGACTGCGCCGGCCGCGGGTTGATAACCCGGATAAGCGAGATAAGCGCTACCGGTCCACTCCCACACATCGCCGAACATCTGCGAGAGAGATGCGCCCTCAGGCGCCATCCGGGGATGCAGCGCTTCCGTGTCCATGAAGTTGCCGTGAATGGGGACGTTCTGGGATGCGATTTCCCATTCAAACTCAGTCGCAAGTCTTGCGCCTGCCCAGCGCGCGAATGCGTCGGCTTCGTAGTAGCTCACATGACAGACGGGTTCGGCCTCAGGGACCGGCCGCATGCCATCGAGCGTGAACTGCCACCACTCGCCGTCACGCTGCTCCCAATACAAAGGAGCGTTCCACTGGTTGGCGCGAACCGTGTCCCACCCGTCCGAGAGCCAGAGCGGCGCTGTTGAATAACCTCGATCGCGCATGAACTCCAGATATTCGCCGTTGGTCACGAGTCGCGAAGCAAGGCGGAAGGGCTCAAGATACACTTTGTGGCGCGGGAGCTCGTTGTCGAAGCAGAATCCGTGACCTTCGAACCCGATGGGGTAAAGACCCTTGGCGAACGAAAACCACGTCAACGCAGGCGCGTCGTGTTCCCCTTCGGCGTGACCTGCACGGAGTTCCCGATAGGCCGGACGCAGCGGGTTCGCGGCCAACCCATATTTCACATCGGTCAGGATCAGCTCCTGATGCTGTTCTTCGTGGTTTAACCCCAGCGCAACCAGCTCAGCGACATCGGGTGACAAGTCGCCCGCCAGCAGTTGATCCATGGCGGCGTCGACGTGGGAACGATACGCGCGCACCTCTTCCAGCGACGGACGCGATAACACATGCCGCAAGGCGCGAAGTGGACGATCCCCCACCGAGTTGTAATACGAATTGAAGAGGTTGCGGAATGCGGGATTTATGGTCTGGTATCCCCGCAAGTGCTGGGTAAGAAGAAAGGTCTCGAAGAACCACGTGGTGTGGGCCAAATGCCATTTTGCCGGGCTGGCGTCAGGCATGGCCTGCAGGTTGTGGTCCTCGGTGCTGAGGGGCGCACAACATCGCAACGAAGTCCGCCGGACGCGCCGGAACTGCCCGGCAAGACTAGTTTCGCCAACTGCCGTGGCGTCTACAGCTCCCAAAGACTCGATCATGCTTCCCATGGCTGGTCGAAAGATCGTACGTCGCAGTCAAAACGCTTCCAGAGAAGATGCCAAAGAGAGCCGGAAGCTGCAAATTTTGGATGAATTTATTTTCTCTTCCGCTGGCCGTTAACGAGAAAAAAACACCTCACGGCACCATGGGCATTCCCCGGCCATCTAGCTTTCTCACTCGATGGTGATTACGGGAGCAGACGAGTTCGCCCCGGACTCGCGGACGGTTGGGAGCGCAGGCTTGCGATAGCGTCCGAGGATGGCGTTCCAACGAATCTTCAGCACTTCTATTCCCATTCGGAGGCCGTCACGGACCGGATGAATTTTGGAGCGATGATCGTGCGCCCACTCGACCGCCACCTCGGCGGTCTTCAGCTTGAATGTGTCGGCGAGGAACAGCAGTTCGGGATCGAATCCCCAGCGCTCAATATGCTGCCGCGTAAACACGGCCTCAATGGCTCTCCGATTGAACGCTTTGAAGCCACACTGCGTGTCCTTGTATTGCAGGCCCAGCACAATCCGAAGCGCCAGGTTAAACAGCCGGCCATACAGTTGCCTTAGCAGCGGCTGACGCTCGATTTGCAATTCTCGCTGCAGCCAGCGCGACCCGATCGCCACGTCTGATCCCTTGCAGAGGGCCGAAAACAGTTTGTCGGCTTCGGCAATCGGCGAGGACAAGTCGGCATCGGTAAACAGCGCGAGGGCGCCGCGCGCGTGGAGCATTCCGTTGCGGACGCTATATCCTTTGCCGCGGTTGCCTGGATTTTCCAGCAGTACGACCATAGGATTGCCGGCAGCAAATCGCCGCACGACGTCGGCGGTTGCGTCGGTTGAGCCGTCGTTCACCACGAGGAGCTCCGCCGCCAGGCCGCGGTCGCGCACATATTCCAGCACCTTGGGGATCGACTCATTCAGTCGCTCGCTTTCGTTATAAGCGGGAAGAATGAAGCTGTGAGTTGGCAATGTCATTGCAGTTTTTGGATATGGCTCATTGTATGACACATAGAAACGGAAAAAAGCAGCCGCTCCGGCGCGCAATCCGGGCCATCCGGCAAGTTCACCTGAAACTCGAGTGAACAGACCTAAACAATAGATTTATTGCAGCTTAACTCTTGGGTACTTTCGTAACTTGCAGGTGTTAGACGACGGCGCTAGGCTGGCGGCATATGCGCTACCTCAACCTTTTCTCCATAATTATAATGTTTGTTATAAATGCCGGCGCGGCCTCCAAACCGCATGTCATGAGCCTGGGCAAGCCGATGCCGGTAAGGCTTCTTCTTGGGCCGTTGGAAGAGCAAGCGGTCAACATTACGGTTCGTCCGCTTTACCTCGACACCAAGCTTAAGGAGTACACCACCGGCCCGGCGCACGACATCACGGACCGGGTTTTCGTCATTCGGCGGGCGTACCGTGTAAACGATTCACTCCCCACTGAGTCATCGGCGCAGCCGCGCTGGTTGTGGCAACGCGGAGGCTGGCTGCTGGTCGACCGCAACACCGGACGCATCACGCAGATCAAGCTGCCCGACTTCGATCCGTATTACTCGGATGTGAGCTGGTACCGCGACTACGCGGCCTATTGCGGAGTGGCTGACGATGGCGAGCGCGTGTCGGCGGTCGTCGCGCAGATCACGACGAAGAAACCGCTATACAAAAAACAGCTCGAAAAGCTGGGCGGGGAGTTTCCGGATGCGGTATGCGCGCCTCCGTTGTGGCAACGGAAGCCGGTCCGGGTAACGTTTACGCCGCAGAATGGGGAAAAGTTGTCGGTGGACGTAAACGGCCGCTTTGCCGATGTCACGCCCGACACGCCCGGGGAGGAATGACGTAAACTGGTCGGGCTTTGAAGTCCTTTGACGAGCTGTTGCGCGATGCTGAAATAGCGCACGGACATCTGTGCGCGGGGCAGATTCTGGGCGTGCGCATGGCGATGCTCGGCCTCGAGTTGCTCGGCCTCGACGATCCCTATGGCAGGGACCGCAAGCGGCTTGTCACCTACGTCGAAATTGATCGCTGCATGACGGATGCCATCGGTGTCGTCACGGGATGCCGCCTGGGCAAGCGCGCGCTGAAATTTCGTGACTGGGGCAAAGTCGCAGCAACGTTCGTCGATCTGGAAGCGGGTCGCGCGGTCCGCCTCTGCGCCCGGGAAAGCTCCAAGGCGTTGGCGAAGCAGATGTATCCGGAGATCGGCGACAAGAACAAGCAGCAGATGCTGGCCTACCGCGAAATGCCCACCGATGACCTATTCTCCATTCAGTGGGTGAAGGTTGAAGTCGGGCCGGAAGAGATGCCGGGCTACAAAGGTGAGCGCATTGTGTGCGCGCAATGCGGCGAGGGCATCAACTTCCAGAAAGAAGTTCGCCGCGAGGGAGTGGTTCTCTGCCGCTCCTGTGCGGGAGAGCGCTACTACGATCCGGTTTGAGCGGGCGCGGCCAGCGCATGTTCCACAACGTGCGCCGTCCTCAAGACCGTTGACTCGTCGAAGTGCTTGCCCAACACCTGTAGCCCAATTGGCAAACCTTCTCTACTCTTGCCGCAGGGCACCGTGATCCCCGGAACACCCACAAGATTCGCGGTCACCGTATAGATGTCCGCCAGGTACATGGCCAGCGGATCGTCGGCCTTCTCGCCGAGCTTGAACGCCGGCGTGGGGGTTGTTGGCGTGACGATTACATCGACTTGGGCGAAGGCTTCGTCGAAATCGCGAGCCAGCAGACTGCGAACTTTCTGCGCCTTCAAGTAATACGCATCGTAGTAGCCCGCGCTCAGTGCATACGTGCCGAGCATGATGCGCCGCTTTACCTCCGCGCCGAAGCCGGCGTCGCGTGTCTTGCGGTACATCTCCGACAGCGTCTTGGCTTCGCGCGACCGCATGCCGTAGCGCACGCCGTCATAGCGAGCGAGGTTTGAGGAAGCTTCGGCGGTCGCGATCAGGTAATAGGTCGGGATGGCGTACTCGGTGTGCGGCAGCGAGATGTCGACGATTTCGCATCCGGCTTTTGCCAGCTCCTGAATGCCGTTCTCCACCGCAGCACGAACTTCGGGATCGAGTCCTTCGCCAAAATATTCCTTCGGAATCCCGACTCTGAGCCCCGTAAGCGGCCGCCCCACGGCGGAAAGGTAATTTGGCACCGGAAGATCGGCGGAAGTTGAATCCATGGGATCGCGTCCGGCCATGGACTGCAGAATCAGCGCCACATCTTTTACCGTCTTGCCGAACGGTCCAACGTGGTCGAGCGATGATGCGAAAGCGATCAGGCCGTAGCGCGAGACGCGTCCGTAGGTCGGCTTGAGGCCGACGACTCCGCAGAACGCTCCAGGCTGGCGGATCGAACCGCCGGTATCCGAACCCAGTGAGGCGACCGCAGTCCCTGCCGCCACCACGGCAGCCGAACCGCCTGAGGATCCGCCGGGCACGCGTGAATGGTCGCGCGGGTTTTTCACCGGATGGAAGCCTGAGTTTTCGTTCGACGAGCCCATGGCGAACTCGTCGCAGTTGGTTTTGCCGAGGACAATCGCCCCCGCGGCTTCGAGCCGCGCCACCGCCGTAGCGTCATACGGGGCGATGAAGTTGTCGAGAATCTTTGATCCCGCGGTGGTCCGCACGCCCTTGGTGGTCAGGACATCTTTGATCGCGACCGGCACACCGGCGAGTGGGGGCAGCGCATCGCCCTTGTCAGCAAGCTTGTCGACACGCTCTGCCTGCCGCTGCGCGCGCTCCTTGCATAGCGTAAGGTAGGCGCCAATCGCGCGGTCTTCGGCTTCGATCTTCTTGTAGAAGTCATCGACCAGCGAAGTGGCCGTTATTTGCTTCTCCAGCACCGCAGTGCGAGCGGCATTAACTGTCAGGGTGTTCAGGTTCATTTGTGGTCCCTATTTCTCGATCACCTTTGGCACCTTGAAGAATGCGCCGTCCGTCTGCGGCGCGTTGCTCATCGCCTCGTCGTGCGGCAAGCACGGACGCAACTCATCCGGACGCATAGCATAGGCAAATACTTCTCCGGGCCTCGCATCCTTCGACACACCGTAGCGGCCCGACACTTGCGCCATCGGCTCGACCTTACTGGTGTCGAGCTGGTTCAGGCGCTCGACGTAGGCCAGAATCGAGTTCAGGTCCTTCAACATGCGCGCTCGCTCCTCGGGCGTCAGCTCCAGGTGCGCAAGGTCGGCGACGTAAGAAACGTCCTGCTCGGAAACCATGTTTTGTCCTCGTGACTAGACGGTTGGACTGGTGGCATGCGGCGCCACCACGAATGAAATATTTCGCACTTGCTGTCCCGAAACTTGCTTCAGTCCCGCAAGGTACTGCTGGTACATTTGCTGCAATTGACTACGCCAGACCACATCGGGGACGGCCACCACCAGCACGCCGTCAACGAAACTTAGGGCGCGCGTCCTTTCCGCAACTGTCGCGCCGCAGACCACCGGCCATGCCAGCAATGTGGCCTCATCGCCGGCCTTGCGGCAAACATTCTCGGCAAAAATCTTCTTCAGCGTGCTGCGCGCGTGCTGCATGGAAACTTCGATTCTAGCATCGCGAAACAACACGCCTGACAGCGGATTCACCGCTAGATAGTCACAGGAAACTCACGGACCACAAAGTCGAAGGCTTCTTCCCTACTGTGCATTTTGCCTTCCAACTGAGCATCCTCCACAGCAGCCAGAATTTCTTTGAAGCGAGGACCTGGACGGTATCCCATCGCGATCAGATCGTCTCCGCTCAGCAATGGGTCGGGCCGGATGTCTTCGGGTGCAATTGTTCGCAGCTTTTCGGCAACATACTCGTACAGGCCCAGCTCGCCGTGACTGGCGAGGCAGTCCATGTGATGCATCTCCATGTGCTCGTCGAATTGCGGAAGCCGCAGGAACCGCTTCAACGTTGCCGGCTTCATCTTCTCGACATCCTTGAAGCGCATGTGGTTGGCGACCAGGGCTTCGATCTGTTCCATGTCATCCTTCGAGAAGTGCAACCGCTGGCAAATCTCGCGAGCCATGACGACGCCGACCTCCACGTGGCCGTCGAAGCGAATACGATCGGGCGCCACGCGAAAGGTTGGAGGCTTGCCGACGTCGTGCAGCAAGGCGCCCCACGCCAAAGTGCGCGAACAGTGTGCCGGCAACTGCTGCAGCAGCATCATGGTGTGGATCCAGACATCGCCCTCGGGGTGAAACTGTGGTGGTTGCTTCACGCCGTGCATACGCGTGATCTCGGGCAGGACCACTTTCAATAAGCCGGACTCGTCCAGCATCTCAAAGGCGGAGCGCGCATGCCCCTCCGTCAACATCTTGGTCAGCTCATCGCGCACACGCTCGCGGCTTACCTGCTTGATCATTGGCGCAAGCTTCTGAATGGCCGCAAAAGTAGCCGGATCGACTTCGTACCCCAAGCGGGCCGCAAATCGTACAGCGCGCAACATGCGCAGCTTGTCTTCCTGAAACCGCCGCTCGGGATCGCCGATCGCGCGAACGATCCTCGCCGCCAAGTCCGCCCGTCCGCCGACAAAGTCGAGCACACGAACGTTGTCCAGCGGATCCATCAGCAACCCGTTGATGGTGAAGTCGCGCCGCTGCACATCCTCCTCGGGCGATTTCGAATACTGCACCTGATCGGGATGCCGCCCGTCGGAATAAACTCCGTCGCTGCGGAAGGTCGCGACTTCGATGGGATGAGGCGGACCTGCCGGGTCGAATTCGCGCCCGTCTTTCGGAATCGGCACCAGAACGACGCCGAACTGCGCTCCCACAGCGTAAGTCTCGGGAAAGATGCGCATGACCTGTTCCGGCGTGGCGTCGGTAGTGACGTCGTAGTCGGTCGGCTCGCTGCCCAGCAGCATGTCACGCACACAGCCACCCGCCAGGTACGACTGGAAGCCGTGCCGGCGAAGTTCGCGGACCACGTGGATGGCGTGCTGTTTCATGGGCCTGCTGAGATTGTATTCGGTAGCTCGTGGCGAGTAGCTCGTAACTCTTGACTCGTTGCTCGTGGCTCGTTACTCGTAACTCGCTAGGTGATCGTATTAGCGCGACGGCTTGGTGACGGGTAAATATCTGCGTGGCATGTGCAGCTTCGAACAACCTCTTAAAAACAAGGAGTCACGAATTACGAATCACGAGTTACGAATCACGCGCAACGTACAATAAATCCATGCCCTCCACCTACATCCTCGGCATCGAGTCGTCGTGCGACGAAACCGCTGCCGCCGTGGTGCGCTCGGGCGAAGAGCTGATTTCCAACGTCGTCTATTCGCAGATTGCCACGCATCACCCTTACGGCGGCGTCGTTCCGGAACTCGCCTCGCGCGAGCATTTGCGGGCCATCGTGCCGGTGGTGCGCAAGGCGCTGCAAGATGCGGGCAGGACCTACGAAACCATCGACGCGATTGCCGTGACCCAAGGGCCGGGATTAGCGGGCGCGCTGCTGGTTGGTCTGAGCTACGCCAAGGGTCTGGCCTTTGCGCTCGACAAGCCGCTGATCGCGGTCAACCACCTGGAAGGACACATTCACGCCGTCCTGCTGGAAGAGCGTCAGAAGGGCAACAGCGAACTGCAGTTTCCCGCGCTCGCGCTCGTAGTGAGCGGCGGCCACACGCATCTTTATTTGGCCGAGCGCCGCGACTCAGGCTGGACATATCGCAACATTGGACACACGCGCGACGACGCGGCCGGAGAGGCTTTCGACAAAGTGGCCAAGCTGCTGGAGCTCGGCTATCCCGGCGGCCCGGTGATTGACTTTCTGGCGCAGCACGGCGATTCGAATGCCGTGAGGTTTCCGTTTGCGCAGATCAAGCATCGCGATCGCAATCCGCGAAACCGGCATTCCGCCGATGAGCTTCGTACGGATTTCTCTTACAGCGGTATCAAGACGGCCGTACTGCGTTATGTGGAGTTGAACGGCATGGCCGAGAGCATCCAGCGCCGACGCGAAGCGATGAAGGCTTTCGCGAAGCCCACGCCGCAGGACTATCTCGCCGCCTGCGATAGGCAAACCCTTGATCTGGTGGCGTCCTACCAGCACGCGGTCGTCAATGATCTGGTAAGCAAGACGCTCATAGCCGCGAGCGATTATGACGTCGCCACCTTGCTGGTGACGGGTGGCGTTGCGGCAAATAGCGAGTTGCGTAGAACTTTCGCGGCACGCGCCGGCCAGGAAGGTATTCCCGTGCTTTTCCCTTCCCGCAAGCTGTCCACCGACAACGCCGCCATGATCGCGGCTGCCGCCTATCCGCGGTTTTTGGCGCACGAGTTCGCTGCGGCCGACATTTCTTCCGAGGCTGCGTTGCGGCTCGGGTAAAAGCCAATTCACCACGGAGGCACGGAGGAATTCGTCTTATTTCTTCGACGCTCAAATTCCCGACTGGCGCAAGAGCTCAGCACCTGGAACGTCGTTCGGGCTTGCTCAGACGCTTGTTTTTCTCCGTGTCCTCTGTGCCTCTGTGGTGAAGATTTCCTACCTGGCAGAAACACCTCCGCCCTCTCGCCCAAGGATCAGTTCGTTCGACGGAGGAGGCCTACTCTTCTTCGCTGGGAATCTTCGCTTCGATGTCCATGTCGCGGAACTCGCTGGACTCAAAAATCTCGCGGCATTCGAGGCACTCCACGAATTCCGCGTCTTCGTCACGCGAGACGACCTGGACACGAGAATGAAGACACTTATTCTCCATGGCCTCGCTCTGGGGGTAAGTGTAGGTGTTGTTCGCCGGCTGGATGAAATTCATAAGCGCGTCGCCCGACGCCTTCGGGCTGATGCGAATTGAGCGGTATTTTAGCCCTGACAAAAACGTTGTCAAGTCTTTCCCGCACCGCAAATGTAAAAATCTGACAGCTCCGATACCCGTTTCGGCAATATCAGATTGGTTATGCGCCGCCAGCCGTGGCGGATTTCTACTCGCACCGGGTAACTTGGTCCGGCTAGCGCCGATGACCGTTGCAGTTGCGAAACCGATTTGGTTACCGATCACGCGGGTAACCCGCGGCCCCGGTCCCTCCGCAATTGCATCTGGCACCTGTCCGTTGTACAGAGCCACCCTGGGATCCTGTGGCTGATGATTGGACTGGGACCGCCGGGAATTCTGACGCTGACTAACCAAACTCGTCGCCTCCATCGTCCGGGGAAAATAGTGAAAATTGGTGATATACGGGGACTTCCAGTCGGA
>Ga0335085_10008653_pt1 | contig 15501 bp, 13 predicted proteins | sample Lox_Sample_45_FD_206712 | JGI IMG/M metagenome (GOLD analysis project Ga0335085, IMG submission 206712) | Soil microbial communities from Loxahatchee National Wildlife Refuge, Florida, United States - Lox_Sample_4.5 | ecosystem: Environmental > Terrestrial > Soil > Wetlands | place: USA...
CATGGCATCTCCTCTCCAACCCCTTCGGGCCGAAAAGTGTAACCCATGTCTCCGGAACGTTCTGTTACCTATGTCTCGGAACGGACAAATCACTTGCAACTCTCATTGCTGCTCGAGAGCTTCTCGCATTGCGCAGAAGTCTCTCGAAAAGCCGTGTTGGGCGCTGTGTTTTGGCCCTCGTTGCCTATAACCTGACCAAATTCCAGGAAGGCGCCGGGAGAGCATTCGCCTCAAAAAGCTCTGGCGCGCCTCAGTGTGAAGAGATCAAAACTGGATCACCGTCCGCCGCAATCACACATGCAGCCAGCGGAGCTCTTTGCTTGGTTCCACTTGAGAATTTTCAGATCGAGAACGAAGATCGCGTATAACATGGGCACCAGCAATAGTGTTATGAACGTCGCCACGCAGAGCCTCCGATCCAAAAGACATCGCGGAACACTGGAAGTATTGCCGTGAAGATTGAGGCTATCGTCGACCCTGCAGAGATCTGCTGATGAAAGGCGCAGCGATCTAAATCAGTTCCCGGGTTCGTTCCAGGGCGAATCAAGGTCAAAACGAACAAGCGCCAGTTCTGGACCATCGTGCGCACCGTTGATGCAGACTGTCCGGCCCAGCCGGATCCTCCATTCGCCAGTCAAACGAGTGGATTCATGAATATGACCATGCAGTGTGACAAGCGGTTGCCGGGATTCAATGAACCGGCGCACTGCAATGCTACCCACATGGACATCTAGAGCAACATGCTCATATGTCTTTCCATCCAAGGCTGCGCGGTCCAGGGTCGTGTCGTACGGAGGCGTATGAAACAGGAAGACGGCACGATCAAGAGGTTCTTTGCCCACAAGAGCATCCAAATCCTGCTGGATTGTTCCCCATTTGACCCGACTCTCATCCGCAGGTACGCTTCTGCGTCCTTCTTCCGGCGAAAGGGAGCCAGGCGGAACATATCTAGATACGTCATAGCATTCCCAATCTTTTAACAAAAAAGGAGTAGGCGGGACACACGCATAGCCGTAGACGGAAAACCCGTTCGTGCCAAGTCTTCGCCCGTGCGCATACTGCCAAAGTCCGCGGATCGACTCTGACTGAAACTGTTCCTCCTGCCAACGCGGGTCGTCGTTGCCGAGAATCAGGAAGACGTCAGGATAGTCCGGGCCCAATAACTGTCGAGCCTCTGTGAACGTTGGAAGCAGATAGTCCTTGAAGTAGTCCGGTTCATGAGGATTCAACGGGCTCAACAAACCCGTCGATCGGGGAAGGAGGTCTCCACCAAGGAACACGGCGTTGGGCCGCTCACGGGCAATAGAAGCGATAAGCTTCTCATACCGATCGTAGTGTCCGTGCAAATCCGTGGCAAAGAGGCAAGTGGGCAAGCTCTATCCTTCATGTGCCAGTTGCTCGTATGAGGTCATGCGTCGCGATTCCAGTATGACGGGAACAGGACGCCGCCAAGAAGTGATCTGAGGCCATGCGAGAGCAACGTCCAATTTTGGCCGGTACTGGTTTCTGATCTCTTTCCGATTGGCCACTTGAAGGAGTCTTAAGACGCTTTGATTTCAGTCCAGATTCGATCACGCAAACGCTGCGCATCGGGTGACAGCGTTTTAGGCCATTCGCCGCGTTCAAGAATCGCAGACGGCGGATAAAGAGTCGGACTGCTCCGAGTCGCTGCCGGAAGGAATTCTTTGGCAGCCCCGTTTGCGGTTGCGACTCGTGTGTAGTCTCCGGCCGCGGCAGCCACTTTGGGGCGCAAGAGGTAATCCAGGAATTGATGAGCAAGGCGTCGCCGCTGGCTCTCACGCAGGATCACGGCACAATCGCAGTAGAGAGGAAAACCCTCGTCAGGATAAGTAAATGAAAGATTTGGCGCTGCATCCATTGCCTGTTGCGCGGTGGTTGCCCAGAGTTGAGCCGCCAGCACGTCGCCTGAAACCAACTGATCCCGTACCTCGGCATTTAGATACGCACGGACAAGCGGTTTCTGAGCGATAGCCTCGCGCTTGGCACGCTGAAGCTCCGCAGGATCGGTGGCGCTGAAGGAAAGCCCGATCTTTTTCAAGCAGGCGCCGAGCATGTCCTCTGGGTCATCGAGCATGGTGAGGCGCCCCTTCAATCTTGGGTCCCACAAGTCAGCCCAGCGTGTGGGCGCAGGTCGGACGTCGAGGTTGTACACGATGCCAGTTGCGAACCACATCCAAGGGACATTCCACTGAAGCTCCCGATCCCAGGTAGGGGTCCGGAAGCGAGGATCGAGATTACTCAATCCGGGTAGCCACTCGTGGTGAAGTGGCTGAAGCAAACCATAGTCCAGCATGGGCTGGATGCGTGTGTAAGTTGGAAAAACAATGTCCCAGCCAGAATTTCCCGTAATCACCTTGGCGAGCATCTCTTCGTTGCTCTCATAGGTGGCGTATCGAACTTTGACACCAAACTCTGCTTCGAAATTCGGGATCGTGTCGGGAGCGACGTACGCCGACCAGTTGTACACGTTGAGGCGAGGCAGGGGGGCGCGGCTGCATCCCGCAAGAGCTGTCATCCCCAGAATGAAATAACGGCGGTTCATGCTTCGCGTACTCGCTGGGAGATTACGATGAGCAATCCGAAGAACACGGTGATGAGGGCAGAGATGGCATTGATGACGGGACTGGCACCGCGGCGGGCCATGGCATAGATCACCATGGGAAGCGTCTGGGAATCGACACCAGCGACCATGCTGGTGATTACGTAGTCATCAAACGAGACCGTGAGCGCAAGCAGTGCGGCCGCAATGATGCCTGGACCGAGCGCCGGAAGGATGACGTAGAAGAAAGCTCCCCACTCGCTCGCGCCAAGATCCATGGCAGCTTCTTCCAGGTGTGGACTGATGGTTCGCAGCCGGGCGGAAATTACGATGACGACGTAGGCAATTGAAAAGGCCACATGCGCCAGAATGACCGTATACAGACCGAGATGCCAGTGCAGCCAGCGAAACATCCACTGAAAAAGCGCCAACAGCGAGATTCCCGTGACGATTTCCGGTGTGACCAAAGAAAGGTACAGCGTCCCAGTCAGCAGGCGCGAGCCGCGTTTCCATAGCCCGTAGGCACAAAGTGTCCCTACCACTGTCGAAATCAGAGTCGCCGCAATCGCGACAACTACGCTATTCCATGTACCTTCGAGGAGTTCCGGATCTCGAAAGATCGCTCGATACCAATCCAGCGAGAAGTGTTCCCACACGGTAAAGCGTGAGGAGTTGAAGCTGAACACGCTCAGCGTTAGCAGCGGCAGATGCAGGAAGGAAAAAAATGCAACGGCATAGAGTCCAAGCCACCGCCTCATGCGAGTTGCTCGCTTTCCCGCCGCAGAATGCCCCAAACCAGCACGGTCACCAGCAGCATGAGCAGCATGGAGACGGCAGACCCGAATGGCCAGTCCCTAGCTGTCGTGAATTGAGTCTGTACGAGGTTACCGACCAATACCGTGCGGCCTCCTCCAAGGAGGTCGGGAGTGAGATATGCGCCGAGGCAAGGGATGAATACAAGAATCGCTCCAGCAATGATTCCAGGTCGGGCCAACGGCACAATCACGCGAAGCAGTGTTGCCCACGGTCGAGCGCCCAAGTCGGCGGCTGCCTCTGGTAAGGATGGATCGAGTCGTTCCAGGGTGGCGTAGATGGGCAGCACCATGAAGGGAAGATAGCCGTACACCAATCCCAACAAGACCGCGCCATCGTTATAGAGCAACTGCAGTGGAGAATGGATAATCCCGACTCTCTGAAGAACGGTATTCACAAGCCCCGTGTCACGCAGGAGGAAAAGCCAGGCATAGGTTCGGACGAGAAAACTCGTCCAGAATGGCAGCATTACAAGCTGCAGATAGAGGTTTTTGTGCTTGGAAGAACGAGATATGAACAGGGCTGCCGGAAAGGCCATGACGAGGCAGAGCCATGTCGCGACCAGCGCCATGCCAAAGGAACGCAACAGAATCGTCAGGTAAAGCGAGTCGAACAGGCGTTGGTAATTTTCAAGCGTCCATGAGTGCTCGACGCCGCCATAGACGCCCCGTGTGAGGAAGCTATACGCAAACACGATAGCGAATGGCGCCGCGAAAAGTCCCACCATCCATACCCATGTGGGCAGGACAAACCAGGAGCGCAGCTTCATGTCACAAGGATTTCGTCGGCTGGATTCCAGCAAATGTGAACAGATTCGCCAGGCTGGAAGACATCGGCACTACGTTGGACCTGTGCCACCGCTTCTTCACCGGTGGCTAGTCGCACGATGACTTGAAAGCAGTCCCCCAAAAACACGGAATCCGTTACGAGTGCCGGGAATGATTTTGCGCCGTGATTTTGGGCTTCTCGGGCAATGCGCGTGGCCTCGGGGCGAATGCCGACTCCGTCGATCCAGTTAACCGCACCAAGAAACCCTGCAACAAATCGAGTGCGCGGATGGAAGTAGACCTCCTCAGGAGTTCCTACTTGCTCGATTCGTCCCTCGTTCATGACCGCCAACTGGTCTGACATGGAAAGCGCTTCTTCCTGATCGTGAGTGACCAGGAGGAATGTGATGCCCACTCTTCGCTGCATGGCCTTGAGTTCCGCGCGCATCTGCTTTCGCAGCTTGGGATCCAGGGCTGCCAGCGGTTCGTCGAGCAGCAGAACATCAGGAGCAAGCACGAGGGAGCGGGCGAGGGCGACGCGCTGGCGCTCACCGCCGGAGAGCTGAACAGGCTTTCGCCCTTCCTTGCCGAAAAGGCCTACAAGCCGGATCGCATCTGCCACGCGATCTGCAATATCAGCGACACGGTGTCGCTTCAGGCCGAATTCAATGTTTCCGCGAGCGGAAAGGTGTGGGAATAGCGCATAGTTCTGAAAGACCGTGCTCACATTTCGCTCGTACGGTTTGCACCGATTTACGACTTGGCCTTTGATCAGGACCTCGCCTGATGTCGGTTCTTCGAAACCAGCGATCAGGCGCAGTGTGGTGGTCTTACCGCACCCGGACGGACCGAGCAGTGAAAAGAAACTCCCTTTTGGGATAGATAGCGAAATGCCTGCCAGAGCACGATGGCCTGGGTAATCCTTCACCAGGTCACGTACTTCCAGTATTGTTTCCATTTCCGTTGGCAACATCCTCCCCTTGATTTATGCAGATCGTAAAGCATTTTGCCACTCAGCAGTAAAGAAAAATTGAGGTGAAGGCAAATTTTTGTTCCGAGGCCGCCAGATGTCCGCATGCTTCACCTGCGCGCCAGAGTGGACCTTGGTCCAAACGGGAAAAATGCGCACCAAAGATAAGGTGTCGAGCCTGATGGCATGGTTGCTTTGCTCACTGCCCAAGGCTCCGATCCGGCAAGTTCCTGGCGTCCCTGCGCTTTTACTGCCCGCACCCACTGAAGGCGTGCCGGGAAGCACACTTCGAAGCGGCAATGGGGAAGAGATTTGCCCAGCGCTTGTCGTGCGCACGCTTCCGGGGAGGCATGTTTCAAGGCTGACTTGGTTGCGACAGTTGTTTCAATCGTCGACTCGGCACCGGAGCCTGACCCCACCCGGTCTCACCTACTTCGTGTGGTACTCCCTAAAAACGACCGCTGAGCGGTTGGATGTTTATGATTGGACCGAAGCAATCCGAACTTCCGAGTAATTCGAAAATCTGTGCTTCGTCGGTAGCGCCCTCCTGACTTCTATGGTCGGCCGCTCGCTTCGACGGGGTGAAACCAAGTCTTAGCGAGTGAATCCGGGCCGGCCGGAAACAAACCTGTCCTAGTCCCCCCAGGCAAACCCTGCCAGAATTCATTGTCTCTTCGGTTCTGAGTCCTAACCACGGTGATAGCCTCCAGTCGCGAGATCGAGGTTCGGCGGTGAGTTCCTTCGCAATAATCTGTTTTTGCGCATCCGATGTTGTTATATGTGTTGCCGACGCTGCGCGAACCTCGGCGCGGTAAACCTTCGCGCTAAGTTCTGAACGAAAGTGGTATTCTTATATCGGAGCGAAATATGGCGAGGCTCACTGTCGTGATCGTGCTTTTGTTGAGCGTACTTATCGTTTTCGTCTCGCCGGCTGTTGATTTGGAGCCCACCGCCCTGCGGGCAATGCAGGCGGCGAATCTTCTGTTTGCCGCCCTCGTTCTGGCCGCTTCAGTTATGGCTGCGCTGATCTCGCTCGCTGCGCGTCACATTGGCTCCGTTCGATACCTACCCAGCTTTTGGACCGGTACAGACCTGGTCGACCTTAATTGCGTTCGACTCTGCTAACCCTTCCTTCTCTCTCCGATTGAGCAAGAGGCGCGCTTTTTTTTCGGCTTACGACGCGCATACCTACCGCAACGGAGGAAGATCGCGTGCTGCTTCGTCTGCACATTGAAAAACAAAATGCAAGAAGGCGGGAGCATTTCTTTAGCCGCCTTTACAGCTCGCCTAAACGTGCTCTTCTTCTCGACTACGATGGCACAATCGCGCCGTTTTGCGCGAACCGGAATCGCGCCGTCCCCGATCCGTTAGTTCGGCAGTTGCTCAGTGAAATCCACATCAGCGACAACACGCGTGTGGTGATCATAACCGGCCGCCCGGCACATGATCTTCTGCCTCTTCTGGATATGGACGGCCTTGAGATCTGGGGTTGCCACGGCCTTGAGCGCCTTCGTCCCGATGGCACTCACGAAGTGGCTGCCGTGGGGATTGAAACCCTGGAGCAAATTTCCAAAGCTAACGAGCTTCTTATGCAACACGGTCTTTCTCGTTTCCTGGAGTTCAAGCGTGCGGCGACTGCGATCCACTGGAGGGGAATGGAGACCGCGGCAAAGGAAGTGGCGCAAAGCGTGGAGAAAGTTTGGTCGGAACTCGCGAGTCACGAAGGTCTGGAGATGCTCCCGTTTGACGGTGGGCTCGAGATTCGCGCCACCACCCGCAACAAAGGTGACGTCGTGCGCGCGATCATTCACGATAGCGGCTGGGGAGCGTCCATTGCATACCTGGGCGACGATCAGACAGATGAAGATGCTTTTGCCGCTCTACAGGGCTTCGGTCTCAGTGTGCTTGTGCGCAACGAATATCGACCGACACTTGCCGACATATGGGTGCGCCCGCCGCGTGAGCTGGTTGGGTTTCTAGAAGAATGGACGACGGCTTGCCGAGGTGAACGATGAGTTGGCGTAAGCGCCGGATGGTGATCGTGTCCAATCGACTGCCCGTGGTGATCGAGCAGACGGAGGGAGGACTTCGGCTCGAATCCAGCTGCGGAGGACTGGTCACAGCGATCCGTCCTCTGCTGAACGACTGCGAGGGAGTGTGGGTTGGCTGGACCGGCGCAGATTCATCTCCCGAGGTCATGCGGCTATTGGGGGAGCATTCGAGCGAGGGCATGTTTCAACTACGTCCGGTTTTCATGAGTGAAGAGGAGAGGTCGCGATTCTATTGTGGCTTTTCGAATGAGATCGTATGGCCTCTCTTTCATGACCTGCAGTCGAGGTGCAATTTCGATCCGACGTACTGGGATGCTTATCTCACGGTGAGCCGACGGTTTGCTGAAATCACAGCGAGAGAAGCGCAGAGTGGTGACCTGGTTTGGGTGCACGATTACCACCTGATGTCGGTTGCAGCAGGCCTGCGGCAGCTCGGCGTCAGTGAAGACTTGGCGTACTTTCACCATATTCCATTCCCAAGCCCCGACATTTTTGAAAAGCTCCCGTGGCGCCGCGAAATCCTGACCGCGATGCTGGATTTCGACACGATCGGTTTTCAGACGTTGCGGGATCGGCGAAATTTTGTCGCCTGTCTACGGCATTTCGTGAATTCTGCCGTGATCGAAAGCTGGGGCGAGCATCTCGTTGTGAGCGAGCATGGACACCGAACAGTCCTGGGGGCTTTCCCAGTCGGGATCCTGTTCGACGAATTTGCGGAGGGGGCATCGACAGCTGCCGTCGCCCGGCGTACAGCCGAAATTGTTCAGAGCTTGAATGGATGCCGGCTTGTGCTGGGCGTTGACCGACTTGACTATACAAAGGGAATTCCGGAGCGGCTCTCGGCCTATCATTATTTTCTGGAAGCACACCCAGAAGCGCGTGGCAACATCACACTTGTACAAGTTGTTGTTCCCAGTCGAGAAGACATCCCTCGCTATTTCGAACTGAAATCTCAATTGCAGCAGTCGGTGAGTGAGATCAATGGGCGCTTCAGCGAGCCCGGCTGGGTTCCGGTGCACTATCTCCATCGTTCTCTAGATCGGCAGGAATTACTAGCCTATTACCGCGCCGCCGATGTTGCCCTGATTACACCATTGAAAGACGGCATGAACCTGGTGGCCAAAGAGTATTGCGCCGCCCGCATCAATAATGATGGCGTTCTGATTCTGAGCGAATTTGCAGGCGCAGCGTTTCAGTTACATAGCGCGGCGATTTTGGTGAATCCGTATCATACTCGTGCAGTTGCGGAGGCTCTTGCCACGGCATGCCGCATGTCAGCCGCAGAGCAGCGGACTCGAATGCAAGATTTGCGGGAACGAATCTGCCGCGAGGATATCGTCAGGTGGCGTGATTCGTTCTGTAGTTTCCGGGAAGTGGCACTCGAACATTCTGGTGAACAACTCAAATGGAGGTCAGATCTATGGCACGCGTTGCGCGCTACCTCGTACTGATGGGCAGCATGTTGCCGATCGCAGTTGCACAACAGCCGTCTGCGAACTCGGCCACTGCGAGTTGCAGTTTTCAGGATGGAAAGCAGCTTGCCGTACGCTATGACGGCGAACACAACGAGGTCAAGAAGCAGTTGCCGGCAGGCAAATTGTGGATGCCTGGTGGGCAACCAATGTGGCTCTTCGCGCCAGCCGAGCTTTCGGTCGGAGACGCAAAAATCCCGGTGGGAGCCTATAGCATGTACATCATCCCGGGGAAGGAAAATTGGACGCTGGTAGTCAACCGGAACGTCAAACCTGGTACAGATTACAAGCAACAAGAAGACCTAGCCAGAGTCACAATGCCGACTGGTCAATTGAGCAATCCGCAACCCTTCAATGTGGTCTTTGGACACGTGGCTCCCAAGCAGTGCAACCTGCGCATCTACTATGGAAAGACCGGTAGTTGGGCGGAGTTTCATGAGAAATGAGATTCTCGTCAGAGTTTTCGGTGAGTACCATGTCCCCGATTAGTACGTGATTGCTAACAACGAAGGATCGCGCCGTAGCCAAACACCTGCGTGCAGTCACCCGTTGGATTCGATTATGGATGTGTTGATCTCAGGTGCGGGAATCGCCGGGCCAACACTGGCCTACTGGCTTGTCGAATACGGGTTTCACCCAACCATAGTCGAGCGCGCGCCAAAGCTGCGAACCGGCGGTTACATTATTGATTTCTGGGGAGCCGGTTTTGAAATTGCTGACCGCATGGGCCTGTCTCAGGAGATCCGGAATCGAGGATACCAGGTTCAGGAAGTCAGGATCGTGAACAGCAAAGGAGAACGCGTTGCAGGCTTTCCTGCCGCAGCGTTTACCCGTGCGACAGGGGGACGATACACGAGCTTGCCGCGAGGAGTTCTGGCATCAGCAATCTTCGAAAAAATCGAACCTAACGTGGAGACGATTTTCGGCGACAGCATCTCGTCGATCAAGGAGTCATGCAGTAAAGTCCATGTGAAGTTTGAGAGTGGGCAGACGCGTGATTTCGATGTAGTCATCGGAGCAGACGGGCTTCATTCGCGGGTGCGCGATTTGGTGTTTGGGCCAGAAGACAAGTTTGAAAAGTACCTGGGCTACAAGGTGGCTGCGTTCGAGGCGCCCGACTACCAACCGCGAGATGAACTAACCTATGTCATGTACACGAGAGTCGGGCAGCAGGTCGGCCGATTTGCCTTGCGCGGCAATAGCACGATGCTGCTGTTCATTTTTGGAGATCAATCAGCTGAACCAAAACTGGACAGCATCAATGCGCAGAAAGCTGTCCTCCGGGAACGCTTTGGACGAAGCGGTTGGGAATGTTCTCAAATCCTGGAGGCACTCGATCGCACCGAGGAGCTCTATTTTGACCGCGTGAGCCAGATACGAATGAATTCACGGGAAGGGCTTTGGAGTCGTGGGCGAGTTGCATTGCTGGGAGACGCGGCCTGCTGTGTCTCACTTCTTGCTGGGCAGGGCTCGGCGCTTGCAATGGTAGCGGCATACATCCTGGCGGGAGAACTGCACCGTTCGAGAGGGGACTGGGCCAGAGCGTTTGCCGGTTACGAGCAATTGTTTGCCCCATTCGTCGCCAAAAAACAAAAAGCCGCCCTACGATTTGCAGCGTCATTTGCTCCTCGGTCGCGTTTTTCCTTGTTTTTTCGGAACCAAATCGTGAACTTGCTGCGCATCCCGTGGGTTGCTGATCTCGCAATCGGAAGGAGTTTGGCAGACAAAATCACACTTCCCGACTACGACTGTAAACGAACGCAAGAGCAATAGAGTTCGAGTAGTGGTTTAAGGTTAGTGCCTTTGGTCCGTTTGCCACAGAAAATCATGGCAGGTTTATGCACATCGCATGCAACCAAATTGCAACTCGCGTGTTCATAAATCTTGAGAAGGCCACCCGTGGTTTGTAGCCGTTTCATAAAGTTGGGGTTGTGGCGATCGCTGTTGGTGGCACTTGGTTGTTTGTCTCTGGCTGCGAAAATTTCGTTAACGACCTAGACAGTCTCTTCCCGGTCGAAGACCTGGAAAATACTCCACCCTCATTCTTGGCACCAATGAAGAGACACAAGACAGCAGCTTTGATCAGCTATCTCTAGAGGTAGGGCTTTGGCAAGCTCGGCGTCTCGCAACCTGGCCGTAGTACTTTCCCCGCTCGAGCAGTCGCTCGTTCGGAAGCGTTACCTGATTGGCATCGCCCTCGCAGTCGTCGCGATTCTCCTGCGCTGGATGCTAGATCCTCTGCTGAGGCACTCTGCTTTTTATCCCACCTTGTACGTCGCGGTTCTCGCTTCCGCGTTGACTTGTGGACTTGGCCCATCCGTGTTAACCGCAGTCACTGGATTTACCGGCATCCTGTACTGGTTTGTGGATCAGCGGCAAACATTTTTGGTGAGGAACCATGCGGACATTCATACCAGCATCGGATGCGTTTTCGTGTGTGCCGCACTCATCACCTTGGGCGAGGCGAATCGCAAGAAACAGCTCAAGCTAAACGAATCTCATTCGGAACTAGAGCAGCGCGTAATCGAACGCACTCGTGAACTGGCCAACGAAGTGGAGGTGCGCCGCAATGCCGAGCGTGAATTGAGGACGCTGTCTTTACGTCTTATGGCAATTCAGGACGAAGAACGGCGGCGCATCGCCCGTGATTTGCACGACTCGGCCGGCCAACTGCTCGCCGCGCTCAAAATGGCAATCCATTCGTTGCGCCATTCGAAGAGAGCACTCTCCGACATTTCGAAAATCGCGGATGAAATGGACTCCTTATCCGACGAAGCTCTTCGCGAAATCCGGACGACTTCGTATCTTTTACACCCACCGATGCTGGATGAACGAGGATTCGTATCAGCGACTCAATGGCTTCTTGAAGGGTATTCTGGGCGAAGTGGTGTCAGTGCTGAGTTCACTGTCGCGGGCGAAATGGGCCGGTTCCCGTCGAAAGTGGAACTTGCGCTTTTCCGGGTGCTGCAGGAGGCATTGACCAATGTCCATCGACACGCGAAATGCTCGAACGTGCATGTTGATCTGAGGCTTCGAAGTTGTGATCTGGTTCTTGAGATCCGCGACAACGGTCGAGGTTTTAACCCCGAGCGCCTGGCTGCATTCCGAGATGCCCAGCCCAGGACAAGCGTGGGACTGGCTGGAATGCGTGAACGTCTAGGGGAGTTAGGCGGTCGGCTGGAAATTGAGTCGAATCAATCAGGTACGCTGCTTCGAGCAATGATTCCGGTGTCCGCATTGCACTCCGCTGACATTCCCGAACCCGTAGCTACCTCGGCTGCCATTGGCTAGCAATTGAAACTGCTGTGTTTCTTGGCCAACCGTTAACGGGCCGCCTCGGTATTCGGCTTGCTTGATAGTCTTCATGCGCGCCGAATTGCCTGACAGCACCATTCGGTCAATCATTAATGTCGTGCGTCAGTCGTCTTGGAGGTACTTTCTGACTTTTGGCGCCGAGACTCGGTGCAACCAGAGCTCCGTCAAGTGGGAACTCCCAGTTTTGGCAGAAGCCACTGTGTCAAGATCACGTATCCGACCAGCACCGCAACCGGCCAAACCCACTCATGCATTTTTCAGTTTCTCCTGACTGCCCACGCCCAGTTTACGCAGGAATGTCATCATAGGGCACCAATTGGTGAGGCCTGATTGGAACAGGTTGAGTCCCACGAAAGCGGTGAAGAGATACCAGTATTCGTTGACCCAATGCCCAAGCGCCAACGAAGCCAGGACAAACAATCCGGCGATCAGGCGTAGCGTGCGTTCAATGGTCATTGTTGCTCTCCTTAATGAAAGTCATTGCGTTACCTCACACTGCGGAACCTCACACTCGGCTATGTTTTCCGGCGAATGAGGATGCCGCGGTGGTACTTGTTGTCGCCTCTGCGAGACGTAATAGAGGACCGGCACGGCCATGCGAGACAGGACGGTGGATGCAACCTCGCCCGCCATGAGCGAGAGTGCCAGCCCCTGAAAGATCGGATCAAAAAGGATGACGCTGGCACCAACGACGACCGCCGCGGCGGTCAAGAGCATTGGTCGGAACCTTACTGCGCCCGCATCTACAACAGCTTCTTCCAGCGGCATTCCTTGAGAACGGCGCAATTCAATGAAGTCCACCAGAATGATCGAATTGCGAACAATAATACCGGCGCCGGCAATAAACCCGATCATCGACGTCGCAGTGAAAAACGCTCCCATAATCGCATGCGCCGGCAAGATTCCGACCAGAGTCAAAGGGATCGGAGCCATGATCACCAGGGGCGTAATGAACGACCGGAACCAACCGACGACCAAGACATAGATAAGAACCAGCACTGCTGCGAACGCCAGACCGAGATCACGAAACACTTCAACCGTGATGTGCCACTCACCGTCCCACTTCATGGAGAAGCGGTCGGTATGTTCCGGCATTGCCGTACCTTTATATTGCTTGACCGAGTAACCGTCCGGGAGCTTGATCTTATCGATAGCGTCACTCATCTTACTGATTGCGTAGACGGGACTTTCTTCTTCCCCGGCGACATCTCCCGTGACGTACACCACACGCTGTAAGTTCTTGCGGTAGACGCTGGTATCGATTGTTGTCCGATTCGTGCTGGTCACTTCCTGCAATGCGATTTGACCACCGCTGGGTGTAGGGAGTTTGAGATTTGCGAGATCTTGGATTCCAGAACGATCGGGACGGGACAAGCGCACGCGAATAGGGATGTCTTCGCGGGATTGGGGATCATGCAGCAATCCGGCATCAGCTCCGCCAAGTCCGATCTGCACGGTACGAGTCACATCCGCCGCGGAGATTCCATGCAGCGCTGCCTTTTCGAGATCCACCTTGAGGTCATACTTGGTTTGCGGGTCTTCTACGTACCAGTCCACGTCCACCACACCCGGTGCCTGCTGGAAGACTTGTTTGATTTGTGAGGCGAGTCGGACCTGTCCTTTGTAGTCGGGACCGTAGACTTCCGCAACCAGCGTCTCCAGCACGGGAGGTCCCGGGGGTACTTCAGCCACCTTGATGCGGGCACCGAATGGCCGGGCCAGCTTCACGAGTTCCGGACGCAAACGGCGTGCGATTTCGTGACTCTGCGCTTTGCGATCGTGACGTGAGAGCAGATTGACCTGAATGTCGGCTTGATTGGGTTGGCGGCGCAGGAAGTAGTGTCTTACCAGTCCGTTGAAGTTATACGGGCCGGACGTGCCGGAATAAATCTGGTAGTTCGTGACCTCAGGTTGCTGCGCAAGATATTGTCCCAGGGTTTGCGCCACACGAGTGGTTTGCTCCAGGGGAGTCCCATCAGGCATGTCGATGATGACCTGGAATTCGCTCTTGTTGTCGAAGGGCAGCATCTTCACGCGAACCCATTTCAGAGGAACAAACGCCACCGCTGCCAGCAACAGAACGACCACGCCACCGAGAAACAACCAGCGCCGCCTCGCATCGAGCACTAAGGGATTCATGACCTTGCGGTAGATACGCGTGGTCCAGCCCTCTGCTTCATGATGTGCGTGCCCACTGCCGCCAGCGTAGTGCCCCAGCAGTCTGAGTGCTGCCCAAGGCGACACGACGAACGCAACAATCAGAGAGAACACCATCGCAGCCGACGCCCCGACGGGAATCGGGCGCATGTAAGGGCCCATGAGCCCACGAACGAAGGCCATAGGAAGGATCGCGGCAATGACTGCAAAAGTCGCAAGAATCGTGGGATTGCCAACTTCATCCACTGCTTCGACTGCGACATCGACGAGCGAGCGTCCACGGCTTCCGGGCAAACGGAAGTGTCGAACAACGTTTTCTACAACCACGATCGCGTCGTCTACCAGAATGCCGATGGAAAAGATCAGCGCAAAGAGGGTCACACGATTCAGCGTGTAGCCGAACAAATAGAAGATGGCTAACGTCAGAGCCAAGGTGACGGGCACGGCCAGCAAGACCACGCCCGATTCCCGCCAACCCAACGCTAAGGCAATCAGGAGGGTTACGGAGAGGGTTGCAATGAACAGATGCTTCAGGAGTTCGTCCGACTTGTCCTTTGCAGTCTCTCCATAATTGCGAGTGATAGTGACGTTCAAATCCTGGGGCAACATGTAGCCTCGCAGGTCGGTCACCTTTTGCAGGACGTTCTCGGCGATATTGCTGGCATTCGTGCCTTTGCGTTTGGCCAGGGTAATGGTGACGGCCGGATATTCCGGGTGTGCCGTTTGACTACTGGTGCCCTTGGCACTCGCAAAGAGAACATAGTTGTCGGGTTCGGCCGGTCCGTCTTCGATCTTCTCGACGACATCGCGCAAATACACGGGCCGTCCCGAGTGAATTCCGACGACGACTTGTCTCAGATCGTCAGCGCGGGCAAAGAAGAGCCCGGCTTCCACCTGAAATTCGCGATTATCACGCGCGAAGCTGCCTGCTTGCCCGCGGGTATTGGCTCCCTGAAGCTGTGCAACGACAGTGCCCGGCGTGAGTCCGTAAGCTGCCAGACGTTGTGTGTCGAGTACGACCCGCACTTGTCGAGGTTGGCCACCAATAATGGTGGTCTCGGAGATGTCGTCCAATTTTTTCAGCGAGTCTTCCAACTCGCCGGCGACGCGGCGCAGTCGATAAGAATCGTAGTTCTGCCCCCACAGCGTGAGCGCCATGATTGGGACGTTGTCGATGGAGCGAACTTTGATGAGCGGCTGCGAAACACCGGGGGGAAGGCGATCAAAATTGGAGTAAAGCTTGTTGTACGTCTGAATGATGGCGTCTTCTTCTTTCGTGCCCACGTAGAAGCGTACGATCACCATGCTCATGCCTGGATGGTTTATCGAGTAGATGTACTCGACTCCCGGCACTTCACGCAGTAACTTCTCCATGGGTAAACTGACCCGCTGAGCA
>Ga0335085_10008654_pt1 | contig 15499 bp, 12 predicted proteins | sample Lox_Sample_45_FD_206712 | JGI IMG/M metagenome (GOLD analysis project Ga0335085, IMG submission 206712) | Soil microbial communities from Loxahatchee National Wildlife Refuge, Florida, United States - Lox_Sample_4.5 | ecosystem: Environmental > Terrestrial > Soil > Wetlands | place: USA...
ATACTTACAGAAGGCTAGAGCGCTCCATCTGTGATGGGGAGCCGAGGATTGGGGGATTTCACCCTGCGTGAGGCTTCGATAAGGATGAGGGGCCGCGGAAAGACCCACTTAGCAAGCTGCGCGCAAGTGGGTCATCCCGCGAGGGAATTGTTTCTACTGCGGTTCGTCGTTCACAACGGCGGCCGTTTTAACGTGATGCGGGCTTGAGTCTTCCATTCCCTGCATGACGGCGGGATGCACGTGGTCCCATTCCGAGCGCAGTACCATTTCCTTGATGCCGAAGCGCGCCTCATGACGTGCGTCGTCGATGCGAATCAGCAGCGCGTTCTTTTCGAAGCGGAATTTCGTGGTTTCGGCCAGCGGCACCAGGGCTCCCGAACTTTTTCCCACGATCACGTAGACCACCTTATCGGCCACCAGGACGTATTCCGGGCAAAGGCCGTCGGCCGGGTTGTGGACGGAGCCCGACATCGCCGCCATGAATCCGTGCTCGGGAGCGATGCACTCCGCCATGGTCATGCGGACGATGGTTCCGCGCTCGAGTTTCTTCTGCGCGTGCAGGGGAGAGGAGAAAAACGCCGCAAACAAAAGGGCAAGCGTGATGCGTTTCATGAGCCTCCGCTCAGCGACTGGCCGAGGGATAAACGTAGCCACGGCGGCAACGGAACCTCAAATTCAGGTTGCGCGTGGGCAGAATGCGGGTGGAATGAAATCCCACCGCGGTGTTGGGCAGTTTGTAGGTGACCAGATATCCGGCATGAAGGTCTTCGAGAATCGAATGCAGGATTTGCGAAGCGCCATCGCGAATAAAAAGATGTCTTCCGCCGGTGGCTTCGGCCAGGGTATCGAGCGCGGCCGCGCCGTCGGCATTACGATGAGGATCACCGAGATCCACGGCATAGATTTGCGCTTCGCTGGCCAGGACCGCGTGCAAGGCATCATTGGAGGAGACACGGCTGATGGTGTCTTCTCCGTCCGAGAAAACAATCAGCACAGGGCGAACCTCGGGAGTGCGGCGCTCCGCCAGAAAATTTCCCGCCAGCTGCAGGGCGTCATAGAGAGGAGTGGCTCCGTCGGCGTGGCTGGCGAGCAGGCGATTGGTAACGGAACCGTCGCGACAGTTACCGGAGCACTCGATGGCCGCTTGCATCCCGGCGAAAGTAATCATCGAAAGATGGTCGTCAGAAATCGCCTGGGTGTCGGAAATCAGCCGGATGACGTCGCTCATCTCCTGGCGAAAGCGCGAAACCACCGATTGGCTCACGTCCACGAGCACGACAATTTCGAGACGGGTGGCATCGGCGCGGCGGAAGCTGCGGAACTGGCGGATGACCAGGCCGTCGTCGACCACCGCGAAGTCGTTGGTCGCCAGCGTTTCCACACCGCGGTTTTTTTCGTCGGTGGCGAAGAACGTGAGGCGAACCTCAGAGACGGTGCTGCGATACGTAATATTGGCAGAGGTCCCGGAAGCCTGCAGAGCCAGCAGGCACATCCAGCAGAGCAGTTTGGGGCGGAGACGATGGAGGACTCTTGCCTTCACAAGAGCTTCATCGGATGAGATCACCTAGGGGATGAGTCTTTCGTGATTACTTCCGTGCTCCGGCGAAGGGTCGTACGTAGAATTTTCCTACTTCGCCACGGGCTGGCTTAATTCCGCAATCATCTTTTCAACTTGGCTTTTCTTTTCGCTGGCAAGATCGGGATTGGTCTTCAATAGCGTTCGCCACGCGGCGACGGCCGCCGCCGAATCCTTCTTTCCTTGCCACTGGATGACCCCCAGGTTAAAGAGCGAGTTAGCGTCTTTGGGATTGATCTCCAGTGCCTTCTGCAACTGCGCGACGGCTTCATCCATGTCGCCGGTGAAGTAAAGGCAGGCGGCCAGATCGCCGCGTACGGCGAGATTCTTGGGATCGGCCGCAAGGGATTTCTGGTAGTAGCTCTCGGCATCCTTGAACTGGTGGGTGGCCTTGTAGATAGCGCCGACCTGCGCCAGCAGTTGGGGATTGTTGGGCTCCGTCTTCAGTTTATCGAGCAAAGGAGCGGCTTTCTTGTTCCCCATTTCCTTCAGTTGATCAAGCGTAGGCATCTGGGTCATGCCACTCGGGGCATGAGGATCAGCGGCTTGTGCGGTATTAGTCATGGCGCTGGCGGCGGGGCTTTCTGAGCCGCGGAAGAGATATCCGATCACCAGCCCGAGCAGCAAGCATCCGATGGCCATTCCATACACTTGGCGGGCGGACCAGCCTCCGTTTTCTGTGGCGGCTTGCGCGGAAGGATTCGACATGGTCTTGACCTCGTGGAATGCCGGAAACGCCGGGAGCAATCCTTAGAGGGAATGGGCACGCCCGATACCAAAAAGCCGCTCCTTGTCGGTCGAAATATCCCGCTGTGTTTTCAATAACTTATCTAGCAGCTGGCGGCTATCCCGTGGCCTTCTGGCGGCCGCAGGCGGTTTTTTGCCCCAATCGGGCGGGGCATTTGGCGCGCTCGCCTTCCCAAAAAAGCAAGCTCCCAAGATCGAACCCACGATGCGGTTATTTTCGTAATCGCCCGGTGCTGCCGCAATGCTTTCGCACCCCTCTTCCGATGGATGTGCTAGCGAGACCGAAGCGCCATGGGTAGTGACAAAAAACGCGATCCACAGTGTCAGCTGCGCCGGGCCGAAGAGGCATTGCGCGAGCGGGAGGAGTTCGTCACCCTGCTGCTCGATTCTACGGCCGAGGCCATTGTGGGCATGGACCGGGAAGGCAAATGCATCTTCTCGAATGCTGCCTGTCTGCGAATCCTGGGCTATGCGGAGGTGAAAGATATTCTTGGCAAAGATGTGCACAGCCTGATGCACCACTCGCTGGCCGATGGGCGGGAGTATGCGCGCGAACAGTGTCAGGTTTTCAAAATGCTCGCGACCGGGGAATGCGTGCACGTGGTGGATGAGGTCCTGTGGCGAGCCGATGGCACCAGCTTTCCCGCCGAGTACTGGTCTTATCCCATGCGCCGGGGAAACGAGATTGTGGGCGCGGTCATCACTTTCCTCGACATCAGCGAGCGCCGCAGCATCGAGGCACAACTTCGCCAGGCGCAGAAGATGGATGCCATCGGGCAACTGGCGGGAGGGATCGCGCACGACTTCAATAATCTGCTGATGGTGATCAGCGCGTATTCGGAGCTGATGCTGGACTCGCTCGACGCCGACAGCCCGTTGCGCCGCAATGCGGAAGAAATCCTGACGGCCGCGCGACGGGCCGCCGAACTCACCCGCCAACTGCTGGCCTTCAGCCGCAAGCAACTCCAGGCGTTGCAGCAACTCGACCTGAACACGGTGCTGGCTGAAACCAGCCGCATGTTGCCGCACCTGATCGGCGAGGATATCGAGATGGTGGTTAAGGCAGGCGGAGAATTACACCGGGTGAAAGCGGATGCGGGGCAGATCGAGCAGATTCTGATGAATCTGGCCGCCAACGCCCGCGATGCCATGCCCGATGGCGGACGCCTGACCATTGAAACCTCAAACGTTCTGATTAATGACGCGTACGTGCAGAAAGAGGCGGTCATGCCTCCGGGCCGGTATGTGTTGCTGACCGTGGCTGACACCGGCGAAGGCATCGCGCGCGAACATTTGGGGCATATTTTTGAACCCTTTTACACCACCAAGGCGGAAGGCAAAGGAACGGGCCTAGGCCTGGCGACGGTCTATGGAATCGTTAAGCAGAGTGGGGGCTTCATATGGGTCTACACCGAGATCGGGATGGGAACGACATTCAAGATTTATCTGCCGGCCACCACTAACGGATCCCACAAAGGCGAGTTTCGCTCGACCGAGAACGTGGTTCGCGGCGGCGAGGAGACACTGCTGTTGGTCGAGGACGAAGATCCCGTCCGCACCTCGGAACGTGAATTTCTTGAACGCAACGGCTATCGCGTACTGGAAGCCAAGAATGGCGCTGACGCAGTGCGCGTGGCCCACGAATACGCTGGCGTGATTGATCTGCTGGTGACCGACGTCGTCATGCCCAGCATGGGCGGACCTCAACTGGCCGAACAGCTTTTAGCGGAGCGTTCCAATATGCGGGTGCTATTTGTCTCCGGATATGCCGAAGGCACGATTCTGCGCCGGGGCGTGGTCGATCTGCGCAACAGTTTCCTGCAGAAGCCGTTTAGTTTACGTACTCTTGCGAGAAAGATCAGAGATGTAATCGGCTCGCGCTCGGTGGCGGCCTCAAGCGGCACTTAGCGCTCCAGTCGCTGCAGTTTCCCGTTCTTGAGGCGGAAGGTATCGCCCCGCCATTCGACACGATTTCCGGCAAAGCTCATCAGCCAGACTGCGAAAGCGATGGCGTCGCGCAACGGGATCAGCAGGGCGTAAGCCGCGACTTGCCGGTCTTGGAGCACTGCCTTCCCCACTGCGAGCGCGACCGCATAGCGAAGCCCGAGAATAGCCGCCAAAACGGTCCAGGCCCAGGGTGCGCCCCACGCCAGCACCAGCGTAAGCGCTGCCCAGACGATGCCAAACGTCGTGGCCAAGCCGACGTAGCCTCGGGGACGCGAATCGCGTACACCGCGTGCCCACCGGAGTTGATGGCGAAGAAAGCCGTCGAGTGAGTAGGCAGGAAGAAAAGTCTCGACCACCGCTTTCGAAAGTTCAACTTTGCGATTCCGCTCTGCGATGCGCCGTCCCAGTTCGTAATCGTCGGCAAGATGATCGACCAGGGTATGAAATCCGCCGATGGCGTCGAGATCCTTGCGCGGAAATGCCAGCGTGGACCCCAGGCCAAAGCGGATGCCGCCTTCGATTTGCCGGGCCGCCAACACTCCCGCGCAGAAATCGGTGCTGATGCCCAATGCTTCCAGGCGCGAGCCCAACGTGGATGCGGCTTTGCCGCGGTACAGGCAAGTGACCATGCCAACTGTTGGATCGCTGAGTCCGCTGGCGATGCGGCGCAGATAATCCGCGGGCACGCGGATGTCGCTATCGTTCACGATCAGATGCTCAAAGCGCGCCTCGGGCAACATCTGTGCCAGGTTGCTGACCTTTGTATTCGCACCCAGATTCTCGCGGCAATGAACCAGCCGGATCGTGTGCTGGGGAAATTCTCGGCGCAGCCGTTCGACTTCCGCAATCGCCGGATCGTTGGGATCGCTCACGCCAAAGATCAGTTCATAGTCGGGATAGTCCTGCAGGCAATGGCTGCGGAAACTCTCGTACATCTCGGGATCGCTGCCCTTGAGGGGCTTCAGAATCGAGATTGGCGGAGTGAACGATGACGGCGGCGATTCTCGCCGGCGAAGGAATGCCCGAGCGCTCCAGAGACACAAGAGATAGTAAAAGGCGCTGGCGATCGTGAGCAGTAGCGCCACATCGCGGGCGGCCAGGCGTAGGGGCATCGCTCGAAGATTATCAAATCGCCAGGAATGGTGGCTGGTTACTCGTAACGGAGTGACTCGATAGGGTCGAGATTAGCGGCTTTCCAGGCGGGGTAAATGCCAAAGATCAAGCCTTCCGCCGCAGCCGCGGCAAACCCGAAGCCCGCCCAGAAGATGGACATGGTCGCCGGCAGGGAGCTCCAGACTACGCGAATGATGACAGTCACGATTCCGCCAAGAACAATACCCAGAATGCCTCCCACGGCGGTAAGCGTGATGGCCTCGAGGGTGAATTGCAACAGGATGTCGCGCTTGCGTGCTCCGATAGCCTTGCGCACGCCGATCTCACGGGTGCGCTCAGTGACGGAAACCAGCATGATGTTCATCACGCCCACGCCGCCCACGATCAGCGCCACGCTGGAGACCGCAAACATGAAGATGAAAACCGCGCCGGTAATCTGGCTCCAGACATCGGAGAGAGAATCCTGGGTAAAGACGGCAAAGTTGTCGGGCTTATCGACCGGGACCCGCCGCCGCCGTCGCAACAGCTCACGCATCTCGTCGACCGCCTTCGGCATGTCGTCGTGCGAGGTGGCTTTGACGCTGATGAAATGCTGCTTCAGTTCAGGATGCAACCTGCGGAAGGTGGCCAGCGGGAAGTAGACCTTATTATCGTCAGGGTTCTTTCCGCCCCCGAAGGCACTCTTCACTTTTTCGATTTCGCCGATCACCTCGAAGAGCTGCCCCTCGATGTTGATTTCCTTTCCCACGGGATCTTCGGTGCCGAACAATTGCTCGGCGGTGTCGGCACCGAGCACAATCACCGGTGCGCGCCGCTCGTCATCCACTTCGCTGAACCAGCGGCCTGATTTCATGTCCAGGTCGAAAACATCTTTCGCCGACGCGGTATCCCCTTCAAGGATGGTCTGCTTGGCCTTGCGATTGCCGTATTTGACAACGTAGGTGCCGGTTCCAAATTGCGGCTCGAAGTAACGCACGCCGGCGGTGACCGCCTTCACGTGCGGCAGGTCCTTCATGGCTTCGGCGTCTTCGAATGTCAGTTCTTTGCGCGTCCGCAGCTCTTCGCTCGGCCGCCCGAAGGTGAGCGGCATGTGAAAGGCGAAGATAATGTTCGAGCCCATGCTGCTGATCATGCTGCTGACGTTGTTGTTGAGCCCGCGCACGATCGAGGAAATGCCGATAACCACGGCGACGCCGATGACGATGCCGAGGACGGTGAGCCCGGAGCGCAGCTTGTTGCTGCGGATGGTCGAGAGGGCCATCCGGATGACTTCGCCGTATTCGCTCCTGTTCAGCATTCCATGCTCACTTTACGTTTCAAACCGCAGCGCCGCGATGGGCTCGAGTTTCGCCGCTCGTTGCGCAGGATAGACTCCAAAGAACACTCCGACGCTGGCCGACACCAGCAAGCCTGCGAGAACCGCCCAGAGCTTGATGACCGATGGCATTCCGACCGCCAGGGTTACACCTTTGGCGACGGCAATCCCCAGCAGCACGCCTAAAATTCCGCCACAGACCGACAACAGGATGGCTTCAATCAGGAACTGCAGCATCACGTCCGATCGGCGTGCGCCCATGGCTTTGCGGATGCCCACTTCCCGGGTGCGCTCGGTCACCGAGACCAGCATGATGTTCATGATGACGATGCCGCCCACGACCATGGAGATCGCGGCAATGCCGATCATGGCAACAAAAAAGGTGCCAGTCAGGCTGGTCCAGATACCCACCAGGCTGCTGTTGGTTTCAATGTCAAAGGTATCGGCGCCGCCCGGCGGATCGTGCCGGCGAGTTCGCAGAATCACGCGGGCCTCATCCACCGCACTGTCGAGAACCGCTCCCGTACCCGCGGCCTTGGCGGAAATACGCATATTGCTGTTGTAACTGCCGTACTGCTTGAACCAGGAGGAAAGCGGGATGAACACGTAGTTATCCAGGCTTTGCCCGAGGGTTTTGCCCTTTTTTTTGCCCACTCCGATGATGCGGTAGGTCCAGCCATCCACGCGGATTTCTTTGCCGATGGGATCGACGCCGGGCATGAGAGTCTCGGGGATATCCGTGCCGACGACAGCTACCGGCGAGTTATTTTCGAGGTCGGTTTCGTTCAACATGCGGCCCGAATCCATATCGACGTCCTGGGTGATGGCTACGGCGGGCGTCATGCCCTGTACGATCGTGTCGGTAAGCGCTTCTTCGCCGTATTTCACGTGCCCGCTGTTGTTGCGCGCATAGGCTCCAACGTAGGCGCAGTGCTTGCATCCCTCGCGCACCGCCTGATAGTCCTCCATGGTCAAGTCTTTGCGCTTTTGCCCTTCGAGATAGTGGTCGATGTCGGTCACCGCAGGCGAAACCTTGAACATGATGAAGACGTCGGCGCCGAGGTTGAAGATCTTCTCGCCGACATAACCGTTGATGCCGTTCACGAAGGTGACCACGGCGATGACGGCGGCTACCCCGATGACCACCCCGAGCAGGGTCAGCACCGAGCGCAGCTTGTTCGCCCACAACGACTGCAGCGAAATGCGAAGGGCTTCGAGAAAATGCATGGAACAGGGTATGGAGGTGATGCGTCCGCCCCCCAAGCAAGATCAGTCTAGCAGGGAGCGCACGATCCTGGGGCCGTGAGCCGAAAGCCGGAGGCTATAATAGAAGGGTAGGCAGCTGGACCGGACGGTCGCTCGTCGCAAGACGGGAGGAAAGTCCGAACTCCACAGAGCAGTGTGCCGGATAACGTCCGGGACGGCAGATTGAAGTCTGCTGGACGGAAAGTGCCACAGAAAACATACCGCCCGTAAGGGTAAGGGTGAAAAGGTGCGGTAAGAGCGCACCGCCGTCGCAGTAATGCGGCGGGCAGGGCAAACCCCACACGGAGCAAGACCAAATAGGGAGGGACCCGGTTCGCCGGGACACGTGCCGGCTCGGCGCGTCACCACCTCCGGGTAGGTCGCTTGAGGCGCGCAGCAATGCGCGTCCCAGAGGAATGACCGTCCCGCGACAGCAATGTTGCGGACAGAATTCGGCTTACAGGTCCGGCTGCCTTCTTGGTTGCGAGGTCTGTCGCCTCGCTTATCCACCCTGTACTCGGTCCATCCAAGCAGTGCTTTCACTTCAGCCGGCGGCTCACTTTTGAGAGTCGCGGATCAGCACCACGTCGGCCTCCCGGTGGCCGCGGATGATAGCGAGTTGCTTGCCGTCGAGAGAGTAATCGAAATCGCGGATGAATTCTGACTTGAAGTCGGTGAGCTGTTTTCCGGGAGTACCGTCGAGGTGCTGCAGCCACAGATTGTCGGTTTGGCCTTCGCGAATGGGATAGACGATGCCCGTGCCGTCGCGCTTGAACAGGATCGGGCCGTCCCCGAGCACCACGCCGTATTCGGCGCGCGGCCGCTCGAAGTCCACAAAGCGCACCGGCTGGTTGAAATCGGTGGAGAGAAGGCCCAACTCCTCTTTTCGGACGCTTGGGCGAGTCGTGATGATCGCTACCAGCTTTCCATCCGGCGATATCGCGATTCGGCCAAAATTCGGATACTCGGAAAACGCCTGGGAAGCACCACCGTTGATCCCGACTTTCTCGAGCTTGGAATCGGCGTCAGCATAGAGCACAGTTTTGGAGTCGGGGGAACACACCGGCATAAAATCGAATTTTCCTTGCGTAAGCTCCGTCACGTTTGCGCCGTCTGTTTCCGCCCGGAAAATGTGTCCCTCCGTCTTGTTCGCAGGAGATGCGGAGAAGACGAGATGTCCGTCCGGGCAGGAACGAGCGAACCCGGGAAAGCGCATCTGAGAAAACAACGGAGTCTTCGCGGCCGAGTCGGGATTCAGCAGCGTAACTGAACCGCCGATCGCTGACAGCAGCAGTTGAGCATCGCGAGTCCATCCAACTTCATAGCTGGGAAACCCTTCGGTGGCGAACTCCCGAGCCTGGGAACTGTCGCCGCCGTCAGGCATGACGTAGATATTGTTGTGAATCTGCCTCTCCACCGTCGCCAGTGTGTGCCCGTCGCCGGCAAGGCTCAGGTCGATATAAGCGTTCGTATCGCGGGTTACCGCCGACACTTTGCCGGAGGGGTAGGAAATCTCAACGATTTGATTCTGCCCGCCGAAGGGCTGCGCCAATGCCAGCAGTCCGCTGCCGTCCGGCAGCCAGACGGGACGCGAGAAGAACCAGTCCTTCGAGATCAGGAAGCGGTTACGCCCACCGGTTTTGGCATCGATGGCATCCATTCCCCCAAGGGCGTCTCCCGGTTGCGAGATGGGCATCGCGATGGTTTTGCCGTCAGGGGACCAAGCCGCATCGAATACGGCTTCGTTCAAAGGCCCGCTGGCGATGGTTTTCTCCTCACCGCCCTCCACGGACCGGATGATCATGCGGTACTTGCCGACATCAGGATTGTTGCCAAGGACGTAGGCGAACCTTTTGCCATCGGGAGAGAAGCTAACGTTGGAATCAATGTCGGTCACCAGTTTCTCGGGTGTGCCGCCCAGCACGGGAGCGCGATAGAGGTATTTCAGGGAATGGCTGCCAGGTTCCAGGCGGACAAAATACAGATAGTTTCCATCGCGCGAGAAGCACAATCCCTGATACTCCACCGGAGCGGGCGCCACCACCTGGGTGTTGCTGTTGGTGGGGATGTTCTGCAGCCACAGGCTCTGCTGGCCGCCATCTTCCATCACATGGAGCAGGTATTTCTCGTCGGGCGAGATGGCCACCAGGGTCGCTTTGCCGCTGGTGGTAGCCCGGCTGACCGTGAAGTTTTGAAACGGCGCGGGCCGGTTGCGCGAAAGCAAGGCGTAGATTCCGTAGCCTGCCGCTGCGAACAACAGCAGGGCGACCAAGGTGCCGATGCCCACGCCTAATTTGTGTTGCTTGGCAGCGGCGACGACCACAGAACTGCTCGAGCTTGGCGCGATCTGGTGCTGCGCCGACACGACAGGAGCGGCGTCGGCAACGGCGGGCACCTGGCGGCTGGATTCGGTGTCGCGCTTAAGACGCTGCAAGTCCGTCCGCATCTCCGAGGCGTGCAGATACCGCAGATTGCGGTCCTTCTCAAGAGCCTTGTTGATGATGTCTTCCAGCCGGGATGGCAAATCCGGATTCAGTCGCATCGCCGGAGCCGGCGCCCGATTCAAGATGGCTTCAAAAATGGTAGCCGTGCTTTCTCCGCGAAAAGGCATGGTGCCGGTTGCCATTTCGTAGAGAACCGCTCCGAACGAAAACAAATCCGAGCGGCCATCGAGTTCTTTGCCCTTGGCTTGCTCGGGAGACATGTAAGAGACCGTGCCCATGGTCGAGCCCGGGTTGGTCAGTTGCTCCTGCTGCCTGGTCTGCTCTGCCGTGTTGGCCGACGCAATTTGGCTGGAGGAGCCGGCAGCGGATGCCACCTTCGCCAAGCCAAAGTCAAGAATCTTGGCGTGCCCGCGCTCGGTCACAAAAATATTCGCTGGCTTAATATCGCGATGGACGATGCCCTTGGCGTGAGCCGCATCGAGCGCGTCTGCAATTTCGATGGCCAGCGACAGGATCTCCGATATTTCCATGGGACGTCCGGTGATCTTGTGCTTGAGGGTCATGCCCTCCAAGAGTTCCATGGCAATAAACGCCTGGCCGTCTTGCTCGCCGATGTCGTAGATCGTGCAGATGTTGGGATGGTTCAGCGCCGATGCGGCTTGGGCTTCCCGCTGGAAGCGAACCAGAGCTTGCGGATCGCCGGCAACATCTTCAGGTAAAAATTTGAGGGCAACGAAACGGTGCAGGCGCGTGTCTTGCGCCCGGTAAACCACACCCATCCCGCCGCCACCAAGTTTCTCAACGATTTGATAGTGGGAAATCGTCCGGCCGATCATGACGAGTGGCTTCCGGGCTGCTCCATCTTATGGTCGAGGTCGGGCAGAGTCAACGGAAGCCTGCGCACCGACCCTGCGCGCCCTTGGTGGGCGCGGCCAATAAGGCTTAGGTGGCATGAACCCACCCCGGGGTCTTTTAGCTATTTCTGCTTGGTCGAGGAGCGAGTCTTGAGAACAGGCGTATCTGAACCTGGAGCTTTCGCCGTCCCCACCGCCACCACCGTCATCTTCCCGTCGGTAACAATCTCGTCCCCGGTGGCGTTCGAGGTTTTCTTTGGGGCTGCGGGGCGGTCCACGTCGAGATAGCCCGAGGCCGTGCCTGCAAAGAGCAGGTCGGTTTGCACCCAGTCGCGCTCGCGATCAATGTGGGGATCGATGCGGTGCGTCCACTTCGTCCCGCCACGGGCGTTTTCGGTCGCGATGTCGTGCGTGGCTGCACCCACCCAGACTTCCTGCCCCTGATATTTGGCCGCCAGCTTCCAGATGCGGATGTGATGGCGTTTGGCAAAAGTGTCGAGCGACTTCTGAAAGACCAGATCCGGCGGTTTGTCGTTCAGTCGGAGCATGGAAACGGGGGCACTGTTGTATCCGGTCTGCCGAACCGTGGCCTGAGCCACTTTTACCGCCGAGCCCAGTCCGATATTGTCGGCCTCAATCCATCCCGCCTCATCGAATGCCGAAATAATCTGCTTTTGTGTTCCAAGGAACATGAGGTTGGTCAAGTCGGAGGGCTTCTGGTCGGTGGTCGTGGTGCGCATCGGCGAGGATCGAACCATTTTCTCAAGTTCCAGGTCGTCCGCCAGGCGCGGCCATCCCGTCCACGGCTCCTTGTATTTCAGCATCGAATGGCGCACCACCTGCACCTGCAAATCGGTCCCGGCTGGGAAAAGAATCTCGCGCCGGAGAGAAAGACCATAGACGGTTTGCACGCCTTTGATGGTGTATCCCGCAATGGGATTCACCGCGCCGAGGGCCGCCATCGCGAGCGACTGCTTGGTCGAAGCGTGAGGCTGAACAATCCCCAGGATTTCGTTGTTGCGCACCGTCTCGCGGGCATTGTCGACATTGAGGACGCGCGCATAGAGTGCCGAGGTCTGTCCGTTGGAGTGAACAACGTTCGAGAAATCGAGCACCAGCCGCGGTCGCGAATACTTGTCGGGCGCCTTCTGCGCAAACAGTACCGTTCCCGTCACCTTGGTTCCCGGAGGAACCAGCAGCTCTCCATCTTTGCAGACAACATTCTCTCCGCCCTGGCATAGCGGGTAGGTCACCGTGGCCAGGATCGGGTCGCCGGTTCGCGAGCGGTCGCTGTATACAGCGGCGTCGAGCCGCACCGACAGAGTCAATCCCGGCACCAGGTCGGCCTTTTTCACGGCGGACCGCGCCTGGGCGATGGTCGGAGGCATATCTTTATCCTGGTCGTTGAAGAAGTGATAAAACGCAGCCAGAAAGCCGCTGCTGGCGCCGTGTTCCAGCAGCAGGGTCTGCATCTCGAAGTTGGGTGAATAGAGCAGGTAGTCGAGCGCGGTGTCGTGGTAGACGTCTTCTTTGTTCACGTCCACCCCTTTTTCGATCAATGAGTCTGCCACTTCTTCATACGACACCAGGATGCTCGCCTTGGTGTTGTAGCTCGATCCGAAAACCGCCCAGTGGAGCGCGGTGCGTCCCTGGACATCCACGGCTTTTACATCGCTTCCGCTGTCGATCAACCGTTTGGCCTGGTCCAGTTTCGCCAGGATGGCCTTTTCTTTCGTCTCGCGCGTAGCTTCGTAGAGTGTCTTGATCAGCGCCGAGTCTTTTGAAGTATCGAGCTCGATGGCCGCGGGAGCCGCTTCTTCCTCTTCCACCGGTTGTTCTTGCAGGTCGGCGTCCGACACCGTTTTCTGCGATGGAGGCCGCTTGGCCGTGTCATCGCCAAAATAAGCCTGGACGGATCTCGGCCGCGACATCGACCCCAATGGAAGCAAACCAGCGATCAGGCAAACAGCAAGCCACCGAGACTTCGACAACGTCGGCATACACACCTTCCCGGGACACCTTGATTTTGGGGTCACTCCATGTGTGGAACGGGCCCGGCTGCACCGTCAGCGAACAGCGCGCTCTCACGGCTTCCCAAGCGTTGCAGATTATAACTTAGCGAGGCGCGATTTACGCGTGGCTGTCCGTCCGTTTAGAATGTCGAGTGATCTCTAACTTGAGGAGAAATACATGTCTGGACCCAGTCGCAGGCCCGAAATTCGCCGCCGCCGTACCCGCCATGAAAAGGTGGCCAAGCTGCGCAAGCGCTATGCCGCCAGCAGCAACGACAATGATAAGAAACACATCGCCGCCAAGCTGCATCGCCTGTCGCTAGTCTCTCCGGGCCACATTCTGCTGAAAACGGAGTAGGCGGAGTTATGAGTGTACGGCCCGGGGCTCGGGCTCCTGGTGCGTCTTGACGCCCGAAACCGGCGCTGATTTCCCCGCGACCTCGCGGTAGACCTTCAGGATCTGCCGCGCGGAAGCCTCCCACGAGAACTTCTTCGCCTGTTCGTAGCTGCGTTCTTTGAGTTTATCGCGCAACGCTTGATCGAGCAGCACCCGGTGCAGCGCCCGCATGATCTCGAAGACATTCTCCGGATTCACCAGCACCGCGGCATTTCCTACCACCTCGGGCAGGGATGAAGTATTCGAGGTTACGACGGGCGTGCCGTGCGCCATTGCCTCCAACGGTGGCAAGCCGAACCCTTCATAGAGGGATGGGAACACAAAAATCTTTGCCTGATCGTAGAAGATTCTGAGCACTTCGATCGGGACAAATCCCAGGAACCGCACATCGTTCTGCACTCCCCCACGAATCACCGTCCGGCGCAAGTCGGGATGCTTCGAGAGTTCGTCGCCAATAATCACCAGCTTCAGGTCGCGGTACTTGTCTTCTTTCTCGAGTTCCGCCTTCAGTGCCGAGAAGGCTTCGATGATCCGCACCAGGTTCTTGTGCGGACTGATTCGTCCCGCATAAAGAAGAAACGGATAGTTGACCAGAAACCTTTCCGACAAAAGCTGGCGGTCGGCCTCTGTGGCGTGTCCGCGCAGAAAACGCTCGTCAATCGCGTTGTAGATGACTTCGATCCGGTCGCCGGGAATGCCAAAAAGCTTTTCGATCTCGCTCTTAGTGAATCGCGAAACGGCAAAAATGCGGGCGGCGTTCCGCATGGCGCGGCGCGTCATGGTGAAGTGCAGCAGGCGCCGCGGCTGTGAGCGGTCGTGAGCGCGATACATATGCTCAAGCACATCGTGCACTGTCATGACATAGGGGCAGGGGAGCGCCCGCGGCAGCCAGAACAGGTGCGGGACATGCGCTACATCGCACTTCAAGCGGCGCAAAATCGCCCGGCATTCCACTGAGCCTTTTAGAGTGTTGTCTTTTTCGAGGAGAGGAACAGTCTTGAAGTTCGCCGGTAAGGCGCCAATTTCGGCGACCTTTTCTGGAGAGCCGATCAAAAAGTAGGTGCTCTCGTGATCCAGGCGGCCGAGTGCTCGGATGACGTTGCGAGTATAGGTGCCAACGCCGAACTCCGTCATGCGCCGGATATCAATGGCAACCTTCACGCGTTGATTTAACCACAAAGGACACAAAGGGTCACAAAGGAATTGCCCGTGCCCCTTTGGCGATCATCTTCGCTAGGCGCGGACTTCCGCTTGCGCCTTGGCACGCCGCTCCGGATAAAGCGGAAAGGCTTCGGCCAGGGCAAAGACCTGTTTGCGGATCTTCCCCAGCACCGTGGCATCCGTGCGGTGATGCAAGGCTTCGGAAATCCACTGACCGACCTGCCGCATCTCTCCTTCTTTCATTCCCCGCGTGGTGAGCGCCGGAGAACCGATGCGAATCCCGCTCGGCTTGAGCGGGGGATTGGTATCGAACGGGATGGCGTTTTTGTTGACGGTGATTCCGGCTTCGCCCAAGGCCTTTTCCGCCTCGCTGCCCAGCATTCCCTTCGAGAACACATCCACCAGCAGTACGTGGGTGTCAGTGCCGCCGGAAATGATGCGGTATCCTTCCGTCGCCAGAACTTCGGCCAACACCTTCGCGTTGGCGACCACTTGCCGGGCGTACTCCTTGAACTCCGGTTGCATGGCTTCGAGGAAGCACACAGCCTTGGCCGCGATGATATGGACCAGCGGCCCGCCTTGCATGCCGGGAAACACGGTCTTGTCGATGGCCGCCCCAAATTCCTGTTTAGCCAGAATCATCCCGGCGCGTGGACCTCGCAGGGTTTTATGCGTTGTCGAGGTCACA
>Ga0335085_10008655_pt1 | contig 15499 bp, 13 predicted proteins | sample Lox_Sample_45_FD_206712 | JGI IMG/M metagenome (GOLD analysis project Ga0335085, IMG submission 206712) | Soil microbial communities from Loxahatchee National Wildlife Refuge, Florida, United States - Lox_Sample_4.5 | ecosystem: Environmental > Terrestrial > Soil > Wetlands | place: USA...
GAGCCTGGCGGTGGTGATCGGGCTCGTCTGGATTCATTTTCTCCGCTGGCGCGCGGTCGCCCTCGCCTTCGTGCCGTTGCTGATCGGCCTGGCGTGGCTGCTGGGCGGGATGGGCCTCTTCGGCATTGCCTTTAATCTGGCGAACTTTTTCGCCGTCCCGATTCTGATCGGCACCGGGATCGACGGCGGCATCCAGATGGTCCAGCGGATGTATGAGGAGCCGCACCGCCCCATGCTGGAGACGAGCACCGCGACGTCGGTCACCCTCTCCTCATTGACGACGCTCCTGGCCTTCGGCAGTCTGATGCTGGGGCAGCACCGCGGGATCGCCAGCCTGGGCCGGATCATGGCGCTGGGGACGGCCAGCATCCTGATCGCCACCGTGATTGTGCTGCCCGCGGTGCATGAACGGTGGATCCGGACACGGGGGCCGGACAACGCTCAATGATGCGTCATCTGCGCGCGCTGCTGTTCTGCCTGGCCTGGTTGGCTGTCGCGGCGCCGGCGCGGGCCGCGGCCGCCGATTCCGTGCACTTTCTCCTCATCCAGCCCGGCTCGCCGGGGACGACCGAGGAGGCGGCGCCGTTGATCGGCCGCTTGGCCGAGTACCTGGCCTCCCATCTGCCGGAGGGGACGGCGGTTGCCGGCCTCTATCTGAACTCGCTCGACGGGGTCCAGGCGGCGATCAAACAATCGCATCCACGCTTTGCCATTGTCACGCTGCCCTATTATCTCGAGCATCGCGCCGCCTACGACTGGCGGCCGCAATTGGCGACGAGGCCGGGCGGCTACACCGAAGAGCGCTACCGGCTGCTGGTTGCGGACGGCAATCCCGCCTCCACGTGGCGGGCGATCAACGGCGACGTCGCCGGCACGCTCTGTTTTACGCCCGAGCCCGTGGCGCGGCTCATCTTCGATCTGTCCGCCGACTCGCTCCCCTTTCGCTGCCGGCCGACCGACCGGCTTCTACGCGCCGCGCGCCAGGTCGTTCGCGGCGAATTGAGCGGGGTGCTCGTCACGGATGAGCAATACGCGTCATTGATGCTGCTGCCCGAACGGAAACAGTTGCGGGCGCTCTCCACCTCCCCGCTGCTGCCGACGCCGCTGGTCGTGACGTTCGGTCCGCCGGATGCGCCGCTCGACGCCGTCATGCAGGCGCTGGCGGGAATGAAAAACGATCCGGCCGCGAGGAACCTGCTGACCGACCTGCGCACCGACGGCTTCGGGCCGGTCGATCCGGCTTCGATCAAACGCCTTCAGGCGCTGTTCGAGAATCCGGCCGGGCGGACGCGATGAGCGCGCGGTCGTGGCAGTGGGGTCTGATCGGACTGCTGGCGCTCGGCTGCGCGGCGATCCCGGCCGTCGACCGTTCGATCGCCCTGCCGCCGGCCGAGGGGGCGCTCTCACGCGGCGACGCGCTCTACCGCATCCCGCGAAACCCCGGGCGGGTCCGGCAGGCCGCGCTTGAGTATGAAGGGGCCGCGCAGCGACCCGATCAGGCGGCCGAGGGACTGTGGAAAGCGGCGCGCGCCTACGTCTGGCTTGTTCAATTCGGGCCGCCGGAGCGCGCGCAGCAGGAGCAGGATGTCGCCCGGGCCGTCGAGCTGGCCCGCCGCGTCGTGCACACGGCGCCCAATCAGGCCGAAGCCCATTATTATCTGGCCTCGGCGCTCGGCCTCTTCTCGCAGCTTCATTCCGCCATGAATCATCTGCCGGAGATGGCCCGCGAAGGCGAACGGGCGGCCGAGCTGGACCCGAAGATCGATCGCGCCGGCCCCTACCGTCTGCTCGGCTCGCTCTACGGTTTCGCCCCCGAACCGCCGATCAGCCTCGGCGATCAGGACAAGGGGCTGGACTATCTGCGTCAAGCCGTCAACCTGGCGCCGGACGAAGCGGAGAATCATTTCCGTTTAGCCGAGCTGCTGGCGGCGACGGGCGAACGCGCGGAGGCGAAACGCCACCTCGAGAGCGCGCTCTTTCTCGATCATACCGGCGACGACCCGACCGAGACGCTGGCGTGGCAGACGGAGGCGAAGAGGCTGTGGGAGAAGATCAAGTAGGCCGCCGAGAGTGACGCCCGCCGGCCGGCCGAGGGCCTCGCGCCGCTACCGCCGGGGCGCCGCTGCTCGTTCCCTCTGCTGCTCACGGATGTTCTCCAGCCCCATGCGGACGCCGGGAAACAACTGGTTCAGTCTGAGCACCGTCTCCCATTCCCGAACAACCTCATCGAGCCGCCCCGGCCGGGCATACGCCACGTCCAGGCAGTCGTCCCTGTCCGGCAACGGCACGCCCGAGATTGTTATAGGCGACGAAATTCCCCTCCGTCACCTGAATCGCATGCGCAAACAGCGTTTCGCTGCCGCGCCGGCAACGAAGATTCAACCGGGTGCGCACCATACAGCCCCCGATGGCGCCGGGTCGCCGGCAGATCGGTCACCCCCCCAGGCCACACCATCGTTTTGAAATCGCCGGCATAGGAGACGACGGCGATCGCCAAACGGGTCGGGACCGGCAGCGCTTTGAACGACACCACCCACTCCCCGCGCTGCGTGGCCGCAATGGAAACCAGACCATCCCGCGGACCCCGCTAGGGATTGACCGCGCCCCGTTTCTTTTCCAACGCCCGCTCCAGGTTCATGCGCGCCGCGGATGATCCGGGGTCCAACGTGAGCGCGGCCTGAAATTCCAGCACGGCCTCATCATACCGGCCCAATTTGTCATACGCCGTGCCCAGGTTCATATGCGCCAGAGCCAGGGTGGGATCGAGGCGAAGCGCCTCGGCAAAATGGTCGACCGCTTCATCGAGCCTGCCTGTGTTGCCCAACGCCATGCCCAGATTATTGTGCACCAGCGCCAGACGGGGATTGAGTCGGAGCGCTTCGTTGAATTGCGCGATCGCCTCCTCGACCCGGCCTTGACCCGACAAGACCAGCCCCAGGTCGCTGTGGACTTGGGCCGAATAGGGGTCGAGGCGCAGCGCCTCGGTGAACAGGCCGATGGCCGCCTCGGCCCGGCCCCGCCGGGCCAGCTCCTTTCCCAGGTTGCTTCGGGCCTGGGCCAGGTTGGGGCTGAGTCGCACGGCTTCGGTAAAATGAATCATGGCCTCGTCGTGCCTGCCCTGATCGGCCAGGACCGTGCCCATATTGTTGTGCGCGATCCCGAAATCGGGCTTGATCCGGATCGCCTCCGCAAAATGATCAAGCGCCTCCTGACGTTTGCCCTCATCACGCAACGCGACACCCAGGTTGTTATCGGCGATATAATTCTCCTTTGTGACCTGGAGGGCGCGCTCGAACAGCACGCGGCCGTTCTGCCAGTACCGCAGTTCCGCCCGCGCGCACACTGCGGCGCCCACAACCAGTCCCACGCCCGCGGCCGCCAGGAAGACCCTCCCCCGCCGCCGGGTCGCCGCACATTCGGAGAGGGCCCAACCGCCGATGAGGAATGGGCCGATCAGCGGCAGATAGGTGTACCGGTCCGCCATCGCCTGATCGCCCGCCTGCACCAGACCGATCACCGGAACAAGCATGACGAGGTACCAGAGCCAGCCCACGATCACGTACGGCCGTTTCCGCCTCTGCCTGATCGCCAACACGGAGAACCCCGCAAGCAGCAGGCCGGCCCCCGCCGCCTGCCACAGGGGAACGCCTGCGCGGGGGTAGGGATAGAGCACCGCCAACCCCTCGGGCCAGACCATTTTGCCGAGATACGCGGCGTAGGAAACCAGCGCATGCTCAAGACGGCTCAACAGGGGCGCCTGCTCGAGCGAATAGACCGCCCCTTCCCGTCGGGCGGCCAGATAGGTGATCAGACCTGACGCGGCCGACAACAGCGCAAGCGGCGCCTTCTCCCACGCCAGCCTCCAGAACTTCCGCCAGCCTTCCCGCCATGTCGCGCCCTCATCCGCGCCGTTCAACGACAGGCGGCCCAACGGCCAATAGTCCAGCAGCAGCAGAACAAAGGGGACGGTGATCAGCATCGGCTTCGCCATCAGCCCCGACGCAAACGCCAGCGCCACCACCCCATAGCGGGTCACCCCGGGACGCTCGGCGTAGCGGGCATAGGCCAGAAGCGTCAGCATGAAGAAGAAGCCGCTCAGCACATCCTTCCGCTCGCTGACCCATGCCACCGACTCAACATGCAACGGGTGCACGGCAAACAGGGCCGCGACGAACGCGCTGGGCCACAGCGCCCCGGTCATCCGCCGCAGGAGCAGCAGCAGCAACACCGCGTTCACGCCATGCACCGCCACATTGACCAGATGGTGGGCGGCCGGCGCCATCCCGAACAGCTGGGCGACGGCCAGATGGGAAAGAAAGGTCAGGGGAGCCCAGTAATCGGCGTTCGGAGAATCGGCCGTCAAATCGGCCGACACGGCCCACCGGACGCTCTCCCAGGTCAAGCCGTCCCGGAGGTGGGGATTCTCCGACACGTAGAGATTATCGTCATACTCGATGAACGCGGCGTGGCGCAGGGGCCAGAAGACGCCCAGGGTGCCCGCCAGCAACACCGCGCTGAGCGCGACGGCGGGACGGAACCGCAGGGTCGCGAGCGCTTGAGTGGCCGACCACCGGACGGTCATGCTTACAGCAGCCGTTTAAACTTCAAGCACCGGGCCGCCAGCAGGCTCATCCGCAGGAGCAGCAGCCCGTGCAGGAATCGCCGGATGTTCGTGGCGCCGTAGGTCCGTTCCTTGTACCGGACCGGGATCTCGACGGTCTTGAGCGCGCGCCGGGCGGCGCCGAAGATCAGGTCGAAATCCCCGAAGGGGTCGAATTCCCCGAAAAAGTCCCGCCCGGCGGCGATCTTCAGATAGTCGGCCTTCCAGAGCACCTTGGTTCCGCAGAGCGTGTCGCGATAGCGCCGGCCCAGCAGCCAGGTGAACAGCCAGCCGAACAGCTTGTTGGCCACCATGTTGAGAAAGCGCATCGCCTGCTTCTCGACCGGATAGACCAGCCGGCAGCCGTTGATGAACTCCCCCTTGTTGTCGACGATCGCCTTGTAAAATTTCACCAGCTCCTCGGGCGCCACCGTCAGGTCGGCGTCCAGGATCATGAGCAGGTCGCCCTCCGCCTTCTCGAACCCGAGCCGGACGGCGTCCGCCTTGCCGTGGCCCGGCTGCCGGAACGCCTGAATCCGCCGGCCGGGATGCTGCGCCCTTACCCGCTCGATCTCCTCCCACGTCCGGTCGGTCGAATGGCCCTCCACGAAGATCAGCTCGGTCCACCGGCCCATGGCGGGCAGCCGTTGCGCCACGGCCTCGATGTTCCCGGCTTCATTGCGGGCCGGCACGACGACCGTGACGGACGGCGCGTCGTGCCGCATCGTGTGCCCGACCGGTCGGGCCACCATGACATTTTCCAGGCACAGACCGTTGACGATCGGGAGCGGCGCGATCCATCTGTTCACCAACGGACCCAGGCCCAGCAATTTTTTCGGGAGGAGAATGCATTGCTCCCGGGTCACGAGGTCGTAATCCGACAGCGACAGAAAGTTCAAGGCATCCTCCCTGGTGACCCATGTGGCCGTTCCCGCGGGCCGTTTCAGACCAAGCCGCTCCGCCGTTCGAAGCAGGGGCAGCCACAAGTGACTGTGGAAATTCAGGACCAGCCTGGAACGCGCGGTCATCACCCGCCGCAGCGCATCGAGCACGGCTTCGATATCGGTCAACTCCGCCAGCACGTCGTAGAGGATCACCATGTCAAACGTGCGGTTCAAGTCGGGCAATGACCGATAGTCGGCGACCTGATGAAACTCCGTCTCCGGACGGCCCCGTCCCCCCTCCCGGGCCCGCCGGATCACGTCCGGCCGCACATCGATGCCCACGCACACGCGGGCGGAAACGGACCGGAAAATCCTCCCGGTCCCGCAGCCAAGGACCAGCAGCGAATCCAGCCTGGACGCGTAAAAGGTGAGATGGGATTCGATCAACTCATGGTAGTAGCGATTCCTCTCCTCCCAATCCGCGGGCTCGCGCGTCGGCGTCACCTGTGGGCCGGCCGTCATCAACGCGCGTCACGATCCGGCTTGCCGGCGCGGATCAGCAACGACCCGGCAATCTCCCGCATCACGGGAGTTTTTTCCAGCAGGCGTCCCAGCCCGTCCACCACGCCCATGAGCGGGGCGGGAACAATCGGGTGAAGAAAATCGAACGGCTGGACGGAGACGCGGTGAAAGCCGGCCGTTCGCAACCTGTCGGCAAGGGGCCATCGGAAAAAGGCCGTCTCGTCCTCCGTGTTCTGCAGCCATCGTCCCACAACAGGCACATTCTTCTCGACGGCCACCTGTGGATTGAGCATGTTCGGCTCGAACAACGCCAGGACGCCACCGGGCTTCAAGACCCGAAAAATTTCCCGCACCGCGCCGTCAACCGGCAGATGGTGCAGGACCGCGTTGCCGATCACGGCATCGAACGCGGCCGGCTTGCAGGCCATCGACAACACGTCGGCAACGCAGAACCGGACGGAGCGATATGCCGCGCAACGACCGGCGGCGATCCGGAGGGCCTTGGGCGAAATGTCACAGCCGAGCAGGCGCAGGCGCGGCATTTGCTCCAGCACGTACTGCGTCAGCATGCCGGTGCCGCACCCCAGCTCAAGCACCGCCGGATCGCTCAGACGGCCCAGCGCTTCCTTGATCAATACCGCCCGTCTTCGCAAACGGTCGATGCCCGCCGGCGTCGTGCTGCCCCACCAGACCTCGCCGATCGACTCGGCCAGCCGGTCGAAGTGTTCCCGTTCCCTGGCTTGGCGCCCGCTGCTCATGGCCTCATCGCCCGTCATGTCGAAGGACCCCGCCGTGACAGGGGGGACTGCGCTCGCTGTCCGGGGTTGAGCGCCGCCGCCCGAAACGGGTGCACGATCCTCCCGCGTCACCGGGCCAAAAACGGGGCGATCGGACCGCCTGGCAGTCAAACGTCACGTCTGGTGAACCGTTTTGAATCCGTCGCGCCCTGCCGGCGGGGGGCATGAAATCCGTCCGCCCCTCGAACCAGGGAATACTATAGGTCACCTCCGCCGAACAATCAAGGAATTGCTCGCAATCTCGGGCGGTCGGGAGCCCGGTGCGAGCCGATCAGGTTCGTTCCAGACAGATCGTCGCAAACATGGCCAGATGCCGTCGAAGGGGGGACAACCATCGCTCAAGCCGCCGCACCGCGTCAAAACAGTTGCCCGGGAGAAACGAACGAAACGACAGTCCGCCGGACAGCGGATACGCAAACGGCGTATGCAAATGGACGGTCCGCAGAGGAAGGCGCGGAAATTGTCGCTGATACTCCTGGACGTCCCGGGCGAACAGAATCCAGGGAAGCGCCCCATTCGCGCCCGACAACGGCCCCTGCCCCCCGTGCTCCCATCCGGCCTGCGGATCAAAACATTCGTGGTGAAAGCGCTGATAGACCCATCGCGCGAACGGCGTGTTATACGGCTCGATCATGACCACCCGCCCTCCCTTGATCAGACACCGTTCAGCCTCCCGTAAAAAACGAACGGGCTGGGGCAGATGATGAAACACGTTCAGCATCAACAGCCCGCCGACCGAGCCGTCTTGAAACGGCAGCCGCTGCGCCGACAGCACGACATCCAGGCCCGGCACGACAAACAGATCGGACGAGTAGACCGTCGGAAGAATCTCTTTGAGAAATCCCGCGCCCGCGCCGAGTTCAATGATCGGCCCATCGGGAAGCCCCTGCAATCGCGCCGCCATCTCCCGGTAAAAACTGCGATAGAGTTGACACAGAAAGCGCTTCCGCCGTATGAGCGCCTTCCGGGCGATCGTCGTCGCCGGATCGTCCAGATCGGCGGCCGCCGATCCGGGCAGTCTCCATCTGTCAAGCAGGCTCGGCATCAATCCGGCGTGGCGTCGGGAACGGACGGGCTGGGGGAGGAGGGAATCGAACCCTCACGCCCTTACGGGCAGGGGATTTTAAGTCCCCAGCGTCTGCCGTTCCGCCACTCCCCCGCGGACTATTATACTGTGGGGGCTCGTGCGGAAACGACAAGAAAGGTCCTCCGATGCCCCCACGCCACGGGCCCTCTCTGGTTTCCCATCGGCCATCGTTACCCCTGGGTTTCTCCGGGCCCGTGCGGAACCCTTCACAGTGCTCAGGGTGACCGGTCATGGTGAGCCCTTCGGCGGTGCTCAGGACAGGCCCGTCGAACCACTCGTGGCGAGCCATGCCCCCACACCCCCGGCCCCATCACCCGTATGCTTGCTCCTGGCCCCGATTTTTCTCACTCATCCTTAATCCAATCCGCTTTTTAATATCCGCCAGAACATGATCGAACATGGCAACCGTCAGCCGGCCGGTCTGGGTGTTTTGCTGGCTGGGATGATAGGCGGCGAAGAGCGTCGGCAGGCCGTCGCCCAGCGGGTGGGCGGCGCCGTGCCGAAACGCCAGTCCCCGTCGCGACGGCAGCCGCTTCATGACGAGGAGCGTCTTCAGATATTCGTCGAATGCGATCCTGCCCAGGGCCAGGACGGCCCTGACCTGAGCCAGCGCCCGTAACTCCCGGATCAGATAGTCGCGGCAGCGGGCCAATTCAACCGGTCCGGGTTTGTTGTTCGGCGGCGCGCAGTGGAGCGCGGCCGTAATATAGGCGTCCTTCAGCTCGAGCCCGTCGTCACGATGGGTCGAGACCGGCTGATTGGCAAAACCGGCCCGGTGCAACGCGGCAAAGAGAAAATCGCCTGAACGGTCGCCGGTAAAGACCCGGCCGGTCCGGTTGCCGCCGTGCGCGGCGGGCGCCAATCCAAGAATCAACAGCCGCGCGGCGGGGTCGCCGAAACCCGGCACCGGCCTGCCCCAATAGGTCTGATCGCGATAGGCGCGCCGCCTGACCCTGGCGATCGTTTCACAATAGCGGCGAAGATTCGGGCAGCGCGTGCAGGCGATCAGATCGCGACGGATGGCGGGAATCGAATCGGCCATGGACGCATGGTATCACACCACCAAACAGCCGGGGTAACCGACGGGTCATTGACGGCCGATGGGCAATCAAAGGTGGCCCGGGGCGCGGGGATGAATGGGGGCAGGGATTAGATGCATCACCCTTACCCCCTTATCCCATCATCCTTAATCCCTGATGCATTCTTGCACGGGCCCCCAATCCAAATTGACAGAGACCTTTTTTTCTCCTACACTGGTGCGCACATGGCGACACCCCCCTTCAGACCGCATAGCGCGATGGTCTTGGCCCTTCTGGCCGCCGCGGTGTTGAGCTTCAACATTCTCGGCTGCACAAAGAAACTGCCTCCAATAATCTTTCCGCAGTCGCTCTATCCGGCGGACGCCTATCCGATTCATACCAAAACGGCCGGCCTCGTGATGGCCGTGATCCCGTACGTGCCGGGGGTCGGCATGAATATCGATCCCAAACGGCCCGCGCCGGAGCCTGATGAGGTGCCGTTGAATGTGCTCGAGGCCGGGGTGTTTCCCATCCGGGTGATCCTCACCAACCGGGGAGACGGCCAGCTGGCGGTCGAACCGTCGCAATTCCTCTGCCTGAGCAGCACCACCCCCTATAAGAGCTACCCGCCCCAACGGGCGATGGGCCTCGTCGTGGAATCCGAGGTGTTCAAAGCGGCGTTGAAGGGAACGAGTATCGGGCCGTTGCTCAAGTCGATCTTCGGGGGGGAATTGCTGTTCAATGCGGCGACGAGCAGCGTGGGGGGGGTCGTCAGGGGCGGGGCCATCGGCGGCGCCAGCGGCGCCGCCAGCAGCGCGACTAGCACGGCCATGGCCCGGGCCAATCAATACAAAAACGCCTTGACCAAGCTGCTCTACGACCAGGCGGAACTCGCCGCCATCAAATCCCAGACCTTACTGCCCGGTTTCACCACGGATGGCGTGCTCTACTGTCCGAGCACGGTCGACATTCAGGCAATCCATGTCACGATGTACGATCGAACGAACGAGGAAACCCTCTCGCTGCTCTGCCCGTTGAAGCCGCCGTCCACTGCGAACGGCGCCGCCCAACCGGCGGACGGCAACTGACCGGTCTTAGCAGCTGCCGGCCTGCTCTTCGCCGGAGTACTGGGCCACCAGGTCGTCCAGCCGGTCGGTCGCCTCGCAGCACCTGACGAAGACCTCGCGGAAGACCGGGTGCGGAAAGTTCAATTCCTGCATCCGCCCCAGACAGCCTTCCAGCGACTCGACGATTTCCTGCAACTGCTCCAGTTCATCGGGTTCGATGGCCATATCCCTTGTCCCCGGTGCATTCTGCCGAGCTCTTGTTTTTATTATGACCAAGGGCCCGGAATCTGTCAATTGGGGGATGGGTGCACTGAAGGGCACGAGGGAACAGTCAGAGGATGAGAGAATGGAGCAATGGAGAATGGACCGCATTGTGAGCCGTGTCGACTGTTCCATTCTCCACGGCTCCAATGCTTCGATTTATTGCCCGATCCCCTGGCAATAAATCAGGCGGCGGGCGGGTTCGAACCGCCGCATCGCAGTTTTGCAGACTGCTCCCTTACCACTTGGGTACGCCGCCGAATTGAAAAACGAGTCGTAGTCTATACAATCACCCTGGCAAAATCAAACCCGCTCTTTTCACCTTACCGCCCCACCCTGTCGCTGGGCCCGGGGGGTAAACCGCGCCCTCTCGCAGACCGCCCCAACAATTGGTGTCGACGCTGGGGCGGTCGAGAGCGGCAGGGGTGTGGGGGCACCGGAGGATGCCACTGCACCGCACGGGCCCCCACAGATAAATAATCCAGCGAGCACCGCAAGCGCAGGGGAGCCCGTGCCGGAGAACCATCCCAGGCCCGGCGACAGAAGCCATTTTTCCTGTTGCCCAACGCATCGGCCATTCCGTACAATAGCCTTTCATTCAGGTGGTCTTGCACTCTGTCTATACGCAATCGAAAACCCCACTCGGAGGAGGGTGTTTCATGCTGGACCAGATACGCGCGCTCTATCAGTCGATGCCGACCAAACTGGCCGCAGCCCGAAAGAAATTCGGCCGGCCGCTGACCCTGACTGAGAAGATCCTTGTTTCACATGCGGACAATTTTGAAACCCAGGTCTGGGAGCGGGGCAAGGCGCAACTACTGCTCAGGCCCGACCGGGTCGCCATGCAGGACGCCACCGCCCAAATGGCCCTCTTGCAGTTCATGCAGGCGGGCAAAAAGCGGGTGGCCGTCCCCAGCACCGTCCATTGCGATCATTTAATCAGGGCGCAGTCCGGCGCCAAGCCCGACATCGACCGGGCGATCGAAGAGAATAAGGAGGTCTACAATTTCCTCCGGTCGGCCGCGCGCAAATACGGCATCGGCTTCTGGAAGCCGGGCGCGGGGATCATCCATCAGGTGGTCCTGGAAAATTACGCCTTCCCCGGCGGGCTGATCATCGGCACCGACTCGCACACGCCCAACGGCGGCGGCCTGGGAATGCTCGCCATCGGCGTAGGGGGCGCGGACGCGGGCGAGGTGATGGCCGGGCTGCCCTGGGAGGTGCTCCATCCCAAGCTGATCGGCGTGAAGCTCACCGGCCGGCTGGAAGGCTGGACCTCTCCCAAGGATGTCATTCTCTATCTCTGCGGGCTGCTGACGGTCAAGGGCGGAACCAACAAGATCGTGGAGTATTTCGGTCCCGGCGCCTCGACCATCAGCGCCACCGGCAAGGGGACGATCACCAACATGGGCGCCGAGCTGGGGGCGACGACCTCCATCTTCCCGTTTGACGAGAAAATGGTCGCCTATCTGAATCTCACCGAGCGCGCCGAGCTGGCCAAGCTGGCCCAGACGAACCGGGAGTTGCTGGTCGCCGACCCGGAGGTGCTCCAGGCGCCGGAGAAATATTACGACCAGATCGTCGAGATCAATCTCTCCGAGCTGGAACCGAACGTGGTCGGCCCCCACACGCCCGATCTGGCCCGACCCGTCTCCAAGCTGGCGGCCGAAGCGAAGGAGAAGGGCTACCCGATGCAGCTCACGGCCGCGCTGATCGGCAGTTGCACCAACTCCTCCTACGAAGACATCAGCCGCGCCGCGCACATCGCCCGGCAGGGGCTGAAGGCGGGGCTGAAAGCCAAGGCCCATTTTCTGGTCACGCCCGGCTCCGAGCGGATCTACAACACCATGATCCGCGATGGCTTCATGAAGACGTTTGAAGAGATGGGCGGGACCGTTCTGGCCAACGCCTGCGGCCCCTGCATCGGCCAGTGGAAGCGGGACGACGTCAAACAGGGCGAGAAAAACTCGATCATCAGCTCGTTCAACCGGAACTTCCCCGCGCGGAACGACGGCAACGCGGAGACGCTCTCGTTTCTGTCCAGTCCCGAGGTGGTCACGGCGATGGCCTTCGCCGGCACGCTCGACTTCAACCCGGCCACCGGCACGCTGACGACCAAGGATGGGACAAAGATTCAATTCGAGCCGCCGCGCGGCGAAGAGCTGCCGGCCAAGGGGTTTGCCAAGGGCGAGGAGGGCTTCGAGGCGCCGGCCGAAAATGGCGACGCGTTGAAAGTCGAGATTCCGCCCACCAGCGAACGGCTGGCGCTGCTCGAGCCCTTCCCCCGCTGGGACGGCAGGGATTTCGCCAAGCTCCCGATCCTGCTCAAAGCCAGGGGCAAGTGCACGACCGACCACATCTCGCCGGCGGGCCCGTGGCTGAAGTTCCGCGGCCATCTGGACAAGATCAGCGACAACATGTTCCTGGGGGCGACCAACGCTTTTACCGGTGAGACCGGCAAGGTGACCAATGCGCTCACCGGCGAGGCCGGCCAGACGCCGACGAAGGTGGCGCGCCAGTACAAAGCCCAGGGCGTCGGTTCGATCGTCATCGGCGACGAGAACTACGGCGAAGGCTCCAGCCGGGAGCACGCCGCCATGTCGCCCCGTTTTCTGGGCGTGAAGGCGGTGCTGACCAAGAGCTTCGCCCGGATTCACGAGACAAATCTCAAGAAGCAGGGCATTCTGCCGCTCACCTTCGCCGCGCCGTCGGACTATGAGAAGTTCGAGGAGAAGGACCGCGTCAGCGTCACGGGGCTGGCGAACCTGGCGCCCGGCAAGCCGGTCGAGGTGGTCATCCACAAAGCGAGCGGCCAGGAGATCAAAATCCAGGCGCACCACAGCATGACGGCGCAGCAGATCGGCTGGTTCAAGGCCGGGTCGGCGCTCAACGCGCTGAACTAAACGAGAAAACGCCCTTTGCCTTTCCCTCTCCCCCCTCGCGGGGGAGAGGATAAGGGAGAGGGAGGCAGAGCAACATGATTACCAAGGAAACACTCGCCGGTTACATCCGCAAGGCGCTGCCCGACGCGGAGGTGACGGTGACCGACAAAACGGGGATGATGGACCATTTCATCGTCCGGGTCGTCTCCTCGCAATTTGAGGGCACATCGCTCTTGGATCGCAACCGGCTCGTCTATCAGGCGCTGAGCGAGCCGATGAAGGACGGCCGGATCCATGCCGTGGAGATCAAAGCGGAAGCGCCGGCAGTAAGCGGATGATCGCGCATGGGATGATTGCCGGCCCTGCAGGGCCGGCGGGTAATCACGGGGGCTTGGAGTGTGGGGATGAATGGGGGCGGGATGATGGGGCAGGGATTAAAATGCAGCACCCTTACCCCCTTATCCCATCATCCGTAATCCCTGATTCATTTTTGCACGGGCCCTCACATCCAATAAAATAAGGAGTCTACGATGCAGAACACTCTGGAACAGGAAGTCGCCGATGAAATCAAGGCGAACAAGATTTTGATCTACGGCAAGGGAACCAAGACGCAGCCGCAATGCGGTTTTACGATGGAGACGATCCAGTTCTTCGCCAAATACGGCCATCCCTTTGAAGTCATCAATGTGCTGGGGAACAACGAAAAACGGGAATACCTCAGCAAATTGACCAACTGGCCGACGCTCCCGAAGGTCTTCATCAACGGCACCTTCTACGGCGACACCGACATCCTGGACGAGATGGAGCGCAAGGGCGAGGTGAAACCGCTGCTCGATGCCGCGTTCAATCAGAAATAAGAGTCAAGGGTCAGGGGTCAAGGGTCAGGGAAAAGCATAATGCACGCTATCATGCCTCCTTGACCCTTGCTACTTGCCCCTTGACCCCGCCCTCCAAACGCCTGACCGCGGAACTGCTGCTCTTCGCCACCACCTTCATCTGGAGCAGCACGTTCGTCGCCCTCAAGTGGGGGCTCGAAGAACTCTCCCCCCTCTGGCTCATGGCCTGGCGCTTCTCCGTCGCCACCGCAGCCGGCGTGGCCGTGCTCCTGTGGCAACGCGACCGACCGACCCGCGCCGCGCTCCGCGACGGCCACCTGCTCGGGCTGCTGCTCTTCACCGGCTTTGCGCTGCAGACGACCGGCCTGCGGTACACCACCGCCTCCAAATCGGCCTTCATCACCGGCCTGATGGTCGTCTTCACGCCCCTCGTGCAGTACCTCTGGGAGCGCCGGCCGCCGACGCGCGCCAATCTCATCGGCGTCGCCATCGTGATCGGCGGCCTCTGGCTGCTGACTGATCCGCTCCAGTCCGGCCCCGGCGGCTTCAACCTCGGCGACGCCATGACGCTGCTCTGCGCCGTCGCCTTCGCCGGCTATATCGTCCGTCTCGATCAAACGTCTCCCCGCCATCCCATCATGCCCTTTACAATCATTCAGATCACCTCGGCGGCGCTCTACAGCTGGGCGGGCGCGCTGCTCCTGGAAGCGCCGACGGCGCCCCATTCGGGAACGAGCCTGGGCGTGATCATCTATCTCGCACTCGCCGCCACGCTGCTCACCGGTTATCTGATGACCCGCTACCAGCGCGACACCACGCCCACCCGCGCCGTCATCATTTATACCGTTGAGCCGGTCTGGGCGTCGCTCATGGCGGCCGCGCTGCTGGGCGAGCGGCTTACGGCCGTCGCGATGGCCGGCGGCGGGTTGATCCTGGCCGGCGTCCTGGTGTCGCAACTGGCCGATGGGAATAAAGACCGTTCACCGTTCTCGGTTCACAGTTCACAGTAACACATATTGCTTGTGCGTGAACCAGATACGAATGTCGGCCGCTCCGTTGCATCGTCCTGACACCGCATGATAAAGTGCAGCAGATGAACAGAAGCCATTGCCCCCGCATCCTGGCTGCCGCGCTGGCGCTGCTCCTGCCCGGCTGCATCACCATTGCCATGAGCCAGGGGCCCTCCGAATTGAAGGAGAAAACGCTCGAGGGCAAGGGACGGGACAAGGTCCTGCTGATCGACATCAGCGGCATGATCACCGATCAGGAGTCGAGCTCCGGCTTCATCAATCCCAAGACCGAGCCGAGCCTGGTCGACCAGGTGAAGGATGAACTGAAGAAGGCGGAGGATGACGACTGCGTCAAGGCGGTGGTCCTGCGGATCAACAGCCCCGGCGGCACCGTCACGGCCTCCGACATCATTTATCATGAACTGACCAAGTTCAAAACGAAGACCAAACGGCCGGTCATCGCCAGCATCATGGACCTCGGCGCCTCCGGAGCCTACTACATCGCCCAGGCCTCCGACCGGATCATCGCCCATC
>Ga0335085_10008656_pt1 | contig 15498 bp, 9 predicted proteins | sample Lox_Sample_45_FD_206712 | JGI IMG/M metagenome (GOLD analysis project Ga0335085, IMG submission 206712) | Soil microbial communities from Loxahatchee National Wildlife Refuge, Florida, United States - Lox_Sample_4.5 | ecosystem: Environmental > Terrestrial > Soil > Wetlands | place: USA: Florida...
AGGATCAGTGCGGCGGCCAGCCAGAAGGCGAGGTCCATCTCGAGGTGGTAACGCTGCGGTTGCGGAAGGACACTGCGGTTGAACCAGTAGGCTGCCAGGGCGATAAAGGCGGTGCCATAGAAGAAGAGGATGGCAAAGCGGACGCGCGGGACCCATGCGGCGCGCGCCATGATCGAGGCCAGGAGGAGGAAGCCGAGCGCGAAGGCCGCCTCAACCAGGAGGTTCGGTTCGAAACGGCCGCCGACCAGCGGAGCGTTGGCGCGAATGGTGGCGATGGTGGACGGGGTCGCCCATGGGAGGGCGATGGCATATGCGAAGCAGCCAAGGGCGGCGGCGCGAAGAAGGTTGGCACGTGAAAACGCCTGCCCCAGCAAGTACGCGGCGACCGCGATGGCAAGCGCGAAAGCGCCGATCCAGTTGCTCAGGACTACGGCAACCATGCCCAGGGCGGCCAAGACGTAGTACAGAGGCCGGCGCTTTTCGAGCGCCACGTGGAACAGGCCGATCGCGAGGACCAGGAAGAGCAGGGAGGTGAGGTGCGGACCTTCGCCATAGCGGACCAGCACTACCAGACGGCGCGGACCGAACCAGCCGCCGGTGTCGTGCCGCACTTCGCGGATGAGCCAGGAGGAAGGCGAAATCAGGGAATAGAGCAGGGCACAGAGGAATGCGGCGGAGCGTGGTGCGCCCAGGCGCCAGGCGGTCCAGAAGAGAGCGGCGGGCGCGAGGGCGTAGACGGCGGCGACCACGGCGTGATACGCGAGGCCGGAATCGATATGGAACAGCGCTCCGACGACTGCTACGGCGAAGTGCAGCAGCGGGGGGTAGGTGTCGGGGTAGGGAATTCCGCCGTACCAGAGCGGATACCAGCGGAGGTCAGGGAAGTGGTCGCGGATGTAGCGGGCAAGGCCGATGAAGACGGCTTCGATCGAACCCATCTCCGCGCTGTAGTGGATGCGGAAAAGGCGGGCGGTGAGGAGTACGTTGATGAGGGTGAGGAGCGCGGCGCAGGCGACGGTGCTGAGCCGGCCTTCGGCCGGGCGGGACCCGGAGGTCCCTTGCAGACCTGGAGGTCCGCCCCACATCGGCTTAGATTCCATAGAAGCGCGCGGCGGTGCCGCCGAGGAGCTGTTCGCGAGTCTCGATGCTCTGCGCGCCGATGGCCTGCGTGAACATGGCGAGGCTGGACTTCCAGGTGTAGGAGGGCAGGCCGTTGGGCCAGTCGCTGCCGAACATCAGGCGGTCGGGGCCGAAGAGTCGGAGCGCGAGCTGTACGTAAGGGCGGGGTTCGGAGAACATGGCCAGACCGCTCAGTTTACAGCACACCAGAGGGAATTGCGCGGCGGCCTCGAGGAGGCGCGGCCAATCTTCCGTGGCGGGAGCGCCGAGGTGATCGATACAGATGGGCAGATTGGGGTGCCGGGCGGCGAGATCGGGGATTGCGGGGAGATCGCCAGCGACGTCGACGGGAATTCGCAGGCTTTCTAATTCCGCGGCACGAAGGCTGCGAGCCTGCCCTACCTGTATGCCACGGAATTTCGGGTGGCGGCTGAGGTCGTCACGCCATTCGGTGACGGGCACGACGATGCCGCGAACGAAATCGGGCGTATCGATGAGCGGGCCGACGAGGATCGAACCCTCAAATCGGTTGCGCTCCAGGATGGATTGCAAATAGGCGAGCGAATACTGCCCGGAGAAGGAGTGGTGGGCGTCGATGCGCAATCAGAAGATGAAACTGAAGCCGCCGCGAAGGCTGCGCGGGGTATCGAAGAGGAGCAGGCGCTGCCCGCCTGCGTCAATCGGCACATAGCCCTGGGCCAGCATATTGCGGAGCTCGGCGGTGGCTTCGATGCGCCAGGGCAGTCCGCCCATGCGCGGCAGCGGCTGGCGGACGTACACGTTGAGACCCGGCATGGGGCGGTTGCTCTGGGTGCTGTACAGGTTGCCCGACATCAACCAGCGCTGGTCGCCGGACCACTGGTAACTGGCGATGAGGTGGGTGCCGGCATGGGGCACGATTGCGGTGATCTGTGCGGTGGCGGCATGCTTGCGGCCGGCGCGAATCATCGCCCGCAGCTCATCCGGGCTGTTGCTGACCAGCTCGCGATTTTCGACTGTCATGGTGCCGTCGGAGCCGTAGGTCAGGGTGGCGCTGACGTGCTCGCCAAGATCCTGCTTCACTGAAACATCGAAGCCGGAATTGTGCAGGTCGCCCAGGTTGAAAGTCGAATTTCCGGTAAACAGGTCGGGCAGGATATCGCCGCCTGTGAAGAGGCCGTCCGGCGCCAGCACGGAGAGCGAGGCGTTGCGGACCATCTCGTAATAAGCGGAGACGCGGTATGTGCGGGAGCCGGCCTTACGGGAATAGGCGGCTTCGTACTCCTCGCCGCGCTGGATTTTCGGCCTACCGGCCAGCAGCGAAACGCGTGGGAACTGGCCGAGAGTACTCAGGTCGCGCTGGAGGTCGGATTCGTCGACGCCGGCAGCCGCCAGGTCCGGCCTCGCGTTGCCGGAAGTATAAGCGAATTCCAGGGTGCCGCCGGAGGGCGTCGACCAGGTCAACCGCGAGTACGGGCTGAAGTAATTCAGGCGGTCGAGGAAGGTGACGGAATCCAGGGTGAAGCCGTACTGAATCGTGACGTTGTCGGCGATCTGCTTGTGGTCGTCGAGACCCGCGGACATTGTGCGAAGCATGGGCAGCGCGGCGTCGTTGCCGGCCAGGGCCGGTCCGAGGCGCGCGGGCAGGAAGAGCTGCCGCATGGTCAACGAGACTTCCGGATTGCCGCCCGCGAAGCTGCGGCTGTAACTGGTGCGGAAGGCGGCTGCCGGGACTCCGGTCTGGGATCCGTAGCCGAAATTGCCGCTCACCTGCAGCAGATTGTTGCCATAAAGAGAGGTGGCCAGCGCGAAGGCCGTGCCCATCTCGGCCTCGCTGGTGACGTTGCTGGCGATGGAGCCTTCACCCGCGGAGACCCGCAGAAGGCCACGGGTATCGGAGAACGCGGAAGGGCGCTCCGTGGGTCTGGGGACATCGGCCAGCTGAGGTTCGCCGAGCAAACGCAGCACCGGGCGCGTGGCGGCCGAGCCGCGGAGCACCCATTTCCATTCGTCGCTCATGATGCTGCCGCTATCGATTGCTACCGGATACGAAAGCTGGATGGTGCTGAAGAGCGTATTGAGGCTGACGCTCAGCACGCTGCGCATCCCCGGCTGAACCAGGATGCCGCGTTTGACCGCCGGGAAGAATGTTGCCAGAGAAACCCGGATGGAATAGGCCTCCGGGAACAAGCCGGCGAAATGGAATTCGCCGCGCGCATCGGTTTGCGCTTTCTGAAGCGGGCGATCCTGCCGGTTGAGCAAGATCACCGTAGCGCCCATCTGCGGCATTCCGGTCCCGTCATTCACCACGCCCGCAATTGTGCCCGCCAGCTTCATGGGTGACGGCGACGCACTGAAAGCAGGTAGCGCCAGGCAGGCAGCGCCTATCACCAGGGAAGCGACCGTCTTGTGCGTCTTGGCGTTCAACATCCGACGCTCGTGTACTCTACGGGATGCACCCGCTGTCCATTAGGTTACCGTAAAGTCGGCCGAAGGGGTTAGGACCTGATTTTTCGTTTTGTCCGTAATCTTCAGTTTTACGGTATATTGACCAGGATCCAATCCCTTTAGATTCAAGAACTTCTCCAGGGTGACCTGGGTCGCGGAGGCGTCCGGCAGATCGGAGAGGTTCTCTTTGAAGGAGGCGACCGTCTCATTGCTGCCTTTTTTGATCAGGCTGTACTCGACTTCACCGACCGGTTTGTGGGTGTTTTCGTCGGATCCGAGGTTGTACACCTTCATGTAGATGCCCATCTTTTCGTCGCGCTTGAAAATTTCGTCGACGCGGGGACGGACCTTCTTGCCGCCGACCACGAACATGCCCGTACCGATGCTGCGGGTGTTCACATTTTCGATCATGTCGGCGAGGACCAAGGTGCTGGTCGATGCCTTGTCCTCATTCAGCCGCGGCACCTGGATGGCGACCTCGTAGTTCGCCATGTTGCCGGCGACCACGTCTTTGCAGACCACATTAAGGCGGTAGGTCCCGGGAGCGAGGGGCACGGTCTTCTGGTAAATCGACCGGTTTTTGGCGTAATCCTGGAGGAATTCGGTGGGTGCGTCGACCGTTACCGTGTCCTCAAACGGGTTGACGGCCATGCGGCGCGTCATGGTGGTGATGCGGCCGTAGATATTGACGACGGCTTTCTGCACGCCTTCCTTGGCCTGGAACTGCAGATCCTTGTTGTCGAACTGGACCGTGACGTAGGTGAGCACGGAAGCGTCGGTGACGGGGAAGTAATCCACCCGCACCTTGACCGGCAAGACGTTATACGTGATGCGCGAGTTCACCTGGGCTTCCAGGTCAGTGAACTTCACCTTGGGCGCCTGCTGCAGCTTGGCGAAGCGCTCCAGGCGGTTGAACTCGTTCATGCTCTCGGTTTCGCCACCAAATGGAACGCCGAGGTGGGTGCCGTCCGTGCGATTGAATCGGTCGGTCTTATCGGAAAGGCCCAACTGCTCCATCAGGGTCAGACCGGCGCCCGGGACGTAGAGAAGGGCGTCCTTTTCCGACGGATCCATGGTCATGTGATACTCGCCGGACATGGTCGGGTCGACGAATTCGATGATGACGTCGTTGCCGATGCCGTCGATGTAGCGGTAGCGCCACTGTTCGAAGGGAAAGGTGGAAGTGGTGCCGCCGCCTTCTTCGGGCGGACGCTCATAGGTGCCGCCGGAGGGGTGGGATTCGATTTCGTCGGGCGGGCCGAAGGTGATGTAGATTCGGCCGCGGTCGCTCTTCCAGCCGGGGATGCCCGAGGCGTAGTGCTCGTTGGCGTAGGCGATGCGGCGGTAGTGCTCTTCCTTGAACTCGTTTTCGATGGTGTCCGGGGTGGGGTCGCGGCGCAGCCAGAACTGCTCGATGAACTGCTCGCGCTCTTCATCGGTCTGGAGTTTTTTAAAGGCGGCGCGCTCTTCGTCCGTAATAATGTACGTGACGTCTTCGTTCAGCCACTTGCGATAAGGCGTTTCGAGCTCTTTTTTGAGCTTCTGTTCGCGGCGCTTGCGCTCTTTTTCAGTGAGTGGCTTGGCCACCGTCTCGCGCTGCTGGTCCTTGCTGGCGGTCTTCGGGGTATCCCCCTGTTGCTGCGCTGCAAGCAGGCAAACTGCAACCGCTAACGAGGCGCAGGAAATTGATAGGCGTGTAGCTCTCATACGCTCACCGCTCCACACGGATCAGGGCTGGTCGGCTGACAAACATTTTAGTTCGTTTGGTTTCGAGCGGTCAATCTGTGAAGGGCGGGATACAGTGTGGATGCCGAGGCCAGGACCGGAAGGAGCCCGCTCTACACAAAAAAACCGCGGCGGGTGTCAAGCCGCCGCGGTCACACAGCCCAGGGGAGAGAACGGGAAGTCTATTGCTCGTAACTGACGGACACCATGGGGACGATGTCGTTCAGCCAACTGCCGATCTTGGCGCCGGGAGCGGGGGTGATCAGCGCCTTGGGGAACGGCGTCAGGAAGTCGCGTACTTCGGCGCGCATCGACACGTGGTCGGTGAGACGGAAGATTACGCCCCCGCCGAAGCTCGCCATCGGCTCGACCTTCTGGGTGTGGGTCAGATAGGCATACTGGCTCAGGGGCTGATAGGCCTGCTCTGTACCGGTGCCGCGGTAGATCTTCATGCCGCCGCCGACCAGGCCGAAGAACTGCGCGCGGGTCTCGCTCTTGGGGCGGGATTTCCACAGGAAATCGTAATAGAGGGCATGCGCGTTGGAGGAGAACGTGGTGCTCTGGCTTCCGCCCGACAGCTTCATGGCGTTGTCGAAGAAGGTGTAGCCGACCTCGCCGCTGATATGGTCGTTATAGCGCTGCCCGACGAAGGCGCCGGCCACAAAGCCGGGCTGAAAACCGGCGCTGGCTGAGCCGGCCGGACTGCTGACGGGGAGCATCGGCAGGAAACTCCCGCCGGCGCTGCCGCCAAAATCCCACTGCTGGCCGAAGCAGGCAGTGGCCAAAAACAGGATTGATAATCCAAGCGTTTTCATTTGTTCTCCCGTACCCTAATTCACTACTCGTACGCTCAGCGTGGTGGACGAGGCTCCCTGAGTGATTGTCAACGGGATGTCCAGCCCCTGAGTCGGATGCAACGGCACCGTTGCGTTGATCTGATACAAGCCTACGGAACCGGGGACCAGCCCCGCCCAATACACACTCAGCGCCGCGCCGCCCAAGGTAACGGACGGGGAAGCCAGCGCCGAGGCCAACGGAGTGGATGGCGCAGGCATACCGTCGTCCACCGCAGGCGAGGTCGCTCCCATTCCGGTCAGGTAAATAATGATGGTGTCGCCCGAGTGGATGGGATTGGTGGGTGTGACTAGTTGTCCATTGTCCGCGCGGACGATAGTAGCGAGCCCGGTCTGCGGGCCAGCCACTCCGGTCTGGAACACGCTGGGCGCCGTCGCGTTCACCGAGAAATTGAAGTTGTCGCTGATGCCGCCGGGGGTGTGGATGGTAAGGGTGGCGGAGCCGTTCGCGCGCGACGGCAGCTGCGCGTTGATCTGGGTCGGCGATACGAAGATCAGCGGCGTCAGCATGCCGTTGATCACCAGGCAGGACTGTCCCATCGCGGTGGGCAGCGGAACGGTCGAGGTTGCAACGTTCGTCGCAGCCATGTTCGAACCGTAGATGCTGATCAACCCGCCGGGAGCTACCGGCTTGGTGCCGTCAGCGGCATTGACCACAGCGGAAATCACCGGCGGCGCCACAGCGGCGTCGTAATTCGGGGCCAGGACCGTGACTCCAGAGGTGGTCAGCACCACGATGCTGCTGTTGAGGGGCGCCACGGTGCGCACGAACGGAGTGGTTGTGGAAGAGAGCAGCGGTGCTTCGCTCACACGTACGGGCTTGACATTGGCGCCGCGCAAGGCGGGAAGATTCTGGATCACGCCCGGGCCGGAAGCGGTACTCCCGGTCACGCGATAGCCTGCCTGGCCTTGCGTAAAAGCGAATCCCATGGTGTTGCCCACGGAGGTATCGAGAGTCCCCATCGGGACCAGAGCAGGGTCAAGGACGTAGTTGCCGATGACGTAGGTGCCGGTCTCGGTGAAGGAGCCGGGGTTGTCTCCAGCCGCATAAGCGCCGGATAGAGCAGTAACATCCTTGCGGGAGAGCACGAAGGTGTCGGCCTGCGCATCATACAGCATGACGTTGCCGTTCGGAGCAGCCATCAGGATGCTGCCCTGGCCGGGCGTCGGAGCGAGCACGCTGGTCGGCGGGAACACAGTCTTGTCGTTGTTGAAGATACCCAGACTGGGCAGCGGGACAGCGCAGCCGGAAATGGCGTTGACCCGGTCCACTGCCGTGGTGTCGGAATCATCATTTTCCACCAGCGCCAGCGTCGCATTGTTGGATTGCGCGACGGAGGAGCCGAAGTGGCCGGCCGGCAGCATGATCGGCCAGGTGGGTTGCATGGCGTCCAGGTCGAAGACGCTGAGCAACTGCGAGTTGATGCTGGCCACGATGAGGGTCTTGGCATCGCTGCTGAAGGACATGTGCGTGGGCGTGGTGCCGGTGCGCAGCGTGGTGATTTGCTTGTTGCTGGTGGAGTCGAAAACCAGGACCTGGTTTTTATCCTGGCGCAGAATGTAGTAGCGGTTGCGGTAGGGGTCCGGCAGGATGTCGGTGAGCGTACCCGGCACATTCACCACCGAGCCGCGCTGGTCCTGGTCCGGACTGCTGACGAGCAGGCGGACCTTCGGCGCCAAATTGACGGAGGATGCCGAACTCACGGTGAGCGGCACTGCCAGGGTTCCGGAAGTGCTAGCCAAGGCGCTCGGATCGACCGTTACCGTGATGGTAGCGGGTGTCGTACCGGTGGTCGGAGAGATCGTGATGCCCGCCTGCGAGCCGGAAATCGCGAAATCCGTCTTGTTGCCGCCCGGATCGGAAATCGTGAACGTCTGTTTGATGGCGGTGCGCGTGCAGAAGCTCGACTGGACGAGTACGTCTTCCACCGATGCCTGCAGCCGGTGCCACTGGTTCAGCGATCCGACCGGGAGCACCATCAAGCCGCTATCGGAGATCGCATAGAGTGTGCCGCCGTTCGACGTCAGCACCGCGCGACCGGTCATGTTTTCCGGCAGAGTGAGCTTGTCCCGCACCGTGAGGTTGTCCGCATCCATGATGGAGAGGGCCGGCAGGCTGGCGGAGGACGTCGACCCTGCCGGCGCGGTGGGACTGTATGGCGGGTTGGTCGGGGTGCTTGCATCGGGGATCTGCGCGTACAGGATATTGTTGACGGAATCGATGGCATGGCCTGTGATGTTGGTCGACGCTACCGGATTGGGGTAACGTGAGCGCACCATGAAATTCGCGTTCTGCAGGCAGGAGGAATGAGCATAAGCAGCCCAGCCGATCATGGCCCACGATCCATCGGCCGCCACGCTGATGCGGGGAACCAATGGTGGAACGGTGACCCACCCGTCCGCCGTCAGACGTCCTGTGGTGGCGTCGTAAACGAAAATTCCCTGCGGTCCGTTGCCGCCGGCGCTGAGAACGCCCCAAACGTGGACGTGATCCGCCGCTGTCGCCAGCGCTCCCTGGATGATCTGGCCGGGAAAGGTCGCGGGTGCTTGCGGCAGCGTCTTGGACAGGCTTGCAAAGGAAGCGACCGTTTGAAGGGCGCCGCTGATCGGATCGAAGATGTACAACGTTGTTGTGGTCGCCAGCAGTACGAGTTCCTGGTTGCCCTGAGAGAAGAAGGAGGCGCCCAGCGCTGGGTCACCCGTCGAAAACGTCTGCCGCGTGTTCGCGGTCAGATCGATGACGGTGATCATGCTGGTATTGGGCGTTGTCGTGGTGCCCGAACCTGATGACGAACCCGACGAACTTGTTGCCGGATTGGAATAATTGGTTGCGACCAGGAAGCGCCCGTCCCGCGACATGGTCAACGAGCCCGGCTGCGCTCCGACGTTGATCGAACTGTGGACAATGTTGTCCGCGGTTGAGAGAACGTCGATCCGGTTGGCGGTGAAGTTTGCGATGTAGAGCTTGCCGCGCGCTTCATCCAGCGCGAGGTCCGAGGCGTGGCCGGTGATCGGAACCACGGTCCCGAAAGTGCCGGCCGCCATTGGCGCGACGGAAACTGTTGCCGTCATCGCGATCGAGATCAGGATGCTATTCCAGCGCATAAAAGAGTCTTCGGTAACGTAACGATTTAAGTCCCCATCCGCGCTGGAATCAATGATCGAAATGGCTAATAACAAGCGCATTACCAAAGTTAGTCGTGTATTTTCGCGAAGTTACGCATATACTGCGCTTCGGGAATGCCTCGCGTGAACGTTCTCGAAAGCGCGCGGGACGCCCGGTGGCGCCGTCATGACAAGAAATCTTTCTCGAATTGCCATCCTTTCCGGTTTCCTGCTCTGTTTTGCGGTCGCGCAGGACAACACGACAGTGCGGATTCACACCTCGCCCGACGGTCTTCAGTATTGGGTCGATGGTGTGGAGCACAGCGCACCGGTCAGCATGTTCTGGCCGGTGGGGAGCTCGCACGTTCTGCAGGTTCCGCTCAACCTCCAGCAAAACGGCATTAAAACCCAATACAGTTTTCAGGGCTGGCAGTGGTCTGGCGGAGTCATTCCGCCTGGCGGTCCCACGGTCACGATCAGCGCCGGTCCGCCGATGACCGACATCGTCGCGATGTACTCCGCGTCGTACGCTTTGAGCCTCGATTATTTCGCTTGCAATCCTAATGTGCCGTGCAGTCCGAACGGGACGATCTACATCAACGGGACTCCCTACAACGGGAACCAGGACATCTACTTCGCTCCCAACTCCCAGGTGCAGCTGCTCGCCGTGCCCAACCCGGGCTACGTTTTTGCCGGGTGGCTGCCCGGAGGCAGCCAGGTGATCTCCGGTTCGCTCGATACCGTAACCATGTCGAGCCCGATCACTGTATATCCGCAGTTCAAGGTGGCGCGCACGGTGACACTGGCGTCGTCGCCCGCCGGCTTCTCCCTGTATGCCGACCGTACTCTGGTGACGGCGCCGGCTACGTATCAGTGGGGTTGGGACACGCTCCACTCGGTAGGTGTCGTCAGCCCGCAGCAGGATGCGGCGCACCAGTGGTGGGCGTTCTCTTCGTGGAGTGACGGCGGCGTTGCCAACCATGCCTACCAGGTGGCGGAAACCAACATGGCAGACACTCTGACCGCCACTTTTGTGCCGGCTTCGGTAGTGCCGTTGCAGACCTCGCCGCTGGGGCTCAGTCTGACGGTGGACGGCCGCAGTGATTGGGCCAACTACAACTTTATTTGGGGGCTCGGCGAAACGCACCACCTCGAGGCGCCGGCGCAGCAGACCGATTCCAAGGGCCGTGTCTGGGCATTCAGTTCCTGGTCAAACGGCGGGACGCGGGTTCAGGATTACACAGTTCCGGCGCAGACCGCCGTGCAGCCGCTGGTTGCGACCTATGCACCCATGGCTCACCTGACGATTTCCAGCCCGATGAACGGGCTGACGGTGACGGTCGATGGGAGCGCTTGCGGCATGCCGTGCGACGTGGTGCGGCCCGTGGGTGCGGTGGTGAAGCTGAGCGCGCCGGCTTCGCTTTCGGGCGGGACCAACTCGCGTTACGACTTCGACGGTTGGCCGGGCAGTGGTTCATTCGCATCCGATTGGGCGCCTACGCTGGGCCAGGATCCGTTGAGCCTGAATCTCACCTACCACGTGATGAACCAGTTGATCACTGCCGCGACGCCTCTGGACGGCGCCTCCTGGAGCTTCCAGCCGTTTTCGTCCGACGGGTTTTACAACGCGGCGGCGACGGTAACGATCAGCGTCACCGCGCAGCCGGGCTACCGCTTCCGCAACTTCTCGGGAGATTTGAGCGGGAGTTCGCCGTCCGCCTCGCTTTCGATGAGCTCACCGCGGCAGGTGCAGGCCACCTTCGACCGCGTGCCCTACATCGCGCCGACCGGAGTCGCGAATGCGGCCGGGACCACGCCGCAACCGGGTGTAGCGCCCGGCTCGATCGTGTCTATTTTTGGAGCCAGCCTGGCCGGGAACACGGTCACCGGGCCGGCAAGCCCGATGTTGCAGGCGCTGGACTGTGCTTCCGTGCAAATGGCCGGCCGGCTGCTGCCGCTGTTCTTCGTGTCGCCCACGCAGATCAATGTGCAGATGCCGGACGATCTGCAGCCTGGACCACAGAATCTTACGGTGAGCTGCACCGGACTGCCGGATGTTCAGGCCTCGTTCGCGTTGGTGCGAAACGCGCCGGGCTTGTTCCAGCAGCCCTCCGGAGGACAGAATTTCGCGCTGGCGATGCACGAAGACGGCTCGCCCGTGACGACCGACTCGCCCGCGAAAGCCGGAGAGCTGCTGTCCGTCTACGGCACCGGATTCGGACCCGCGAGCCTTCCGCGGCCGGAAGGCTTCACTATTCCCGCGACACCGCCATACCAGATCGTGGATACGGCGAGCGTCAGCGCGGCGGGTGTCGCCATTACGCCCGAGAATGTTTTTGCCGCCCCGGGCCGCGTGGGCGTCGACGTGGTCCAGTTCCGGATCGGGGACGGAGTGCCGACGGGAACGAATATCCAGCTCTACATCACGGTCAACGGGCAGAACAGCAATACGGTAGTGCTGCCGGTGCAGTAGCGCACGCACTGGAGCGTGACGCATCGACTTCAGACGACGCCCGGGAGGAACTCCGGGCTTCGCGATGCGGCACGCTGAAGCGTGCGCCACACCCCGTAAAAAGAAAAGGGCCGGAGCGGTTGTCATCCGCTCCGGCCCCTTTTGCTGATCCTGGTTTGGTTAGTATTGGCGAGTCACGATGGGGCGCATCGGGGTCGCGAAGCGGGTCGGGGGTTCGGGAGCCTCCAGGCGGCGCTCGAGGACCAGTGAGCGCAGTCCGGGGACCGCGCCTGGACGCGCGCCTTTCTCGCCCGTAGGAAGCTGGCCGGTGGTGAGGTTCTTCAGTCCGAACAGGGCCAATTCGAAACGGTCCTTAACGCCGACTTTCTGGAAGAGGCGGGAGAGGTAGACCTTCACCGTGCCCTCGGAGATCATCAGCGTGGTGGCGATTTCCTTGTTCTTCAGACCCTGGGAAAGCAGGCTGACCAGCTGACCCTCACGCTGCGTCAGAGCCACACGCCGGGCGCACAGGAAACTGTCGGTCAACGCCTTCTCGAACCACAACTCGCCAGCCTGAACTTTCTGGAGGCACTTCACCTGGAGATCGGTCGGCAACGTCTTGCGGAGAATGCCGCGGACGCCGAGACCCATGGCCTGAAAGGCGAGCTCGGTGGAAATGTTGTTGACCCAAAGAACGATCTTCGTGCTGGCCATGGCATGCTTCATTTCGCTCAGCACGGCAAAAGTGATTTCGGAAGTGAGGTCCATGAGGACCAGATCGGGGACAATGTGCGCCACCTGGTCGATCACTCCGGCTACGGTGTTGCAGGTCGGTAGCAGCTCGAATCCTTCGACCTGGCGGAGGACTGCTTCCAATCCCTTTGCCAGAATGGGTTCATCGCTGTAAAGAAGAATTCGCGTCATAATTCGTCTTTTCCTTTTCGTGCCTGGCGAAATCCGGTGGCAGTCCGCTATGAAATCTGCAACTGCTCTCTCGCCTGTTGCATAGTTCGGATTCTCCGCCGAAATATATCCAATGTCAATTAAAAATTAACTAAAAATCGTACATTTTTAGAGAATAAATTGGAAAAAGTACTGGTTCCCAAAAATGCCACAGGACGATCACTTTTTAGCTAATTGATTTATTTGCAACAGCATATTGGGGTTTTGCCGATTCCTGGGCCCGGGGAAATTGAGCGAAGATTAAGACGGAAATATACGGCTGATAACCATGCCCCGGCGGATCCTGGAGTTAATGTTGCCATTCTTATTTTTCTGGCCGGTACCAGCTATCTGCGGCTGGTACCCGGTACTTTCATAAGAACTGATAACCTTGGGAAACACTGGCCTATCACCCAATTACGATATTGATGCCTATAGAGTTCGGCGCTAAATTCGCGAATGTCGTACGACGCCCATGCGAAATATAAACAGGCGCGAAAGTCCGCGAATCGACATCAAACTCCGTTGCCATGTGACGTCGCCGGCGCTGTGGATGCGCAGCCCGATGTACACGGAGAACATCAGCCGTAGCGGTTTGCTGGTTGCGTGGAAAGGGGAGGGGTCGGCCCTCCCGATGCCTGTGGTCGGACAGATTCTGACGATTGAAGTGGAACTTCCCGCCAATCATGGATTTGGCCAGAAGTGCATCCACTGTCAGGGCACGGTTACCCGCACCTCCCAGGATCCGGAAACTCCGCGAGTGGCGATGCGCGTGAATTACATGGATTTCCGGGCCTTCCATGATCGTTTGCGGATCATGGATGCGCAGACCCCGGTTGTGAACAGTTGGATGGCTTGAACGGTTTTATGCAAGCGGAACGCTCTCAGTTCGTGTTGAGGTTGCTGCCGTCCCTTGCGGACTTCGCCTTCCTCATGCCGATCGTTTTACTCTTCGGCCGGATGGCGGGCGCCAAAACACTGCTGGGCGATTGCGATACGGGCTGGCATATCCGCACGGGGCAGTGGATTGCCGCCAACCACTGGGTGCCGGCTCGGGATATCTTTTCGTTCTCCAAGCCCGGCGATCCCTGGTATGCGTGGGAGTGGCTTTCAGATGTCATCTTCGCGTGGATCCATGCGCATGGCGGTCTGCGCGCCGTGGTGGTTTTTGCAATTCTTTTGCTGTGCACAGTTTTTTCGCTTCTGTATCGTCTGGTGCTGCGGAATTCTAATCCTATTCTTGCCATTTTCCTGACCATGATCGCCGCTGCCTCGTCTACGATTCACTGGCTGGCGCGTCCGCATCTGTTTACTCTGCTGTTCGTCGTCCTGTTTTACGGGGCCCTGGAAAGCGTCCGCTCCGGGAAAACACGGCTTCACGGCATCCCCTATCTGGCGATCCTTCCTGTGGCGACCGTGCTGTGGACCAACCTGCACGGCGGCTTTTTTGTTGGAATTCTTTTGATTTGCGCCTATGGCGGAGCCGAGTTATTGACCTTCTTTTTCGCTGCAGAGGAGAGGGAACGCGAGAGAGCCCGGCAGCAGTCCAGGGCGTATTTCGCCTCCGCGTTCGGCTGCCTGGCGGCCAGTTTCCTGAATCCCTATACCTACCATCTGCATGTGCACCTGGCGGAATACTTGCGGGACCCGTGGAACTCGCAGCACATCGGAGAATTCCTGTCTCCCAGTTTCCACGATCCCACCGCCCTGTTTTTCGAAACGTTGCTGGCCCTGGCCGCAATGGCTGCATTTTGGAGCTTCCGGCGCGGCCGGCTGGCTGAGCCGATCCTGCTGGCAATGTGGGGGCATGGGGCGTTGCTGGCGGCGCGGAATATTCCGATTTTCGCGATCCTCGCGGCGCCTGCCGCGGCGCGGATGCTGCAGGCGTGGCTCGACTGCTCCGGCGAATGGAATGTCACGGGCTGGGCGCGCGCTGCTGCCGCCAGGTTCCGGAACACTGCCGTGCGCATGTCCGAGATGGAGTCGGTAGGCCGCTGGCATCTGGTCAGCGCGATTGGAATTGCACTGGTGGCGGCGGCTATCTTCGCGCCACATCCGCCCAAGATGTTCCGGGCCGAATTCGATCCGGATAGCTATCCTGCCGGCGCCCTGGCGACACTGAAAAGCAACGCCTCGGCGCGGATCTTCACCAACGACGAGTGGGGCGACTACCTGATCTGGAGTCTCTATCCGACGAATCGGGTGTTCGTCGACGGCCGCAGCGATTTCTACGGCGACGATTTTGAAGCGCAGTACGTAGACATTCTCAACGTGAGGGACGGCTGGGAGAAGACTCTCGGCCGCTTCGGGGTGGATACGATTCTGCTGCCCCCCGACGCGCCGCTGGCAGGCGCTCTCAAGCAGTCCAGCCGATGGAAGATGGTTTACGGCGACAGCGTCGCAGTGGTGTTCCGGCCCTCGTTTCCGTCCGGCCAGGTTGCGGCCTCGGGTGAGGCGAATTGCCACCTGGCGGTGTCGGCGAGTGAACGGACGGCTGCCGGCGGAAAGGCACGGATCTAGCCAATGGCAGAACGAGCCCCATTCGCGCTGCGGCTGATGCCGTCCTTCCAGGACATGGCGGTTCTGGCGCCCATCGCATTTCTGTTCGGCCGGATGGACGGCGTCAAGACGCTGTTGAGCGACTGCGACACGGGTTGGCATATTCGGACCGGACAGTGGATCGCCGCCCACCACGCCGTACCCATGCAGGACATCTTCTCGTTCTCCAAGCCAGGCAAGCCCTGGTTTGCGTGGGAGTGGCTCTGCGATGTTCTGTTCGCCGTCCTGAATGCCGTAGGTGGATTGCAGGCGGTGGCTCTTCTCTCGATTCTGCTGCTGTGTGCCACGTTCGGCCTGCTCTACCGGCTTACCAGG
>Ga0335085_10008657_pt1 | contig 15498 bp, 16 predicted proteins | sample Lox_Sample_45_FD_206712 | JGI IMG/M metagenome (GOLD analysis project Ga0335085, IMG submission 206712) | Soil microbial communities from Loxahatchee National Wildlife Refuge, Florida, United States - Lox_Sample_4.5 | ecosystem: Environmental > Terrestrial > Soil > Wetlands | place: USA...
CCACTGAAGTGCGCGACGCTCGCGGGTGGCGCATAGATTGGGGTTCATACATGTGACCCGAGAGTCTCGCAGCGGCCGTCAAAGTGACCGAGACATAAGAACCGATGTCTGCGCACCGGGGCGAGTTCCTGCGCGACCGGGTCCACTCATCGGCTTTACACTGTTCACGTGGCCGTGTAACGCCTGATGCGTGGCTGTGGCGCCGTTGTCTCCGAGCAAGACCAGATCAAATCAAAGGGTCAACGGGGACAACCTGAATTTCCTGCACGGTGATCAGCCGCTTGCCAGCCATCCGTCTCAGGGTCGGCATCACTTCATCCACTTTCTCTGCCTTCTCCACAAAATGCACCACAACTGGCAACTTACTGCCCACGTCGACGAGAGAGGTGGTCACGATCCCACCTCCCTTGGTAAAGCCCGCCAATCCGCGTAGCACTGTGCCGCCCGCGCACCCGGAGTGGTATAGAAACTTGAGAATCTCCAATTCCAAAGGGTGGTGCTCCCATTTGTCCGCTTCATTCAAGTAAATGCTGACGAGTTGGTATTTGTCGGAAGTCATCGAATTGCTCGCGCGGCGATTGCTCCTAGTAAGGCACAGATGAAGCAAAGGGTGTTATTGGCAAGGAAGTTTGTCGTCGCATCCCACAACCGGCCCTGCTCCATCATCTTGAAGGTTTCGAATGTGTAACTCGAAAATGTAGTGTACGAGCCGCAGAAGCCCACGGCAATGAGGAGTCGCCATTGCGGCGAAGACAGCACCCGCTCCGTTGTCCAAATTAAGAAGAAAGCCAGGACAAAGCTCCCCGTGGCGTTGACGGCAAGAGTGCCGAGGGGGAATGAGGCGGTCTGATGACGGGCCAGCCAGTCGCTCACGAAGTAGCGGAGGTTCGCTCCGAAGACTGCCCCCACGGCAATAATTGATGCGGGTTTAATCCAATCCATCTTCCTTGCTCTCGCTCATCCGTACTGCTCTTCCGCCAGATGATGTTGCGTTCATCCAGCTAACTCTTGGCCGCAGCCTTGCTCTTTTGGATCCTCTTGATCTGCACGTCCGAGACGGCAATCAGGCCGGTATCCATCATTTCCTCGACGATAGGGGCCAATCGATCAATATTTTCGGCGGAATCCACGATGGTGACGACAATGGGCAGATCGTGTGTGAGTATGTGGGAACGGTGGATTTGGGCCATCCCTCCGTAGCCTTCCAAGCCCCGAAGCACCGTCGTTCCCGCGATCTTCAACTCAAGGCACTTCTGCACGATAGCTTCATAAAGAGGCTTGCCCTTGTAACGGTGGTGCTCCGAAAAATGCAGGCGCATCAATTTAGCCGGTTGGTAGGTTGGCACTGGTTGTCCCTCCTAAAGGCTGACCGCGAACCAGTCGAGTGTAGTCCACGTCAGAAATGACGATCAAACCATCTTCGACCATATCCTCGATAGCTTCCGCGCCCTGCGTGATCTTGTCTTCGCTGTCGATTACCGCAATCATGACGGGAAGATCGTGCGAAAGATGAAAACGACCCTGCTTATGGGTGTGACCCTTCATTCCGTATCCCATGATGCCCCGATAGACGGTGGCCCCGGAGATATCCATCATGTGCAACCGTTTGACGATGGCATCATAGAGGGGTTGGTCATGCCACCGATCTGCCTCTCCCAAATAGACTCGAAGGAGCTTGGCCTTACCCTTCTTTTTCTCGTGGGGCAACCTCGGCTCAGCCTTTTTTTCACGCATGACACTCTTGACCACGTTCGTGTCTTGAACCTCGATCACACCATCCGTCACCATCTCGTACAGGGTTGGTAGTACCTCTTCCACCTTTTCCGCGGATTCCATGAATTCAATCCGAATAGAGAGATGCTCGCTGAGCAGTTCAACCTTCGCAGTGTGCATCATTTTGTGGGCGCCAAAACCTGCCATGGCGCTATAGGCAGTTGCGCCTGCTACACCCTTATGTATCAGATACGAGAGAATCGCTTCGTAGAGTGGAACAAGGTTGTGGCGAGTATCCTCGTTAACGTAAATGCACACTTTCTTTGCTGGGCCTTTGCAAAGCATGAGTCCTCTCTTTCCGAAAAAGGCTAGCGGTGACCGGCGATGACCGCGCCGGTCCACACTGCCAGATAACCCAGAAGCACGCTCCCTGTGATATTTAACAATCCGAGCCACTGTCCGCCGTCGCGGATCGCCCGATACGATTCATACTCGAAGCTTGAGAAAGTCGTATACCCCCCGAGGAACCCTACCACCAATGCCAGCCGCCAGTAAGGGTCGAGATGCCACTTTTCCGTCAACAGGGTCATCAGAAGTCCGATCAAAAACGAACCCGTGACATTAATGACGAGGGTACCGAGAGGAAACAGACCTCCGTACCGTGCCATAATTGCCGCCCCGGCGATGTAGCGGGTCAAAGCTCCCACACCCCCACCCAGAAAGACAATCAAATTGCGCAAACGATGCCACCTCCGTGATGTCGAGTTGTGACCTGCGGTCCGTCAAAGCCTGCCCGACACTTCGAACCGAAATTAATCTGTTCAGCTTACCCCTTGACCTGTATTAATCATAGGCCTTGACCGTTAAAACCTCGGGGCTGATTGCCGCGGAGAGAATAAGTCAAGCAACCGTGCCGACGACAACCCTGAAAGTGCCGGAGATATCCGGAGCCAGATGGAGAGCAGCATGGCCATCAGCGCAATGCCTAGCCACAGTGCAGCATTAAACCAGACCGGCTCCATGCTCGATCTCCTGATTTTCGATTGGGAATTACCGGGGAGAGGTGACAGAACAAAGCAAACTCCCACGGTAAAATCCACCGTAGGAGTCATTGGTCGCACCGCGCGACATAAGGCGAACTCCACCGCCCTGAAATCTCACTCTAGCAGAGCACGAATCAAATTTCCACCATCACCCAGCCAGGGACTTGATTGAAGCTGTTCACCGGTCGTGCTATGTTCAGTGCTGGCGATGGAATCCGCCGTAAACGCCACTCCTTCGGAGGGCTGATGACTCCTGGCTTCGGGCCAGGAGTTTTTGCTTTTATCATGCCCATTGACGCAACAGACCTGAATACGGTTGATGAGCTCTACGCATTCGTCGAAATGGCGATTCAGCAGACCGCGTTGGTCCTAGACGCGGATGCACCTTATCGGCCGTGGGCTAAACACGTTTCGACTGAGTGCAGAGACGTCCGCTGGGTCTACCCGAGCCGCCCGCTGTCCGAACAACTGTTGCGGCATCTCGCTAATTTTGCTCACCGCCCGCTTCCAGACAAGGGTTTTCTCCTCTTTCAAATGGGCCAAGTGGTGAATGCCGTGGACATTGACGCGGTGGGAGGAAGCAGCCGGCCTGACCATCTTGCTGCGATTGTGCGGCAGGCGTTCGCGGTCAAGCCGAGATCTGCAACGAGCAACTCAAACATGCCCATGGATCTTCAGGGCAACTGCGCCGACCCGTACCAGGTACTCGGCGTAGGAGAGTTGGATTCCGAAGAGGAGATCAAGAGGAAGTACAAACAAATGGTAAGGCAGTACCATCCCGATCAAGTGGCTCACCTCGGGCCAGAGCTCAAGGAACTTGCCGCCAAGAAAACCACGGAAATCAATATAGCGTTTGCCGCGATTCGCCGAATGCGTGGATTTTAACCCACATTTCCATTTTGTACTGCACCTACGAATCTTCGGATGTTGGTCGGCACCAATACTTATGCGGGTTTGAACGCAATGAAGGCGCTCCGAAGGACGGTACCCAATGGGTAAGAGACAAAACGGGCCATTTCAGCTTTCCTTCTACCCTTTACTGAAAGCTGGAGTGCAAGTTTCGGTTGCGAACGAGCCCGCGGAGTATAAACTGCTGGGGGTCAGGATGCCAAAATGGAAGTGCTCCATTGAAGGTCAGGCGGGCAGGGGGTAAATTTGAACTTATCTACCAGGCATCGCCATTTTTTTTACATCGCACTTGGAGTTTTGGTGGGAGTCACTTTCGCCTGGGCGCAAGCGACCCAACCACAGATGGGACAACATTATCCGCCCGATGTGGAGGGTGACGCCCAACCGCGAGGTTCGCGTGCCAAATCCCCTGCCCGCATCGCGGATGGTGACGAAGCACCGGTGCGAAGTGTTCCCGATCCGGGAGTCATCACCACCCGGCAGAGCATCACGCCGGCAGGCATTCAGGCCATCTTCGAAAGTAGGATCTACGGCGTAACCTTTGGCGCCACAAGCGTCGAGGTTTATGCCCTCGCGGCGCCCCTCAACGGCCTCGTCATTTTCAAAATGGACTGGCGGACCAATAAGGTTCTTGAACAGGTGCGCTCGTGGGGGACACCCGGCAAGCAGGGCATTGCTTTCGACCGGGTCACCGGCGCGCCGCTGGTAAGCGCAGCCGGCTCCGAAAGGATTGGGGGAAAAAGCACGAACTCCCTACGCCTGATTTCTGTGGCGAATGGCGCCGAGAAAGCTATTGCCTACGGGTTGGGCACCACGAATGCTGGAGGGGTGGCAGTACCCGCACCCTCACGGGATAGCTCTTCGCCCCGCTATGCGATCATTCCCCTGACCTTTGACGACGCGGCGGCCATTGTGGATCTGAGCACGGGCGCGCTGAAGATTTCGGTGAAGACAGGGATCGCTCCCTTCGGCTCCGCCATCAACGCCGCAAGCACGGTGGCATACGTCAGCAATTGGGGCGGACGCTTTCCTCGCCCGCAGGAGCTGACTGCCGCCACCGGTTCAACCGAAGGCGCGGACCGAGCCGTGGTGGACAAGCGCGGCATCGCGGGGAGTGGCACGGTGAGCCGCATTGACATTGCCACCGGCAAGGTGACGAGCAATATTGAAGTTGGACTGCACCCCACGTCCCTCGCCTGGGACGAGGCGCACCATCGCCTCTTCGTGTCTAACAGCAACAGCGATACGATCTCCGTGATTGATACGGCCCGGAACAAAGTTGTGGAAACCATTTCGCTCCAACCCTTTGAACGCAAAGTGGCGGGCGTTGCCCCCGAGGCGGTGGTGGTCTCCCCCGACGGGCGGCGGCTCTACGCCGCGTGCGCGGGAATCAACGCCGTGGCAGTGATCGGCGTGGGCGAGGGCCCGCAACGGGCGTCCAAGATTCTCGGGCTGATTCCCACCAGTTGGTATCCCGACCACATCGCCCTCAGCTCGGACGGGGATTATCTGGCGGTGTCGACCCTCCTCGGCGTGGGCTCGGGGTGGAAGACCGCGCCCGTTGCCGGCTTTGGCAAGGATATGGGATTGCAACTGGAGGCGGGACCCACACGGCGCTATGTTCACTCGGATCGCGGAACCGTGCAGGTGATTCCGGTCCCCGATTCAAACCAGCTTCCCGCCTACACTACCGCCGTGGCTGAGAACAATCACCTGCGGTGGCGCGGTACTGGTGGGAGCGTCATTTCCAGCACCGTAACACCTTCCGCCGCCCTGCCGATTCCCGTCCCCGTGCATGCCGGTGAGCCCTCGCCCATTCAGCACATTTTTTACATCATCAAGGAGAACCGGTCCTACGACCAGTATTTCGGCGGAATCGGGGAAGGCAATGGCGACCCGACGCTCCAGGCTTACGGCGACGATGTGGTTCCAAACGTTCGCGCCCTGGCGCGCCAGTTTGTCCTGCTCGACAATTTCTACGCCAGCGGCGGCAATAGCGCCGATGGCCACCAATGGGTGACCCAAGCCAGCGAGACTGATTACACCATTTGGCCCGGATACCAGGGCCGAAGCTATCCCAAGAACGGCGACGATCCCCTGGCTTTTGCCGACAGCGGCTTTATCTGGGACAACGCCCACCAGGCGAAAAAGACGATCGCGGATTTTGGCGAGTTTGTGGGCATTCTCCCTAATATGGACCGAATTAAGCTCTTAGAGGAATACAAGGCCGGGAGCAACTTCCAGGGGCGCTTTCATACCGTCGCCCCCATTGCCCCGCTCAACCGTTTCGTGGTGAAGGATTACCCCGCCTACAGTTTGGATGTGCCTGACGCAGTGCGGGCGCGCATTTTCCTTCAACACCTGAAAGAATGGGAAGCCGCAGGCACGATGCCGAACCTGGTGTTGGTGCAGTTGCCGTCAGACCACACGAAGGGAACACAACCCAACTACTCTACACCCAAGGCCTGCTTTGCCGACAACGACCGGGCGGTGGGCCGGATCGTCGATGGCATTTCGCACTCCTCATTCTGGAAGTCGTCGCTGATTTTCATCGTGGAGGATGACGCCCAGTCGGGGCTCGATCACGTGGATGGGCACCGCACCGTGGCCCTCGCCGTCAGCCCCTATATCCGCCGTGGCTCGATTGATTCCACTTTCTATTCCCAGTGCAGCATGATCAAAACCATCGAAATGATTTTGGGACTGCCACCCATGTCCCTCTTTGATCTGATCGCGACTGACATGCGCAACAGCTTCCAAGCCCAGCCGGACTTTACCCCTTACGACGCCATCGAGCCCCAGCAATCGATTTATGAGGTGAACCCGCCGCTGTCAGCGCTTCAGGGGCCGGCCCGCGGGGGCGCTCTCGCCTGCATGCACATGAATTTCCGCGTGCCCGATGATGTGCCCACAGAAATACTGAATGCCATCCTCTGGCACGACGCCAAAGGATGGACTACTCCGGTTCCGAATGTCAGGACGATTGCTTTCACGCCTCGCTAAATTGTGCCTCGCCGAAATTGCATCGCACGGTTTCAAAAACTTACGGGTATGATCGCAACATTGTTAAGGGCGGTTTAGCTGTTGCTACGTGGATAGATCAGTAATTTCCTGTTCCAGGCGGTCGAGCCTTGTGACGGCGGCTTCCACCGCCGCGGCTCCGGCTGCTCGTGCCTCTCGCGCATGGGTCAAGGCCTCGACGGCGATGCGGCTGATCTCGTGCAGCAACTTCCGGATTTCCACCTCCAAGCGGCCGCGACTTTCCTGCACGCGATTGAGAATGTCGTTCTGCACCCGGGAGCAATTTACTTCGAGCAGCCGGCCCAGGAATTCCCGCCCATCGCGCTGGATAACGCCACGGGCCCCCACGAGCCCCAGTACCAAATCGGCAAGCCAGCGCAGGGGGGATGCCGGCTGTGCCACCTCGATCATGTCCCGAAACAAGAACTCTGATCGCGTCCGAAATCCTGTCTCCGGGTCGAGAGCGTGCGGCATCCGCGCCAGTTCGCGAATGCCCGCGTCGGCAAGTCTTCTTAGGAAATCGTTCGCCATTTGCACGAAACGACTGGCAACACGGCGATATTCCTTTTCTCCTTCCTCCTGCTCAGTCTTCAGCCAGGGCATAACGTGCCGCTGCGCGATTTCCTGAGCCTCGCGCATAACGGCCCGCCGATAGGACGGCCCCATCGTGCGCGGCGTGGATCGCACCGCCCGCTGGAATTCCTCCTCCGCCAAAGGCCAAACAGAATTGAGGAACTCTTTGTGCCGGTCGACAAACACGTCAGAGAGATGACGTTGCTCGGCCATCCAGAGAAACTCGAGTTCGCGCATGGAGCGTTCCGCCTCCGCGATGGTTTCCCTCATCACAGCGATTCGCCGCTCAGACTCCTCGATAGGTCGCTCGAGCGCTTCGCGTTCCTCGGTAATGATGGCCAGCAATTGCTCGCTCAGCCGCTGCACCCCCCGGTCGCAGGCTTCCTGTATGAGCTGCCGGCCGGAACCTTGGACAAGGTGCTCAAGTGCCGCAACCAGCTTTCCCCAATCCCGCTCCGGCCCCCGGTATTCAAGCTGGTCTGCGGCGCTGACTTCGAAGACCGGACCCGCGGAACGCTTCAGACGTTTTTCCAGAACTTTCTCGGTGAATGCCACAGCCGCTTCTCTTTCCGCATCGGTAGTTCTGTCGGCCTTATTGAGGACCAGGATCAGATTCTGAACTTGCCGTCCCACGGCCTCCACGAGCGCCAATTCCTCACCGGCCAGCGGAGGATCCGCACCCACCACAACAAGTGCGGCGTCAATATGGGGTATGAACGCCTGAGTGGCTGCCGTATTGCCGGTGAAAACCGACCCTAAGCCCGGCGTATCGACGAGGCACATACCGGTGGAAAGCAACGCGCTCGGGACGAAGACCTCAACACCGGTGACCCCCTTGGCGTTTTCCGGATTGTGCTCTTCGGAAACGTATTGATTGAGGTCGGAGACGGCTATTTCTTGCCAGGAGCCATCCCGGGCCTGCACACGCGCTCTCGGATGGGCACCGAATCGGATCACGGTGGGAACGGCAGTTACAGGAATGAAACCCACCGGAAGAACGGGTTCACCGATCAGGGCATTGATTAGAGTTGACTTGCCGCGCTTGAACTGGCCGATGCAAGCGAGGTAAAAACGGCCTTCCGAAACACGGGCGGCCAAGGCGCGACCGTCATCCGCGATGTTCGGGGCGCCTAACTCCTCCCCCAGGCTTGCCAAACGGAGAAGCCTGGACGCTCCATCAATTTCCTTCGCATCTGCGGGCGAAACGACAACACGGTTCTCTGACATCTAGCACTCCCTTACCTTGAAACCATCTCAATCTCACTTTGCTCATCTTGTTCGGAAGGCATCGTTCTTGGCTCCTGAGTCTTGTCCCAGAAGCTGCCTCAACGGCTGAACTTTGAGGGCCAGCCGGTCGTCGTGCTTTTGGCCACGAGCACCAGCACAGCCGACCGGCCGCATCCTCCGCGATCCTTCTTGCCTCGCCGGGGCTTTCGGCAGGAAAATGCACGACTAAATGCGTTGAGATTTCTGACGCCCTTTCACGTCGGTGCAATTGCTCAAATTGGCCTCCAGCGCTCGTAAGCCTTCCGCCCAATATACTGCCCGCTCGCGCCGAGCTCCTTCTCGATTTCCAGGAGGCGGTTGTACTTGGCAACCCGCTCTCCACGGCAAACCGACCCCGACTTGATCTGTCCGGTGCCTGCAGCCACCGTCAGGTCCGCGATCGTCGTATCATCGGTCTCCCCCGAACGGTGGGAAACCACCGCCGTGTAACCATTTCGTCGAGCAAGATCGATACACTGCAAGGTTTCCGTGACAGTGCCGATCTGGTTCAGCTTAATCAGAATCGAGTTCGCGATCCCATTTTGAATGCCTTTCTCAAAAATCTTCGTGTTGGTCACGAAATTGTCATCTCCGACCAGTTGGACCTTTGAACCTAACAGCTTCGTGCCCGCCTTCCATCCCTCACCATCCTCTTCCGCCCAGCCATCCTCGAGCGAATAGATCGCAGGATAACGGCTGAGCCAATCCGCCCAGAGTTCCACCATCGCCTGAGGAGTGCGTCGAGACTTGTCCGACTTCGCAAAAACATACGCGCCAGACTCATAGAACTCACTGGCGGCGGGGTCAAGATTGATGGCGACATCCGATCCCGGCTTATAACCGGCTTTTTCTATGGCAGCCAGCAGGAGTTCCATGGGCTCTTCGTTCGATCGAAGCCGAGGAGCAAATCCCCCCTCGTCCCCAACGCTAGTCTCATACCCTTTTTGATGAAGGGTGTCTTTCAATGCGTGGAAAGTTTCTGCGCCCGCTCGCAGAGCCTCAGCAAAGCTTGGCGCGCCAATGGGCGCAATCATGAATTCCTGGAAATCGACATTGTTATCTGCATGCCGCCCGCCGTTCAGCACGTTAAACATAGGCACGGGCAAGAGATACTTTTCCTGGGGAGCGAGATGACGGTAAAGCGGGATCTTCTTCTCCGCCGCGCATGCCCTCGCGAAGCCCACTGAAACTCCCAGAATGGCGTTGGCGCCAAGCCGAGCCTTGTTGGGCGTGCCGTCCAAGGCAATCAGTTTGGCGTCCAAGCTCGCCTGGTCTCCTTCGAACCCGAGCACGGCTTTCTGGATCTCACCTAGAACGTTGGAGACTGCTTTCAGAACACCCTTGCCGCTGTACCTTTTCTTGTCGCCATCGCGGAGTTCTACCGCCTCGCGCTTCCCGGTGGAGGCGCCTGACGGCACTTTGGTAATTCCCACCGTCGCGCCTTCCAGGTGAACCGATACCTGAACAGTGGGATTCCCTCGCGAATCCAGGATTTCTAGTGCTTCCAACTTAGTAATTTTGGACATAAATTAATGCTCCTCCTTCAAGTTTTCTACAGGTGGGATTTCTCCGGTCCGCAGAATCGCGCACAGCTCATCTCGTAAGGTATCTTGAATCGGAAGAGCTTGCACTTTAGCCACGACCGGATCAATAGGGTAAGAATAGGATTTAAGCTCGATCTTGCCATCCTCCCAAATCGCATAACGAGCCTGGGGACTACCTGTCTTTGGCTGCCCCAGGCTTCCAGGATTAACCACAAGTAACGAACCAAACGACTGCACAGATGGAACATGGGTATGGCCCACAAGCACGATATCGGCATCGACTTCTTCAACTTCGGTAAGCCAGCGTGGGGAACCGGCTTCGCAATAGCCGTAAAGGGGATCCGAAGGAACCGCATGGCAGATGTAGAACCTGGCGTCGCTGCGCCGTGTTTCCTCAAAGGGTGGAAGGTGTCGAAGGAAATGCTTGTGCCCAAAACTCAACACCGAATTCGTGTAGCGCCGTGTCGCCTCGGCCATTTCGCGAAATCGAGTCGAGCAGCGCGGGTCCTGGTTAAACCCAATTGAGTAATCGTGATTTCCGCAGACGACGACAGCCGCCTTCGACCTGACGAATTCAATCACCGCCGCCGGGTCGGGGCCATAATTCACCAGATCACCCAGGACCCAAAGTTCATCGTATGTCTCTTGAAGCGCTGCCAGCGCATCGAAATTCCCGTGAATGTCTGAAATGATCAGAATCCTCATGACGATGCTCTCTGCTTGCGCCGTGGCGGCTACCGCGGGATACGCCCGCGGATTACTGCTTCACATCTTTCTTGGGTCGATAGAGAATCACATGGGCCTTCTCAAGCGTAATCATGCCTCCATCGACCATTTCGTCCAGGCTCGGCAGGAGTTTCTCAATTCTCTCTGTGTACTCCACAACTTCAATAATGATCGGCAAATCCTGCGATAAGCGGAGAATCTTGTCCGTGTGATATCGGCTTGAAGACCCATATCCGCCAACACCCCGAAGAACCGTTGCACCGCATATCCCTTCCTTGCGAATGAGCTCAAGGATGGCTTGGTAGAGGAGCTTGCCATGGCATCTATCAGACTCACCAACATGGATCCGCATGAGCGTCCGCTCACCCTCGAATCGCTGGTGTTCCATGGAATCTCCTCCGTCTCAATTGTCAGGATTGGGCCGATCTTTGCGGAAGGAAGGTGATGTGGTAACGCCCGGGGAACAACATCAGGGATACCGGAATCTTCTCCCCGCGAGGCGCCCTAAATGAAAAAACTCCTGAGCGCCTCTCGGCCTCTAGGAGTTATCAACCCGTGGCTACGGGTGGTTTCGGGCGAACTCCATCACCATAGTAACCTACATTTTACCACAAATCGACGAACGCCCAAAATCAAACAGTCACTCACAACTCTTAACTTAAGCCCGATGGGCGAATCACCGCTTAATATCCAACCCTCGATTAGCAACCAAATATTCGGTCGCCCGTCCCAAAAGACCTGCATGGGTTGTTATGCCAGCCTTGGCGTTGCGGGATAGCGTTACCAGTTCCCGTCTCAGTTCCACCGCCTGCCTTTGAAGGGCTAAAGTGATTTCGTCACGGAGGTCGTTGGGGACGAGATCGAAGAGTTTTCGTGCGTGAGGAATACAGAGGCCTCCGCGCTCCCGCAACCGTCGCAGGTATTCCGGTTTGTTTAGGTTCTGGGCAAACTCTCCCAACTCCCTATCCTCCTCCTGTACAATCCACGCGCATAGACTGCAATCAGCCCCGGTAGAGTCATCTTTGAGAGCGTGCTCCAGCAAGCGAAGTAGAACCTCAGCAGCGACACCCGCCTCGGCCACTTTTGCGACGAGCCAAGTGTGAAAATTACATAGACTTCGCGGCATCCGGCGACTCAGCATGTCAACGTAATCGGACTGAAACTCTTTAAGGGCGCGGCAAATCTTGCAAGGCTCTTCTTGAATACCTTCCGAAGCCTTTCTCGATTGACCCTGCATTTCAACCGACATACGGCTTTCCTCCGACGCGAGTTTGGACGTCCCGTCCGGGCAAAACAAGAACGCATACCCCTTGGATATGGGTCGTTTGGTAGGAGTTATCAGTCTCGAGTATCGAGGCGGTTGGAGAGGCGAACTCCATCACCCTCTGCGGATTATAACTAACCTTCACTTCGTCCGACATATGAATTATTTACGACAAGTGACCAGGCATTGGCACGATCTCCCCTCCAAGGGTCCTTTCCGCGAAATTGGGAACGAATGTGGCAGTTGGCTGAATATCCACAAGGTTGACTGCGGCAGCAGCAAGCTGGATAATGAGGATGGCGTTGGAGTTCGCCCTTAACCGCCCCCGATGGGGAAGATAACTCCTGCGGGGGATTCTGCGGACAAGGGCGATATTGTTACTTTCCTTGATTTCCTTTCCCTGGAGATTCCCTCCGTTCAAGAATGCCCATTCGTTTAGACGGGATGGCACACGCGCATGGAATCGCCTGACTCCCTCAACTCGTCTCACAAGCATCACCTCCAGACCAGCTTTAAGTACGTTGATGAACTCCTTTCCGACGTCGAATCGATCCTTGTGAGCTCGACATCGAAATCCCCCTTCCCCAGATATCGAGGGGACCTATCGCCGGTTCAAATCAAGGTCGTCCAAGACTACATCGCGCGGATTCGGGCCCAAATGATTCAGGTTCTGAAAAGCCAGGGAATCTCGCCCCCTGAACGACGGGTTGGCGCTACTCACGCGATTCGGGTCAACTTGGAGTTCACCAACATCGCTTTCGATGATTGCCGGCCTGTTGCACTCCGTGGGTATGGCGAAGTTCCGGAATCGGCCATCCCCGAACTCAATGGTCTGCTGGAAGAGATGAGAAGCCTTGTCCGCAAGCTGAGTACATACTTGGCTCAAGATAGCGGACAAGATCCAAAGGCGCGCCTGCAAAGGCTGGAAAGCACGACCGACGAAATCGAGTTGCTCAAGACGCTGGAGCCGATCATCAACGAGCGCGGATTGGTTGAATTCAGGCCCGCGCTCTCCATCATTCTCGACAAGATCGAGTCGAACAGCTTCCAAATCGCCCTGTTCGGCCGCGTCAGTTCGGGAAAATCTTCCCTGCTGAATCACATCCTTGAGATGGATGTGCTGCCGGTTGGCGTCAACCCGATTACGGCGGTGCCGACCCGGATCACACATGGCCCGGAACCGGCGCTGACCGTCACCTATCTGGATCGGAAGCAGGAAAGAGTGGAAATCGCCCGGCTCCCGGAGTTTGTCAGCGAGGAGTTTAATGCCGGGAATATCAAACACGTCACGCGGATTGTCGTCGAGTTGCCATCGAGGCGTTTGCAGGACGGAGTGGTGTTTGTCGATACGCCGGGCCTGGGTTCGCTGGCGACGGTGGGGGCGACTGAAACCCTCGCTTACCTGCCACAGTGCGACCTGGGTGTGGTCCTGGTTGATGCGGGTTCGACGTTGACCCAGGAAGATCTTTCGACACTGCAAAGCCTCTATGAAGCTGCCATTCCGGCCTTGGTGCTTTTGAGCAAGGCAGACCTACTCAGCGCTGAAGACCGTGACCGTTCGGTCAGATACATATCCGACCAGATCAGCTCACAACTGGGTCTGAAGCTCACGGTGCACCCTGTCAGTATAAAGGGGGAGTACGCGAGGCTCCTGGACGAATGGTTCGAGCACGAAATCCAACCCCTCTGCGAGCGGCACCAGGAACTGGCCCAGCAATCCGTGCGTCGAAAAACTGGCGCCTTGCGCGAGGCGGTTGAGGCGGCCCTGAAGGTCAGGACAGAACTCGCGGAGAAGGGTTCAAAGGACGAGAAGAAACACCTGCGGGGTGCTGAATCAGAGTTGCGTAAGGCAACCGGGAGATTTGAGGGTGTGAGCACCTTCTGCCTCCGAGCATCGGATGAAATACGGATATTGGGTCGAATTGGTCTGTCGCGATCGGCCACCGAAGTCGCCCAACTCTGGTCCAGTAAAGATGCGCGCGGGACCGAAACCGGTGATATCGTCATTAGGAATCTCGCGGGGATTGCGGCGGAAGGGGCAAACCAGATCTTCAGCAAGATTCAAGGTCTTAGCCAGGACCTCTCAGCCGCCCTTGCTGGCGCCGCAAACGCTCTGGGGGTAGATGTACCGCGAGAAGAAGATCTTACGGCCGTCGTCAAAGAGATGCCGAGGCTTGACCCCGGACCGCTAGAGATCACTCTTCACCGAAACTTTCTTGCCGTGCTCGGGAAGGCGTTTATGAGACAAGGAATAGAAAAGAAGCTGGGACATCAAATCGGTCCCGGTGTAGACGAGGCTTTCCAGAGGTATGGAAGAATGTTGGAATCCTGGAGTCGAAGGACACTGGCAGAACTTCACCGGCAGTTCGACGCCCACGCCGACGCTTATCGCGCTCAACTCGAACGACTGACCGGGGGAGGCGAAGCCGGCCCTGAGGAAACAGAAGCGATCCGGCGTGACCTTGAGACAATTTCGCGTTTTAACTCGGCGCAGCGTGTCACCGCAACCGGGAGCAGGGATTAGAGCCGAAACTCCACACCCCATGGCTTGCGGCAACAGACGTCAAAGCATTGACCCTCGCTCGCCCAAGGTTGGCGAACCACCAATGTGTGACGCGCCCCGCCTCATGGCTTGGGCCGTCGCAAATGAAACCAGATCCAATGAAACACGATCCTATTCCAGACGCGCGTTACCACGAGCGTACGGGTTGGCTCGCCATCAAGAAAATTGACGACAAAATTTATTGTTGCACAGGAGCTCGGCAATCGTGTAACATCCGTTTTTGTTTTCGGTGATGGAGCGCCACCGCTAACGTCCAAGAAAAGCAAGGACTGATGGCTCCTACCTTTAGGACGGGTAGGGGCCTTTTTTGTTTTTGGTGCCATTTATGGCTGCGCGAATCATTTTCAATTTGTTACAAGTCCTCGTCGTGATGGCCTTTTCTCCCCTGCTGGCGGGAGTCATCAGCCGCCTGAAGGAAATCGTGCAGTCCAAGCGCGGGCCGAGCATTTTTCAGCCTTATCGCGACATCTGGAAGCTGTTTCACAAGGACGAGGTCATCTCGGACTACAGTTCCTGGATCTTCCGGTTCACTCCCTACATCGTCTTCGTGGTGCCCATCTTCGTAGCCACACTGATCCCGGTTCTCACGAGCTATCCGTTATTCTTCGCGTTCATGGGCGACATGCTGGGCGGCGGCTTCGTCCTGGCGCTGGGCGGATTCTTTGCCACCCTTGCCGCCGTAGATACGGCGAATCCATACGGACCGATGGGAGCAAGCCGGACGCGCCTGGTGGGGTTCCTGGCCGAACCGGTCTTCATGATTGTCTTCTTCACCGTCTCGTTTGTTGCGGGATCCACCATCCCGTACATTGTGCAACAGCGGTGGGTCCGACCACTCTCGAATTTCTTCGAGCCGGCTCATGTTCTGATTATGCT
>Ga0335085_10008658_pt1 | contig 15498 bp, 9 predicted proteins | sample Lox_Sample_45_FD_206712 | JGI IMG/M metagenome (GOLD analysis project Ga0335085, IMG submission 206712) | Soil microbial communities from Loxahatchee National Wildlife Refuge, Florida, United States - Lox_Sample_4.5 | ecosystem: Environmental > Terrestrial > Soil > Wetlands | place: USA: Florida...
CATCATCGGCGAACCCGCTGAATATCACCGTAACCGGAAGCAGCGGCGGGCAAACCGCGACGTTGGCGTTGACTGTGTTCTTTGCCGATTATTCCCTGTCGGCTACACCTTCCGGAACCACGGTTACGGCGGGAAAAAAAGCTACTTACACCGTTACTGTGACTCCCGCCAACGGGTTCAACCAGACCGTGCTTCTCAGTTGCCCGACTACGAACCCGGCGTTGCCGACGGGGGTCGTGTGCTATTGGGCTCCCCCGGCCCTGACGTTTTCGGGCACGAATGCGCAAGCCACCAGTACGTTGACGATGACGACTACGGCCCAATCCAGTGTGCTGCGTCCACCTGGGAGGCTCCCAACGCCACCGGGTCGCTGGATGCTCTTTTTGTCGCTAATGGCATTCACGGCAGCCCTCTTGATGGGCTTGCGCAGATCCGGACCTTGGTTGCGACCGCATGTCCGGGCGGCGGTACTCTTATTCGCACTTCTTTTGCTGGGGCTCGCGGCGGGATGCGAGAATTACGTGAATCCGATCAATATCAATCCCGTGGTCAACGGAACCCCTTCCGGCACATTTGGGATTGTGCTTACAGGAACGCTGGGCGATAGCAGCGGCGTTACCAGGGCGACCCAAGTGAACCTCTCAGTTTTACCGAGTTCTTAGGGTAACTCTGGTTGAGCCTCGCCGCGCCAGGGTAGGGCGCATGGCGAGTCGATGAAGTAGCATCAGAATTTCAGAATCTGGATTATTTCCGAGGAGGATCGTCGTGAGTGGAAGGAGCGGCACTGCCACGTGCGCCCTGGGCGCAAACCAAAGCGCGATTGGGAGAAGCCGGCGCCTCCCGTATTGCCTGCTGTTTATTGCACTTTTGCTCGGCGCGGCCATTCTGCACCAGGATGGAGGAGCGAGCTTTCCTACAACTGCCAAGATTCGCTCTAACTCCCAATGGGCTCATCTCTATGCATCGCTGCCGCTGAGTTTCGAAGCCAACCGGGGACAGACCGACCCGAGCGTGAATTTCGTTTCGCGTGGCCAGGGATATACGCTTTTCCTGGCTGGAAGTGATGCAGTTCTCACTCTTCGCCATCCGAAGTCCGCCACCCAAGCGACGGCGGCACCATCTCCCGGTGACGCCATCCGTATGCATTTGTTGGGTGCCAATGCCCACGCCGCGGTGAGCGGCGGCGACGAACTGCCGGGCAAGGCCAATTACTTTATTGGGAACGACCCCAGCAAATGGCGAACCAATGTTCCGACCTATGCCAAGGTCAAATACGAGGGCGTTTATCCCGGCGTTGACCTGGTTTACTATGGCTCGCAGAGCGGAACACTGGAATATGATTTTGTCGTCGCCCCCGGCGCCGATCCCAGTGCAATTCAGATGGGAATCGATGCGCTGCAAGGGATTGGCCACGATCACGCTGCCCCCCTCCAAATTACTGCCGATGGCGAATTAACTGTTCACTTGTCGAGCGGCGATGTGCAACTTCACAAACCGCAAATCTACCAGGAAGCGGCGTCCCAGAGTTCGTACGGGATTCAGGCCCTGGCCCACCGGCAACCCGCCATCGACAACCGTCAAACTGTGGAAGGCCATTTCGCCTTGGACGCGCAGAACCATGTGCGCTTTGCCCTGGGCCCCTACGACCACCAAAGGCCTCTGATCATCGACCCCGTGCTGGCCTATGCAACCTATGTGGGAGGCAGCGGCGGCGACACGGGTTTCGCCATCGCGGTGGACTCATTATTTGACGCTTACATCGCAGGCCTCACGAATTCTTCGAACTACCCAACCACCGGATCGCCTTACCAGTCCTCCTATAACTCGAACGGTGATTGCTTCGTCACGAAAATCAATTCCGCCGGGACTGCGCTGATCTATTCAACCTATCTCGGCGGCAGCCAAAACGATACGGCCACAGCCCTCACCCTTTACAATGGCGATGTCATCCTAACCGGCTATACCAGTTCCACGGATTTCCCCACCAAGGCGCCCGCGGGAATTGGAACCACGGTTCCTTTTCAGCAGATTTACGGCGGGAATACCGACGCCTTTGTCGCGGAGCTCGATACCTTGGGCCAGACCCTTGTTTACTCAACCTTCCTCGGTGGCAGTGGGCTTGATGAAGCCCAGGGAGTGGCGGTCGATGCTTCCGGCAACGCTTACGTTACGGGCTTCACCCAGTCCTCCAACTTTCCCATCTCGGCGGGCGCGTTCCAATCCTCTCTCGCCGGATCCCAGAATGCGTTTATCACCAAGCTCAATTCTTCCGGTGAGGCAGTGACCTACTCCACCTACCTGGGCGGGTCAAGTGCCGACACCGCCCAAGCCATCCAGGTGGATACTGCCAGTCCTCCCAACATGTACGTTACGGGGTACACTTTTTCTTCCAATTTTCCGACGGCCTCGGCGGTTCAGAAGACGATTGGTGGGGCGGCGGATGCCTTTGTGGCGGAGCTCAACGGCGCAGGTTCGGCTTTGACGTTCTCGACTTTCCTTGGCGGAACAGGTAACGACGAAGCCTTTGGCCTCGCCTTGGACTCTTCCAAGAACATTTATGTTACGGGTTCGACGGTCTCCTCAAACTTCCCCGTCACCTCCGGTGTTCTCCAGTCCTCGCTGAAAGGTGCCGAAGACGCATTTGTGGCTAAATATAGCGCCGGCGGCGCGGCTCTGGCGTATGCAACGTACCTGGGCGGCACCGGGATCGATCAAGGGACAGCTATCGCCGTAACCCCCGCCGGAATCGTCTTCGTTACCGGTCTCACGGAGTCCAGCGACTTTCCCACGGCGAATGCCATTCAATCGGTTCTCGGACTCAGCAACAACGCTGTGTGCGGCGCTACGCCTTGTCCCGATGCTTTCGTAACCAAATTGGACACCACTCAGTCCGGCTTAAGCGCCTTGCTCTATTCGACGTATCTGGGGGGCAATGGCTACGACTCTGGCCAGGCGATCGCCGTGGATAGTAGCGGCGACCCGTACATTACCGGCCTCACCATTTCCACCAACTTCCCCGCCGTTCCGGGGATCATTGCCAATGCGACCAGCTACACTCAAGCTTATAAGACGACCCTGACCGGCACCACCGGCAATGCGTTCATTGCCAAAATCGATACCGCGAACACCCCCACGCTGTCCATTCTGCCCACGACGTTGAACTTTGGGAACGAGACCATCAGCGTGACCAGCGCGGCGCAGCAGGTTACCTTGGTCAATCCCAGCACTGCTCCCCTGACCATCACCAGCATTCAATCGCCCACGGTCAATAATTCGGTGACCGTATTTACCGTTACGGAGCCGACGCAGGGAGGATGTATAGGAACTCTCTCGCCCAATGGCGGCATCTGCAATTTCGGCGTTACCTTCACCCCCAATAGTCTCGGCGCGGTGACCGTGGGGAACAGTACTACCACGGGCCTCCTTATTACCGACAATGTCGGAGGAACTGCCGGGACGCAACAATCCATGACCCTGACGGGCACGGGGGTCAGTGCGGCGACGGCCGTCACCGTTCTGCCCACCAGCCTCTCCTTCACCAGTCAGAGTGTGGGTACTCAAAGCGCGCCACAGGCCGTAACCATTACCAACTCTGGAACCCAGACTTTGAATATTACCGGTTTCTCCCTGGGCTCGAGCAATGACTTCACGGTGATTACCTCCCAAACCGGCTCGCAGGTGCCTTCCTGCACTTCCAAGGTGAACACGCTCGTGGTCGGAGATAGCTGCTCCGTGTATGTGTATTTCAGCCCCACGGCCAGCGGAAACCGCTCGGCCACGCTGGCGATCAGTGACAACGCCACAGGCAGCCCCCAGAACGTGACGCTCACCGGAATCGGCGCGGCGGCCTTCACGCTCAATTACCTATCGACGACGTGTGGGAACAGCACCCTGACTAACCCCACTATTATCGGCTCCACGCAGACAACATTCTGCGTTGTTGCCAACGGGCCCAACAGCTTTACCGGCGCCATTACTCTGGCTTGCTCAGCCGGCACCACGTGTGCGTTTGGCACGAACCCCATCTTCGTGACCAACACTACCACGATGACGGTCAGCAACCTGACCAGCTCGATGCCCAATCCTACTGCCTTCACGGTGACAGGGACAAGCGGTTCACAATCAACCTCGGTCAACGTGAATTTGGAGTTTGAGGACTATACCTTGGCGATTTCGCCGTCGAGCAACATCATCCAGGCGGGCTCTCACGCCAACTATGTCGTTTATGTAAATCCCCTGTTCGGCTTTGACCAGGCCGTGCAACTATCCTGCTACACGTTTACGCCCGCTCTGTCGGATTCGAGCTGCAGCTTTACGCCCAGCCAAGTCACGCCCAACGGCTCCAGCCCGACGCAAGTCCAACTGTCCATCAGTACCGCCAGGTTTACGCCGCAGACGACAACGGCCCCACCCTGGTTCCCGGGCGGCAAGCTTCCGCCTATAATCTTGGGGATCCTCAGCCTTGTCGCGCTGGCTTCGCTGGCGTTCGGTAACCGCCGCCGGGCACGGCAGGGATGGCTCGGCACAAGTTGGCTGGGAGTTCGCGTCGCGGCGCTCTCTCTCATTCTGGCGCTGGACTTGGCGCTGGTGGCCTGCCGGGCCAACACGCTGACTACTTCCGGAACGGCCACTGGAAACTACGTCGTTCAGATTCAGGGCCAGTTGGTTTCCAACACCAGCGTGAATCGCTACGCCACTACGAACCTGTCTGTGACCACTACCGCGCCGTAGTCTTGCGGATAGGGAGTTCGTTTCCTTCGAATTGAAGCGCGCAGTTCCGGCGGCCGGGCCAACACCCGGCTGCCGTGGGCCGCGATCCCGCCCTCCCGAACCTCGATTGACAAGTGTTCTGATCCCGGATGGTTCGTTATACTTCAGCCTGATTTTCGGAAGCGGCTTGACGACGAAGGTTTGTGAGGCACAGGCTTCCAGCCTGTAAAGGGTCAGGGCCAGGATGGCCGAGCGACGATTTGGCTGCGGTTTCGCCACGCTGAGTTACGGAAAAGAAAGCAGGCAGGTCAAACTAAGCGACCCGTTTCAGGTAGCCGTGGGGGTTGAAGGTAATGAGGAAGTACTCGCGGCTGGTGTCGATTTGGAACCGGGAATCCTCGTGTACGAATTGTTCTGCGGCTCCCAAAGGGCCGTCCACGGTTCCCAAGCCGTCGCCGGCACGGAAGAGATCAATCACCGTGTCCTCGACGATAAGGTAGCTCCCTGCTGCCACGAAGGGAGCGTAGGCGTGCAGGTCGCGCAGCACGTGGCCGTGCGAATGATCTCCATCATGGATGACCATGCCGCGCCCGTCCTTGGCAACGGCCGCGACCCGCTCCAGCGTCTCGGGCGCCAGGCTGTCTCCAGTGATCTTGTGAACGCGCGGGTGGTCCACCTGAAAGAGCGAATGGTCAATGTCCACAGCGATCACTTCCCCGTGGCCCAGAAGGTCGAGCATATTGGCCAGGAACTTCGTGCTCCCTCCCTCCGCGTTGCCAATCTCGATGATAAAGTCGGGCTTCACCTCTGCAATGATCTGCTGATAAACCCAGGCGTCCAGCACCATCTTGCGCGCTGTCGAGCCCATCCAGGTGACTTTGTTGAAGAGCACTTGCTCGTGATAGCGGATCATCCAGTTGCGCAGGCCGCGGTTCCAAACGCGGCGGTAATCCGCCCGCATGGGCCGGAGCCACGACCCAACCTTTTTGAAGAAGAGCTTGGGGTCCTGGCGCAAGAGGTGAAGATTGCGGGCCAGCCACGATTCACGAGGTCCTGTAGATGCCATAGGGTTCAATTGCAGTTTCGGCGGGATGCGGACGCCTGCCGCCTCACCCGGGAGTTCGATTATAGCATTTCACCGAATTGGGCAAGGCCGCTTATCCCTCCCGCCACACCTGAGGTGAAAACGCTAGGGGTAGGGCTCGCCCCAATAGCGTTTACTTAAGCTGGTCAACATCATCCCTAGCCGCGGCAGCGGCGCCACAATGTGGCCCACGGCGAGCCAGCAGTGGGACCACGTCTGTAGGGCCCACATGAGCCACGCGAGTGGCGACAGAAGAATCCTGATGACCGTCGGGGTCTTTCGCTCCGTCCGGGGCTTGCATTGTCTGCCTGCCCTGATCCCACGGCTCCCGCCGTGGGCCACACTCTGCCGCCCGCCCAATCGGGCTCTGGCGATGACAGCATCCTTAAGTAAATGCCTATGAGGGTGAGCCCTACCCGGCTTGATGACCGGAACTACCGTCGTGGGACGCCAAGCCCCCCCCCGACATTGCCCACTGTTATCCACGGATTGGGGTTCGCCGGATGTGTATCCAAGATACGCGCTAAGCGTGACGCCGGGTTGCGATATGATGATGGTCATCCAAAGGAGGGAATGGTGGCACAAACATCAATGAAAGCGGCTTATCTCACCGGTTTGCGGAAGATGGAAATTCGCCCGACGGAGGCCCCGCGGCTGCCGGGTAGCGGGGAAGTATTGTTGCAAATTAACGTCGTGGGGGTCTGCGGTTCTGATATCCACTACTACACGCAGGGCAGGATTGGACCGCAGGTGGTAGTTTTTCCGCAAATCCTGGGCCATGAGTTCGCGGCGACGGTGCTGGAAGCGGGGGCAGGCGTGACCAGTCTCCGCGCGGGCCAGCGCGTGGCGGTTGACCCGCTGGTGGCTTGCGGCGAATGCGACCAGTGCCGCGCCGGGCGCAAGCACACTTGCCGTAATCAGAAGTTTGTGGGCAATCCCGGGCAGTTGCAAGGGGCGCTAGTGGAGTACCTGACGATGCCCGCCGCGTGCTGCGTTCCGGTTCCCGACTCGCTCACTGACGATCAAGCCGCTCTGGTCGAGCCGCTTTCCATCGGAGTTTACGCGGTACAATTGGCAAACCTTGCGCCCGGCTCGCGCGTGGGAGTGGTGGGGTCAGGCCCCATTGGCCTGTGTGCGCTGCTGACCCTGTGCGCTGCGGGGCCCTCGACTGTTTACGTGACCGACCTGCTGGACGAGCGATTGGCCGTGGCGCGCGCCTGTGGCGCTGCCTGGACCGGAAACCCTCGCCATGCGGACGTCGTAGCGGCAATTCACCGCCTCGAACCCCTGGGTTTGGACGCGGTGTTTGAGTGCGCGGGGGAACAGGACGCGCTCGATCAGAGTATCGAACTGCTCAAGCCCGGCGGCACGCTGCTGGTGGTTGGAATCCCCGAAGTCGATCGCGTGAGCTTCAACATCAATCTTCTGCGCCGCAATGAATTGCGCATCCTCAATGTGCGCCGTCAGAATGAGTGCGTGGAGCAAGCCGTCGAACTCATCGCCACCGGCCGCGTGGACGTGGCGCCGCTCATCACCCACCATTTTTCCCTGGAGGACGCCGCCCACGCCTTCGACTTGGTCAGCACGCGCTCTGGCGGTGTGGTGAAAGCCATTATCCGCGTGTCGGAAGCGTGACCCGTGAAAGGGCAATGAGTTGAAGGCTTCCCTCTCCCGTGGGGGAGAGGGAAGAGAGTTCAGGTCTTCTATCTCCTGGCGGGTGAGGGTGAATGCCTGGCGGAGGGGCCGCACGTTCTGCAAGTAGTGAGCGCGAGGGATCTTCTCGATCGATTTCTTCAAAACCTGTTGGGGTTCCAATCTTCACTTCCCCATCGCCGCCCGTTCAATGCGCGCCAGTTCGGTTCGCTGGTGATCGTCCAGGTATAGTTTGGGATCTCGCGCAAGGATATTGCGCACGCGCTGCTCGGCCGACTCCTCGAAGGTCCGAGAGCCCTTAGCCTCCCAGTCGCCGCGCCGTCCGCGCACGGCCAGCGGGGCGCGGCTCAGCACCTTGCGAAAATGCTGGAGCGTGTGCGGCGAATTCAGGAAGTCGCCGGACTTGCCCGATTCCTGGATGTCCGCCATCGCCAACCCTTCTTCGTCCACGGGAATTCCCATTTGGAAGCGCAGAAAGTAACCTGCGATTTCGTCATCGGTCACCAGCGCCTCGCTGGACATGGCCAGTGTGGATTCCAGGTTGCCGGCGCCCCAGATCAGGTTTACGCCGGCGGAGGCATGAGCCAGGCCGGTGATCATCTTCTCGAATGCCGATTGTGAATCCGCACACATGGATTCCGTGGACATCCACGAGGCGCAGGGCAGGCCGTGGAAGTGGGCCATTTCCGCGCCCGCGGCCTGCAGCAGGGCGTTCTCCGGCGCGCCCGTCAGCGCCAGGCCCGCCGACATGTCAAACACGTGAGCAAAGCCCACATTGTAGAAGCACGGCCGGCCGGGTTCGAGCAATTGATTGATCACCAGGCCGCTCAACGTATCGGCGTCGCCAATCACCAGGCAGCCGGCCAGCGTGACGGGTGCGGTAGCGCCTGCCAGGGGTTCGGAATTGATGGTCGCCGGCACTCCCAGGCCTGCGGTCTCCTTGAAGACGGCAAGGGCCAGGGCCGTCCAGTGCAAGGGGCTGAGAATGCTGAACCCGGTGCTGACAATGGGGCGCTCGCGCAGGGTGGAACTGCCCGCGAGGACCTGGGCCATCTCCATAACCGTGCGCCCGCCCGCCGGGGTGTAGATACACGGCCGCAAATGCTTTCCCGTGTGATCCGCCATGATGCGAAAGCCCGCGTAATCCCGGCTGGTGGGAGGGTAGTCGGCAATGGAGGTTCCCACCATCCCGTGGATATTGGGGCAGGCGTCGACCACCCGGGCCAGTTCCCCCAAATCCGCCGCATTCAAATCACTGCGCACCCGCCCGCGCGTGATGTAGAGCGCGTTGCCGGTCACCACCATCGTTCCGCCATCGGGACCTAATTGCAGGAGGTTGCCCTTGCGGTCGGCCATCTTGACCTGGCGCGGAGCCTGCTGAATGGCCCATTCCACCAGGCGGGCAGGAATGTGGACGCGGCCCTCGGCATCCACCGCGGCGCCCGCATCTTGCACAAGTCGGACGATGTCAGAGTCATCGATGCGAACCCCTAAATCATTCAGGACCTCAAGAGCCGATTCATGGATTTTCTTGCAGTCGGTGTGTTTTAGTAGCAAGAGAGTAGTCCTTAGTATTGAGGAGAGCCAGTGTACTGCCGAGCAAATGCTGCGCCCGACGCAACCGGGAGTGGATCATCGAAAGGGATTGACGACACGAATGCCCACAATCAACTGTCCGTGATTCAAATCTTCGGTGAGGAGTTCCTCTACGTTATCTTGCTCTGCCGCCGCGAGGATCATGCCATCCCAAAAGGAAATCATCCACGCCTCACTTATCTCCGAAGCCCGAACCACGGTTGCGGGGGTGAGGGCGGACTCCACCCAAAGCCCGTAGTTCCGTATGACCTCGCGGGCCACAGTCCGGGCCATTGGCCTTTTGATCTTTTGCGTCACATTGGTATAGAACTCCTGCAGAACCTGGGTGCTGAGGCGTCCCAAGCCGGTGTCCCATAGTGTTTTCAGCCGCCCCGCAGCTTGTTGCTGTTTGCCGGGGGCATCTCTGTCGTGGGCGTAGATGAGAACGTTTGAGTCAACGAAGACCTTGCCGGTCATGGAGGGCCTCGCGATCGGGTATTCCCGCTCCTCCGAGGGGGAAGGGGTTCTCCAGGTGCACTAATGCCTTTGCCTTGGCGCGCGTATATGCCGAATGCCGCTCCACCAGCCGGGCAAGCTCCTGTGCCAAAAGACCGCTCAAACTTGTGCCCCGTCGGGCGGCGATTGCCTTTGCACGCTTGAGGATCCGCTCGTCAATCGCGAGGGTAATATTTTGCTTCATGGTTCCGCCTTGCGGACGATTATAGCACGTAAACTGCGTGAGACCGCACCGCTGCTTGTTGCAGGTTAGAGTTTTGCTCAATGCTGGAGCGGAGAGTTTACCTCTCCATCGGGCGGCGCCCCTCACCGTCCTAAGCAAGGCGGTTCTGGCCCGCGCGTCCCTCCGGCCCCCATAGCCACCACGCGAAATTTGATTTTCATCTGGCAAATTAATACCATTGACCCCATCAGAATCTTCGGAGTGTGATATGAATTTAGGCCTCAAAGGCAAGTCGGCGGTGGTGTCGGGCTCGACGGCGGGCATTGGCCTGGCGATCGCCACGGCGCTCGCCGCCGAGGGCGCGTCGGTGGTCATCAATGGGCGCACCGAAGCGCGCGTGTCGGCAGCCATGGAAAAGCTGCGCGGCGAGGTGCCGGGCGCCATGGTGCGCGGCGTGGCGGCCGACTTGGGAAACCACGACGGCGTGGAGACGTTCCTCAAGCAGATTCCCAAGGCCGACGTCCTGGTGAACAATCTGGGAATCTTTGAAGTGCGGCCCTTTGAGGAAATCACCGACGCCGATTGGCTGCGCTTCTTTGAGGTGAATGTGCTCAGCGGAGTGCGCCTGGCCCGGCACTACCTGCACGGCATGCGCGCCAGGAACTGGGGCCGCATCATTTTCATCTCGAGCGAGTCAGGTGTGAATATTCCCGTCGAGATGATCCACTACGGCATGACCAAAACCGCGCAAGTAGCGGTGGCGCGCGGCCTGGCAGAGTCGGTGGCCGGTACGGGGATCACGGTGAACTCCGTTTTGGTGGGGCCGACGGCCTCCGAGGGCGCCGGCAATTTCATGGAAAATGTTGCCCGCCAGCAGGGCATTACCATGGCGCAGGTTGAGAAGGAGTTCTTTGAAAAGCTGCGCCCCAGCTCCCTGCTGAAGCGCTTCGAGAAGCCCGAAGAAGTGGCGGCGGTGGTGGCGTTCGTAGCCAGCGCCCAAGGCGCCATCATTAACGGCGCTGCCGTGCGGGCCGAAGGCGGCGTGGTGCGGTCGGCGCTGTAAACCAATCCGGGGCGAATCGGTCTGGTGAACGCCATTTCCACGGAAGCCCGCGCAGCGGGCAAGAGATCGTAGCGATAGCGTGAGCTATAGGTGACGAGGTCACGAAAAGTTTCCCTCAGCCCCCGCGGGGCGAAAGAACCCATCCTGCGGTGGTCTTGTCCCGCGAGGCCTCGTCGGCAGCGATCGATAATTCTCACCCCGTGGGGGAGATGTGCCGCGATTTCTTTCCCCCCGTACGAGGCTTGGGCATGGTGCGGTCGATTTCCCCACAGGCTTGTAGCGGCGGTCTCCGACCGCCGTCGTCGATCGGAAATCGACGCTACAATCCTGGCGGTCGTAGAACCCCGCCCACGGCTATTCAATTCCAACCCTTTCAGGGTGAGAACGGGGCCAAGCTACTTCCTCGCCCACTCCTCGCGAGGGACATAGGCCAACGTGTAGGTGAGGAATTTTTCGCCCGGGGTTTCCTGGAGTTGTTCGATGCGCGCCGCCACAAAGATATTCGCGCCGCCCTTGGTGTAGGGAATCGCCACCTCCACCGGCGCTCCGAGGCGGTAGCGCTTGATGCTGCGTATGCTCAGGCCGGCGGGCGAAATATTTTCGGCGGAAACCGTCTCATCGCCCAGGATGGGGTGACGAAGCAGTACTGATGTTCCCGGATTCCTGCTTTCGGTTGCGGTGCTTGGGGTTTCTGAGCCTACCGGCCGGGCGACGCCGGCGGTGGTTGCGTCAGCGGCGGGAGGTTCGCACGCAACCTTCCACATCATGATGTCGGTACAGCGCGGGCACAGCCGGGACAGGCCCTGGCCCGTATCCAAAACTTCCACCGCCACCGCGTCGAGATAGACCAGTTCGCGGTTGTGGCATCGCATGCACTCCATCAAGGTGCGGCCGGCCGCCCGCTCGGCGTCACACAGGGGCGGAAACTCAATATCCCAGAGGTTCGCGTCCGGGTTCAGGAACTCCACCCCGTAGGAGTAACCCTCCGGGCCTTGCCCCAGTTCGCCCACGATTCGCGCTTCGCCCTCTTTGCCGGTGGTGAGGCAGCGGATGATCACCTCCTGGTCGCGGCCGAGCTTGCGCTGTGAGAATATCCTCGCGCCATGCCGAGAGACGACCGCCGTACGTGTCTTCTCGACAAACGAAAAACGGTTGATGTCATCTCCGAATACTTCCAGGGGCAACTCGATTGAAATGCGGTCGCTTCGGCGGGTTTTCTCGTGCGGCGACGGATTGGTCCCGTCCCGAGAGGCCTGTTCGGCCTTCTCCGCAGCGGGTTCGCCGGCGGAGTTCCCCCTGAGTGCAGGCGTGGGGTGATCAAGCATGTGCGCTCCTCTGCGAGCAGCGGCGACAGTTGCGAGGTTAAGACCCACCTCGGGAACTTCAACCTATACTCCGGTAATCGTCACCTCGAGAAGAGAACTTTAATCAGACACTCCTGAGGACATATATTGTCACAGATTATCAAGTAAACCAACAGGCATTTTGCAGCGCTGAATCCCAAGCTGTCAGCACTCAGCTTTCAACCATCGGCTAGGGCTCCCTGGCCTTGCGGGTCATAAGCTGATAGCTGAAAGCTGACGGCTTACAGCCGCTATTCAATGTTCACTGTCCACTATCCACTGCCCTACTCATGCCTCAGCGCCACCATGGGATCGACCTTGGTGGCGCGGCGGGCGGGAAGGTAGCACGCCAATAGACCCACGATGATAAGCACGAGGCATGCGCTGCCGAAGGTTGCGGCATCCCTTGGGTGGACGCGAAAGAGCATGCTTTCAATCGCCCGGACGGACGCCCAGGCGGCCGCTAACCCAAGTCCAACACCCGTCAGTATGAGGGTGAAGCCCTGCCTCAGGATCATTTCAAGCACATCACCCCTCTCCGCTCCGAGTGCCATGCGCACTCCGATTTCATGGGTTCGGCGTGCCACCGAGTAGTTGAGAAGGCCGTACAATCCTACGGCAGCCAGTGTCAGGGCCAGGGCTCCAAACGCCAGGACCAAGACCATGTAGAAGTGCGGAACCGTGACGGATTCGGCGAGCAGATCCTGAATCGGCGTCAACGTGCCGATCACAACGCTCTTGTTCCAGGAGCGAATCTCTTCGCGAACGACCCTCGCTATGCTAGCAGGCGGAACGGCAGTCCGTATCATGACGTACACCGGGTTGCCCCAGTCTGCCTGCAGGCGCGAGAGATAGACATTGGGCATGGGTTCGCCATCGACGCCAAACCCCTTCACGTTGCCGGCAATCCCCACGACGGTATACCACGGGTTACCCCAAAAACGGAACTGTTTGCCGATGGGATCCTGTCCCGGAAAGTAGCGGTGCGCCAATGCCTCATTGATGACGGCCACGCGCGGTGCGGTTGCCGTATCGCTTGCGGCGATGAAGCGGCCGGCGCGCAGCGTCATGCCCACCGCGCGAAGGTAATCCGGCGTAACGGGTGTCATGCCTGCGTCAAGTTCCTCCGCTGCTGCGGTCAGCGGGCGGCCTTCGATTTCTATCGGAGCGCTGGTGTTGGGCCCACCGTAGGGGAATGACGCAGCCGCGCCGGCCGATTCGACCCCGGGGAGCGCGCGAAGACGCTCCAACAACCCGTCGATTTGGGAGTTGATGGACCAGGGGAGTTCGACGGCCAGAACCCCATCAGGCTGGAAGCCCAGGGGCACGCTGACGCGTTCGATAAAGCTGCGTAGCAACAGGCCCCCGCCCGTCAGGAGTACCATGGATAGCGTGATCTGTATGACGGCTAGCGCGCTACGAGCCAGCGTGGGCGAGGGTCGGCCGCTAAGATTCTCCGAGGCGTCTTTTAACGACTTGTTCAGATCGGGCCGCGAAGACCACAAGCCAGGGGCCAGGCCGCATAACACCCCCGTTGAGACTGCGACCAGCAGCGTGAAGAGCAGCATGCCGGGATTGACAGCAACTTCTTGGATTCGTGGCAGCTTGACGGGATCGAACGCCACAAACGCCCGCACCCCCAGGTATGCCCATGCCACCCCGAGCCCTGCCCCGGCCGCCGCCAGCAAGGTACTCTCTGCCAACACGTACCGGATGACGCGCCACCGGCCGGCGCCCAGCGCCAGCCGTAATGCAAATTCCCGCTGACGCGCCGCCACCCGCGCCAACATGAGGTTGGCCGTATTGGCGCAGGCGATGAGCAGAAGGCAGCCCACTGCAGCCAGGAGCATCAGAAGCGCTCGCCTGGCTTCGCCGACAGTCTGCTCCTGGAGCGAGATCACGTTCGCGCCAAGCCCGATGCTGCCGTTTTCCTTTGGATACGCCTGTCGGAGCCGGGCCGCGATAGTGTCCATTTCGCGCTGGGCTGAAGCAATGCTGGAGCCCGCTTTTAGCTTGCCGATCACGCGAAGGAAGTGGTCTCCCCGCCGCTGTCCCACCACTGTGTCGTTCGGTAAGGGGAACCAAGCATCATCCTCCGACGGAAAGTTGAATCCTGGCGGCATGATCCCGATCACGGTGTAGGGCTTCCGGTCTAACTGCACGGTTTTGCCGACCAGCGCCGGATCCCCGCCGAGCTTGCGCCACAACGAATCACTAAGGATGGCAACCCTGAACCCGTCATGGGTCTGTTCTTCAGCGGAGAATGCACGGCCGCGGGCCGGCCAGACTCCCAAGGCCTCGAAGAAGTCGCTGCTCACGCGCACCGAGCGGATGTCGGTGGGTTCTCCGTTGATCGTTATCGTGCTCCCGAACCACCAGATCGCGGTCATGCGTTCGAGAGTTTTGCTCTGATCCTTCCAATCGGCGTAGTTGGCGGGCGCAACGACCACGCGGTCCTCTCCCCGCTTGTCCCAAGTTTCCCAGACCATCACGAGCCGCCCCGGATCCTTGAAGGGCAGCGGGCGAAGCAGCACCGCATAGACCACACTGAAAATTGCCGTCGTCGCCCCGATGCCCAGCGCCAGCGTGAGCACCGCTACCATCGTGAAACCGGGATTCTTGCGCAGCATTCGCACCGCATAGCGCAGGTCCTGCCAGAGGGTTTCAAGCCAACCGAGGCTGTTCATGCGGTAAATATCCTCGCGAATCAGCGTCGTGTTGCCGAGCTTGCGGCGCGCGGCGTAGCGGGCCTCTTCCGGTGACATGCCGCGGGCAACGTCCTCAGCCGTTTCCTCTTCCAGATACGCATCCAGTTCACGCGCCCGCTCCTGATCCCAATAACGGCGGCGGAAGAATCGTTCCCAGCTCATGGTGTCCTCTGCTTTAAGCTGTCAGCTGACGGCTGACAGCTACTAACCACTATCCACTGTCTTGCTCATACCGTAACGCTACCGTGGAACGAACTTGGTCGCGCGGCGGGTTGACGGCAATCTCCCCTTGTGCTACATTTTTGCCGTATGAGTCATACAATCAGCGTACGTCTTACGCCAGAGCTCGCCGAGTGGCTGCAAGAGAAGAGTCGGCGGACGGGTCTACCCGCCGGCCGGATTATTCGCCAGCAACTCGAGCGGGCCCGCTCCGAAGTTGGAAACCACGCCTTCCTTCGCCATGCGGGCAAAATCAGCGGCCCCCAGGACCTCTCCTCACGGAAGGGATTTGCGCGTTCATGAAGGCCATCGCCGACACGGGCCTGATCGTGGCCTTTGGCAATCGCACCGACCATTTTCATGCTTGGGCGGTGGAAATCGCCAGGAACATTACGGAACCGCTGCTGACCTGCGAAGCCGTTTTGGCGGAGGCAACTTTCCATCTTCGTTCGGTGGCGTATGTT
>Ga0335085_10008659_pt1 | contig 15497 bp, 11 predicted proteins | sample Lox_Sample_45_FD_206712 | JGI IMG/M metagenome (GOLD analysis project Ga0335085, IMG submission 206712) | Soil microbial communities from Loxahatchee National Wildlife Refuge, Florida, United States - Lox_Sample_4.5 | ecosystem: Environmental > Terrestrial > Soil > Wetlands | place: USA...
CGTTCCGGTCCAGGCGAGGATCGCGCCGTCGATCTCCTTCTCGTTCTCCACCCGCTTCGCGTTGGTGGCGAAGCGCGGGTCCTCGGCCATTTCCGGCCGGCCGATCGCGCGCATCAGCCGCTGGTAGATCGAGTCGCCGTTGCCGCCGATGACGATGTACCTGCCGTCCGCGCACGGGTACGTGTTGGTCGGCACGATGCCGGTGATCGTCGAGCCCGAGGGCTCGCGCACCACGCCCGCGCCGTCGTACTCGGGCACCACGGCCTCGAGCAGGTTGAACACCGACTCGTAGATCGCGACGTCGACGACCTGGCCCGCGGCCGCCCGCTCGCGCAGGCGCGCCGTGAGCGCGAGCAGCACGCCGATCACCGCGTGCAGGCCCGCGAGCGTGTCGCCGATCGAGAGGTTGGGGCGCACCGGCGGCCGGTCGGGAAAGCCGTTCACGTAGCGAAAGCCCGCGAAGGCCTCGCACACCGAGGCGAAGCCCGGCCGCGCGGCGTAGGGCCCGGTCTGGCCGTAGCCCGAGACGCGCGCGACGATCAGCCTCGGGTTGAGCGCCTTCAGCGCCTCCGGGGCCATGCCCCACTTCTCGAGCGTGCCGGGCCGGAAGTTCTCGATCAGCACGTCGCACTTGCCCGCGAGCGACTTCGCCAGCGCGCGCCCGCGCTCCGTGGACAGGTCGAGCGTCACCGACTTCTTGTTGCGCCCGAGGCTCGCCCACCACAGCGACGTGCCGTCGCGCACGACGCGCCAGCCGCGGATCGGGTCGCCGCCGGGCGGCTCGACCTTGATCACCTCGGCGCCGAAGTAGCCGAGCACGCTGCCGGCGAACGGGCCCGCGAGCAGCTGGCCCATCTCGAGGACGCGGATGCCTTCCAGGGGTCGCGACATGCGCCATCCTACCGCGACGCGCCGAGCGCCTCGACGCTCAGCATGATGATCTCGATCTCCTCGGTGATCTCCTCCTGCCGCGAGGCGTTCATGCGCCGCGCGATGCGCGCCGTGATCTCGTCCAGCCGCCGCAGCGCGCCGTCCATGTGCTCCAGGCGCCGGCGGTTCTCGGCGATCAGCGAGACCGAGAACGCCTCCTGCAGCGCGAGCAGCAGCGACTGCTCGAGCAGCCCGGCGAAGAATTCCTGCGGCGCGAGCGTCAGCCGCGGCGGGAACGGGCGCGCCCGCGCGCGCCGCTCGGGCAGCGGCAGCGGCGCGATGATGCGCGACAGCGTCCCGGCGCCGTCGGGATTCTGGTGCACGACCCTCACCCGCAGCGGCCCGCCGGGCGCCGCGCGCTGCAGCTCGACGAGCCGGGCGGCCACGCGCTCGAGCACCTCGGGCAGCTCCTCGGCGACGTTGGCGCCGGTCAGCGCCGCGGGCCGCGCCGGGTCGAGCCGCTCGCCGAGCCGCGCGCCGACCGCGAGCAGCAGGTCGCCGCGCGCGGTCGCGGCGCGCGCCTCGCGCTCCAGCGCCGCGTTGAATTCGCCGCAGAAACCGCGCTCGGAGCCGACCACGATGCAGACCGTGCCGGCCGGCGCCGGGCCCCCGGGCAGCGGGTGGAAGTCGAGGTAGTCGGCCGCCGCGCGCTCGATCGTCGCCATCGCGCGGCGCTGGCTCTCGACCAGGCCGGCGAGCGCGCGCAGCTCCATCAGCGCGATGTTCTTCATCGCGGACAGCAGCGAGCGCACCTCGTGGTAGCCCTCGAGGCGCGCCGCGAGCTGGTGCCGGCGGGTCAGGGCTTGGCCTCCGCGGCCCAGGCCGCGACCGCCGCGCTCCAGTCGGCGCGCGGGTCGGCCAGCGCGAGGCCGCCGGCGGCCGCGCCGTCGAGCACGCGGCCGAGCGCGGCCGCGCGCGCGGCGTCGTCCAGCCCGTCGAAGCGCCCGTCGTTGAACGCCACCAGCCAGGCGAGCTGCCCGGCCGGCGCGAGCGGCTGCTGCGCTTCCTGCTTCAGGATCTCGCGCAGCAGCCGCCCGCGCGAGAGGCGCGCCTGCAGCCCCGCCTCGAGCCGCGAGCCGAAGCGCGAGAACACCTCGAGCTCGAGGAACTGCAGGTAGTCGAGCTTCATGCGCGCGGCCTCGCGCTTGATCGCCGCGGGCTGCGCCTTGCCGCCGATGCGCGAGACCGAGCGCCGCACGTCGATCGCGGGCAGCTGCCCCGCGGCGAACATGTGGCGGTCGAAGTACACCTGGCCGTCGGTGATCGAGATCAGGTTGGTCGGGATGTAGGCGGCGATCTCGCCCTGTTCGGTCTCGACGATCGGCAGCGCCGTCATGCTGCCGCCGCCGCGCGCCGCCGCGAGGCAGGTCGAGCGCTCGAGCAGGCGCGAGTGCAGGTAGAACACGTCGCCCGGGTAGGCCTCGCGCCCGGGCGGGCGGCGAAGCAGCAGCGAGAGCTCGCGGTAGATCCGCGCGTGCGTCGACAGGTCGTCGTAGACGACGAGCGTGCGGCCCCCGGCCTCCATCCAGGCTTCGGCGATCGCGCAGCCGGCGAAGGGCGCGAGGTATTTCAGGCCGGGCGTGGCGGTGGCTTCGGCCACGACCACGGTCGTGTACCCGAGCGCGCCGCCGCGGCGCAGCGTCTCGATCACGGCGGCGACCGTCGAGCGCTTCTGGCCCACCAGGACGTAGACGCAGCGCACGTCCGCGCCTTTCTGCTGCAGCACGGTGTCGAGCGCGAACGTGGTCTTGCCAGTGCCGTTGTCGCCGATCAGCAGCTGGCGCTGCCCGTGGCCGATCGGCACCATGGTGTCGGCGATGCGGTTGCCGGTGTAGAGCGGCTGGTCGACGAAGTCGCGCGCGAGGATGGCGGGCGCGGAGCCGTCGAGCGCGCGCCGCGCCGTCGCGCGCGGGCGCGCGGCGCCGTCCAGCGGCCGCCCGAGCGGGTCGACCACGCGCCCGAGCAGGCTGTCCCCGACACCGAGCGCCAGCCGCTCGCCGGTCAGCGCCGCGCCGGCGCCGGCGCGCAGCCCCGGCGCCTCGTCGAGCAGGATGGCGCCGATCCGGTCCGGGCCGAGGTGGAACACGAGCGCCGTGCTGCCGTCGTCGGTGCGAACGAGCTCGTCCATCGCCGCCGAGGGCAGCCCCTCGATCCAGACCACGCCGTCCCCGGCGGACGCGACGCGGCCGCGCTCGCCCACGCGCAGCGCGAGGCGGCGGCCGCGCAGGCGCGCCGCGCGCCGCGCCAGCAGCGGCCGGTCCTCTGCCTCCGCCTCAGCCGCCACCCGCCGCGCTCCCCGCCAGCGCGCGCAGCTCGTCGCGCAGGTCCGCCTGCAGCACCCAGGGGCCGACCGCCACGCTGACGCCGCCGAGCAGCGTCTCGTCGACGGCATACTCGGGCCGGCATTCCACGCCGAGCCGCTCCGACAGGACGCGCGCGAGGCGGCCGCGCGACGATTCGCCGAGCGCGCGCGCGCTCGTCACGCTCACGCGCCCGCCGGCGCCGCGCGCGGCGGCGGCGATCGGAGCGAGCCGCTCGGCGGGCCAGGCCGCCAGGTCCTCGACGAAGACTGCGGCCAGCCGCTCGTCGAGCGCCGGGTCCGCCACGCGCTCGAGCAGCCGCGCGGCGAATGCGGCGGCCTGGTCGAGCGCGCGCTGCTCGGTCTCGCGCTTCCAGTCCTGCTCGCGCTTGGCCAGCAGCGCGGCATGGCGGTCGCGCTCGCGAGCGACCGCCTGCGCGACCTCGTCCAGCCCCTTGCGGCGCAGGCCGGCGAGCTCCGCCTCGAGCGCCGCGCGCGCCTGCACGCGCTCGCGCTCCCACTCGGCGAGCTTGCCCTCGGCCTGCGCGCGCAGGCGGCCGGCCTCCGCGCGCGCCTGCGTCGCGTCGGCCATCGACTTCTCGATCGCGGCGCGCCGGCGGTCGATCGCCGCCAGCACGGGGCGGTACAGGAAGCGGTGCAGGATCCACACCAGCACCGCGAAGTTCACCAGCTGCAGCACGAAGGACGTGGCGTCGATCTGCATGGCGTCACTTGAGCACGAATTCGAGCAGCGGGTTGCGGAACAGCACGATCAGCACGATCACGAGCACGTAGATCGCGAGCGACTCGATCATCGCCAGCCCGATGAACAGCGTGCGCGTGATCGCGCGCTCCGACTCGGGCTGGCGCGCGAGCGCGTCGAGCGCCTGCGTGATCGCGCGCCCCATCGCGACGGCCGGCAGCATCACGCCGAGCGCCATGGCGAGGAGCGCCGCCGCGGTGGAGACGATGACGAGCAGTCCGGTGGCGGTCATGGGGGGGTTCCTTTCCTTTGCTGGGTGAGCTGCTGGGACTGGATGCCGCCCGCGATGTAGACCAGCGCGAGCATGCCGAAGATGTAGGCCTGGACCAGCGCCTCGACCACGTGCAGCAGCAGGATCGGCACCGGCACGAGGAATCCCGCGACCAGCAGCACGAGCAGCGCCGCCATCTCGAGGCTCGCCATGTTGCCGAACAGGCGGACGGCGAGCGCGACCGTGCGCGAGAGCTCGCTCATGACGTGGAACGGGAACAGCAGCGGGTTGGGCGCGAAATAGTGGCGCAGGTAGACGCGCCAGCCCTCGGCGCGCACGCCGTACCAGTGCACCGACAGGAACACGAGCAGCGCGAGCGCGGCGGTCAGCGACAGGTCGCCAGTCGGCGAGTGCAGACCCGGCACGATGCCGAGCAGGTTGGCGACCACGAGGAACACCCACAGCGTGCCGACGAACGGCACCAGCATGCGCGGGCGCTGCGGGTAGACCTCGGCGATGGCGTCCTCGATCGCGAGCACCACGCCCTCGAGCACCGTCTGCAGCGTGCCGGGGCGCTCGCCGAGCGCGCGCGTGGCCGCCGCGGTGAACAGCCCCAGCGCGGCGACGATGCCCCAGGTCGTGGCGACCGCGGCGCTGATGCCGAGCGGCCCGAGGTGGAGCAGGATCGCGCCGGGCCCCATCACGAGCGCTCGCGCAGGAAGAGGTAGACGTTCAGCGCGCCGAGCGCGACGCCCGCGAGCAGCAGCGAGATCGTCCAGCGCACCGAGTAGCCCGCGATCTGGTCGTCGATCCAGCGCCCGAGGTAGCCGCCGCCGAGCACCGGCACGATGAACAGCAGCGCGAGCGTGCCGAGGTACGCGGTCTGCGCGATCAGGCCGGGGCGGTCGCGCTCGGCGCGGCGCATGCGCTCGGCCTCGCGCTCGACCGTGTCCCGCAGCCGCGTCTCGCGCGCGTCGTCCGCCATCTCAGTCCGCCGCCTCGCCCAGGCGCCAGAGGCGCCGGACCATCTCGCGCTCCAGGCGCGTGACGCTCTGCTTCAGCGTGCGCATCGCGCTGTCCTCGGCCTGCAGCGTGCTGTCGACCGCCGCGGCGACGCTGCGCCAGTCCCCGCCCTCGACGTAGCGCCGGGTGCTGACGTAGAGCTCGCCGTCGACGAAGTAGGCGAGCCCGCCGGGCAGCGCGAGGTAGCGCCAGGCGCCGCCCTCGGGCCGGTAGCGCGCCAGCCCGAACGCGAGCACCGTCATCATGCGCTCCGCGCCCGCGAGCAGGCCGAAGGCGCCCGAGGCGTCGCGCGCGACGAAGCTCTCGACGCCCTCGATGCGCGCGTACTGCGTCGCCGACTGCAGGTGCAGCGTGAAGCCGCTCATGCCGCGCTCCCCATCGCGCCGCGCATGTAGCACTTGTCCTCGGGCAGCTCGTCGTGCCGCCCGCCGAGGAACGCCTCGCAGTCCTCGAGCGTCGACGCGAGCGGGACCGACGCGCCGGCCATGCCCGTGTGCTCGGCGACGACGTGGAACGGCTGGCTGAGGTACCTCTGCAGGCGGCGCGCGCGCAGCACGATGCGCCGGTCCTCGGCCGAGAGCGCCTCGATGCCGAGCATGGCGATGATGTCCTTCAGCTCGTCGTAGCGCGCCAGGTGCTCGCGCACGGCGCGCGCGACGTCGTAATGGCGGTCGCCGACCACGCGCCGGTCGAGCAGGCGGCTCTGCGAAGCGAGCGGGTCGACCGCCGGGTAGATGCCGCGCCCGGCCTGCTCGCGCGACAGGATCACCAGCGTGTCGAGGTGGGCGAGGATGGCGCTGACCGCGGGGTCGGTCATGTCGTCGGCCGGCACGTACACCGCCTGCACCGAGGTGATCGTGCCGGTGCGCGTCGAGGCGATGCGCTCCTCGAGCTCGGCCACCTCGGTCAGCAGCGTCGGCTGGTAGCCGACCGTCGCCGGCAAGCGCCCGAGCAGGGCCGAGATCTCGCTGCCCGCCTGCACGTAGCGGAAGACGTTGTCCATCAGCACCAGCACTTCCTTGCCGAGCGTGTCGCGCAGGTACTCGGCGTGCGTGAGCGCGCTCGCGCCGGCGCGCAAGCGCACGCCCGGGGACTCGTCCATCTGGCCGAACACGAGCACCGTGCTGGGCAGCACGCCCGCCGCCTGCATCTCCTTCCACAGCTCGTGCGCCTCGCGGATGCGCTCGCCCACGCCGGCGAACACCGACACGCCCTGGTGCAGCGAGGCGATCGCGTGCATGAACTCCATGATCAGCACGGTCTTGCCGACCCCCGCGCCGCCGAACAGGCCGGTCTTGCCGCCGCGCACGAAGGGGCAAAGCAGGTCGATGACCTTGATGCCGGTCTCGAGGATCGCGTCCGGGCCCTTCACCTCGGCGATCGGCGCCGGCGCCGCTGACACCGCTCGCAGCGTGTCGGCCTCGAGCGGCGGCTTGCCGTCCAGCGGCGCGCCGAACACGTCCAGCACGCGGCCCAGGCAGTCGCGCGTCACGGGCACGCGCAGCGGGTGCCCGGTGCCGAAGACCGGATCGCCGCGCCGCAGCCCCGCGGTGCCATGCAGCGCCACGGCGCGCAGCCGCCGCGCGTCGAGGTGGCCGTGCACCTCGAGCGTGCAGTCGGCGCCGTCGATGCGGACGCGCAGCGCGTCGTGCAGGGCCGGGAGCTCGCCGTCGCACGCGACGTCGACCACCGGCCCCGACACCTGCTCTACGACGCCGAGGGGGCGCGGATCGCTCATCCTCGTCGACTATCCCCCGGCCGGGCGGCCGCGCCGTTGATCTAGCGCAAAGGAGGCGGCCTGCCCGCCCGCCCCGGCTCAGCCGCCCTTGCCCCGCCGCACGGTCTCCAGGATCGGGCCGATCACGTCCACCGGCAGCGGGAACACGATCGTGTGCGACTTGTCGCTCGCGATCTGGGTGAGCGTCTGCAGGTAGCGCAGCTGCATGGCCTCGGCGCGCTGCGAGAGCATGTTGGCGGCCTCGAGCAGCTTCTCGGAGGCCTGCAGCTCGCCCTCGGCGTGGATGATCTTGGCGCGCCGGGCGCGCTCGGCCTCGGCCTGCTGCGCGATCGCGCGGATCATCGAGTCGTTCAGGTCGACGTGCTTGATCTCGACGTTGGCGACCTTGATGCCCCAGGCGTCGGTCTGCTGGTCGAGGATGGCCTGGATGTCCGCGTTCAGCTTGTCGCGCTCGGCGAGCATCTCGTCGAGCTCGTGCTTGCCGAGCACCGAGCGCAGCGTGGTCTGCGCCAGCTGGCTCGTCGCCTCCATGAAGTTCGCGACCTGGATGATCGCGAGCTGCGGGTCGACGACGCGGAAGTACACCACCGCGTTCACCTTGACCGAGACGTTGTCGCGCGAGATCACGTCCTGGCTCGGCACGTCGAGGACGACGAGCCGCAGGTCGACGCGCACCATCTGCTGGATGCCGGGCACGACCACGATCAGGCCGGGCCCCATGACGCGCTGGAAGCGCCCGAGGAAGAACACCACGCCGCGCTCGTACTCGCGCAGGATGCGGATCGAGCTGACCACCAGCAGGAGGGCCAGCACCAGGAATCCGAGACCGAAGCTCAGCATGCGCTCCTCCTCATCGTTCGTCGCCCGCGCGCGTCGCGTCGAGCAGCAGCCCGTGGACCGCCGTGACGCGCAGCCGCTCGCCCGCGCGCAGCGGCGCCTGCGCGCGCACGCGCCAGCGCTCGCCCTGCACGCGCGCCCAGCCTTCGCCCGAGATGTCCTCGAGCGCCTCGCCGAGCGCGCCGACCAGGTACTCGCGCCCGCTCACCACCGGCCGGCGGCGCGAGCGCAGCAGCATGCCGACCACCAGGAACACGAACGCGGCGCTCGCGACGGTGACGCCGGCGATCAGGCCGTAGGGAATCTCGAACTGCGGCACCTCGGTGTCGATCAGCATCACCGACCCGATCACGAACGCGACCAGCCCGCCGATCGCGAGCGCGCCGTGCGTGCCGACCCAGAGCTCCGAGGCCATGAAGCCGATGCCGATCAGCAGCAGCGCGAGCCCGGCGTAGTTCACCGGCAGCAGCTGGAACGCGTACATCGCCACCAGCAGCAGGATGGTGCCGATCACGCCGGGGGCGAACAGGCCGGGGTTCATGAACTCGAAGATCAGCGCGTACACGCCCACCAGCACCATCAGGTAGGCGACGCTCGGGTTCGTGATCACGCGCAGCACGTCGGTGCGCCAGTCGGGCTCGAGCTTCTCGACCGCGGCGCCCTTCACCGCCGGCGCGACCTTGGCGCCCGCGGCCTCGAGCGCGCGCCCGTCGACCGCCGCGAGCAGCGCGGGCACGCTTTCGGCAACGAGGTCGATGACTTTCAGGCGCTTCGCCTCGTCCGCGGAGAGGCTCACGGCCTGGCGCACGGCCTTTTCGGCCCAGTCGGCGTTGCGGCCGCGCAGCTGCGCGAGGCCCCGGATGTAGGCCGCGGCGTCGTTGGTCGCCTTGCGCAGCAGCGTCTCTTCCGACGTGCCGCCCTCCTTCTTCGCGTCCTTGTCCCCGGGCTTGCTGCTGCTCGCGCCTCCGCCGCCGATAGCGATGGGCGACGCCGCCCCGAGGTTGGTCGCGGGCGCCATGGCAGCGACATGGCAGGCGTAGAGGATGTAGGTCCCCGCGCTCGCCGCCCGGGCGCCCGCCGGGCCGACCCAGCCTGCCACCGGGACCGGCGAGGCCAGGATGGCGCGGATGATGTCGCGCATCGAGGTGTCGAGGCCGCCGGGCGTATCGAGGCGCAGGACCACGAGCGGCGCGCCGTCCTTCGCCGCGCGCTCGAGGCTGCGCACCACGTAGTCCGCGGTCGCCGGGCCGATCGCGCCTTCGATCGAGATCTCGGCCACCGGCGCCGCGGCCGCGCCGGCCTGTAGAAGCGCGGGCGCGAACACCATGACGGCGGCAAGGGCGATTCGCCGCGGATCCATACGCGGACTATACGCGGACTGCAAACCCGGGGCGCCGTCGCTTAGAATCTCGGGTTGCGCCCAATTTTCATGAAGCCCGAGCATCCTCCCGTAGACGCGATCGTCATCCGCGGCGCGCGCCAGAACAACCTGAAGAACCTCACGCTCACGCTGCCCGCGGGCGAGCTGATCGTGGTCACCGGCGTCTCGGGCTCGGGCAAGTCCTCGCTCGTGTTCGACACGCTCTACGCGGAAGGCCAGCGCCGCTACGTCGAGACCTTCAGCCCCTACGCGCGGCAGTTCCTCGACCGCATGGACAAGCCGCAGGTAGACGCGGTCGAGGGAATCCCGCCCGCGATCGCCATCGACCAGACCAACCCGGTGCGCACCTCGCGCTCGACGGTCGGGACGATGACGGAGCTCAACGACCACCTGAAGCTGCTCTACGCGCGCGCGGCGAGGCTGCATTGCCGCAACTGCGGCAAGCCCGTGAAGCGCGACACGCCGCAGTCGATCTACGAGGCGCTGCCCAAGCAGAAGGTGTCGATCACCTTCCCGGTGCCGGTGCCGAAGAACTTCTCCGAGAAGGAGATCGAGGAGCTGCTGCAGCGCCAGGGCTACACCCGGCTGCACTCGCGCTCCAAGGCGCTGATCGAGGTGGTGCAGGACGCCGTGAATCCGGGGACGGCGGAGAAATCGCGCGTCATGGACGCGATCGAGTCCGCGCTGCGCTTCGGCCAGGGCCGCCTCACCGCCTACGCAAATGGGGACAGGCCCCAATTCTTTTCCACCTCGCTGCACTGCCCCGACTGCGACATCGCGTATTCCGACCCCACGCCCGCGATGTTCTCGTTCAACTCGCCGCTCGGCGCCTGCGAGACCTGCCGCGGCTTCGGGCGCGTGATCGGGGTGGACTACGGCCTCGTGATCCCGGACGAGGGCAAGACGCTGCGCGGGGGCGCGATCCGGCCCTGGCAGACGCCGAGCTTCAAGGAGTGCCAGGACGATCTCGCGAAGTACGTGAAGAAGCGCGGCGTGCCGATGGACGTGCCGTGGCGCGAGTTGACCGAGGCGCAGCGGCGCTGGGTGATCGACGGCGACGACGGCTGGGTGAGCTGGAAGAAGTCCTGGCCCGGCAAGTGGTACGGGGTGGCGCGCTTCTTCAAGTGGCTGGAAACCAAGGCCTACAAGATGCACATCCGCGTGCTGCTGTCGAAATACCGCGCGTACACGGAGTGCGCGGCCTGCGGCGGCACGCGGCTGAAGCCCGACGCGACGCTCTGGAAGCTCGAAGGCAGGTCGATCCACGAGCTGATGCTGATGCCCGTCAACGAGGTGCGGCGGGCGTTCGACGCGCTCGAGCTCCCCAAGCCGATGGACGAGGCGACCGAGCTGCTGCTCGGCGAGATCCGGACGCGGCTCGCGTACCTCGGCGAGGTGGGCCTCGGCTACCTGACGCTCGACCGGCAGTCGCGCACGCTCTCGGGCGGCGAGGTGCAGCGCATCAACCTCACGACCGCGCTCGGCACCTCGCTGGTCAACACGCTGTTCGTGCTCGACGAGCCCTCGATCGGGCTGCACCCGCGCGACATGGGGCGCGTGATCGACGTGATGAAGAAGCTGCGCGACGCGGGCAACTCGCTGGTCGTCGTCGAGCACGACCCGCAGATCATGTTCTCGGCGGACCGCATCCTCGACATGGGACCCGGGCCCGGCGAGCGCGGCGGCGAGGTGGTGTTCTTCGGCTCGCCGGCGGAATTGCGCGAGACCTCGACGCTCACGGCCGAGTACCTGTCGGGCCGCAAGCGCCCCGAGCCGCCGCAGGCGCCGCGCCCGCCGCGGAACTTCCTGCGCGTGCTCGGCGCCGCCGAGCACAACCTGAAGGCGATCGACGTCGACATCCCGCTCGAGCGGCTCGTCTGCGTCACGGGCGTCTCGGGCTCCGGCAAGTCGACGCTGGTGCAGGACGTGCTGCACGCGGCGCTGCTCAAGGCGAAGGGCAAGCCGACCGAGGCGCCGGGCAGGCATCGCGCGATCGAGGGCGCGGAAAAGATCGGCGAAGTGGTCATGGTGGACCAGGCGCCGATCGGCAAGACCACGCGGTCGAACCCGGCGAGCTACGTCGGCGCGTTCGACGCGATCCGGGCGCTCTTTGCCAGGGCGCCGCTGTCGAAGGAGCGCAAGTACACGCCGGGCACCTTCAGCTTCAACTCGGGCAACGGGCGCTGCCCCGCCTGCGGCGGCAACGGCTTCGAGCACGTCGAGATGCAGTTCCTCTCGGACGTCTACCTGCGCTGCCCGGACTGCGACGGCAAGCGCTACCGGCCCGAGGTGCTGGAGGTGACGCTGCGCGGCCTCGGCATCGCCGATGTGCTCGAGATGACCGTGTCGGAGGCGGTCGCGTTCTTCAAGGACGACGCGGAGATCGTCTCGCGCCTGCAGCCGCTCGCCGACGTAGGCCTGGACTACCTGCGCCTCGGGCAGCCGGTGCCGACGCTCTCGGGCGGCGAAGCGCAGCGCCTCAAGCTGGCGGGGCATTTGGGGACAGGCACCAATTCCCGGTCGCTGCGGGAATTGGTGCCTGTCCCCAAATTGTTCCTGTTCGACGAGCCCACCACCGGCCTGCATTTCGAGGACATCTCGAAGCTGCTGCGCTCGTTCAGGAAGCTCCTCGCGGCCGGGCACTCGCTCGTCGTCATCGAGCACAATCTCGACGTGATCGGGGCCGCGGACTGGATCCTCGACCTCGGCCCGGAGGGCGGCGACGCGGGCGGCGAGCTCGTCGTCGCGGGCACGCCGGAAGAAGTGAAGCGGCACCCGACTTCGCATACGGCCAAGGCGCTGCGCGAGTACGCGGGCCAATTGGGGACAGGCACCAATTGCACCAAGCCGGTGCAATTGGTGCCTGTCCCCAATATCCGCGTGCACAACGCGCGCGAGCACAATCTCAAATCGATCGACGTCGAGATCCCGAGGCAGCGGTTCACGGTGGTCACCGGCGTGTCGGGCTCGGGCAAGTCGACGCTCGCGTTCGACATCCTGTTCTCGGAAGGCCAGCGCCGGTATCTCGAGTCGCTGAACGCCTACGCGCGCCAGTTCGTGCAGGTCGCGGCGCGCCCCGACGTCGACGCGATCTTCGGCATCCCGCCCACGGTCGCGATCGAGCAGCGCACGAGCCGCGGCGGCAGGAAGAGCACGGTCGGCACGCTGACCGAGATCCACCACTTCCTGCGGCTGCTCTTCGTCAAGCTGGGCACGCAGTACTGCCCGGACTGCGACGTGCCAATCGAGCCGCAGAGCGAAGACGCGATCGTCGCGCGCCTGATGAAGGCGCACCGCAACGACACCGTGGTCATGCTCGCCCCGCTCGTCATCAACCGCAAGGGCGTCTACACCGACCTCGCCAAGTGGGCGGCGTCCAAGGGCTACTCGCAGCTGCGCGTCGACGGCAAGCTCCTGCCGCTGCGGCCCTTCCCGCGCCTCGACCGCTTCAAGGAGCACACGATCGAGCTGCCGGTCGGCTACGTGAAGGTGACGCCGAAGAACGAGACGGAGCTGCGCGAGCGCCTCGGGCGCGCGCTCGAGCACGGCAAGGGCGTGGTGCACGTGCAGACGGGCAAGGCGATCCAGGTCTATTCGACCAAGCGCGCCTGCCCGTCCTGCGGGCGCAGCTTCCAGGAGCTCGACCCGCGCCTGTTCTCCTACAACTCGCGCCACGGCTGGTGCCCGACCTGCGTCGGCACCGGCCTGCAGCTGAAGGACGTCGGCTGGGACGCCGAGCGCTCGCGCACCGGCCAGGAGGACCACGTGCTGGACTCCTGGATCGAGTGGCTCGAGGTCGACGAGCCTTGCCCGAGCTGCCACGGCAAGCGGCTCAACCCCGAGGCGCTCGCGGTGCGCTGGCGCGACCGCAGCATCTCCGACTACGGCGCCGAGCCCGTCGCCCGCCTCGGCGAGCTGTTCGCCAAGATCCGGCTCGCCGGCCGCGAGGCCGAGATCGCGCGCGACCTCGTCGCCGAGCTGAGGAGCCGCCTCGGGTTCCTGAAGGAAGTCGGGCTCGACTACCTCGCGCTCGATCGCGCGGCGCCCACGCTCTCGGGCGGCGAGGCGCAGCGCATCCGGCTCGCGGCGCAGCTCGGCTCCAACCTGCGCGGCGTCTGCTACATCCTCGACGAGCCCACCATCGGCCTGCACCACCGCGACAACCGCATCTTGCTCGACGTGCTGGAGAAGCTCGAGGCCAAAGGCAACACGCTCGTCGTCGTCGAGCACGACGAGGACACCATCCGCCGCGCGCACCACGTCATCGACCTCGGCCCCGGCGCCGGCAAGCTCGGCGGCCGCGTCATCGCCGAGGGCACGGCCGAGGAGCTCGAGCAGTCGCCCGACTCCGTCACCGGCCGCTTCCTCGCCAACCCGCTGCGCCACCCGCTGCAGCCGCGGCGCACGGTGAAGCGCGCGGAGCCCGCGATCGAGCTCGCCGGCGCGAAGCTCCACAACCTGAAGAACATCGCCGTGCGCCTGCCGATCGGGCGCCTCACCGCGATCACCGGCGTCTCCGGCTCGGGCAAGTCCACCCTCGCGCGCGACGTCCTGCACGACAGCCTGAAGGCGAATTCGCCCATCGGCTGCAAGGCCGTGAAGGGCCGCAACCTCGTCGAGCGCGTGCTCGAGGTCGACCAGACCCCGATCGGCAAGACCCCGCGCTCCTGTCCCGCGACCTACGTCGGCTTCTGGGACGCCATCCGGCGCCTGTTCGCCGACACCAGCGAGGCGCGCATCCGCGGCTGGGGACCGAGCCGCTTCTCCTTCAACACCAAGGGCGGCCGCTGCGAAGTCTGCGAAGGCCAGGGCATCAAGAAGATCGAGATGAGCTTCCTGCCCGACGTGAAGGTGGCGTGCGAGGCCTGCAACGGCCGGCGATTCAACGGCGAGACGCTGACGGCGCGCCTGCGCGGCAAGTCGGTGGGCGAGGTGCTCGCGATGAGCGTGGACGAAGCGGTCGAGTTCTTCTCCGCGCACCCGTCGATCCACCATGCGCTGCGGCTGCTGCAGGACGTGGGGCTCGGGTACCTCACGCTCGGGCAGCAGAGCCCGACGCTGTCGGGCGGCGAGGCCCAGCGGATCAAGCTCGTCACGGAGCTCGCCAAGGTGCGGGGCATTGGCAGTTCCATCGATCTCTCTTCTTCCGCCGGTGGCGGAAGAAGAGAGAGGGCTCTTGCTGCGCCCAAGACACTCTACGTCCTCGACGAACCGACCGTCGGCCTGCACATGGCCGACGTCGAAAAGCTGATCCGCGTCCTCCACCGGCTCGTCGACGCGGGCAATACCGTCGTGCTGATCGAGCACAACCTCGACGTGATCGCCGAAGCCGACTGGCTGATCGACCTCGGGCCCGAGGGCGGCGACGCGGGCGGACGCGTCGTCTACCAAGGGCCGCCCGAGAAGGCCACGCGCGGGCATACGGCCGAGGCGCTCGGGCCGTTCCTCGAAGCGCGCAAGGCCGCTTGACGCCGCTGCCCCCGCCGCGGCGCGCGGTCGCGCTCGCGCTGATGGTCGTCGCGCCGCTGCTCTGGAGCATCGCCGGCGTGGTGACGCGCCACGTGCAGTCCGCCACGGCGCCCGAGATGGCGTTCTGGCGCTCGGGCACGGCCGCCGCGTTCGTCTACCTCGCGCTGCGGCTCGCGCTCGGCCGGCGCCCCTTCGGCGCGCTGCGCGCGGCCGGGGCCGCAGGCCTCGTCTCGGGCGCGATGTGGGCGATCATGTTCACCTGCTTCATCGTGGCGCTGAACTTCACCACCACCGCCAACGTGCTGGTGATGTCGAGCCTGGGGCCGCTCTTTACCGCGGTGCTGGCGCGGCTGTTCCTGCGCGAGCCGCTGCCCGCGCGCGCCTGGATCGCGATCGCCACGGCGAGCGCGGGCATGCTGGCGATGTTCGGCTCGCGCTTCGCCGCGCACGAAGCGCGGCACCTCGCCGGCATGGCGCTCGCGCTCGCGATCCCGCTCGCGGGCGCGATCAACCTCGTCACCCTGCGCCGCAGCGCCGCGCACCTCGACCTCATGCCCGCGGTGATGCTGGGCGCCCTGATCTCGGCCGCGCTGACGCTGCCCTTCGCGCTGCCGTTCCAGGCGAGCGGCCGCGACGTGCTGCTGCTCGCGGGGCTCGGGGTCTTCCAGCTCGGGCTGCCCTGCCTGCTGCTGGTCCTCGTGTCGCGGACGCTCACCGCGCCGGAGATCGCGCTGCTCGCGCTGCTGGAGGTGATCCTCGGGCCGGTGTGGGCGTGGCTCGGCGCGGGCGAGGTGCCGGCGCTCGCCACCGTGACGGGCGGGGCGGTCGTGCTCGGGGCGCTCGCCG
>Ga0335085_10008660_pt1 | contig 15496 bp, 16 predicted proteins | sample Lox_Sample_45_FD_206712 | JGI IMG/M metagenome (GOLD analysis project Ga0335085, IMG submission 206712) | Soil microbial communities from Loxahatchee National Wildlife Refuge, Florida, United States - Lox_Sample_4.5 | ecosystem: Environmental > Terrestrial > Soil > Wetlands | place: USA...
CGAAAGAAGCCTGCGGCACGAAGCCTGCCGGCACGAAGAGGGTTTGCCCACGGGGGTGGTGAAGAGTCTCGTATCAGGGCACGCCTTTAGGCGTGCCGAGAACGCGACCTTTTGCTTCTTCTCGCCCCTTCAGGGGCGGCAGAAAGACCCGACAAGGCAGCGCTTCCGCCCCTCGGCCTGCTGACGTCTGACGTCCTTTCTGGCGACCGGCTACTGGCGACCGGCGACTGCGGCCGCCAGCTTCCGCGGCCCCTGGGGCACTTCCAGCGCGGGATCCAGGTACAGGGGGTAGCCCTTGTCGCGCCAGCCGAAGAAGCCCCCGGCCAGCGGCCGCACCTGCTTGATGCCCTTGGCTCTCAGCTTCAGCGCCACCCGGGCGCTGGTCGCCTCGTTGGGTCAGGTGCAGTAGAGGATGATCTCGCGGTCGCGCGGGATCTCCTGGTGGCGCTCCTCGATCTCGTCCGGTTTCATGCGCAGCGCCCCCGGCAGGGTGCGGGGGTCGGTCAGCCAGTCCAGGGGATGGCGCAGGTCCACGATGGTCACCGCATCTCCCGCCTCCAGCCGCGCCTTCAGCTCCTCCGCCGGGATGCGGGCGACCGCCAGGTCCTTCACGAAGCGCCGCCGCTGCCCGTACTTGCGCCACAGGAAGGCCGCCAGGGCCGCCAGCAGCAGCACCAGCAGCCAGGCCCCCAGCCGGGTGCTGTAGGCAGCCAGCAACTCCAACTGGTGGCTGAAGGCGAAGCCCAGCAGCACGAACGAGCCCACCCACAGCAGCGATCCCAGGAAGTCGAAGAGCAGGAAGCGCGCCAGGCTCATGCCTCCGGCTCCCGCCAGGGGCGGGGCGGCGGTGCTCAAACCGGGGATGAACTTGGCCAGCAGCAGGGAGCGCGGCCCGCTCTTGGCGATGCGGCTCTGGGTCGTGCGCACGCAGGAGTCGGGTTCCAGCGAGACCTTGCACAGGAAGTTCAGGACCTTGGCGCCGCGCCGGCGTCCCAGCCGGAACCACAGCAGGTCGGCGGCCACCGCGGCCAGAGTAGAGAGCAAGACCACCGCGGCCGCACTCAGCTTGCCCATCCCGATGAGCGCCCCCGCCGCCAGCAGCAGCGGGGCCGCGGGCACCGGCAGCCCCGCCTGCTCCCCCAGCACCCACAGGAAAAGAACCAGGTAGCCGTTGGCCACCAGGAAGTCCATCAGTTCATGCACGCGTCCGCTCCTGGGAGAAGAGATTCGCGGGGGCAGGCTTTGTTGCAGAATATCTTCCGGCCCCCGACCGCCGGCAAGTGGCTATCTTCCACTAACTCCAGGGGATGCGGTGCATTTGAATGTTATCGTCTACACGACAGTCGTTCTAACATATTAATAGGCGGCTGCCCTACGTGACGGCTCCGCGGGCGGCTTCCAGCAGTTCATTCATCAGCCGCAGGCCCTCTTCGGTCATGTGCCCCAGTTGGAGCTGGTGCAGGCGGGGAATGAGTTCGTCGAGTTTGTGCAGGATCTCCAGGCCCTGGGGGGTGATGCGGGTAAGGATGACGCGGCGGTCGTGGTCCTCGCGGCGGCGCCCCACCAGAGCGCGTTTCTCCAGCCGGTCGAGCAGGCGGGTGACGTCAGGATCGCGTGTGATCATGCGCTCCGCCACCTCGCCGCAGGCCAGGCCCTTGGGTCCCGCCGCCCGCAGGATGCGCAGTACGTTGTACTGCGTGGGCGAAAGGCCCACCGGCTTCAGCAGGTCGGAGACCGAGCGCATCAGTTCATCGGCGGTGCGCTGCAGGTTGGTGAAGACCTCCTCCTCCAAGCTGGTGAAGGGGATGGCCGCTTTCGTTGCAGGCTCGTCTTTGTGCTTTCCCGGCACGTGCGAGACTATAGGCGTTACAACGACTAAATGTCAAGCTGGAAATCGGTTCGAGCTAGGGTCGCCGTTCACGCCGAATAAACTCCCGTTGCAACATGGAGTAAAGGTGAAGGTCCGGCCGGCGGGTCGTCAGGATCGGGAGCGATCGGGTCTGCCGGCCCTGGCCTCCCTTCCGCCGCCTCATAGCCGGTTGATCATCGAGGCCACGTAACCCGCCCCGAAGCCGTTGTCGATATTGACCACGCTGACGTTGGAGGCGCAGGAGTTCAGCATGCCCAGCAGCGCTGCCAGCCCTTCGAACGACGCCCCGTAGCCCACGCTGGTGGGCACGGCGATCACCGGCGCCCCCACCAGCCCCCCGACCACGCTGGGCAGCGCTCCCTCCATGCCGGCGCAGACGATCACCACCCGCGCCTCAATCAGCGCCCGGCGGTGGGCCAGCAGGCGATGGATGCCCGCCACGCCCACGTCATAGAAGTGCTCCACCTCATTGCCCATGACCTCGGCGGTGACCACCGCTTCCTCGGCCACCGGGATGTCGCCGGTCCCCGCCGAGACCACCGCGATCTTCCCTTTGCCGTATTGCTTGTGGTCCTGGATGAGGACGATGGCGCGCGCCAATTCGCGATACTCCGCTCGCCGCACCCGCCGCCGCACCGCCCGGAACTGCTCTTTCGAGGCTCGGGTGGCCAGCACGTTCGATCCCTGCCGCGCCAGCCGCGCGAAGATGCCCGCCACCTGGGCCGCGCTCTTGCCCTGTGCCAGCACCACCTCGGGCATGCCCGCGCGCAGCACCCGGTGGTGGTCCACCTTGGCGAAACCCAGGTCCTCGAAGGGCAGATGGCGCAGGCGCGCCAGCGCCTGGTCGGGGCTCAGTTTGCCCCGCCGCACCTGGTCGAAGAGCTGCTTGATGGATTCGGGCTTCACGGGGAAAGCCGTCAGCACTCAGCCGTCAGCATTCAGCCAGTCAGGTTATCACGGCACGCGCCGGCTCCCTGAGTACTGAGTACCGAGTCCTGAGTACTAGCTCCCCAGCCTGCTCAGCAGTTGGAAGTAGAGAGTGCGCGCCGCACCCGGCGGGTCGAGGGAACGGAAGTAGAGGGAGCGGAGGAAGCGGCGAGAGAGGCGCGCTTCCAGGTAGGCGTCGTAGAGTTCCGTGCCCAGCATCTGCCCGAGCTGCTGCGCGGCGAAGCCCAGGGCCTCGCCGGTGAGTTGGAGCAGCGGCTCCGGCCGCGCGCGCAAGGTCTGCAGCTCCTCGCGGCGCACTCCCGGTCGCGCCGGATAGAGCACGCGCGAGCCCAGGTAGGCCAGCGCCTCCTCCAGCACCCGGGTGAAGAAGATATCCGCGGCCGAGCCCGGCGGACGCCCGTGGCCGTTGCTGCCGGCCTTCCCCCGGCAGGCGGCGTGGACGAAGCGCGCCGCCTCCTCCGCGCCACCCGCCATCTCGAACCGATGCAGGAAGATGGCATTCAGGCGCGGCAGGTAGCCGCCGCCGCGCTCGCGGATGGCCGCCAGCACCGTCTGCGCCTCCTCCAGCCTCGCTCCCTGGCGTGCCAGCAGCTTGCGCAGCGGCTCCCACTCCGCCCGGGCGTGCACTTCGGGCAGCAGGTCCACCAGGTAGCGCGGCTGGGTGCCGTTGTGAGGCGAGTACGGGTTGACGTGCAGGAAACGCAGCAAGGCCTCGATCAGGTTGTAGAGGGTGGGCGCGGGATCGGGGGCCGCGGTGGGCGCCTGCCGCCAGCGCTCGATGCACATGCGATAGCTCTCGTATTTCTCCAGGGGGCTGGCGGCCAGGACGCAGAACACGTCCTCCTGGACGCGCACCGCCTCCACCCGCCCGGGCTCGCCGGCCGCCTGCCAGTAGAGCGCGTCCACGTTCTGCAGGACGGTGAGGACGCGGTCCTGAGGGCGGCGCTGCCGCAGCCAGCGGGGGATGTGGTTGGGGGCCAGGTGAGATTCCCCGAACAGCGCCACGACCCGGGCCCGCGGATCGCGCTCGCGCAGATCGTCGATGCGGGCGGCGGCGTGGCGATCGCGCAGGTTCACCCGCCGCAGGTCGTGGCGGGGCAGGCAGTCCAGGCCCGCGATGCCGGCGGCGTGCGCCCGCGCCGCCTCCAGCAGGGCCTCCGCCGGAGCCCACTCGTAGCCCCACTGCGCGTCGTAGCGGAGCCGCAGCCGCAGCTCCTCCCCCGAGATCTGCCGGCGCCGCCAGCGCTCCAGCAGATGCTGGTCGCGGGCCAGCACACATTCCACTCCCAGTACCACCGGGCGCCCCGGCTCCCGGCCGAGCCGCTCCACCACCTCGGCGGCGAAGCGCTGCGAGGCGGGCAGGGCGTGGTAGTCGGCGATGAGCACGACATCTGCCGCACCCAGCTCCTCGAATACCTCTTCCCGGCTGAGCACCGACTGGTAGGAGAGATAGGCCTGGTGGTAGTCGCGCAGATACTTCTGGCGCCCGTTGGGGTCGTGGACGCGGATGTCCCGCTCCACGCCCGCGAGGGCATGGCGTTCGGCCGCACTGCGGCGCAAGCGCAGAGTGGTAGCAGTCGCCATGTTGTGCTCGGGGAAGAACGGTGCGCTGGCCGGAGTGGGATCCTTGACGGCGATGGGCGCGCCTCCTATGCTCATCGCCTCGGTTATCTCTTCTTCTAGGACGCTCCCGTGCCCCTTGCGGAACCCAGGACCCTCACCGTAGCCATGACCGGCGCCAGTGGCGCAGTGTTTACCCGGCAGTTCTTGCTCCTCGCGGAGCGCGACCGCCGGGTCACCAGGGTGAACTTTATCGTTTCTGACAATGCCCTGCGAGTAGCAGCCGAGGAACTGGGGTTAACCGGGCGGGCGCACCTGGTGAAGCAGCTCCTGGGGAGAGAGTCGAAGAAGATCGCGCTGCAGAACAACGCCGACATCGGCGCCAACGTGGCCAGCGGCTCTTATCCCACCGACGCCATGGTCATCATCCCCTGCAGCATGGGGACGCTGGCGCGCATCGCCTGCGGCACCGCCGACCGCCTGATCGAGCGCGCCGCCGACGTCTGCCTCAAGGAGCGCCGGCCGCTGGTGCTGTGCGTGCGCGAGACCCCGCTCAACAAGATCCACATCCGCAATCTGTACCGCGCCGCCGACGCCGGGGCCACCATCTTTCCCGTGATCCCCACCTTCTACAACCGGCCCCGGAACGGGACGGAGATGGCGCGCGAGTTCGCCTGCCGGGTGCTGGCCCATGTCGGCTTGCCGCAACCGGACGCCTATCGCTGGAAGGGCTGAGCGCTCATGGGAGTCCCCGCAGGGGACGCGCTGGAAGGGCCGAGCGCTCATCGGAGTCCCCGCAGGGGACGCGCGCTGGTAGCCCAGGGCGAAGCCCTGGGAGTCGCAGACCATGACCTGCCGAGTCCCGGAGGGACGGTGCGACCTAGCCTCGCTCCAGCGCCTTGCGCAATAAGCCGGCCGCGGGCTCGGCCACGGCAAAGGTCTTCAATTCTTCCGCGGTGAGCCAGCGGACCTCGGCGGCGTCGCTCCCGGCGCGCAGTTCCCCGCCCACCCGCCGGCACAGCAGGTCGATGAGCACGTAGTGGTAGCGGATCTTGCCCTGCTCGTCGGGGAGGATGCGGTCGAAGACTCCCAGCACCTCGCCGGTCTCGACCTCGAGGCCGGTCTCTTCCCGGGCCTCGCGGGCGGCGGCCTCGCGCACCGTCTCGCCCACTTCCAGCATGCCCCCGGGGATGGACCACTCGCCCTGGAGCGGCTCAGTCGAGCGCCGCACCACTACCACCCGCCCCCGGTCGACGATGACCGCCCCCACCCCCACCAGCGGCCGCTCCGGGTAGTCGCGCCTCATGGTGTGAAGAAGCCGCGCGGGGAGTAGTCGACGATGCGCCAGCCTTTGGGGCCGCGCTCCAGGATGAGGCGCAGGGTCGCCGAGCGGCGCTCGGGGGAAGTGACGCCGGCCTGGGCCACGCCCTCCAACTCCACCTCCGCCACCACCGTCCCGCGGCCGCCCTCGGCGGCCGTGCTCTCCAGGTGGTAGCCCATGCGGAAGGAATCGTAGGAAGCCATGCGGTTCTGGAGGCGGTCGCGCATCTCGCTCCAGCCCGCCAGGCGGCCGCGCTCGAACATGGCCATCACCTGCTCGGCATTGTGGTTCTGGAAGCCGGCGCGCAGTTCGGCCAGCGCCGCCTCGCCCACCGCGGCGGAGAACTCCGGCGCCTCGAGCGGCGAAGCCTTCCTCGCCGGCGTCGCGGCGTGCTGCGCCGCCAGCGCCGCCGCCAGCCCCACCATCATCGCCACCGGTGCGCACCACCGCACCGCAAGTCTCTTCCAGGCAGGCTTCACTTGGTCTCCATGACGTACACCCCGTCCCAGTCGGGCGCGGGCGGATGGATCATGAACCGCTTGGAGCGCTCCAGCAGGGTCTCAGAGGGGCCGTCGCCGGGATAGCTGGCCAGGATGGCCTCAAACCCGTCCGCCGCCTTGCCCCACTGCTGCGCCTTGTAGGCGGCCAGCGCCTTCTCCCAGCGCGCCAGCAGGTCGGCATAGCGCTCCCGTACCTTGAGGAAGTCCAGGAGCTGGTAGATGGCCACGGGCTGGCTCTTGCCCACCACCGTGATGCGGTCCAGCTCGCGGGTGACGTAGGCCTTCTGGATCTGCCGGTAGGTGAATTCGCTGAGCACGATGCGCACCCGGTACTTCTTGGTCAGGCCCTCCAGGCGGGAGGCCAGGTTCACGTGGTCGCCCATCACCGTCCAGGCCAGGCGCCGGCTGGAGCCCATGTTGCCCACGTTGACCGGCCCGGTGTTGATGCCGATGCCGATGTTGATGGTCTTGCGCCCCTCCTCCGCCCACTTGCGGTTCAATTCGTCCAGGCGCGTGCTCATGTCCAGGGCGCAGGTGCAGGCGCGGTAGGCGTGGTCCTCCTGCGGGTAGGGCGAGCCCCAGAAAGCCATGATGGCGTCGCCGATGTACTTGTCCAGCGTGCCCCACCACTTGAAGAGGATCTCGGTCATCTCGCCCAGGTATTCGTTCAGCAGCAGCACCAGTTCGTCGGGGCTCATGTCCTCGGAGACGGTGGTGAAACTGCGGATGTCGCTGAACATGATGCTGAGTTCCTTCATCTCGCCGCCCGGACGCAGCAGTGCCTTGGGATCCTTCTCGATCATCCTGATCACGCCCGGCGAGACATAGGCGCCGAAGGAGCGCCGGATCTTGCGCTTCTCCCGCTCCTCGAAGATCATGCGGAAGCTGGTGATGGCGGCGTAGTTCACCACCAGCACCGCCACCGGCACCACGAAGCTCAGCCACATCCCCCAGCGCGCGAAGGCCCAGTACACCGCCGCCCCGAAGCCCGCCAGCGCCAGCAGCAGCGAGAGCGTGGAGTACAGCGGCTTGATGCGCCCGAACAAAAAGCCCATCCCCAGCCCGAAGGCCAGCAGGAAGGCCAGGTCGATCATCTCCTCGCGGTCGCCCCGGGTGAGGAAGCCGCGTCCTCGCTCCCCGTTGTGCAAGAGGTTGTCCAGCACGTTGGCGTGGATCTCCACTCCCATGTAGTCGTGGCTCTGGTAGGGGGTGTTGCGCAGGTCGCCGATACCCAGGGCGGTCGCGCCCACCAGCACGATCTTCCCCTGGAAGGTCTTCTCCGGCACCTTGCCGTCCAGGACGTCCACCATGGAGTACTGTGGATAAGTGCGGAAAGGTCCGGCGTAGTTGATGAGGGCGGTGCCGTCGTACCGCGGCCACAGGGTTTGACGGCCGTACTGCAGCCGCTCCAGCCCGCTCTCCGTCAGGTAGCCGACGATGTCCTGGTCGGGGATCTGCTGGTACTGCCGCCAGGCTTCCAGCGGCAGGGAGGGATACCACTCGAACTCCTGGTAGCGGATCAGCAGCAGGGCGCGGCGGTAGGTGCCGTCGGGATCAGGCTCTTCGGTGAAGAAGCCGTAGGAGCGCGCCGCTTCCGCCAGCAGCCTGATATTGGGCTCCACGCTCTGGGCCACGAAGCAACATGCCTTCCAGGTCTCCGCGAGGTTGAAATCCCGCCCCTGCTTGCCCTTCACCGGCTGCATCTTCGGGAAGGGCTTGCCCCATAAGATGTTGTAGTAGTCCTCGGCCGCCTTGGGGTCCACGTCGCCGGCGCGGCTGGCGTCCAGGAACAAGTGCCCCAGCACCACGTTGCCCGCCTTCTGGATGGACTGGGCGAAGATGGCGTCGTTGTCGCTGGAGCGCTGGATGGCTCGGACCCTGGCCCGCACCTCGGGGGTGAGCTCTGGCCCGCTCTCCGCCTCCAGCTTCTTCAGCGCCTCCACCGCCGAGTTCTTCTCCGGGGTGGGGAAATCGGCGTCGAAAGCGATGATGCTGGCCCCGCCCGCGCTCAGCCGGTCCACCAGCTTGGCGTAATAGTTGCGCGCGATGGGGAAGGCGCCCACCTGGCGCAGCGTCTTCTCGTCCAGCCCCACGATGGCGATGCGCGGGTCCACTGCCCGCGGGCCGCGCGCCTGGAAGCGCATGTCCAGCGAGCGCAATTCGATGTTCTGCAGGAAGGTGAAGCCGGCGCGCGAGTTCCCGCCCACGTTGACGAAGCTGAACAGCGCCAGTCCCGCCGCCGTGACCACCAGGGCCAGCAGGAACTCCACCCGCCGCAACGGCACCCGGCGCAGCATCCCGGCGAAACGCAAGGCGAATTGGCGCAGCTTCTTCATCGGGCGCAGGCCGTGGAGCGGGCTGGCAGGCCGCCGGAGATCCCAACCGGCGGAGAGTGCGGCGCCATCTTACAACGCCGCTGCCCGCGGAATCGAGACGGAAACTCCCTCCGCCGGCGTCTCGTCCCGGCGTTATAATGCAGGTGGACGAACTGGCCGGCAGCTCTTTCTCAATCTGTCCCGCCGCCAGGACACGGACCCAGCCCGCCCTGGCTCGCCTCTCCGCCCGCAACTCCGAAGGAGGCCCCCATGTTTGCCCGCATGGTGGAATGTTCGGTGAAACCCGGAAAGCTCCACGAATTCAACCTGATCATCCGCAATGATCTGATCCTCAACCTGCGCCGGCAGCCCGGCTTCATCGATGTGGTCAACCTGGTGGCCGCCACCGAGCCCGATCACGCCGTGATCCTGAGCCTGTGGCGCCGCCAGGAGGACGCGGAGCGCTATCACCGCGAGCAGTTCTCCCAGGTCCTGAACCGCATCGATCACCTGCTCAAGGCGACCCCCGACGTGCGCACCTTCCACGTCGACGTCTCGACCGTGCACAAGGTCGCCGTGGCCGCGTGAGGAGCAGGCGCCGGCCGCCGGCGAGGTCGGTTGGGCGGACTGCTGAACGCTGAGTGCTGAGGTCTGCTGACGTCAGGGGCCGGTCGTCTGGGTTTTTCAGATCACCCGATCACCCGATGATCAGATGCCCTTCCCCCACTCCTCCCCGAACACCGTCCGCTCCATGGGAAAGCGCCCGCCGTAGGGTTTGTCCTCGCCCTTGCGCCGCCCGATGGCCAGCAGCGCCACCACCCGCACCGAGGCCGGGATCTTCAGCAAGTCCTTGACCTTGTCCTCGAAGAAGCCTTCCATGGGCGCGGTATCGTAGCCCAGCGCCTCCGCCATCCACATCATGGTGGTCCAGGCGATGGTGGCATGGCGGTTGGCCCAGACGCCCAGGTCGGGGGCGATGCCGCCGGCCGGACCTGGCGTCCCGCCCAGAAAGCTCGCGATGTTCTGGCGCGCCTGCTCCAGTCCCTCGGGCGTGCCGTAGCCGTGCTCCAGCGCCAGCTTGCTCATTTCGTGCATGTCCTGGCGCCAGCCCTGAGTATCGCCGCAGGCCACGATCACTGCTCCCGCTTCCTCCACCTTGGGCTGGCCCATGGCCGCGGCCCGCAGCTTCTTCTTCTGCTCGGGATCGCGCACCACCACGAAGCGCCAGGGCTGCAGGTTGTAGCCGCTGGGCGCCTCCAGTCCGGCCTGCAGGATCTTCTTCAGGTCCTCGTCGTGCACCGGGATGGGCTCGAAGCTGTTGGTCGCCCGCCGCTCCTTGATCACCTGGCTCAGGGACTTCTCGCCGGCTCGTTGTGCCATCGTCAGATCTCCTTTGTGACTCCCGTAGGATGCCGCGGGCGCTCGCCCGGGGACCGGAAACTGGGAACTGGTTAGGGCCGCAGTTCCTTCCCCTGCACCACCGTGCCGTAGCTCCTCCCCGCCGGGTCCACGGCGCGCGCTCCCAGGGCGGCGAAGCCCTGCAGTAGCTCCGGATACTTGGCCGCCAGCGCGTGGATCACCGCCAGGTTGTCGGCGTAGGCCTTCCCCGTGTCGGAGACGTCGGCCACCTGGTAGTCGGCCACCAGATCCAGGCCGGCGGCGGCGTCCTTCTGGTCCGGCACCGGGAACACTTGCGTGATCTTGAAGCTGCGCCCGCCCTCCGCGATCAGCTCGGCCGGCTCCTTGAGCGGCACCCCGGCAGGAGGGACCAGCTTCTGCTGCTCGTCGTCGAACTTGACCAGCTCGGCGGTGGTGAGGAAGGGGAGCGGGCGCAGCAGGTCGCGGGCCAGCCCGTAGTAGAGCCAGGCGTTCAGGGTCTGCCCCTTGGCCTGGAAGGCCCGGCCCTGCTCCCAGAACCACTTGCCGTCGTGCTCGCCCAGGCGGGTGACGGTAAGGTACAGCCCTGCCAGCTTCCACGCTCCCGTCATGGCCGGCTCCTGCTGGAGCACGAAGGCCACCGCGTCCGCGCCGTGCGGGGTGCTCGCGTCCAAGATGACCGCGGCGTAGCGCCCCGCCGGCAGGTTGTTGAGCACGAAGACGACGCTGTCGGGCGTGAGGCCCTCGGGTCCGAAGATGCCGCATAGGAACTCGGCGCGCGCCAGCGTGCCCTGGCCCTGGGCGTCGAGCAGGAAGGAGGAGCGCAGGCTGGGCTGCGCCGCCTGCAGCTCGGCCGCGTGCTCCTTCACCGCGCCCTCTATGCCGCGGAAATCGCCGGCTACGCCGGCAATGGCACTCTGTTGCAGCGCGGCCGTGTTGCCCTGGGCCACGTAGGCGAAGTACTGCCGCGCCGCCTGCTCCAGCCCCTGGCGAGTGGCCGCGTCCATGTCGGATGCGGTGGAGCAGGTCTGGCTCCAGCCCGGCGCCGCCAGCAGCAGTACCAGCGCGGCCCCTGCCGCCCACGGCACCGCCCGTCCCGCGCCGCCTCTGCTCATGCCGATCACCCCACCCTTCTGGATGCCTGCGCCCGCGGGAAGGATGTTTCTCCGCGCGGCTCCCTGACCGGTGCTAGAATCTGCCCAGAGCCTGAAGCCGCGCCCGCTGTCGCGGCCGCTTACCTTCCCAATGGTACGCCTGACAAAGACCGGCCTCGCAGTGCTGCTGGCCTTTCTGTGCCTGGCGGCGCTGCCGGCCGCAGCCTCGCAGAAGCCGCGCTCCCACGCCAAGCCGGGCAAGGTCAAGGTCGAACCTGCCCCGCAACCCGCCGTCCCGCCACCGCCGCCCACGCCCCAGCAGCTTCCTCCCAGCCCGCCTCAGGTCAGCTACCGCGACGGCCTGCTCACCATCCACGCCCAGAACTCGACGTTGGCCGACATCCTGGCGGCGGTGCGCGCCCAGACCGGCGCCACCATCGAGATGCCTGCCCGGGGCGGCAGCGAGCGCGTCTTCTTTGACCAGGGACCGGGCCCGGCCCGTGACGTCCTCGCCGCCCTGCTCCAGGGCTCCGCCTTCGATTACATCCTGCTGGGCTCGCTGGAGCGCCCCGGCGACCTGCAGCGCATCCTGCTTCTGCCCAAGCCCGCCGGCCCCGACACCACCGCGGCCGCCGGCGCGCCTCCCGCCCCGGCGGTGGTGAACCCCAACCCCGACCTGGACGAGAGCAACGAGGAGGGCGTCATCGACGAGAGCTCTCCCGCGCCGGAGCCGGCCGCTCCCGAGCCCGTCCTCCCTACCCCCAGCCCGCAGCCCAAGACCCCGGAGCAGTTGCTGGAAGAACTGCGCCAGCAGCAGCAGCGGCTGCAGCAGCAACAACAGCAGCAGCAACAGCAGCAGAATCCGCCTCCCCAGCCTCCGGACTAAGGAGCTGGCTGGCGGAACCGGGGCCCTGACCGCCAGAACGGCCGCAGAATTGTCGTCCTGAACCAGCGTGAAGGGACCAAGATGGCCGAGCGCAGCGGAGCTCAGTCGCCCGTCTGCTCCGCCGCCCGCGCCGGCTTGGAGGCCCGCCGCGAGTGTACCCGGAAAGCCTGCAGGATGCCCCAGACGACGGCGTATCCCGCCGCGATCCCCAGGGCCAGGGAGAACAGGATGGTCAAGAAGAGCGTGATGGAAGCCGCGAGTGCGTGCACTGGGATCCCCGTGTCCTACTTCTTTTTCTCCGCATTCCAGATGCTCCGCGAGATGGCCCGCCCGCAGAAGGGGCAGAAGTTCATCAGGTAGAGGTTGGGCCGGTCCTCGGGCGAGCGCACCGCGTAATCCGAATCCACTTCGTTCAGGATGCGCCCGCTCATCTGCTGTTTGGGCTGGTTCACGATGGCCTCGCCCTCCACCGCCTCCTTCAGCATCTCGCAGCAGTGTTCAATCATGACTGGCGCCGCGCCTGGCTCCAAGTTCCCGAGGTACATGTCCCTCTTACTGACGACCGGCGGCCGCCAACTGGCGACTATACCCCGCGTTGACCGCCCCGGTGGTTGACCATTAGGATACGGAGTAATGCTGCGCTCGGGCGCTGCCGGAGCCGCTGGGGAACCGGACTTTAACACAGGGAACCACAGTTTTCGATGGCCATCAGCAAGATCTCGGTCCGGGGGGCGCGCCAGCACAACCTCAAGAACATCTCGGTCGAGATCCCGCGCAACGCCCTGACCGTCATCACCGGCCTCTCCGGCTCCGGCAAGTCCTCGCTCGCGTTCGACACCATCTACGCCGAAGGCCAGCGCCGCTACGTCGAGACCCTCTCCGCCTACGCCCGCCAGTTCCTCGACCAGATGGAGCGCCCCGACGTGGACGCCATCGACGGCCTCTCCCCCTCCATCGCCATCGAGCAGAAGACCACCTCGCGCAGCCCCCGCTCCACCGTGGGCACCATCACCGAGATCTACGACTACCTGCGCCTGCTCTACGCCAACGTGGGCCTGCCCCACTGCCCCAAGTGCGGGCGCGCCATCAGCCGGCAGTCGGCGGAGCAGATCGTGGCCCGGGTCATGGCCCTGCGCCCCGAGGACCGGGTCATGATCCTCGCCCCCATCGTGCGCGGCCGCAAGGGCGAGTTCAAGAAGGAACTGGAGAAGCTGGCGCAGCACGGCTTCACCCGCGCCCGCATCGATGGCGAACTGCGCAACCTGGACGAAGACGTCGCCCTCGACAAGCGCAAGAACCACACCATCGACGTCGTCATCGACCGCCTGCTGGTCAAGCCCGGCATCGAGAAGCGCCTGGAGAACTCCGTCGCCATCGCCATGAAGCTGGCCGGAGGCCTGGTGCAGGTGGCCGTGGTCGAGGGCGAGGAGACGCTCTACTCCGCCCGCCTCGCCTGCCCCCAGTGCGGCATCAACGTGCCCGCGCTCGAGCCCCGCAGCTTCTCCTTCAATTCGCTCTACGGCGCCTGCCCCGAATGCCACGGCCTGGGCTCCAAGTACGACTTCGATCCCGCCCGCATCATCGTGGACTGGTCCAAGCCCCTGCTCGACGGCGGCCTGGGCCCCGGCTCCGCCTCCTCCAACCTCATCCACATGCTGGAGATCACCGCCGCCGCCCACGGCTTCGACCTCGCCAAGCCCTTCGAGGAGCTGCCCCGCAAGGTGCAGAACCTCATCCTCTACGGCCCGGAGGAGAAGCAGCCGCGCTCCGGCTTCCAGGGCGTGATCGCCTACCTGCGCCGCAACCTGGAAGAGAGCACCTCGGAGAGCTATCGCGAGTGGCTGCTCCATTACATGTCGGCCACCGAGTGCCCCGCCTGCCACGGCCAGCGCCTCCGCCCCGAGAGCCTGGCGGTCAAGGTGAATGGCATGTCCATCGCCGAGTTCACCGCTCTGCCCGTGGACCGCGCCCTGCCCCTGGTGCGCGAGATCCAGCTCAGCCCTCGCGAGGAGGCCGTCGCCGGGCGCGTGCTGCGGGAGATCGCTGAGCGCCTCGCCTTCCTCGACGCCGTCGGCCTGGGCTACATCTCCCTCGACCGCTCCGCCGCCACCCTTTCCGGAGGCGAGGGCCAGCGCATCCGCCTGGCCACCCAGATCGGCTCGCGCCTGCGCGGCGTGCTCTACGTGCTCGACGAGCCCTCCATCGGCCTGCATCACCGCGACAACAACCGCCTGCTGACCTCGCTCGCCTCCCTGCGCGACCTGGGCAACACCGTGCTGGTGGTCGAACACGACGAGGAGACCATCCGCCGCGCCGACTATGTCATCGATCTCGGTCCCGGCGCCGGACGCCAGGGCGGCTACCTGGTGGCCACCGGTACCCCCGCCGAGATCGCCCGCGCTTCCCAGTCCCTCACCGGCAAGTACATCTCCGGCGAGATGCGCATCGCCGCCCGCCCCGAGCCGCGCCGCGTGAACGGCCACTTCATCAAGGTGCTGGGCGCGCGCGAGAACAACCTCAAGAACCTGGACGTCGAGTTCCCGCTGGGCCTGCTCACCGTGGTCACCGGGGTCTCGGGCTCGGGCAAGTCCACCCTGGTGAACGACATCCTCTACCGCGCCCTGGCGCAGAAGCTCTACCGCTCGCGCGAGGAGCCCGGCGCCCACCGCGGCCTGCTGGGAGTCGAGCATATCGACAAGGTCATCTGCATCGACCAGTCGCCCATCGGGCGCACCCCGCGGTCGAATCCCGCCACCTACACCGGGGTCTTCGCCCACATCCGCGATCTTTATGCCATGCTGCCGGAGTCGCGCGAGCGCGGCTACAAGGCGGGACGCTTCTCCTTCAACGTCGCCGGGGGCCGCTGCGAGGCCTGCCAGGGCGAGGGCCAGCGCCGCATCGAGATGAATTTCCTGCCCGACGTCTACGTGCTCTGCGAGGTCTGCGGCGGCCGCCGCTACAACCATGAGACCCTGGCGGTGAAGTTCAAGGGCTGCTCCATCGCCGACCTGCTCGAGACCACCGCCTCCGACGCCCTCCCCATCCTGGAGAACATCCCCCAGGTGCGCCAGAAGCTGCAGACCCTGGTGGACGTGGGCCTGGGCTACATCCATCTGGGCCAGTCGGCGGTCACGCTCTCCGGCGGCGAGGCCCAGCGCATGAAGCTGGCCAAGGAACTCTCGAAGCGCCAGACCGGCCGCACTCTCTACCTGCTCGACGAGCCCACCACCGGCCTGCACTTCGACGACGTCAAGAAGCTGCTCGACGTGCTGCACCGCCTGACCGACCTGGGCAACTCCATCATCATCATCGAGCACAACCTGGACGTGATCCGCAACGCCGACTGGATCCTCGATCTCGGCCCCGAGGGCGGCGAGGAGGGCGGCCGCGTCGTCTGCCAGGGCCCGCCCGAGCAGGTCGCCAAGTGCAAGAGGTCCTACACCGGCCAGGCTCTGGCCGCGTACTACGGCAGGAGTTAGGAGTTGGGAGTTAGGAGTCAGCAGGTTTCAGATCACCCGATCACCCGATCACCCGATTCGTGTAAAGTCATTGACGTGTCGCTACCGCCGCAGATGGTCCAGCCACCCCTCGAGCCTTCCGCTCCCCCTCCCCATCCCTCCGCTGA
>Ga0335085_10008661_pt1 | contig 15494 bp, 15 predicted proteins | sample Lox_Sample_45_FD_206712 | JGI IMG/M metagenome (GOLD analysis project Ga0335085, IMG submission 206712) | Soil microbial communities from Loxahatchee National Wildlife Refuge, Florida, United States - Lox_Sample_4.5 | ecosystem: Environmental > Terrestrial > Soil > Wetlands | place: USA...
AGCCAGGTCATCAGCTTTTGTTTTCTTGTCGATTAAGGCCAAAACAGTTTTCGAACGATCAAATGCTGACGTTCCTGTTGTGACGCCATGACCTTTCAAATCAACTGAAACAGTGAACGGCGTTTGATGAAGCGCTGTGTTTTCTCCCACCATCAAATCCAGCTTCAGCTCTTCACATCGCTCTTCAGTAAGTGCGGCACAAACAATTCCTCTTCCTTCTTTCGACATGAAGTTGATGACCTCAGGAGTAGCATTGCGTGCAGCAGTGATGAAATCGCCTTCGTTCTCGCGATCCTCATCATCTACGACAATGACCATTTTACCCAGTCGAATATCCTCGACCGCTTCTTCGATTTTGTTGAAGCGGAAATTATCCTTGGTTCCGTTGTGTTGGTTGCCAGACATTGTGTTCAATTCCGTTGATGAATGTAAAAAATCCGTTCAGCAGTGCAAGATTCATTACGTAAAAATGGGTTACATATCGTAAACCATTTACGTGGATGTTTAGTTTACCCAGCAGCGAATCCAGGGCGCTGATCAGCAGTAAACCTGTTTGAATCCAGAAGCATACTTTGAAAAACGGATGATTAAATGACAAAGCAAAGCTACTCAAATAGACTCCGATGATAAAAAAGGGGCCAAGCCATCGCAGCACTTTATGAGAAAAGAAAGCGAAGGCGACTCCGCCTTTCGAAGGAAGTAACAATCTCCAAAAATGTTTGAGGATTTGAAAATCACCAGCGCCGATGCGGCTCTTTCGCCTGAACTCTTCTTTGATCTGATGACCGACATCTTCATGGCAGACCGCTGCGGGTTCGCTGATGGCTTTTCCATTTTTCTCAATCGCAGCGAGCGTGATGTAGAAATCATCAACAATGAAATTGGAGGGCGTGGGTGAGAAAAAATTTTTGCGCACCGCATAGCAACCGCCGAAAGCGCCCATTGTTGCGCCCCACAAAATTCCTTCCCGAAACTTCAATTCATTTTCGAAAAGCTGATAGCTGCTTTCCTGTTCTGAAATTCCGCCGCTCCTTATTTCGGCATTCACGATGTTTCCCGCCACCACTGCGATGGACGAATTCCTGAAGTGCTTTACCATTTCCTGAATTGTATTTTCAGTAAAGAACACATTCGCATCTGTCAGCACCAAAACTTCTCCGGTGGCTTTTGTTGCAAGTTCATTCATGATTGCAATTTTCCCGCGGCGGTTCTGAAAGCGAAAAAGTTTTATGAGCGGATAGCGGGTTCCATATTTCTCAATCATGCTTTCCATCTGATCAGTGGATGAATCACTGCCGATCAGGAATTCGAGTTTTGAGAGCGGGAATGATGTGTTGATTGTACTTTCAATTTTCTGTACAATCACCTGTTCTTCGTTGTGTGCCGCAAGAAGAATCGTGACGGAAGGGAACTCCTCATTGATCGAAAAACAATTCTCATTCTGCTTTTTCCCTTTTGAAAAAATAAAGAGCAACAGCGGATAGATGAAGTAGCTGTGCACCAGGAGCACCACACAGACCCAGAAAATTATTTGAAGAACGCTCAATTCAGAATGGATTTATAGAAATCGATGAGGTCGTGCACAATCTTGGTGTTGTCATAATTTTCCTTCACGAATGCACGCGCATGTAAACCCATCCGGTGTGCTTCGTCTTTATCTTTTAACAGCCGCCGGATCTGTCTCGCAAATGCATCGGGAGTATCGGCGATGAGAAGGTGAGCACCGTCAACAGCGTTAATGCCTTCAGCGCCAACTGTCGTCGTTACTACCGGTTTTGCTTCAGCCATTGCTTCAATAATTTTCACCCGCATGCCGCTGCCGCTGAACAAGGGAACCACCATGATGGCGTTGGATCGAATGAATGCGCGCGAATTTTCAACTTCACCTACGATCGTCACATTCGGATATTCCTTCGAGGGAAAATCAGGAGGAAAATTTCTTCCCGCAAGAAAAAATTTCTGCTCCGGAAATTGTAAATGCACTTTCGGCCACACCGAATCGAGAAACCACTCAACACCTTCAAGGTTCGGCGCCCAATCCATACTGCCCACATAACACAATGTCGCTGGATCGGTTTCACTCACCTCTGCTCCGTTCAGATTTACACCTACCGGGCAGGTGTGAATCGGAAGCTTGCAGCCAAGCTCCACGAATCGCGCTGCGTCCACATTGGTGATAGGGACCAGCGCATCGCATGAATTCAGATTGTAGATTTCAAACTCTTTCATACGTGCAGCGAGATTCTGCAGGTACCATTTTTTCGCGCCCGGCTTGGCCATTTTTGAATTACGCTCCCAAATCAAATGCTCCACGTTGTGGGCGCGCAAAACAATTTTTGCTTTTGAAAATTTGCGGATCACGAGCAGATATGGCAGCAGGTACAGTCCCTCAAGCTGGACAATATCGAACTCGTTCTCACGAAGAATTTTTGAAAGCAGTTTTTCAAAGTCGGGAGAAACGAATCGCTGAATATTGTATGAATCGCCGCGGAATAAACTCGTCAATGCTTCCCACCAATTCACATCGGTATCGAGAAGCACAGAATGAAAATCGGCGTAGGCCTGATTCTCTTCCGGCATTTCATCAGGAGGAAAGAAATGTTTCTTGGTGTTAATTGCCGCCACAGTCACTTTATGTCCAGCTTCATAAAAACCGCGTGTGAGCTGGTGAATGGCGATCACTTCACCATCGCGCAGCGGATAAGGAAATTTTTTGCAGACTTGTAAAATTCTCACAGGGGAAATGGCTGGTTGCGAAGCAAAGTTAAGATGCAGGTAAAGAACATCAGGAAATTGAATTCATCAGCATAGTAAAAATCTCTTTCGTAATTCTTGTTTGAAAATTTTTTCCTTCAAAGTGAGTGACCGGTTTGATTCCCCAACCAACATTCGTGAGAAAAATTTCGTCGGCCGATTTGATCTCATCGGGTTTAGCCGATCGCTCTTCAACCTGAAGATTTTTTTCGCGAAGGATATGAATCAAGTTCTTTCTCGTAACGCCTTCAACTCCGCCATCAGAAACCGGTGGTGAAAAAATTTTTCCTTCCCGCATCCAAAAGACATTCGATGAAATTGCATCCGCAATTCTTCCCCCGGCGTTGAGAAGGAAACAATCGCCTACATTATTTTCCTTTTTGAAAAGTGCAGCCATCACATACGGCAATGCGTTCATCGATTTGAAAAATGAAATGGAAGAAAAATTTTTCTGAACATCGGGAAACACAGCCACTTCGCAGGGCGAATCATTCCATTCATATCCATTTTCCATTGGGATGAATTCGACATAGTATTCCGGCACATTTGTCTGCGGTTCATACAAGCCGCCTCCACTTCTGAAAATGCCGATTCTGATTCTTGCATTATTTTCAATCTGTACAGCCCGTCCCAGTTCGGTAATTTGTCTATGAAAAAAGGCATCGGTGAATGAATCCGGTATCTGCATCTTCAGCGCCTTCATCGCGCGCAGCATGCGATCCATGTGATCATCGAAGAATAAAATTTCTCCGTGGTGTAATCTCAATCCTTCGAACAGACCGTCGCCGTAATTGATCGCGCGGTTGAGAGAAAATACCGGGGAGCTCGCAGAAACAAGCAGACCATTGAAGTTAATCAGTCCCAATGGCAGGCTACTTTGTATTGGTTAAATCTTGAATCATCTTGCTGATCGTATCCGATAACACTGGCATGTAGCTTTTGCAAATGGAGAATACTATTTGATAGTCCAGCAATTCGTAATGATGAGCAATAAAGCTTCTGAAACGAATAACATCATCCCATTCCACTTGTTTATAATTTCCCAAAATTGCCGGATGGAGCTTTTGAATTTTGTTGACACTTTCCCCTATAGCCATCAATCGAATGCCTATGGAATCAAGCAGAATAATGCCTTCTTCATTCGCAATGAAATCGTCAGGCGATTGAATCCCGGAAAATCTCTTTTCAATAATCTTCGTGTTCTCACCAATCTCAGACAGAATATCGAGTATGAGATCAGACATAGATCACTTCCTTTTCGATTCGGTTCAGGAACCGCTGACTCAGGTGATGTCCTATTGTAGTGAGGTGAACTTCTTTTCCAAAATGATTTTCAAGATACCGGGAGAACTGGACGATAGAAGAAAATCTGGGCTCTTTTAGTTTTACTATAATGTCAATGTCGCTGGCATTCGCGTCCTCATTTCTCGCGTACGAGCCAAATAATCCAACTTCTTCAACTCCGAATTTCTCCAGGAAAAACTGTTTTCCGGATTTCAATTCAGATAAAATTTGTTCTCTTGTGATCAACTTAAAGAATTTATGAAGCGAAGATAGCCAAATCACATTTACGGAATCATCAGCGCATCACGTTCCTTGTCATCAATCCATGAGAGATAATAATCCTTGTCTTCTATCGCCACTGCATCTTCGGTGAGCATCAATGGATGAAATGTGTCAATCATCACCGCGAGTTCTTTCGTTTCTTTCGCGCCGATACTTTTTTCTACGGCACCCGGATGCGGCCCGTGAGGAATTCCCCCCGGATGCAATGTGATCATTCCTTTGGTCACATGCTTTCGGCTCATGAAATCACCATCGACGTAGTAAAGAATTTCATCGCTGTCAACATTGCTGTGATTGTAGGGCGCAGGAATAGCGAGCGGATGGTAATCGAACAAACGTGGAACAAATGAGCACACCACAAAATTTCTCGCTTCGAAAGTTTGATGAACAGGCGGCGGTTGATGAATTCTTCCGGTGATGGGCTCGAAGTTGTGAATGGAAAATCCCCAGGGATAATTGTAACCGTCCCAACCGACTACGTCGAAAGGATGATAGAGGTAGTGGTAGGGATACATCATTCCCTTCTTCCGGATGTAAATGATGAAGTCACCCTTTTCATCGTGCGTTTCCAATTGTTGCGGCACTTTTATATCACGTTCATAAAAAGGAGAGTGTTCGAGTAACTGACCCACTTCATTCAGATATTTTTTTGGAGGCGCAATGGGAGTTGGCGACTCGAGTACGAGCAGGCGATTGTTTTCATCATTGAAATGAATTTGATAAATCGTTCCGCGCGGGATGATAAGGTAATCACCGTACTCGAAATTGATGTTGCCATACATCGTCTTGAGTGTCCCTGAACCGACGTGCACGAAAATCATTTCATCACAATCGCCGTTCTTGATAAAATAATCCGTGGTTGATTTTCGCGGAGCAGCCAGAGAAATTTTTGCATCATCATTCACCAAAACATATTTCCTGCTCTTGAGAAAATCATCTTCGGGTTGAATGTTGAATCCCTGGAAACTGCGGTGAAGCATTTGTTTCGGTCCCACCAGTTTCGGTTCCACTGAATAGGGAGCATCCACATGCTTGATGATTGTCGGCGGATGATTGCGATACATCAGAGAGTAAATGCTGCTGAATCCTTCAGTAGAAAAAAGTTCTTCAGAATATAATTCTCCATTTGGCTTTCTGAATTGCGTGTGCCGCTTCGGAGGAACCTGTCCAAGTTTATGATAGTATGGCATGTTGATTTCGGAATTAAGAGAGCAAATTTAGTGATTGGGCAAAGAGAAATGATGATGACTGAAATCAGCTTCGTTCATTCGTCAAATTTTATTCTGCGCTGCTTCTTCTTTTCGGCATGACGCTTCTTTGTCTCGAGTCGCTTCTGTTTTTGCATCTCAGAAATTTTTGTCGGAATTCGTTTGGGTTTTTTCCTTAACGCCTGTATGATGAGCGTATCAAATCGCTCAATCACATTTTTCTTATTTGCAAATTGCGAGCGCTCCGATTGTGAAACCACAATCAATTCTCCATCCGCATTGATCCTGTTTTTCAGTTTTTCAAGAATGAGTTTTTTCTGTTCGTCGTTCAGAATTGAGTTTCCTTTCACATCAAAATACAATTCAACTGCGGTGGAAACCTTGTTCACATGCTGCCCCCCTTTGCCGCTGCTGCGAACGGCTTTAAATGTCAAATAGGGGTGAAGAATGGAAGGGTCAAGCATGATTTCGAAGGCAAAATTGCATTTTCAAACTCAGCTTTTTAATTACGGCGGCAGAGATTATCTTTGCGACCCATTTCAAAAATCAAATCATCATGTACGCCATTGTAGATATTGCCGGGCAGCAAATGAAGGCCGAAGCAGGCAAAGAAATGTTTGTTCATCGTTTACCCGGAAATGTGGGTGACTCTGTGACGTTCAAGAAAATTCTTTTGCAGGTGAATGAAGGCAAACTTGGGGGAAATGAAAAAGCCGTTGTCACAGCAACTATTGTTGAGCATCTGAAAGGCGACAAGGTGATTATTTTCAAAAAGAAAAACCGCAAGGGCTACAAAGTGAAGCGGGGACATCGTCAATCGCTCACGAAAATCAAAGTGGATTCAATCGGATAACTGAAAAAGAAGCAACATGGCACATAAAAAAGGTGAAGGTTCATCAAGAAACGGCCGCGAGTCGCATTCGAAACGACTCGGCGTAAAAATCTACGGAGGAGAAATCGCTCAGCCGGGAAACATTATTGTGCGTCAGCGTGGCACGAAGTATTATCCCGGAACCGGCGTAATGCTCGGAAAAGATCACACCATTTTCGCCACCACCGGCGGCATCGTGAAGTTTCAGAAAAAGAGAGGTGAAAGAAATTACGTGAATATCGTTCCCGTTGACAGCTCAACAGCGAATTGATAATTCAAGAAAAATTTTAAGCCGCTTCAAACTTTGGAGCGGCTTTTTTATTTCCGCGAGAAAAATTCTAAAACCTGACCTCTAAACGAAGATTCACTCTTCGCCCTGTTAAATAATTGGGAACGGCGTAAACGATGTTGTTGAGGTCTTTCACCCACGAATAAGAAACTTCATTCGATACATCAAAGAGATTAAAGATTTCAAGACTCAGCCATATCTGTTCGAAGTTGCTCCAGAATTTACTGTCGCGAATTTTCGGCCGGCTTCTGTCGAGCAGCAAAGCGGAGAATCCAATATCAACTCTGCGATAAGGCGCAAGCCGCAAGGTGTCGCGCGCTTTAATGTGATCGGGCGGACCTGTGGGCAATCCGGTTCCGAAAATCAAGCTGAGGTGCACTTTGAAATTTTCATTCCCGGGAATGTAATCCTGAAAAAACATAGAGAAGAAGACGCGCTGATCCGTCGGCCGCGGAATGTAACCGGGATAAAACTTCGTGCTGTCGAGAGTGAATTCCGTGTGCTCAGGATTTGAGAAAACTGTATCTACCGTCCACAAATAATCGTCAGTGAGATTTTCTTTTGTCTGAAGAAGTGAGAGCGAAATCCACGATTCAGCATCTTTCACAAATTCACCATTCAATCGAAAATCAACTCCGGTTGCATAACCGCGCGAATCATTTGTTCCAAAATACCGGATGCGAACATTGTCGAGTTCGTACGGATTCAAATCATAAAGCTGCTTGTAATAAAGCTCTGTCACAAACTTGAAAGGTCTTCCCCACCCGCTGAAATTGTAATCAGCGCCAAGCAAATAATGAATCGAACGCTGGGCCTTCACATCGGTATGAACAATTCCGTAGAGATCGCGCATCTCCCTGTAAAACGGCGGCTGATCATACGCGCCCACCGCTCCGCGAAACACGATGTCCTTTGTCCATTTCGGTTGAAAAGAAATTTGCGCGCGCGGGCTCACAAGAAACTGATTGTTCATGTCCCAATAACTAAAGCGGCTGCCGAAAGTCAGCGTCACGTTTCGTTCGGCATCGATCGTCCATGAATCTTGCAAGTAAGCCTGGTAACGATTACTGGCGAAATCATAACCGGTGCGAATCACATCCTGAAGATTGATTTCCGCAGTGGAATATGGAAGTGTGAAGCCGGCAGAATCTTGTCTCGTCCATTCACTCAACTGATCGTGAATAATCTCGCGATTGTAATCGGCGCCCCATTGAATGAAATGATTTCCCTTCAGGAAACTTCCTTTGTGCGCAACTTTGAAAACAGTTGCCGTGAGAAAATCACGCGCCCACTGCTGATCAGTTCCTGTTCCGAGAAAATAAAGTGTCTGCCCGAAATCAGAACCACCTAAATTATTTCCGACATCACCCAAAAAATATTCACCGATGATGTCGTAAGTCTCTTGCTCATTGTCTCTATAAAAAGAAGAAAGAAATTTCAGATTGAGATTTTTCTGCGGGCGATAGTTCAGGGAAACTCCGGCCATGCCATTATCATAGCGATCAATTTCCTGACCGTTGAAATCAACGGTGAGCCGCAGTGTTTGCTGAATGGTTCCAAAAGTTGTCACGCGCTGCTCCGGAACAAACTGATACGTATTTCCGGAATAATTTCCGATGGCTTCGAGTGTGAGCTTCGAAGAAAAATCATATTGAATGTCTCCCTGAATGTCGGTGAAGTCCGGGCGATAATTTCCCGTTGTCTCGAGTGAATTGAGAATGTATTGTGAAGTCTTGTAACGAGCGCCGAATAAATATCGCAGTCGCTGATTCTTCGTGCTTCCTTCCAAAGCTAAACTTGCACCGAGCAAACTCACCGATGCGCTGCCGCTGAATTTTTTTGGTTTCTTATAAGAAATATCGAGCACGCTCGACATCTTGTCGCCATAGATAGATTGAAATCCTCCGGCGGAAAATGAAAGCGAGGCCGTGAGATCGGGATTAATGAAACTTAATCCTTCCTGCTGCGCCGACTGAATTAGGAAAGGACGGAAAATTTCAAAGTCATCTACGTAAACGAGATTCTCATCGTAATTGCCACCTCGAACAGAATACTGCGAAGAAAGTTCATTGTTCGACTGGGCTCCGAAAAATTTCAGCGTGGCTTCTACTCCCCCGCTTACCGATGGAAGTGCTTCAAATTTTTTCTGCTCAATCTTTACCATGCCCGCCTGATTGCGGATGTCTTTGTCTTCTACCGTGACAGTATCCATCACGTATGGCTTGGAATTCATCACGACATAGAGCGGTAGTCGCTGACCGGCTTGCAATTTTATTTTCTTCGTAAAATCCTCAAATCCTACTCTGGTAAACGTCAGCGTGACATCTTTGTCAGCAGGAATTTCAAAATCGAAATTTCCTTTCTCGTCGGAAACAATTCCTTTTCCTGCAGGAGAAATTTTTATTGATGTAGCGGGAAGCAGGTTCCCATTCTCATCACGCACGTTGCCGTAAACTGATGCTGTTTGGGCAAAAGCATTCGATAACAGGAAAAAAAATGAAATAAACGTGAAGAGACTTCGCATGAGAAATCAGTGACGAAACTTATACGGTTGCTGTCTTACTTTTTACTGCCTTCAATAACGAAATTGTTTCCATCGGATTTTGCGAGGAGAAAATTGTATTTCCGGCAACAAGAATATCGGCGCCGGCATCAATGAGCGAAGAAGCATTATTTAAATCCACACCGCCATCGATTTCAATTTTTGCTTTGGAGTTTTTTGCGAGGATTAAATTTTTGCATTCTGAAATTTTGCTATAGGTATTCAAAATAAATTTCTGTCCGCCATAGCCGGGATTCACACTCATGAGCAAAACCAATTCAACATCAGCAATAATATCTTCAAGCTGCGAAACCGTAGTGTGTGGGTTAAGAACGACACCTGCACTCATTCCTTTTTCTTTGATTGCATAAATGGTTCGATGAAGATTGGGTGACGCTTCCAGATGAACAGAAAGAACATTCGCTCCCGCTTTGGCAAACTCATCAACGTATTTCTCCGGCTCCACAATCATGAGGTGAACATCGAGTGGTTTCTTCGCGATTTTTTTCACCGCGTACAACACCGGGAATCCGAATGAGATGTTCGGAACAAATCTTCCATCCATGATGTCGCAGTGAATCCAGTCCGCTTCACTTTGATTGATCATTTCAATATCCCGCGCAAGATTTCCGAAATCTGCAGAGAGAATAGAAGGTGCAATGATTGGCATGCGGCGAAGATAGCGGGAATGAAGAGATCGGGCAATTGAAAATGATTTCCTAACTCTGTCGCGTTTTTCACAGCAGCGGATGAAAATTTTTCAGGAAAATTTCCGACCGGCATTCACGCTTCCACACGCATTGATCGCCGCGCTGTATTTCGCTGTAAGCATCTTCGGAATTCTTCATCATGAAATGTGGCTTGATGAAATGCATCATTTTCTCCTCGCACGAGACAGCACAGGCATTGTAAATCTTGCATACAATGCGCGGTATGATGGACATCCCCTGCTCTGGGATTTGCTTGTGTATTTGCTAACACGTTTCACACACAATCCGCTTTACATGCAGTTGCTTAACATTTTCATTTCACTCACTGCAGTAATCATTTTTCTGAGATATGCTCCGTTTACCGATCTTTTCAAATTTCTTTTCGTCTTCAGTTATTTCATGCTCTATGAATACAACATCATCAGTCGAAATTATGCGATCAGCGCTTTGTTTCTTTTCATTTCGTGCTCTCTCATTTTTGCTGAAAGAAGGAATTACGCAGTAATTTTTTTATCACTTGTTCTTCTCTGTTGCACACACTTGTTTTCACTTTTTTGCGCTGTTTCACTTTTTATCGTCACTTCCATTCTCTATCTGCGAGAACATAAAAACTCAAAGTCAGGATTGCTGACACTTTGGATTTTACTTTTCACTCTCATCCTCGCTTTTATTCTTTGGAGCATCATTCCGCCTCCGGATCATTTTCTGCATCAGTACGACACCGATCCCTATTTCTCCTTCAAGCGAATTGGAAAAGGTTTTTCAATTTTCTTCAAAGGATTTTATCCGCTTCCCGATTTCCTGAAATATCACACGTGGAACACAAACCTCGTGGTTGATTACGCAAAGAATTTTGGAGTTGTACTCTCCATAATTTGTTTGATCATTCCGTTCATTCTATTTCAAAGAAAACCGCTCGCACTCTTCGTGTTTTATTCTGCATCGATCCTCATTTCAATATTTATCTGGTGGTCGCCGATGGTGGCTTCGGAAAGATATTTCGGTTTCATTTTTCTTCTGCTGGTTGTTTCCCTGTGGTTTTCTTATTATTTGCCGGAAAAGAAATTTCTCTTCTCGGGAAAATCACATGAACGATTGAGCAAATTCAGCAAACGATTTGATATTCCGTTTGTTTATTCAATTCTCATCATTCAGCTCATTAGCGCGGTAATTGCATACACCTCTGATGTGGTAAAGCCATTTTCAGAGGGAAAACAACTTTCCGATTATCTGATAAAAAACAATCTTGCTGACCACACAATTGCGGTGAGTAACCAAAGTGCAGGACCGCCGATCAGCGCCTATCTTGATAAAAAATTATTTTATCCTGAAACAAATCAGTTCGGCACATTTTGCAAATGGAACACGAATCCCTTTGTGATCAGTAAAGAAGAATTGATTTCACGGGTGCGAAAAATTACTTCTGATACGCTCATACTTGCAGTGAATGATTCAATGCTCAGCGTCCCGGCAAAGCCAAATATCATGGTTTATTCTGACGACAGCATTAATATTTTCTATCTCACAAAATTTGAACAAGCACTTGTGCGCGCCGAAAATTATTGGCTGTATGAGGTCGTTAGAAATCCGGATGAAAAGAATCAGGAATCGAACTAAATTTTCATTTGGAAAACAGCCGGGGTCAAAAATCTTTTCCGAAATATTCTGCAAGCACCCAGCGAACGGAACGATACGAGTTGCTGAGATTTTCGCGGATTTGTTTTTTGCTGTACCAACCAACCTGTGTAATTCCTTCCTCTGCCTGCGGAATAAGTTGATGCTTGTCGCTGCTCTTCATTTTAAACCAGTGCGTCACTTTCATGATTCGTCTCCCCTGCAGCCAGTAGCTGTGATACGTGCAATCCTGATTGCCGTCGTGAAACTTAATTCGCTTTCCGATTTTCAATTCCTTAATGCCGGTTTCTTCAATCACTTCGCGGCGCGCCGCCTGCTGCACTGTTTCACCCGGATCAATTTTTCCCTTCGGTAAATCCCATTTCCCTTTGCGAAACATCATCAGCACCTTTTTTTCTTCACTCAACACCACGCCACCCGCAGCTTCCAAAAACTGATAATTCGAAAAAAACAATTCCTCCAATTCTTCTGATGAATTTCCCGTAATCAGAAAATTTTGAGTTGCTGTCGTATGCTCTGCCTGCTCAATCACCGACTTCAACTCCTCACGACTATTAACCCGATAAACTTGCAGAAGAAGATTTTCATTTTTGAATTTCTTAATAACCTTCTTCGATTTCTTTTTTCCGGCAATGATCACTTCATTGTCTCCGACATAAATTCTTTTCATGGGCTGAATAAAAATTCCGCCTCAAAGATGCGAAAAGTGATTCGCTATCTTTGACCGCATACAAATTGATAATGATTTTTTCAAACGACACGGCAGAGAAAACGGCAGAGTTGCTGCTCTCAATCAAAGCAGTGAAGCTAAGTCCGCAACAACCGTTTACGTGGTCGAGTGGATGGAAGTCGCCGATCTACTGTGACAACCGCATTACGCTCTCCTATCCCGAAATCAGAACGTTCATCAAAGAAAAATTTACCGAGATCATCCGCGAAAAATTTACTTCTGCAGAAATGATTGCCGGCGTTGCTACGGCGGGAATTGCCCACGGAGCGATTTTAGCCGAGCATGTTGAATCACCCTTTTGCTATGTGCGCTCATCGTCGAAAGGGCACGGACTCGGCAACCGCATCGAAGGATTGGTGCTTCCGAATCAAAAAGTTTTGGTGGTAGAAGATTTGATTTCTACGGGAGGAAGTTCCCTGAGTGTGGTGGATGCATTGCGCGAAGCAAAAACCGAAGTGATCGGACTCATCGCCATTTTTACTTACGGATTTCCCATAGCAGAAAAAAAATTCGGCGATTCGGGAATTCCATTCTATACGCTCACTGATTATGAAACGCTGTTGCGTGCCGCACTGAAGCAAGGCACAATCCGCAATGAAGAATTGGAGACACTACAGCAGTGGCGTCGCTCACCTGAAACCTGGGGCGCATGATGATTTTAATTCCGATTCTCAACGCCGTTTTTGGTTGGCTCGTTATTTCATCACTTTTCTTTTTTCTCTTTCATCCACAAACGAAGAAAAATTTTTTCGTGTTTGAAATGCAGGGATTCATTCCGAAAAATATTTCTTCCTGGGGAAAATCACTCGGGAAATACGTGGAAGAAAATTTCGTGAACATTCCAAAGATGAAAGAGAGTTTGCTAAAGGGAGATAGCCAGAAGCAAATTCACGATGTGCTGGAAAGCAGAGTGGATGATTTTCTTCGCAACAAACTCAAAGAAAAAATTCCTGTGTTCTCCATGTTTATCACGGAAGGGATGATTTCGAAAATGAAAGAGGTGCTGATGGATGAACTCGAAAGCCTCGTTCCTTCCGTGATCGAACAAATTGCTGCAGGAGTAGAGAAACAATTCAACATTCAGAAAATGATTGACGAAAAATTGAGTGCGGTTTCCATGGAAGAAATTGAAAAACTTTTTTACTCGCAGGCAGGTAAAGGAATTCTCACTCTGAAAATCGCTGTTGCGGCGGCGGGCTTTGCTCTGGGGTTCATCGAAATTTATCTCGTTTGATTTCAGAATTCAGAGATGCCACTTGTCGTTTCAAAGTATCAACCGCCGGTTCTGTTGTGCAATGCTCATTTGCAAACGATTCTCCCGGCAGTTTTCAGACGAGTGACAGGAATCACTTTTCAGCGTCAACGGGTGTTAACGCCCGACGATGATTTTCTTGATATCGATTTGTTTCCTTCTCCTTCAAAAAAAATTGCATTGTTAGTTCATGGCCTTGAAGCCTCAACCGATTCAGCATACATCCGGGGCATGGCTAAAAAACTTTATAGCGAAGGATGGTTTGTTGCGGCAATGAATCTGCGTGGCATCACACATGCGCCGCACGAATTGCGCAGCACGTATCACAGCGGCGCGACGAACGATGTGGATTCAACAGTGAAGTTTCTTTTGGCAAAATTTCCATGTGATGAAATGGCGTTGATTGGATTTAGTCTCGGTGGAAATCTTGTGATCAAATACACCGGTGAAAAGGGAACACAACTTGACAGAAGAATTGTGAAAGCGATTGCCATATCAACGCCCTGCGATTTGAAATCCACGGCAAGAAATCTTGATTCAGCTAAACGATTTTATGGAAGAATTTTTCTTCGCTCACTCAAAGCAAGAGTGAAATCGTTTCATGAACGGTTGCCCTTTCATCTTACGGAAAAAAATATCGATCGGCTCTCTTCTCTGGAGGAATATGATAATGCCTACACGGCACCCATGTTCGGTTTCAAAAATGCTGACGATTACTACCAACAATGCAGTTCAAAAAAATTTATCGGCGCTGTGAAAATTCCGCTCCTAATTCTCACTGCAAAGGATGATCCTTTCTTCACTGCGGAATCATTTCCTTTTGAAGAATGCAGAACACATCCCCATGTTTTTTTCGAAACCCCCGCGCACGGCGGGCACGTTGGTTTCATGATGAACTCTCCGTGGGGAAAATATTATTCTGAAGATCGGACACTGGAATTTTTGCAGGACATTGCTCTATTTATGAAGTGAAAAAGATGATATTTTTGTGAGCCCAATCCGAAAATTGAGAGGGAAGTTAGCTCAGCTGGTTCAGAGCGCTGCTTTCACACAGCAGAGGTCGTTGGTTCGATCCCAATACTTCCCACCTTCGAGATCTTAGCTCAGTTGGTTTAGAGCGCTTCCTTGACAGGGAAGAGGTCGAGGGTTCGATTCCCCCAGGTCTCACCGAAAATTTGCTTGAACCCTTCCTTGTTCTATTGTTAGTAACCACGTTTTTTTATTCCATTAATTTTCTCTTAATTCGCTTCAAACTTCAGAAATCGTGCTTGATAGTATTGAAACATTTATTATTTTTGACTTTAGTATTAAGTAAGAGCCAGGCATGTGTCTGAATTTGTAGTTCAACAAAGCAAGGGCAAGAGCTGCTTCAGGATTGCAATTGAGAATTACCATTACCTTTTGAGGTATTTCTTTTACTGATTGATGTTTCAATATTTGAAACGCTGCATGAAAACCTTCCTTCTTAACCGTACTGTCATTTTGCTTTGGCTATTTCTTTCCATTGCTGCTTTCGGGGGAAATGCGAAAGCTATTAGAATTCAATCCATTCAAAGCCGCCAATCTTCTCCACCTGTATTTTCTTATTTTGGTGTTAACCCTCAAGCCTGGTTTCAGGATTATGATAATGATGGATATGGCAACCCGCACATTTATTTAGTAGACACAATCGCCCCTGTCGGATATGTGAGTGATAGCACTGATTGCAATGACAGTGATGCCACTGTCCATCCGGGCGGAACTGAGATTTGCAATGGTATTGATGACAATTGTAACGGAATAGTTGATGATGATATCCCATCTACAGTTATTTTAAATTCATCAGTCACATTTGGCGGAAGCGGTAACGACATAGCTTACTCTATGGATGCTACTCCCGATGGCGGATATATTATTGGAGGAAGTACGACCTCAAATGACGGTGATGTTTCGCCGGG
>Ga0335085_10008662_pt1 | contig 15494 bp, 11 predicted proteins | sample Lox_Sample_45_FD_206712 | JGI IMG/M metagenome (GOLD analysis project Ga0335085, IMG submission 206712) | Soil microbial communities from Loxahatchee National Wildlife Refuge, Florida, United States - Lox_Sample_4.5 | ecosystem: Environmental > Terrestrial > Soil > Wetlands | place: USA...
CTCTTCGCGACATCAGCGGCATAGGCGCCGTCGTAATCCGCCGAATGCGCGACGACGGCAACGCCGCCGTGGCCGTCGTCGACGGCCAGCGCGATGGAACGAGGGGCAGACGAGATGGAACGGAGCTTTTCGAGCAGCGCGCTGTCCACAGGGATGAAGGCCGCAACGAAGCCGATGGTTACCGGTGCGCGCACCGGGACGACCACGGCCCAGGCGATCGCGCGCCTGATGGTGACCAGCGAAGTGCTCTCGTCGTTGACGGCCGCCGATTTGAGCATGGTCGGAAACCGGAATGTCGCCCCTGCGCTCCGAGGTTCGGCGGTATCGGCTTCCACCGTGCCGTCGAGGGAGACGAGAGTCATGCGCATCGCACCGATGCGGGCGCCGTGGTTGCGCAGCACGGAGAGCTCGGTGCCCCGGTCGTGCTGGGCGATGGCGGCGCGCAGCGGATAGTCCAGCGCCAGGACGTTCACCCCGTCGCTGACCCGTGCCGAAAGGAATGCCAGCTGCCGCATGAAAGCCGTCGTCGCCGAGGCGAGCTCATGCTTGCCCTGTTCGATGATGTCGTGACGAAGATAGCCATAGGCGACGATGCCGGTCGCCAATTGGACGGCGATGATGATGGCGGTGAGAAACAGAGCCAGGCGGTTCTTGAAGCTCATCGCCCGCGCCTTCAGTACATCTGCATGTGCATGTGCCTCATGGGCTCGGGCACGAGAGCCAGCGAAGCGGAAAGCCTGGCATTTTCGCCCTGCACGACAAGAACGGGCGAGGGTGGGGGCTGGCCGGGCTTCAACCGTGGATGCCAGATGTTCGCCCGGTAGGTTCCGGCGGGCACATCTGCGATGCGGGCCATGCCTGTGGCATCGGTTACCGCCGCCCAGGGCGTCGCCGCGACGTAGACATAGGTGATCATTTGATCGTGGATGTTGCAGCCGATGGCGGAGACGCCGGGCTTGTCGAACTCCACCGGGTCGGAGTGGTGGCCTTCGTCGATTTCGAACGCAAACTGCTTGATTTCGGAAAAGGAGTAGACCTGATGCATGGTCGAGTCGTTATTCGTGAATACGACGTGGCCGCCCGCGCGAAGGAGGGAGACGAGGGGAATGAAGGTTTCGTGGCGCTGGTCGATGATGGCTTCTGCGGGCAGCCTGCTGGGCGCGGATGTCTGCGGCGCCGATTGCGGAACCAGCTCGACCACGGCGCTCTCGGCCGGCCGGCTGTCCTGGGTCGTCAACGCAAGGTTGACGGTCGCCGCCAGTGTGTCCGTGCCGGCCAGGCACGCCACGGCCGCCGCACAAAGGATCGCTTTGAAGCCCATGGTCGCGACGCTAGTAGAAACTGGTTAATGTCTGCTTTGCGTCAGGTTTTTTGTGTGAATCGCGCAATCATCGGTGCCGGCCGCGGTCCGGGAGATAAGCTGTTGCGGAGCCGTGCAAATCCGGTCATTCGCCCCCCGGGTTTTCGAACGGGACGGAACTTTCGTTTGTCGGCCTTCATTCTTGCCTGGTTTGGGCTGCTCGGCATGGCGCGCGCCGACAATGTCGTGACCTACCACAACGCGCCGGCGCGGAGCGGCGCGTACGTGCTGCCGGACCTGACGCTGGCTGCCGCCGCCCATGTTCATCCCGACGACAGGTTTTCCGGAGCGGTTGACGGGCACATCTATGCGCAGCCTCTGTTCTGGCATCCTGCGGGCGGCAGGGCGCTGGTCATCGCGGCCACCGAATCCGATGTTGTCGCAGCACTCGATGCCAGGACCGGCGAGACCGTCTGGCAAAGGAAGCTCGGCGACCCGGTTCCCCGGGATGAACTTCCGTGCGGCGACATCGATCCGGTCGGCATCACCGGAACACCGGTGATCGACGCCGCATCGGGGGTAATGTTCCTGGATGCGCTCGTTCGCACGCGATCAGGTCCGCAACATCGTCTGTATGCGCTGTCGCCGACGAACGGCTCGGTGATCGCTGGCTGGCCGCTCGATGTGCAATCGAGTCTCGCAGCCCTTCGCGTGCCGTTCTCTTCCTCGACGCAGGGCGAGCGCAGCGCGCTGCAAATGATGGACGGCTCGCTGTACGTGAACTATGGCGGCAATTGGGGCGATTGCGGCGATTACCATGGCACCGTCATTCAAGTGCAGGTCTCTCCCCCGAAGATCGCGGCGCACTGGCTAACGCGTGCGCGGGGCGGTGGAATCTGGGCCCAGGGTGGATTGGCGAGCGACGGCAAGGCGCTTTATGCCACGACGGGAAATACGTTCGATGCGCGCCAATGGAGCGACGGCGAGGCCGTTGTCCGGCTCAAGCCCGGCCTTGCGCACTCCGGCGACACGCGCGATTTTTTTACACCGTCGAATTGGCAAGACCTCGATCGCGACGATGCCGACCTCGGGGGCACGGAAGCGCTGCCGTTCGATGTTCCGGCCTCGCCTCATCCCGCGGCCCGAGTCATCGCATTCGGCAAGGACGGAAACGCCTATCTGCTTGACCGCGAAAATCTGGGCGGCATCGGCGGCGCGCTCGCCGTCGTGCACGTATCGAGCGGCCGCATCATCACTGCGCCGGCTCTCTATGCGCGCCAAGCCGCGGAATGGGTGGCGTTCACCAGCAACGGCGGCGGCAATTGCCGGGGCAATGGATTGATGATGCTGCGCATCGATGCTTCGAAGGCTTCGCCGATCAACCAGGCGTGGTGCGCCCGGTTCAGCGGCGCCGGTGCGCCGATCATCACCACCACGAACGGAAGCGCCAACGCCATCGCGTGGGTGGTCGGCGCCGAGGGCGACAACCTGCTGCACGGATTCAACGCGCGCGACGGCAGCGTGGTCTTCGACGGCGCCGATGCCCGCATGACGGGCTTGCGCCACTTCGTGACGATCATGGCCGCCGAAGGCCGCTTCTACATCGGCGCGAACAATCGGGTTTATGCGTTCGCGTACGCAAAGCCGTGAGGGGGAGTCTCCCCGGGACCGCGGGCATCCTGCGCGCACTTGATTTCGAGCCCAACGTGGGGAAAAGCATCATGGAATGGATATCGCGCTGCTTTCATTGCGCGTTGCGTATCCTGTCGCGGAAACCTTCGGGTGTCTTAATTCTACAACGTGATCTTTTCCACGCCATCGCGCCCGTCTTCTCCTACCCAGAACGTCGCGAATGTTAGAACATCTTCGACCGATTCCTGAGGGTGCGAGGTGGTCACGACGAATCTTGAGTCGTCTGATCCGTCGCCGACAACAATCTCATCAATAAGGTCTTCAATGTCCTGACACCCCTCCCCAATCACCGCGATAAGAGCGACCTTGTCGCGCAAGCATTCCTCGACAAACGGCCGCAGCGCGTCCCGGTTCTTGAGCGGAACGCAAAGCACAATTTTTGGCGCATGACTCATGATGCGGTCGGCCGCTGCCTTATGCGCCCGCGCGCCGTTTTGCTTCCCTTGATCTCGGCGAGTGCCTTCGTCTGTTTGCGCAGGCGGATCAGCAGCCGCAGCCCTTCCTCCACCGTGGCGCGTTTGGTCGGAAGCCGGTCGCCTTCATCGCCTGAGAGAGCAGCGTGTCGTCGATTTCAATACTGGTCCGCATCACGGTGCTCCGACGACATGGATAAGATGTCAGTATTATACGCACAGAGTCGTGGATGCGACGGCGCTCCATGTTCTCGTCCCCGACCAAGCCACGATCGGGAAATTGCTTGCCGGATTTGATCAAAACGTGTATGGAAAATGCCATGGCAGAAGTTTGCGCCCGGCCCGAGAGCCGGGTTTTTTATTGCCTGGGAGCGCGGACGCCCTCGTCCGCATCTGATCTCGATACATCCCGGGAGGCTGCAATCATCAACGTGCCAGGCAACCAATGGCGGACGAGGGCGTCCGCGCTCCCAGTAGAATCTGCCGGATCGCAATTCGTCGGCTCCCGGCGCTGCAAATTCCCCTGTTCCGCCGAAAATTGAATCGGTCAACCTATTGAGTCTCCGAGGAGATTCGCGCGAACAGGGGCCGATTTTTTTGTCCCCTGTATTTTGCCCTGTTATGTCGCCTGTTTCGTCCGGCAACCGATGTCGTTTCACCCGTGCCGTTCGGCGATCACGCGCGCCGCCGCCCGGCCCGAGACAAACGCGCCGGGAAGCGTGGACGCCCACGCCGCGGCGCACGCTTCTCCGGCGAAATACAAGCGATCGGCAACGGGTTTTGCGAGTTCGGCGCGCTGATGGGTCTGGCCGGGCAGCGCAGCGGAATGCGAGCCCAGGCTGAAGGGGTCGCGCGCCCAGCGCGTGACCGCTCCGCCCGAGAATCCCGTCGTGGCCGCGTTGCCATAGATGTCACTGACCGCCGCCAGCGCGATGGCGATCTGGTCGGCGTCGTTCAACAGTTCCATTTCGCGCGCGAGATTTCCGCCGGTGAATTGGACCGTCATATCGTAGCCGAACGGCCTGACGAGCACGTCGGCAATCGTGCCGTCCTTGCGGACCTGATAGAACCATTCGTTTCTTACGGGCGGCAGGCTGCCGTGCCGGAACGCAAGCGCGATCTTGTCGACCACGCCCATGGTGATGCCGGCGATCGCTGCCTGTTTGGTTGCCGGAAGGGCAGGGGTGAACGTGATTCTTCCGTCGCGCAACACGCCGACCGGAACGGTGACGAGACAGCAATCGGCTGCGACCGTGCCGGACTGGGTTTCCAGGCGCACGCCCGGCCCGCTCCAGTCGATCGACTTGACGCGTGTCGACAAGGAAACCGGCAGACCGGCGCCAAACGCGGCCACGACACTGCCGAGGCCTTCGCGCACAAGTCCGTCACGGCCGAGCCCGGCGCCGATATGCGTGTACCAGTCGAGCGTGGAAAGCTGTGCGAGCTCGATGCCGGCTTCCGCCGGTCCGACTGCCCATGCCGCCAGACGGTCCCAGACGCTGGACGAATTCAAAAGATCGGCGGCCGCAACGTCGTCACCGTGGCCGCCGGCTACGCTGATGGCGTGGGCGAGTTCATCGTAGGCGGCTTGCAGCGCGCGATTGCCTTTGACGCCCTGATCGCTGTTGCCGATATAAACTTCCGGCGGCCCGGACTGGCGCAGGATCGTGTAACCCAGTTCCGTGACTTTCGGCGTGAGCGGATTGCTCGACGGCGCATGCAGGAAAGCGCTGCCCTGATCGAACGGCACATTCAACGATTTCCAATCCGTGTAGGCGCGACCGCCGATCCGGTCGCGGGCCTCGAGCAGGACGAAAGGAATGCCGCGCCACCGCAGCGTGTGGGCGGCGGCAAGCCCGGCCATGCCCGCACCGACAATGGCGACACGGGGTGCGCCTTGGGCCGCGGCAGGAAATCCCGTCAGGCCAAGCGTTGCCGCTCCCAATCCGCCCAGGAAACGGCGCCGATCGGTATGCATCCCACCCTGCAACTTGCGTCGAGCGTCCACGGCGTCAGATCAAATGCTCCGCGCAGCGCCAATTCGTGGTGTTGCCCACCGAATTGCACCACACCGGTCTGAGCTGCGGCCACGAGGGAATATAGTGGAATGCCAGGGAGCCGTCGGAGGGATTGTATTGCAACCGGGGCGCATCGGGCAGGCTCTGCAAATAGCCGGGAACGAGGCCGCCGAGTCCGGACGGGAATGCGCCGTTGGCGCGCCGGTAGTCCTGCAACGCCATGATGACCCGATTGGCGTCGCGGCGATAGTTCATGCCGGCGGGATCCTGGTTGACCGGCCAGACCGAACACGCGCTCAGGAAAACGCACGCGAGCGCAACTGCCGTGAAACCTCGCATGTCATCCCCTCCCGGGCCGGCGGCGAATCTAATCGCCCAACGCTTTGCAAAGCATAGGTAGGCTCTTGTCCAGCCGGTAGTCCACCGAAGAATGATTGTCGGGGAATTCTTCGTAAACATGCGCGACACCAAGCCGCTCGAGTGCGCGGTGCAGGCGCCGTGCGCCGTAGACGAGATTGTACTGGTCGACATCGCCGCAGTCGACATAGAGCGCCTTGAGGCGCTTCAGGCTCAGGCCGTGCGTCTCCACGAGTGTCAGCGGATCCCACTTCAGCCAATTCTGCCAAAGTTCCGGGATGATCTCGCAGGTGTGGGCATCGACAGGCAAACGCACACCGTACGGCGCGCCAGGATCTGGATCGTAGGTCGCGCACATGGCGAGCATCATGAGGTCGTGAATATCGCCGTCGCGAATCTTGGGGCCGGCATAAACGGCCTCGATCCAGCGCTCGACGGAACCGCCCGCCTTGGCGAGCGACCGCAGCAGTCGCGGAAACTCCGGCAGGTACACAAGCTCGAACCCCATGTCGCCGGAATGGCAGGCGGCCGCGCTCCAGAAATCGCCATAGAGGAGTGCGTGCATCAGCGCGCCGTAGCCGCCCGAGCTTTTGCCGAAGACACCCCGCCGGCCGGCGCCGCCGCAGCCAAAGCTGCTCTCCACCAGAGGCACCGCTTCCAGGCGGAGAAAATCCGCCCACGGACCCATGGCGCTACTGTTGATGTATTGATTTCCGCCGAGCCTGGTGAAGCAGTCCGGGAAGGCGACCACGCAAGGCGGCATGATGCCGGACGCGATGAGCCGGTCCAGCCGCTCGGGAACGTTTTCCGTGAATGCCTTCCAGCCTGTATGTGCGGGACCGCCGGCGGTGAAACCGACGAGGTCGACGAGAAGGGGCAGACCCGCGGCGTCGCGCTCGGCGGGGAGGTAGACGTCGACCCGCCGGATCGTCGGCTCCCGGAGAAGGTTTGCGCCCAGGATGCGGCTTTCGACGGTGAGCGTGTGAACGCGCCCCGCAGGGACTGATGCGCTTTTTTTCATGCCGGTTGCCCGGTTCGTTCACCGTGAAGGCACGCCATGGAATCCCGTCCTGAAGGGTGGTCGCGTTGCAAATTTGCCGGCTTGAAAGCGCATTCGGTCGAAGGGGCAACCTAGCACGCGCCGGCCGCCACGACGAATCCGGGTACCTGTCCTTCTGCGATTCGGCGTGCGTCTCGAAATTGGCATGATTGCGCACACATATCGGGCCGTTTGGCGGGTGCATCGCCGGACGGCAACTGTCGACAGGTGCGGCACGGGCGGCTTATGGTGCCGCGCGAGTCGCCTGGTATTGAGAAGCCCCAGTGCGGAAATGTCATTTGCATGAACAAAATTCCCGTCTTGAAAACCGTCCGCTTCGCGTATGCCTTCGCGTTCGGCAGCATAGGCACGATCATCGGCCTCGTATGGCTTCCGACACTCCTGATCGGCGTGCTGCAATTCCTGCCCTACGCGCTCGGCACCCAATCGGCTGAGGGGAACTCCGCGGCGGAAAGCGCGGCAGCTCTTTTGAACTTCGCGTTCTTCTTCGCCAGTCTTCTGCTTTACGCCATGAACGCCGTGGCCGTAACCCAGCTGGCATTTGGCAAGCATCCAGAGGGCAGCATGTCGGTTCATCTTTCGCTGGGCCGGCCGGAATGGCGGATGCTGGGCGCGAACCTGTTTTGTGCCCTGGTCCTGGGCGGGCTCCTTCTGGTGTATTTCCTCGGCATCTCGTATGCGGCGTCGTTCGCCAAGGACGGCGTGCCGGTCCCCTTGGCCATTGGTCTGATCTTCTATGTCGTGGCCGGGATTTGCCTGTTGGTTTACGCAGGCATTCGGCTGGTTCCGCTCCAAGCACCTGTCATCGTAGCCGAGGACAAGCTCGATCTGGCTCGCGGCTGGCATCTGATGGCGGGCAATATCTTGCGGATGCTGGCCGTGTTCGTCGCGGTTTTTTTTCCGCTGCTTGTCATTCAGGCGGCGGCGACGCTTGCGATTGGCGGGCCGGCGCTGGTCGCGCCGCTGCCGTCCAATCCCGACGCCATGGCACTGGCGCTGAACGCGCGCCTGGCCACGCTCAATGGTCACATGCCCGAGCTGATCGGCCTCTTTCTGATTCTGGCGCCGTTCAGCCTGGGCCTTACGATGGGCGCGGAAACCGCCGCGTATCGCGCGCTTGTGGCTGCCAATGCCAAGGTCTAGCGGTTGACGGCGCCTGCGAAGCCTCAAATCGTCGAGACCATGCGGACCCTGCCGGCCATTGCGCTGCTTCGATCGCTATTCGACGCGGCGGTCGCCGCGGTGAATCCGGAGTTGTGCGTGCCGCGTCATTTACCGATGCGGCCCGACGGCCGAATTTTGGCGGTCGGCGCCGGTAAGGCGTCGGCGATGATGGCGCACGCTGTGGAGGGCGCATGGGATGGCCCGCTCTGCGGTCTTGTGGTCACGCGCTATGGTCACGCTGTCGCTTGCCGCTCCATCGAGGTCGTCGAGGCCGGTCATCCGCATCCCGACGGCGTCGGCCTCGAAGCGGCCGAAAGAATGCTGCGGCTGGTTTCCGCGCTTGGGCAGGATGACGTCGTGCTGGCGCTGATCTCTGGCGGTGGATCGGCGCTCCTGCCGTGTCCGGTCGAAGGACTGACGCTTGCGGACGAGCAGGCGGTCGGCAGGCTGCTGCTTGCGAGCGGCGCTGCGATCGGCGAGATCAACTGCGTCCGCAAACACATCTCCCGCATCAAGGGCGGTCGCCTCGCGCGGGCGGCGTTTCCGGCAAAGGTCGTGACGCTCATCATTTCGGATGTTCCCGGAGACGTGGCGTCCGACGTGGCATCGGGCCCGACGCTCGCGGATCCCACCACAGCTGCAGATGCCTTGCACATTCTCGAGAGGTATCGCATCGACGTGCGCGCGCGGATCGTCGAGCATTTGAGGCGCGGTCATGACGAGACGCCGAAACCCGGCGATCCAGGCTTGGCGCGATCCGAATGGCGCATCATCGCGCGCGCACGCGATGCGTTGGAGGCGGCGGCACAATGCGCGCGCAAGCACGGAATCGAGCCCGTGATCCTCGGCGACGATATCCAAGGCGAGGCCCGCGACGTTGCGCGCGCGCACGCGCAAATTGCGATCCGGTGTGCGCAGGGCAATGGTCCTGCCAAACTGCCCTGCGTGCTTCTCTCGGGCGGCGAAACGACCGTCACCGTGCGCGGCAACGGGCGCGGTGGACGCAACGCCGAATACGCCCTGGCGCTGGCGCTGGCATTGCAGGATTATCCCGGGATATCCGCGCTGGCAGCCGACACCGACGGCATCGACGGCACCGAGGACAATGCCGGCGCCATCGTCACTTCCGATAGTCTGCAGAGGGCGACCGCGCTCGGCATCGATGCCGGTGAGCACCTCGCCGACAACGATGCATATTCATTTTTTGCAAGCCTCGGCGATCTCGTGATCACCGGCCCGACATTCACCAACGTCAACGATTTTCGCGCGATTTTGATCGAGGCAAGCGCGTAGGGGTGGTGCGTTACTCCGCCGCCCTGATACGCCGGGCGGAGACCGGTTCCGCGCGAGCCGTGCCCTTGAGCAGCGGTTTGAGATACTGTCCCGTATAGGATCGCGCCACCTTGGCCACGTCTTCCGGCGTGCCGCTGGCCACGATCTCGCCGCCGCCGTCGCCGCCTTCGGGCCCGAGATCGATGATCCAGTCCGCCGTCTTGATCACTTCGAGATTGTGCTCGATCACCACCACGGTGTTGCCGTTCTCGACCAGTTCGTGCAGCACATCGAGCAGCTTGGCGACATCGTGGAAATGCAGACCGGTGGTCGGTTCGTCGAGGATATAGAGCGTGCGCCCGGTGGCGCGGCGCGACAGTTCCTTCGATAGCTTTACGCGCTGGGCTTCGCCGCCCGAAAGCGTCGTCGCCTGCTGGCCGATGCTGATGTAGCCGAGCCCCACGCGGGTCAGCGTATCGAGCTTTTCGCGCACGGCGGGTACCGCCTTGAACAGCTCGGCGCCTGCTTCCACGGTCATGTCCAGCACGTCGGCGATCGAGTAGTCGCGGAACTTCACTTCCAGCGTTTCGCGATTGTAGCGCTTGCCCTTGCAGACATCGCATTGCACGTAGACGTCGGGCAGGAAGTGCATCTCGATCTTGATGACGCCGTCGCCCTGGCACGCTTCGCAGCGCCCGCCTTTGACGTTGAATGAAAAGCGCCCGGGCGCGTAGCCGCGCGCCTTGGCTTCCGGCAGTTCCGTGAACCAGTCGCGGATCGGCGTGAATGCGCCGGTGTAGGTGGCCGGATTGGATCGCGGCGTGCGCCCGATCGGCGACTGGTCGATGTCGATCACCTTGTCGAGGAATTCGAGACCCTCGATGCGGTCGTGCGGCGCCGGATGTTCGCGCGCCTGATTGAGCTTGCGTGCGGCGGCCTTGTAGAGCGTCTCGATGACGAACGTGGATTTGCCGCCGCCCGATACGCCGGTGATGCAGGTAAACGTGCCGAGCGGGATGGCCGCCGTGATGGTCTTGAGATTGTTGCCGCGCGCGCCCACCACTTTCACCCAGCGGTTATGCGCCGCCTTGCGCCGCTTTGCGGGAACCGGAATTTGCTCGAGCCCGACGAGATATTTGCCCGTCAGGCTCTGCGGCGATTGCATGATGTCGTCGGGCGTGCCTTCGGCGACAATCTCTCCGCCATGAATGCCGGCGCCCGGTCCCATGTCGATCACGTGATCGGCGGTGCGGATGGCCTCCTCGTCGTGCTCGACGACGATGACGGTGTTGCCCAGATCGCGCAGCCCCTTGAGCGATTCGAGGAGCTTGGCGTTGTCGCGCTGGTGCAGCCCGATCGACGGCTCGTCGAGCACGTAGAGAACGCCGGTAAGGCCGGACCCGATCTGGGAGGCGAGCCGGATGCGCTGGCTCTCGCCGCCGGAAAGCGTGCCGGAAGATCGCGCGAGCGTCAGATATTCGAGGCCGACGTCGTTGAGGAACTTCAGCCTGGCGCGGATTTCCTTGAGGATGCGCGCCGCGATCTCCTGCTGCTGCTTTGTCAGGCGCGAATCGAGATCGCGAAACCACGCGTCGGCGAGCTTGATCGACTGCTCGCACACTTCGCTGATGTGCTTGCCGGCGATCTTGACCGCCAGGGCCTCCGGCTTCAGGCGATACCCATTGCAGGTCTCGCAGGGGCTCGTGTCCTGATACCGCTCGAGTTCCTCGCGGATCCAGGAGGAATCGGTCTCCTTGAAGCGCCGCTGCATGTTGGGAATGACGCCCTCGAACGTCTTCTTCGTCTCGTAGCGCCTGAGGCCGTCGTCATAGACGAATTTGATTTCATCCTCGCCCGATCCGTTGAGAACGATATCCCTCACGCGCTTGGGCAAATCCTCCCAGGCGTCATTGAGCGAGAACTTGAAATGTTTGGCGAGTCCTTCGAGCGTTTGCAGGTAGTACGGTGACGATGACTTGGACCACGGCGCGATCGCGCCTTTGCGCAACGGCAACGTCTCGTCGGGAACGATGAGAGCAGGATCGAAATAGAGCTGGGTGCCCAAGCCGTCGCAAACCGGACATGCGCCGTGCGGGCTGTTGAACGAGAAAAGCCGCGGCTCGATCTCCGGAATTGTGAAGCCGGAGACTGGACAGGCGAATTTCGACGACATCAGCAGGCGCTTTGGCTCGCCGTTCTCTTTCAGATCGGCAAATTCGGCAACCAGCAATCCTTCCGAAAGGTTGAGCGCGGTCTCGATCGAATCGGGCAGGCGATTACCGATGTCCGGCTTCACGGCAATGCGATCGACGACAACATCGATGTCGTGCTTGAGCTTCTTGTCGAGCGCCGGCACGCTGCCGAGCTCGAAGAATTTGCCGTCGACCTTGACGCGCTGAAAACCCTTCTTCTGCAGTTCGGCAAGCTCTTTTCTATATTCGCCCTTGCGGCCGCGGACGATCGGCGCCAGCAGGAAGAGCCGCGTGCCAGGCTCCAGCGCGAGGATGCGATCTGCCATCTGGCTGACGGTCTGGCTCTCGATGGGAAGCCCGGTGGCCGGCGAATAAGGCACGCCCACCCGCGCGAAGAGAAGCCGCAGATAGTCGTAGATTTCCGTCACCGTGCCTACCGTCGAGCGCGGATTCCGGGAAGTCGTCTTCTGCTCGATGGAGATGGCGGGCGAAAGGCCCTCGATGTGATCCACGTCCGGCTTTTGCATCAGCTCGAGAAACTGCCGCGCATAGGCCGACAGGCTCTCCACGTAACGGCGCTGGCCTTCGGCGTAGATCGTGTCGAACGCGAGCGAAGACTTGCCCGAGCCGGAGAGGCCCGTGATCACGGTCAGCGTGTCGCGCGGGATCTCGACGTCGATACCCTTGAGGTTGTGCTCGCGCGCGCCGCGAATGGAGATGTTTTTCAGCATGCTGTCCTATGTGTTCCTCCCCCGCTTTGCGGGAGGAATCAAGGCCGGAACGTAACAAGAACGATTCCGCTCGGCAACGCCTTGCAAAGCGCGGCATTCAAGGGTTTAACGGCGACCCGTTTTCCCATTGAGATAATGCGTCCCTCGCACATCGCAACAGGCATCAGATATCGCCCGGACATCGACGGGTTGCGCGCGCTCGCGATCCTGCCGGTCGTGCTCTTTCACTACCGTATTCCCTACTTCAATGGCGGGTTCGTCGGCGTCGACGTGTTTTTCGTCATTTCCGGCTATCTCATCACGTCGCTGATTGCCGGTGAAATGGCAAAGGGTGACTTTTCCCTCGCGCGTTTCTATGAGCGGCGCATCCGGCGCATCTTTCCGGCGCTGTTCGTCATGCTGGCAGTCGTTACCGCCGCCGCCTGCCTGATCCTCTTTCCGTCGGATCTCGTGCGTTATGCCAGAAGCCTGTGCGCGACGGCATTTTTCGGCGCCAATATCGAATTCTGGCAGGAGGCCGGATATTTCGACGTATCGGCGGACCAGAAGCCGCTCCTGCATCTATGGTCGATCGCCGTCGAAGAGCAGTTCTATCTGCTGTTTCCTGCGATTCTGCTGCTGGTCTGGCGTCTGTCCCAATTTCGGCCCCACCTGGAGGGCTACGGTATTTACACGCCTCGGGTTCGTCACGCGGACGCGCGGCGGCTGGGTTCCGGATCGCCCTCGCGCAGAGCGCTCGGCGTCCGGGATGACAACATTGGTTTGGAATCCCGTAGCCTTGAGGGGAGGGCAGGGTTTTCGGCGCAAGTGGCGGGGCAGATACCCGCTCCTGTCGTCTGGACGGTCTGCACGGTTTTCCTTTTATCTCTGGTCTTCAGCCTGTGGGCGGCCGACCACGCCAGGGTTGCGGGGTTTTACCTCCTGCCCTCGCGCGCCTGGGAACTCATGTTGGGCGCGGCTCTTGCGCTGGACGTGGCGCCGGCACTCCGCCGCCGTGGGCTGCGCGAAAGCGCGGGCGCCTTGGGCATAGCCCTGATTGCATATGCGACATTCGTGCTATCGCCCGAGACGCCGTTTCCGGGCGCCTACGCCTTATTGCCTTGCATCGGTGCCGCGCTTGTCATTCAGGCAGGGCGCGATGACGGGGGCGATACGGCCGTGGGTCGGCTGCTCGGCAGCCGGCCGCTCGTCTTCATCGGCCTGGTCTCCTACTCCCTCTATCTTTGGCATTGGCCGGTGCTCGTGTTCGCCAAATATGTCCTGTTCCGCGATCTTTCGTTCGGCGAACGCTGGGTGCTGATCGCAGTCTCCTTTGCGCTGGCGGCCGCCTCGTGGCGATTCGTCGAGCAGCCGTTGCGTCGGCCGTTGCGCCGCCGGCTGCTGTTCCCCGCTGCAGCCGCCGCGGTCACGGCTGCATTCTCCTGTGGTGCGCTGGCCGTTACGGGCGCCGGGCTCCCGCAGCGACTGTCGCCCAAGCTGCAGCAGATTCTGGCCGAGCAGGACGATCACGAGCCGCGCATCGATCGCTGCTTCGCGCTGACGTCAGACGACGTGAAGGCCGGCAAGCTCTGTACGATCGGAGCGTCGAAGGGGAACCCGAGTTTTCTTCTCTGGGGCGACAGCCACGCCGATGCGATTCTTCCCGCCGTCGCCGATATTGCACGCGGGGCTGGGCGCAAAGGCCTCTTCGCCGGCGGGGCTTCCTGCGCGCCGCTTCTGGGCGTCACCACGCCGACGAGCACCTGCAAGCCGTTCAACGATGCGGTCGAGAAGGTGGCGCTTCGCGCCGACATCGGCGAAGTCATCCTCGAAGCCCGTTGGGCGAAATACGCCGATGGAGCAACCTATGGCGACGAGCCGCACGGTCACGTGGTGATCACCGACGCGCAATCGCGTCTGCCGGCACCGCCCGACAATCATGCGGTGTTCGCGCGCGGTCTGGAGCGCACGGTGCGCGAGCTGACGGCGGCGGGAAAAAAGGTCGTGCTGGTCGCGTCGGTGCCGGAGATCGGCTGGCCGGTGCCCGCGGTGATGGCGCGACGGGCGTTGGCGGGCGATGCGCCCGACTTTTCTCCCAGCATGAATGCCTATCTGCAGCGCCAGCGCTTCGTGCTCGAAGCCTTCGGCGAGATGCAGAAGCTTTACGGCGTCACTGTGATCTATCCGCACGAAGCGCTTTGCACGAACGGCCACTGCGCCGTGGCGCTGAACGGCATTCCACTCTATCGCGACGAGCACCACTTGAGCGTCTACGGCGCACTTCGGCTCGAGCCGTTGCTGGCGGGAACGCTTTAATTGGAGCGCGCGTCTCCAGACGCGCATCTGGCGAGGCGGGCTCAAGGACCGCTGAGCCAGACCTTACTCGCGCTACGCCTTGCTCCGCGCGAGGCGCGTCTGGAGACGCGCGGTCCCAGTTGTAACGGCCCCGTGAAATCTGCTTGGAACAAATCAGGAACGATGATATAACCTTCCGCCTGTCCACAGGCTTGGCGGTGGGGTGCCGTGGCGCGAGTGCAGGGCGGGCGGATAGATTGGCAACACCGGCAAAGAACGGAGACGAACGATGGCTTTCAGCGTGAACAAGGTGATTCTCGTCGGCAATGTCGGGCGCGATCCTGAGACACGCCGGATGCCGTCCGGCGATCCGGTGGTGAATTTCTCCGTGGCTACCTCCGATTCCTGGCGCGACAAAACGACCGGCGAGCGCAAGGATCAGACGGAATGGCACAACGTGGTCATCTTTAACGAGAACCTGGCGAAGGTCGCCGAGCAATATATTCGCAAGGGCTCGAAGGTTTACATCGAAGGTCAGCTCAAGACGCGCAAATACACGGACAAGGACGGTCAGGAACGCAGCCGGATCGAGGTGCAGCTGGGCAAGTTCCGCGGCGAACTCGTTCTTCTGGATGCCCGCAGCGGCGGTGGCGGAGAACGTGCGGTGTCATCCGGCGGCGGCGGATATGGCTCCAGCGAGCCGCCGGCCAACTTCGACCGCAACGAGCTTGACGACGAGATTCCGTTCTAGCGCCTTGCACAGAGGCGGCGTCGTGATCGAAGCGCCTCTGGGAGCGCGCGCATCCTTGCGCGTCACTTTCCGGTGACGGCGGGGGGGCCGACTATCCTCGATCTTCGAGCGCGTACGGTTGGTCGGGAACAGCGCTCCGAGTAGTCATTTTTGTGTTCGTTTTTCTGGATAATTCGCGGCTGGAAGTGCTAAGCAGTCCGGCCTTAATTCGGGCCTCGGCCTGAACGGGCCAGAAGGGTTCGAGTGTGAGCGAAAGCGGCGAGGTGCCAC
>Ga0335085_10008663_pt1 | contig 15493 bp, 5 predicted proteins | sample Lox_Sample_45_FD_206712 | JGI IMG/M metagenome (GOLD analysis project Ga0335085, IMG submission 206712) | Soil microbial communities from Loxahatchee National Wildlife Refuge, Florida, United States - Lox_Sample_4.5 | ecosystem: Environmental > Terrestrial > Soil > Wetlands | place: USA: Florida...
GTGAATGATGATCCGTCAGAATAATTGATGGTGAAAGTTCCGTTGCCGTTGTCAATCGTTGAAACTACTCCGACACCGTTTGTTCCGTTGGTGCCATCAGCACCTGCTGGGCCTTGAGGTCCAACTTCACCTTGCGGACCTTGTTCACCTGTTTCTCCTTGCGGACCTTGCGCACCGGTTGCACCAGTTGCGCCTTGTGGTCCTGTGAGATCACTTGTAGTGAATGATGATCCATCAGAATAATTAATCGTGAAAGTTCCGTTGCCATTGTCAATTGTTGAAACTACTCCAACACCGTTTGTTCCGTTTGCACCATCTGCTCCTGCGGGACCTTGTGGACCTTGCGCTCCTTGAGCACCTGTTGCGCCTTGTGGTCCTTGTGCGCCAGTTGCGCCTTGTGGCCCGGCAGGACCCTGTGGACCTGTTGTGCCTTGCGGTCCTTGTGCTCCAGCGGGGCCTTTTAAATTTCCCTGCAGTGTCCAGGTAGAAGACGATGTTTTTAAATAATAATTACCGGTCGAACTATCGAGATAGAGATCATTTGTTTCACCAAGAGATGATGAAGGAGCACCAACACCGGTTAACCATGTTGCTCCATCTTTGCCCATCGTGACCCATGCACTTCCATTGTAGTAATAGAATCCCTTTGTTTTATTCGTCTGAAAAATCATCAGGCCGGTTGCAGGTGATGCGATAGCGTCTCTCTGTGCTTTGGTCATTCTTGGAATCAGAATTCCTTTTGTCGTGCTCTTGACTTCCAGGATCGCCGAGGCATTGGGCGTGGCTGTACCTATACCCACAGAACCTGTAGAAGGAAATGTGTTTTGCGCCTGAACTGAAAATGAAAGCGCGATCAGACAGAGAACGGTAATCTGTACTATTGTTTTCATCGTTTTAAGATTTTGAGTGTTTCTGAAAATTGACGAAGCGAATGTCATCTCAAGCACAAATGCCTGCAATAGTTAGAACTGACTATTTCTCCTGATGCCCGACTGGTTTTATAATTAGTACTGATGATCGTATCGCTTCTGTTTTGAAATCTTTATGCACGGAGCTGCGTATATTTCTGCACTCATGAAGTTGACCTTCCTGCTTCTCACAACAATTGCTGCAAGTACGCCTGGCACTCGTTCACTTGCACAATCAAGCGATAGCTTACCTTCTTACGAAGTGGCGTTCCATTTATTGGGAGTGAATGAGGGGCTTTCTCAAGGACTCATTCTCGGAATCACGCAGGATAAAACCGGGTTCATGTGGTTCGCAACCAAGGATGGATTGAATAAGTATGACGGCTACCAATTCACCTGCTACCGCAATGATCCGAAAGATGCCTACTCGCTTCCTGACAACTATGTCACTAATGTGGTGTGTGATTCAAACGGCAATCTGTGGGTTGCCACTCAAACAAAAGGGATTTATGTTTTTGATGAGAGAAAAGAAAGATTTTACCATGTTCCTTTTTTGGGGAACAATGACGAGAAGCACGATGAGGAAATCCGCATCTGGGGAATACACGGGAACCAATTACTTCTTGGCGATCTCAACGGAGTTTATCTTTTTGATGTGAACAGGATTCACCGCTGGCAATACGCTCCCGATTCACTCATCACGTTTCAAAAACTTTTTGACAGCAGGCAAAATTCCTGTCACCACCTGTCAGTACAAATGTTTTTCTACGCCACCTTCTTTCCTGACGGATCAATAGGATATACAAATGACGACACTGCCGGCATGTATTCTCCCGATAAAAAAACTCAGGAATGGACACACAACTATTTTCTCCTTCGAGATCTGAACATGGAGGTACCGGCTTCTTCAATTCAGCAAATTAAAGGAACGCAACAGGTAATTATTAACGATCAAACAACACTCGCAGTCTATGACCTGGAGAAGAAAAAACTAATCTACAGAAAGAACGATTTCACTCAGTACTCAAGTCTTCTGTTTACTGATCCTTCAGGAAAAGTTTGGATGTGCAATGGACGTGGTTACCTCTTTGATCCGTCATCATTGAAGCTTTCTGCCATCGTTGATCGCAACAATGTTCTTTCAGGAGTTCCATTTACTTATGGCTGCGAATTCACTGATAGAAATGGCAGTACCTGGATCGGAACCAATGGATATGGAGTCCTTCACTCTGACCCATGGAATGTTCTTTTCAAAAGCTTTGCGGATGAAAAATTTATCCTCGCTGATACAGTTTTACTTTTTAAAGAAAGCAAGAGCCATCAGTTTACAGTTATAAATCCGGTGAACAATGAGGAGCATGATCTGCTACCGGCAGGAGATCGGATTTACACTACTAATTTTCCAAGCCGCTACTTTTATATCGTGAAAGATAATGTTGGAACATTTTGGTTAGCGTTCCACAAAGACGGAGGGAAGATCGCCGCCATAAGAAATATCAATGGCAAGCTTCAGTCGCAGCAAGCAACTATTTCGGACACGGGTGATTATCGCTCTATTATTCCTGACCGGGATAATTCACTGTGGCTGGTTCGCGAAACGATAAAAAATAGAGCCGTCATTTTTCATTTTGATAAAGAAGAAATGAAAATCACAGGACGGTATGATCTGCCGGTGGATTACCCTTTCGATTCAAAAGCAGTGATAGATTACTATGAAGATAAGAGCGGCACTTTTTGGTTTGCCAATGAAGCAGGATTGTTCCGGTTCGATCCCAGTCACCGCATCGGGAATAATGTGTGGCATCAATGGATACACCATGATGACGACAGCACTTCTTTGCCAACAAGTAAGATCACTGCGGTTCGTCCTGATCCGAACGAGCCGGAAAAATATTTATGGCTTGGAACCAACGGCGGCGGACTTGTTCGATTTGAAATCAGCACAGGGCGCTGCATCCACTTTACCAATGATGATGGACTCGCCAACAATGTCGTTTGTGGAATTCTCAAGGGAAATTCCGGCAATTTATGGATCAGCACCAACAACGGTTTGTCCTGCTTCAATCCTGTCACTCATACCTTCAGAAATTTTTCTGAAGATGATGGATTGCCTTCCAACGAGTTCAGTTTGTATGGAGCTGCCAAATCAGCAACAGGAGAATTATTCTTTGATGGAGTGAAAGGGCTTACTGCATTTGAACCTAAAAATATTCTCGGTGAATATTCCATTCCGCCTATTGTGATCACCGGTATTTCCGTCTTCAATCGACCGCTCAATTGGAAAACTGATACGACTGCCCTTGATGCCTCGCCTTCGTTTGCACATTCGCTAACGCTACCTCATGACCAGGACATGTTTACCATTTCCTTTGCTGCGCTCGAATACACTGACGGTAAAAAGAAGCACTATCAGTATCGCCTTGAAGGATACAATAACAACTGGATCGAAAGCAGAACCAACAATCAAGCAACCTACACCAATCTTCCTCCGGGCTCCTACACATTTCAGGTAAAAGGTGCGGGACGTGATAATGCATGGAATGAAGAGGGAGCTGCGTTAAACATCATCATTCTGCCGGCCTGGTGGCAAACGTGGTGGTTCCGGGTTTTAATTGGAGCGATCGCAGTGCTCGCCGTCTACTTATTCATTCGCTATCGCATCCGGCAGAGGATGCAGATTCAAAATCTTCGCAACAGGATTGCTGATGATCTTCATGATGAAATCGGTTCAACGCTCAGCAGCGTTTCATTGCTTAGTACGGCTGCAAAACAGACGATGAACCAAAACCCAACCGGCGCAGAAAACATGCTGGCAAAAATTTCAGACGGCACGGTTCAGATGATGGAATCCATGAGTGACATTGTGTGGACCATCCATGCGAAGAATGACCGGTTGACGGAAGTAATTAACCGGATGCGTGCGTTTGCATCGGAAGTACTCGAAACAAAAAATGCTTCGCTTCAAATGAACGTCCGGGAAGAATTACTCTCTCTGCCACTCACGATGCTGCAGCGAAAAGATCTTTATTTGATTTTTAAAGAAGCGGTGAACAATGCATCCAAATATTCTGCCTGCAAAAATTTCCTGGTAACTATTTCAATGAACGGTGAAAGAAAATTAAAGATGATACTCAGCGATGACGGAAGGGGTTTTGAAAGCACAGGCAATTCCCTGGGAGGGAATGGCCTTACCAGTATGCAACGCCGCGCTGATGAATTAAAAGGTAATTTGAAAATAGAATCAATTCCATCCAGAGGAACTACCATTGTGCTGGAGTTTCCGGTGAAGTGAATTTCAGTTTTTAAAATAGTGAGAACTAACTATTGCCAGTCATTTTCAACACGCATAATATTGTGGCATGATTGCAGTCGCCGTTTTTGATGATAACAAGATGAGGAGAACCGGTCTTGAGGCCATGATTAATTCTTCCGATGGAATGCAATGCGTCGGCACGTTTGAAGATTGTCGCGAGGTGGTACTGAAGGTTTCGAGATGCAAGCCCGATGTTGTTTTGATGGACATTGATATGCCCAATGTCAACGGTATTGAAGGATTGATCTTATTGCGAAAACATTTTCCCGACCTGAAAATTCTGATGCAGACTGTTTTTGAAGAGGATGAAAAAATTTTCGCAGCCATTTGCGCCGGAGCTGACGGTTACATTCTCAAAAAAGCTTCACCGGCAAAACTGATTGATGGAATTAAGGAGGTAATGGAAGGAGGAGCACCCATGTCACCGAGTGTTGCAAGGCAAACACTGTTGCTCTTCAGCCATCGCAATGCGCCGAAGAAAGATGAGAAGTTCAACCTTAGTGAACGGGAACTTGAAATACTTAACCTGCGGATGAAAGGATACAGCTATAAAATGATTGCTGATGAGTGCAACATCGCTTACCCTACTGTAAGCGCTCACATCCGTAACATCTATGAAAAGCTGAAGGTACACTCCATCGGAGAAGCAATTTCAAAAGTGAATGCGGAAATGAAACCATAACTCAGGAAACTTCCCAGGTTGTTCCCTCTTTCCCATCTTTCAACTGAATTCCTGCGTTCTGCAAATCATTTCTGATTTTGTCGGACGTGGCGAAATCTTTTTTCGCGCGGGCTTCATTGCGCAATGAAATTACGAGCTGCATCACGTCATCCATTTTTGAATCAGTGGCAGTTGCAGCTTCATTTTTCAATCCCAAAATATCTGTGACGAATAGATTGAAGTTTTCCTTGAGTGATTCAAATGTTTCTTTTTTGATAGAAGAAATTTTCGCCTGCTGATTTTGCCATGCATTGATCTTTGAAGCAAGTTCAAACAGCGAAGCCAGTGTCATCGCTGTGTTGAAATCATCGTTCATGAAATCGGTGAGTGAGTTGATGAGGCGATTCACTTCATCATCTTCACCACGATCAAGGTCAGCGGCGTTTTCAGTAAACTGAATTTTGTTGAGCAACTCGAGTGCATTCATCAGTCGCTGCAATCCTTTCTCAGCACCCTTCAATGCTTCATTGTTGAAATCAAGTGTGCTTCGATAATGTGTTTGCAGAATAAAGAATCGGATTGTCATGGGCGAATAGGCCTGCTCGAGTAGCGGATGATTTCCTGAGAACAGCTCACGAAGCGTGATGGTGTTGTTGTAACTCTTTCCCATCTTCTTTCCATTCACCGTGATCATGTTGTTGTGCATCCAGTATTTCGCAGGAGAATTTCCTGTCGCCGTTCTTGTTTGCGCAATTTCACTTTCATGGTGCGGGAAAAGCAAATCCATTCCGCCGCCGTGAATGTCGAAAGGTGTTCCGAGATATTTCGTTGCCATGGCCGAGCATTCAATGTGCCAGCCCGGAAATCCTTCGCCCCATGGCGATGTCCATCGCATCAAATGTTCCGGCGGTGCTTTTTTCCAGAGGGCGAAATCAGCAGGATTTTTTTTCTCACTCTGATTCTCTAATTCACGGCTGCCGGCAATCATCTCGTCAATTTTCCTTCCTGACAATTTTCCGTAGTCATTGTTCTTCGCATATTTCGTTACATCGAAATACACGGAGCCATTCACTTCATACGCCAAACCTTTTTTCAGAATTTCCTGAATCATGCTGATCTGCTCAATGATGTGTCCGGTGGCAGTCGGCTCAATGCTTGGCCGCTCGTTGTTGAGCAAATCCATCGCATCGTGATACATGTTCGTGTACTTCTGCACCAACTCCATCGGCTCCACGCGTTCGAGTTTTGCTTTCACAGAAACTTTATCAATTGCTTCACGATCTTCCTCTTCAAAATGACCTGCATCAGTGATGTTGCGCACGTAGCGGACTTTATAACCAAGATGTTTAAGCCAGCGATAAACAATGTCGAACGTGACGTAGGGTCGCGCATGCCCGAGGTGTGATTCACCGCTCACCGTAGGTCCGCACACGTACATTCCGACATAGGGAGGATTGAGTGGAATGAAAATTTCCTTTTCACGCGAGAGACTGTTTGTGATGTGGAGCTGACTCATGGCGCAAAGATAGAAGCAGAGTATCGTTTTCGTAAATGAACTTCACTTGGCTATTTTTAATTGCGAACTTTGAAACATGTTCATTAAAACATCATGGATTTCTACCGGCGGTTTTGCAGCCATCCTGTTTTGCTTTTTTCTTCCCTTCATGGATTTGAAGTGCAATGATGCCTTGATTGCAGAAGTAAGCGGAATCGAACTCATCACCGGACAGGATATTCACAACGCACCTCAGCTTCCGGATACACTATTAAAGGATGAACAGAATGAAGAGGCGACTCACATTGACCGGAATTATTTTGCAGTCACTGCATTCATTCTTGCGCTTGCGGGACTCATCTTGAGTTTTGCCATGGGAAAGATGAAAGAAATGTTTTTGACGATCATTGGATTGGCCGGCGCGATGTGTTTGTTTATGATGAAAATTCAGCTCATGAGTAAAATTGCAAAAGACACCGATGCCACTGCGAAATACATCGTCAACATCGAATTTGTTTTTGGCTATTGGCTCACGCTGATTTTATTTTTGATTGTAGCCTTTCTCAACTTATATGTGTTTATGGAAGAAAGCAGAAAAGCAATCAGTAATAAGCCAACCGATCTTTACTTTTGAGCCAATACTGAATAGTTATGAAAAGAGATGATTTGCTGTTTTCACTCATTGGCAAAGAACTGGAACGCCAGCGCAATGGTATTGAATTAATTGCATCGGAAAACTTCGTTTCACAGCAAGTGCTTGAAGCGATGGGCAGTTGCCTGACGAATAAATATGCCGAAGGCTATCCGGGCAGAAGGTATTATGGTGGTTGTGAAGTGGTAGATGAAGTGGAACAACTGGCAATCGATCGCGTGAAGGAATTGTTTGGCGCCGTGTATGCCAATGTGCAACCTCATTCGGGAGCACAAGCGAATTCTGCAGTATATCTGGCCGTGCTACAGCCGGGTGATAAAATCTTAGGATTGAATCTTTCTCATGGCGGTCATCTCACACATGGTTCACCCGTGAATTCTTCAGGTAAATTGTATCACCCGGCTTTTTACGGCGTGGAAAAAGAAACCGGAAGAATCAACATGGATGAGGTGGCGCGAATTGCCAGGGAGGAAAAACCGAAACTCATCATATGCGGCGCCTCTGCTTACTCGCGGGATTGGGATTATAAACGCTTTCGTGACATTGCTGATGAGGTGGGAGCATTGCTAATGTGCGACATGGCACATCCTGCAGGATTAATCGCATGCGATCTCTTAAATGATCCGCTTCCTTATTGCCACGTTGTTACTTCTACCACACATAAAACGTTACGTGGTCCCCGCGGAGGAATTATTCTTATGGGGAATGATTTCGAAAATCCCTGGGGAGTAAAGACTCCGAAAGGCGAAATAAGAATGATGAGCTCATTGATTGACTCTGCGGTTTTTCCCGGACATCAGGGCGGTCCGCTCGAGCACATCATTGCTTCTAAAGCAGTTGCCTTTGGTGAAGCATTAACTGATGAATACACCGAGTATATCAAGCAGGTTCAAAAGAATGCACAAGCCATGGCGCAGGAATTTATTAAACGTAATTACAACATTGTGTCAAATGGCACTGACAATCATTTAATGCTAATCGATCTTCACAATAAAAACATTTCCGGCAAGAAAGCCGAGAATTCACTCAACGCAGCGCACATCACGCTCAACAAAAACATGGTTCCTTTTGATGATCGTTCTCCAATGGTTACATCCGGAATAAGGATTGGAACGGCGGCAATCACTTCGAGAGGAATGAAAGAAAATCACATGTCCCAAATCGTTGAATGGATCGATCAAATCATACTTCATGCCGATGATGAAACCAATATTGTCAACGTCAAATCAAAAGTAAATGCTTACATGCAGCAATTTACATTGTATGCATAAAGAGGAAGGTTCTTACCTGCAAGCCTTCGCAATCTGATTTTTAGGATCCTTCTCAAATCGTTACCAAACAACAATTTCCGACCAACCATTAAATGGCAACAGCTGCCGCTGTGCAATTAATTCACCGGTAACAATTTAAAAATAGGCATCGTAAGGTAGTCCTCGATCTATTATAAAGTATGGTTAAATCTTAACCCGCACCTTATATGAAAAGCAATATTAAAAGGTACTTACGGAGCATCTCAGTAGCTCTTGTTTTTTGTATTTCATTATCGCTGAAAGTTTATTCACAAAGTACAATTTCTGTGAGCCTCTCAACGATGCGCACATTACCATCAGAATGGCTGGGCTATAATGGGCAAAATACAACTCATGACAATGAGTACTGGAGTGAATCTAATTTGGTTGGACATGTTCCTTTGCTTCATCCTAAACTTTTGCGTTTTCCGTCTAACTCCGCATTTTGGGATTGGAAGAGAGGATGGTTTTCGACTTCGCCAGTTGTTCCTACAGGTTTAGCCACAGCTCCTAGAGAAAGCGATTATTTAGAGGATTTCAAGCAAGTAACTGATTCGGCTCATTGTGATGCGTTGTTCACGCTAAACATGATTACGGCTACGCTTCAGGATCAAATTGCTATGTTAAAGCATGCAGATTCAATCGGCATCCCTGTTAAATATATTGAGTTAGGAAATGAATTTTATTTATCGCCAACAAACAACGTTGATTATGGTACAGGTACGGGGGCTTGCAATGCTGTGTTTCCAACACCAAAGTCTTATGCTCTGGTGGCTAATACCTGGATCGATACGATTCACCATTATTTTCCAAACGCTAAAGTTGCTGTTGTTGGTTGCTACCAGAAAGGTGGTGCGACGCCACTTTATGCAACTTGGAATGATTCGGTGAGATCCTATATCAGTGGCCGAGAAGATGCGTGGACTTTTCACGTTTATCAAGGTTCAGCTCCTTATGATTCCAGTTTGACACAGCAACAGTGGCAAACGGTAGGAGCGAGCGATCTTCCAGTCTGGATGAGTCAAACGGATTGGGCAATAAATGTTCTTCTGAATAAATCCATGAATAAAATGGATTTAGGTAAAGAAGTATGGATCACCGAATTTAATTTGCTTGACCCATCAAGACCCACACAAGGCAAATGGGGAGCAGGATTATATCTTGGAACGCTTGCAATGAAATTTCTCGAGGTACCGAATATTACTCATCTAACTACGCAAGCGATGAGTGGAACAGCGATATGGGGAATGTTTTTTGACAGTAATGATGGATTTAATTTTAGTCAAGACGTCGACACATCGATTTTTACATCTTATCCAAATCCTCCACCCACCACCGATTGGGGTTGGACAGCTAATGGATATGTAATGAGTACAATTAGCGATGCGGCTAATGGAATGACAACATGTTCAAAGTTGCATTTCAATAATGTTCCAATGATAACATTCGTAACTACTCTTGGGGATACCGGTACTTACGAAGGCTTGTACGGATGGGCATTTAGCAATACCTCCGGAACGAAATCTGTCATTATGAATATTTCATCCTCAAGCTATACATTAAATGTTGGAAGTTTATTTTCGTCAGGGGGCACCTATAAACTAATGAGCGATGATCCGCTTCAGATGATTGCGACTTCATCTGATATCTCTATAACGACCGGAACTCTTGGATCTACTCTTACTGTGCCTCCATATTCTGTAATTGAAATTGCGAGTAATCTGGTTCCGGCTGCGGCTCCAACCGTGGTTTTAAATGTTAGCAGCAACGTTTCCATTTGTTCAGGAGACAGCATACAATTGGATGGAGGAGCAGGTCATACTGCGTATGTTTGGTCAACTGGTGAAACGACGAGAAAAATCTGGGTTAAAACTGCGGGAACTGTTTGGGTTCATGCCACTGATAATTCATCCGGATATTGGGGTGGCGACTCGGTAACAGTCACTGTAAATGCGTTACCACCGAAGCCAAATGCTCAGGTGCTGGGAACAAAATTTTTCTGCGCCGGCGGTAGCACTACAATACATACAAATACCACTGTTTTAGGTCCCTCATTTCTTTGGAGCACAGGAGAAACAACTATGGATATTCTGGCAACTACCGCGGGGTCTTATTATGTTGATGTGACAGATCAGAATGGATGTACAGCACGTTCGGATACAGAGACTATAATAGTGTTTCCTCTGCCGCAAGCAACAATTACAGTGAGCGGGCCTACACAGTTTTGTTATAACTCCAGCACGACTTTGGTTGCTCCTCCGGGATATATCTCTTATACATGGTCAAACAATCACTTTGGACAAACTCAGACTACTTCAACTGCAGGAACTTACTATGTCGTAGTAAAAGATTCAAACAACTGCTCAAACCAAAGTTTAAATTCAATTACTCTTACTGTTTGGACACCGCCGGTTCCACCTCTTAATATTAATGGAGGCGGGCCAGCTTATTGTTCCGGTTCGCCCGAATATCTTTCTACTATTTCCGGATATACTTATCAATGGATTCAAGGCGGTAATAATATTCCCGGAGCTACAAGTGTTAATTACACTCCTGCGTCCTCCGGAAACTATAAAGTTACCATTACGGACGTTAATGGGTGTACAAACACCTCCAATTCACAGCTTATTACTATATATAATAACCCTAGCCCTAATATTACTGTTACAGGCGGTACAAGTATTTGTCAAGGTCAATCAACAAATTTAAGCTCATCAAACACAAGTTATGTCGCATATTTGTGGTCAACCGGATCAACGGCAACATCCATTAATGTCAGTTCTGGCGGTAATTACACTCTGACTGTAACGGATGGAAATGGCTGTGTTGGCACTTCTGCCCCTAAGCAAATAACAGTTAATTCATTACCCACTCCATCAATCAGCGCAGGTGGCCCTACCGAATTTTGTAGCGGAAGTAATGTCGTCCTTTCAGTAAATCAAACTTATAACAGTTATTTATGGTCAAACAATCACTTTGGTCAAACTCAAACAATTAATTCGTCTGGGACTTATAATTGCACCGTAACGGATGTGAATGGATGTCAGGGAACGTCGAACTCAATTAGCGTAAATGTTCACACTTTGCCGACTCCAATTATTTCCACTAGTAGCGGTACAACAACATTCTGTTCAAATGCCGGAGTTTATTTAAATACAACAACAAGCGGCTATAATTATCAATGGCTTAAAAGTAATGTAGCAGTAGCTGGCGCTACTAATCAAACCTATACTCCAACGGCATCAGGCAATTACAAGCTTACTATAAGTGATGCTATGGCCTGCACGGCGTCTTCAAGCTCCATGCAGCTTACTCTTAATTCTCCGCCTTCACCGAGCATAAATGGATTAACAACAGTATGCAGCGGTACCCCAACTACACTTAGCGCTAACACAACTTATGCGAGTTATTTATGGTCCACAGGTGCAACGACTCAATCCATAACAGTCAATACAGCGGGAACTTACAGCCTCACTGTCACAAACACTAATGGATGCACAGGAACAGCAAGCACTACTCTTCAATCCGGATCTGCTGTCGTTCCTGTTATATCAGCATCTGGTCCAATTGATTTTTGCAACGGGGGATCTGTTACGCTAAGTACCATTCCAGCTAATTATAGTGCCTATTCATGGTCAAATGGTAAAATAACCCCCACAGTTTTAATTAATAGCAGCGGAAGTTACACTTGCACAGTAACTGATGCTAACGGGTGTACGGCTACTTCTTTGGCTACTGTGGTTAATGAGCATAACCCTGCAGCTCCTAATGTATCAACGAATGTTGGAGCAACAACCTTTTGTGATAACGCTAATGTTTATTTAACGAATGATGCTGTTGGTTATAATTATCAGTGGTTTAAAGGTAGCACAGCCCAATCAGGTGCCACCAATCAAAATTATACACCGGCATCTTCTGGGGTCTATAAGGTGCAGATTACTGATAATATTGGATGTTCTGCAATGTCGTCACCACTTACAATAACAATTAACACACATCCCTCACCAAGCATTACTGGCTTAACAACAGTATGCGGATCTAATCCTGTTACCCTAAGTGCTAATACAAGTTATCTGAATTATCTATGGTCTACTGGTGCTACTACTCAATCAATTTCTGTTTCTAATCCTGGGACTTACAGTTTAACTGTGACTGATGTAAATGGCTGCACAGGAACAGCAAGTACAACAATTCAATCAGGATCTGCTACAGTGCCAGTCATCAACGCTTCGGGTGCAACAGAATTCTGTAACGGCGGGTCAGTTACTTTAAGCACTTCTCCGTCTAATTATAGTTCGTATTTATGGTCTAACTCGAAAACTACCTCAACAACAACTGTAAATACAAGTGGAAATTATAGTTGTACAGTTACCGATGCTAATGGCTGTACCGCTACTTCAGCACCAATTAATGTAAATGTTCACACGCTGACAGCTCCCTCTGTACTTACGAGTACGGGAGCTACTACGTGGTGCACAAATGATCCGGTGTATTTGACTACTGACGCTGTAGGTTACAGCTATCAATGGTTTAAGGGAAGTACAGCACAGTCAGGAGCTACAAACCAAAATTATACTCCTACCACAAGTGGAAGCTACAAAGTTAGAATAACAGATAATATAGGATGCACAAGTACTTCAAGTTCTCTTTCAATAACAATTACTTCTTCGCTTTCACCAACAATTACGGGAACACCGATGATTTGCAACGGCAGCGCAACTACTTTGAGTGCCAATACAAATTACTCAACTTATTTATGGTCGACTGGAGCCACTACACAAACTATTTCAATTGCTTCGGCTGGCACATATAGTTTAACAGTGTCAAACGCGTCCGGATGCTCTGGAACGGCTAGCATAAGTGTTTCGACTGGCTCAATAACTGTTCCGACGCTATCGGCTTCCGGTCCCACAGAATTTTGTACTGGAAGCTCAGTTACCCTGAGCACAACGCCGTCTAATTATTCCTCTTATTCTTGGTCAAATAGCGTTACTACTTCAACTGATATAATCAATAGTAGTGGAAGTTATAGTTGCACCGTAACAAGTGCAAATGGATGTAGTGCAACATCGTTGCCGGTGGCAGTGAACGTGCATGTGCTGAGCACGCCGGTGGTGACGACCAGCAGCGGTGCTACGACGTATTGTTCAAATTCGGGTGTGTATTTAACGACCAGTTCTTCGGGTTATAATTATCAATGGTTCAAGGGAACCGTAGCACAACCAGGTGCGACCGATCAAAATTATAGCGCTTCTAATTCTGGAAATTATAAGGTACAAATTAGTGATAATATCGGGTGTTCCTCAACTTCTTCCCTCTTATCAATAACTGTGAATTCTGCACCTGTTCCAAGTATCACTGGTGGCGGAATTATTTGTGGAGGTAGTTCAATAACATTAAGTGCTAATGCAGCCTATGCAACTTACTTATGGTCGACAGGTGCAACTACCCAATCCATAACAGTTAATACGGCAGGAACTTACAGCCTCACTGTCACAAACACTAATGGATGCACAGGAACTGCAAGCACGACTCTTCAATCCGGCTCCGCAACCATTCCAGTATTGTCAGCTTCCGGTCCTACTGATTTTTGCAATGGAGGTTCAGTAACTCTAACTACCATACCATCTAATTATAGTTCATACTTATGGTCCAATGCCAAAACTACTGCAACGAATACCGTAAGCACAAGCGGGAGCTATTCTTGCACAGTGACAGATGCCAGCGGTTGTACAGCCACTTCCTTGCCATTAGTAGTAAATGTCCATACATTACCAACACCTAATGTATCGACAAGTGTTGGCCAAACCACTTTCTGTGATAATTTAAATGTGTATTTGACGAATGATGCCGTAGGCTATAATTATCAATGGTTCAAAGGGATAACTGCACAATCAGGCGCCACGAACCAGAATTTCACTCCAACTTCATCAGGAAGTTATAAAGTTCAGATAACTGATAATATTGGTTGTTCTGCAACGTCAAGCGGCTTATCTATAACTATTAATACGCATCCGTCGCCATCTATTAACGGTGGTTCGGTTATCTGCGGCTCTAATCCCGTTACTATAAGTGCCAACACAACCTATCTCAGCTACCTATGGTCAACGGGAGCGACGACACAATCTGTTTCAATTAATACTCCGGGCACTTACACTCTCACAGTAACTGACGTGAATGGTTGCACCGGAACCGCAAGTGCTACACTCCAAACTGGTTCGGCAATTGTTCCGTTAATTAATGCGTCTGGACCAACCGAGTTTTGTAATGGTGGATCTGTGACTTTGAGCACTTCACCATCTAATTATACTTCATACTTATGGTCCAATGCCAAAACAACTCCGACGAATACCATAAGTGCAAGCGGAAGCTATACCTGCACGGTGAGTGATGCGAGCGGTTGTACGGCGGTATCGTTGCCGGTGTCAGTGAACGTGCATGTGCTGAGCACGCCGGTGGTGACGACCAGCAGCGGTGCTACGACATTCTGCGATAACTCTAATGTCTATTTGACAACCTCAGCTGAAGGATATAACTATCAATGGTACAAAGGTGCGGTGGCTCAATCAGGTGCGACCGATCAGAACTATAGTCCTTCATCGAGCGGCAGCTACAAGGTTCAGATCAGCGACAACCTAGGTTGCTCATCGACCTCTTCGAGCCTAGGTATTACGATCAATGCGGCTCCAGTGCCTGGGATAACGGGTGCGGGCGTGGTGTGCAGCGGCAGTTCAGTGACGCTGAGTGCGAACAGTGCGTATTCAGGTTACCAGTGGTCGACCGGTGAGACGACTCAATCCATCTCAGTGAATACAGCGGGAACCTATACTCTGACCGTCACCAATGTAAATGGTTGTACAGGTAGTGCGAGCACGACGGTACAGTCGGGTTCAGCGACGGTGCCGTTGGTGAATGCTTCTGGTGCGACGGAGTTCTGCAGCGGCGGTTCTGTGACCCTGAGCACTATGCCATCCAACTACAATTCATATTCATGGTCCAATGGTCAGACGACCTCGCAGATTACAGTGAGCACGAGCGGCAGTTACAGCTGCACGGTGAGTGATGCGAGCGGTTGTACGGCGGTATCGTTGCCGGTGTCAGTGAACGTGCATGTGCTGAGCACGCCGGTGGTGACGACCAGCAGCGGTGCTACGACATTCTGCGATAACTCTAAT
>Ga0335085_10008664_pt1 | contig 15493 bp, 13 predicted proteins | sample Lox_Sample_45_FD_206712 | JGI IMG/M metagenome (GOLD analysis project Ga0335085, IMG submission 206712) | Soil microbial communities from Loxahatchee National Wildlife Refuge, Florida, United States - Lox_Sample_4.5 | ecosystem: Environmental > Terrestrial > Soil > Wetlands | place: USA...
TTTACGCGCAAAAAAAGGCGGCACGAACGGTCGTACCATTCGTGCCGGGAGGCCAGTGACGCAAACTACTTCCGGCTTGGAGAGGATCTCCTAACCGGAATATATACACCATAGCATAGATTCTGGAAATTGCAAATACAGATTTCAAAATTTATTTGAAAGGTGTCCGATTGTCCCACATTCCGACATCATTACGAACTCATAGCCCCTTCAGGGCTCCAGGCGGGAGCATTCCGGGGCGCTAACGACCCAATCGGCGCAATGCGGTGAGGGTCAGAATGCATCATAAATAGATATTTACGAGAATGTACCGTGCGTCGGGCATGGTTGGCCTGAAGGGTAAGCGATTCCAGCGAAAGCCATTCGGCCGATGCGAGTCCGGGAATCGATCGAAAAGTAGTGGCACCGAGAAGCGTTCAAATCGCTCCATCAAAACGGAGAAATTTCCTAAAATCCAGAATTTTGGATTTTAGGGGTACGAAATGGGCTGTCTGCCGCCCTTGGCAGTTACTGGGCCAGTTGCTCTGCCGCTTCGGCCAGGTCGAAGTCTTTTGCCGTCAGGCCGCCTGCATCGTGCGTGGTGAGAGCCAGGCGGACGCGGTTGTACCTTATATCGATGTCAGGATGGTGACCGGCTCCTTCGGCCAGCTCGCCGACACGGTTGACGAAATGGAGAGAACCAAGGAAGTCTTTGAATTGAAAGGTCTTTATAAGCATTCCGTTTTCGATCTTCCAACCCGAGAGCTTGCCTAAGCGGGAGTGAGCCTCTTCGGCTGAAAATATGAGCATACGTTCTTCTCCAGAGATGCGGTTCTCTGGTAGTGTCCTCAGTCTCCGAGCCTAATGGCGTGACTCAAGATCGGTCGCTAACATGGGCCTAAATGCCCATGCCCCTTCCGCGTCTCCTTACGAAGCCTCTTCACAAATGCATTTTTCAGCAGGCTGTAAGGTCGTGCCCCTTCAAAGCGACTTCAGACTGAGGCGCTGCCAGATTTCAGGAGGGGGAAGTCCTCAAGATCAGAGTTCATTCTACGCTTTTGATCGGCACTATGCTTCTGGTACGGGGTATGCAATCCGGGCGCCGGAGCTATGCCTCGGACGCACCGGGCGCGAGGGTCATATCGAAGGCCGAGTATCGCTTGTTCTGGCCGCTGATCTCTGAGCGCAGCTCCAGCCAGAGTTCATCGGGAATCTTCAAAAAGACCTCGACCACGGCGGGATCAAATTGCGTTGCGGAGCAGCGGAGAATCTCCTGGCGCGCCTCAACGAAGTCACGCGCCTTGCGGTAGGGGCGGTCGCTGGTAATGGCGTCGAGCGCGTCGGCGACCGCGAAGATCCGCGCCCCAATGGGAATTTGGCGCCCGCTGAGGTGGTTTGGGTAACCTGTTCCGTCGTAATGCTCCTGATGACAGAAGACGATCTCTGCCGCTCCGGAGAGAAACGGGATCTTGCGCAGCATGTGATAGCCGCGAGCACAATGTTCGCGCATCAAATCCTGTTCTTCCGGAGTGAGAGTCCCGGGCTTTCGCAGGATCTCATCGGGGATCGCCATTTTGCCGATGTCGTGCAGAAAGGCTCCGCGCGCGATGATTTTGATTTCCTCGGGCGGAATCCCCATGGCGCGAGCTAAAGCGATGGCGTAAGCCGTTACCCGCTTGGAGTGCCCCTCCGTCTCAGAGTCCTTAAGGTCAAGGGCATCGCCCAGCGCCTCAAGAGTGACGTCATAGGAGTGCTCCAGATCTTCCATTGCATGGCGGAGCATGTCGGTTCTGGCGCGCACCATCTCTTCAAGGCTCTGGTGGTAATTCTGCGTTTCCTCGAGCGCCTGGCGATGGTTGAGAGCCCTCTCAACCGTGCCTAACAACTGCTCGCGCTCGAAGGGCTTGAGCAGATAGTCGTAGGCCCCGCGGCGCATGGAGTCAATGGCCACGCTGATGTCGTGAACCGCGGTCACCATGACGACGGGCAGGTTCGGCTGCTGCGCATGAATGCGCTCAAGCAGCGCAATGCCGTCGAAGTCGGGCATGACGATGTCAGTGAGCACCAGATTGAAGTTATTCATTTCCAGCGCTGCGAGAGCCTCGCGCGCCCCGCTGGTGAGCTCAACGGCGTATCCATGGCGCTCAAGAGCCGCAGCAATCATGGTCCGCACCGGCGGCTCGTCGTCGACCACGAGAACCCGCGCGGGCTTGCGCGCCCTCTCACTACTGTCCCTGCGGGCATTTCCCGAGGGATCTGGTTTTATCGTTCCTGCCAAATTCATGGCCAAACAGAAACCTCCATCCCCTACGAGCTCAAGGAGACCCTATGCGAAGATAAGCGATCCTTGCGCTCTTGCACTGTTCAATCTCTCCACAAGTGCCGTTGCGGCGGCGGCTTGCGGCGGCAGGCGCCATACCGGGTCTTCTGCGATTATGCGCCGTGCGCTCGTGATATTCCATGAAGCCCTGTCAATTTGCAGAAACGGCGAAGATTCCGATCAATTCGTATCCCCCTTTTGTTTCTGCAGAGGATTTGGCAGGCAACGAAAGCCGAACAAAAAGACAGGTGACCTATGGGTTCTGGCGTTGCCGCGAAAGCAGGGGAGCGGCCGACCAGAAATCTCTGCCTAGAGGCTATCACCTCCACAGCGCAACCTCAATGACACAAATGTTGCACCGGGAGCAAAGATTGCTAACGCCATGAGGCCGGCATTATGGAGGACATGAGTATCGAAATGCCGGAGCCTCATGGGTGCACGGCTGGCGCCGTGCATACCACGCGGCGGCCCAGTCTTGCTGGATCATTAGACGGCTTCGGCTCGCGGTCGAATTCACCGGCAGGAACATTTTTAGTAATGCGGGAGGCTGCGCCAGTCAAAATGCGGCACCGAGCATCGTTGGATGGCTGACGCTATGCGGCCGGCATAGGGACTGTCAGCAGAGCGAAGGGAGCAGGGAGGCCAGCGCGGCATGCCGGAACCTCATGGTTGCTTTGGTGGGCGGCGTGCACGAAATGCGGCGGCCCAGCCCTGCCTGGTTATTTGGCGGCTTCGGCTCACGGCCAAAGCATCGGCAGGGACATCTTTGGTGATGCAGGAGCCTGCGCCGATGTACGCCCCCTCACCCACGCTGATGGGCGCGACCAGGGTTGTATCGCTGCCCACAAAGACGCCCTTGCCGATGCGGGTGGGGGATTTGCTGACGCCGTCGTAGTTGCAGGTGATGGTTCCGGCGCCGATATTCGATCCTTCGCCAACTTCGACGTCGCCCAGGTAGGAGAGATGGTTGGCCTTGGCACCCTTGCCCAGCCGGGCCTTCTTGGTTTCGACAAAGTTACCCACATGCGCGTTCTCGCCGATCTCGCTGCCCGGACGCAGGTGCGCGAAAGGGCCGATCTCGGCGCCATCGGCCACAGTGGAATCCTCAAGGATGCAGTTCTGACGGACCAGAACTCCGTTGCCGAGCGTGCAGTTTTCAAGCACTGAGAAGGAACGGATGCGGCAGCCGCTACCGACCCGCGTGCGGCCAAGCAACTGCACAAACGGCTCAACCAGCGTATCGGCCGCGACTTCGACTTCGGGGTCGATGACGCAGGTTTCGGGTCTCAAAATGGTAACGCCGGCGGTAACCAGCCTGGCCGCCGCGGAGTCCCACTGCGCCGCATTCTTTTTCGCTTTTGCCGTCAATTCTGAATTTGTCTTCATTGCGCCCTCTGCCGCGTTGATGCATAGCATGGATCAGGATCAGACTGTTTTCAAATCTGCTGCAAGTTTCCGGGGATTAATTCGATTTTTCTCTCGCACCTACTGTTTTCTTTTGCGCTGTTCCCTTTTGCGGTGCAGGCTGCGGTATGGTAATGTCGATGGTTTTGGGCGAGCCCAGATTGAGTGTGTCCAGGCCCGGCTTGATCTCCGGTTTATTGCCCACCACCAGCACGGCCAGCTTTCCGGGATGGATATATTGTTTCGCCGCCGCAGTCACGTCGTCGAGTGTGACCTTTTCAAGCGCGGCGCGGTAGGTTTCGAGATAATCGGCCGGATAGCCGTAGAACTCCAGCCTCTCGCGCTCCGCCAGGATCTTGTCCTTTGTATCGTAGCGGAAGAGGAACGAGTTGAGGATGTCGTCCTTGGCGCGTTTGAGTTCCGCCTGCGTGAACGTCCGGGAGTTTAAAGCAGCAATCTCGTCCAGTGCGGTCGTTATGGCTTCGACGGTGGTTGCGCTCTTGGTGAGCACTTCTACGCGAAAGGGGCCTGGATGGTCGTAAGGCAGCTCAAAGCCGCCGCCCACGGCGTAGGCCAGTCCCAGTTGGGTGCGGATCTTTTGAAAGAGCCGGCTGCCAAATCCGCCGCCGAGGATTTCGTTCAATACGTCGATGGCGGGGACGTCTGGATTGTGCCGGTCGATGCCCAGAGCCACAATCTGCACGTTCGATTGGTCCACGTCTTCCTTGCCGATAAAGTACACGCCCGGTGCGGGACCGGCAAACTCATCGTGGCGCGGCGGCTGGGGCGTGACGGGAGGAAGTCCCTCGAAGACGGCGCGCACCCTGGCCTCCATCGTGGCGGGGTCGAAGTCGCCGCTGACGCTAACGATCAGCTTTCCTTTAAGGGTGCGGTCGTGCCAGGCCTTGAGGTCAGCGAGCGTGACTGCGCTGATGGTGACCAGCTCGGGCTGCCGGGTATAGGGACTGCTGACACCGTACACCAGCTTCGCAGCCTCGCGCCCGGCGATGGCGTCTTCGTCGTCGTTACGCCGAACAATGGCGGTAGCTTCCTGTTGCTGCGCCAGCCTGAGCTTTTCCGCACTGAATTGGGGATGAAACAGCAGGTCCATGGCCAGCGAAAACACCTTGTCGGCGTCGCCCGTCAGAGAGTCCCAGGAGAGCGCGGTGGAATCGTCATCGCCGGCTGTCTCAATGTGCGCGGCCCGGGTCTCGAGGAAGTTGTCCATTGCGTCGCCGCTCATCTTTGCAGTGCCGCTCGTCCGCCACGCCTGCGAATACAGATCGATCAAGCCAGCCTTTGAGGGGTCAACATCGCGCGAACCGCCGGGAATCAGCACCGACCCGGAGATGAACGGCAGATCGTGGTTCTCCTGCAAAAAAACCACAATGCCGTTCCTGAGCTCGATTCGCCTGGGCTGCTGCGGATGGAATTGGTGAAGCGTGGGGATGGGAATCTGCTCCCACGGCCGGGCTTGCTGGGCGGGAAGAAAAGCCGGCAGAAGTAAAGCTGCGCCGAGAAGGGAGGCGAGGACGCGGGGCCGAATGGAACTCAGCACCTGCTTGCCACTGACCACCGACCGCCGAACCTTGTTCCTCATTGCGCGCCTCCGTGCTGGCTGGTTGCTGCCACCGGCGGCTCGGTATCGATCTCGGCGCTGGTCCGGTTGGAGGCTACAAAGATCTGATTCGCCACACGGCGAATGTCTGCCTTCGTTACCATGTCTACCTTGTCGAGTTCGAGAAACAACTGGCGCCAGTCGCCGTAGCGCGTCTGAAATGCCGCCAGCGAGTCGGCGAGTCCTTCGTTGTCGTCAAGGCCACGCAGAAGGTCGGCGCGGGCGCGGGTCTTGTACATCTCGAGCTCCGCATCGGTGACGCCGGCTGTCTTCAGCTTTTCAATTTCCTTGTGAATCGCCTCACGCATCTCGGCCGGCGTGTGGCCGGGCAGCGGGATGGCATAAAACGCGAAGAGGCTCGGGTATTTTTCGCCGGGATAGGGGCTGAAACCCGCAGCGTCGGCGGCGATCTGCTGCTGCTCAACCAAACTGCGGTAGAGCCGCGAAACGCGACCGTTCGACATGATGTCGCTGATGGCGTCGTACACTGCGTCGTCGGGGTCGCGGTAGTCGGGCCGGTGATAACCCTCGATATAAATCGGCTGCGTCTGCTCGCGGATTACTACTGATTTCTCCGCGAATTGCTTCGGCTCCACAGTGGTCATATCTTCCGGCTTGGGACCGCCGGGGACGCGGCTGAAATATTTCTCCAGCATGGGCATTGCAGTCTTTGTGTCCACATCGCCCACGACCGCAACCACAATGTTGCCGCCAACGTAGTACTTCTTGTGGAAGGCCATGGCTTCGGTGGCCGTAATCTGGCTGACCTCGCTGGGCCAGCCGATTTCGCTGCGGCCGTAATTATGCGCAACGAAGGCCGTGGCCACAAACTGCTCCGCAAGCCGGCCCATGGGATCGGAGTCGACGCGCATGCGGCGCTCCTCGATCACCACGGAGCGCTCCTTGTAGAACTCGCGCGGGACGGTATCGGCAAGGCGGCTCGATTCCAGCCACGCCCACAGCTCCAGCCGGTTTTCCGGCATCGACCAGAAGAACTCGGTGTCGTCGAGCCCGGTTTCCGCATTCAGGCCGTGCGCGCCGTTGGCCTCTGCAACCTCAGTGAACTGGTTGGGGACGACGTATTTTTCCGCCTCGGCTTGCGCCTCGACAAATGCCTTGTAGAGATCATTGAGTTTCCTGGGGTCGCGGCCGGCCGGCTTTAGATATTCGGCTTGGTAGGCGTCGTTTGCAGCCTCAACTTTTTCAAGGGCCACCTTCTCGGCAGTGTAATCCGTGGTCCCGATCTCGCTCGTCCCTTTGAAGGCCAGATGTTCGAACATGTGCGCTAAACCGCTCTCGCCCATGGGGTCGTTCACATCGCCCGCGTCGACCAATGTGCGGTAGCTGAAAACCGGCGCTTCATGCCGCTCACAGATGATCAGCGTGAGCCCATTGGGCAGCACCTTCACCGTGGTCTCCTTTTCGAATTCATGCAAATACGGGGCGAGCGTGCTCTGTGCGTGCGCTGCGCTCCAGGCGGCGACGGCAAGCACTATTCCCAAAAAGCACTTCAAGAAACGGGGGAGAGACTTGGAAGGCATCCAACCTCCTTAATTACCGGCCATCCACTCTCTAACAAGCTATTGCCTGCGATTGGGGGCGTCAAACGAATAGAGGCTCATTCTTCCGCCGGGAAATGCGTGGATCGCGGTGGAGGACCATCTGCTATCCTCGGTGCGTCTCAGTTTTCCCGCTGGAAACCACCGTGGGGAGGGTTGCACGTAATGAGGCAAGCTCGATTGCTTCGCATCTACCAGATTGTAGGCATTATCTTTGTACTGTTTCTGTTTCTCTTAGCGCGTATTCTCCCTGCCAATTCGGGTGTCACCACCATGACACCCTTTAAATATGTCATCGTGTTTCTAGCTCTCTATTGCGCTGTAAGCGGGTTCACCCTTTCAAGACGGTTTCTTCGCGTTCGCGTGAATCCGAAAGCCGCCACGAAAAGCACACCCATCAATCGGTGGATGGCAGGGCACGTCATTCGTCTCGCATTTGCCATCGCAGTTAGCTTGTACGGGTTTTTACTGCACTTTGTCGGTGTTCCCGAATGGCTGGCCACTTCGCTGATCGCACTTGGCCTCATCCTGCTTCTGATCTGGAGGCCTGGAGATGCACCAGTAGAGCAGAATCCGTAGCCCAACCCAATACGCCATCGGGAAGCGGCAAAACTCAACCAACGATATAATCGAGCGATGGCGGAGAGCGCACAGGCGAAGCTTACGGTGCCCTCAGCAGCGGCGGGCGGCGACAAAAGCGCGCAGGATGCGGTGGAGAAGCTGCGCCGGCTGGAGGCACGGCTCCAGCAGTTGGGCAGCCTGATGGTGGCTTACTCGGGCGGCGTGGACTCGGCATTTTTAGCTGCAACGACGCATCGCGTGCTGGGCTCGCGCATGCTGGCGGTGCTGGCGGATTCTCCCAGCCTTGCCCGGCGCGATTTGGAAGATGCCTGCGCCTTTGCTCAGTCGCTCGGAATGCCACTACAAGTGGTGGCGACCGAGGAGCTGGACCGGCCCGAGTACGCGCGCAACGATCCCAGCCGTTGCTTCCATTGCAAGGATGAGCTGTTTGCCGTGATGAAGGCGTTAGGCGGCAAGCTGGGTTTTGAACAGATTGCTTACGGGATGAACGCCGACGACACCAGAGATTATCGCCCCGGCCAGCGTGCTGCCGACGAGCACCACGTGCTGGCGCCTCTGGCCGAGGCCGGGCTGACCAAGCTCGAAGTGCGTGCTCTGGCCAAGGCGGCGGGCTACACGGTGTGGGACCGTCCGGCGGCGCCGTGCCTCTCGTCGCGCGTGGAGTATGGCCGTACCGTGACGCGCGAAGTTCTTGAACAGGTGGAGCGCGGCGAGGAGAATTTGCGCCAGCTTGGATTCCGCGAGCTGCGCGTGCGGCACCACGGCGAGCTGGCCCGCGTGGAGATTGCGCGCGGTGAGCTGCCACGCGCACTGACGATGGAGATGCTGGACGCTATTAGCAAGGGGCTGAAGCAGGCCGGGTTCAAGTATGTGACGCTCGATTGCATGGGGCTGCGATCGGGGTCGATGAATGAGGTTTTACCCGTCGAGGTGCTGGCGCGGCGCGGCGCGTAGAGGGATCAGCGAGTTAGCAAGTCAGCAAGTCAGCGGGAAAGGCCACGGCGCAGACATAAAAAAGAGACGCGCTGCAGGTGGGCCTGAGGTCAACATCTGAATCTGATATTTTCCTCTCTAGTCCTCAGACAATTTAGAATCACAGAGCGATGCGTATTGGCTATCTGGAGTGCTTTTCCGGGATTTGCGGCGATATGCTGCTGGGCGCGCTGGTGGATGCAGGCGTACCCTTCGGCGTGCTTACCGAGACAGCTTCGGCCTTGAACGTTGGCGCGAGGCTGGAGATGCGCAAGGTAAGCCGCGGCGGGTTGGCGGCGATCAAGGTGGATGTGCTGACGGAGGGGTCAGAGAAGCAGGGACCAGGGGTCAGGGGTCAGGGGTCAGAATATGAGCACGGCCACGAGCACGGCGATCACACCCACGGCGATCATACCCACGGTGACCACACCCACGACGAGCACGCGCACGAGCCGGGCGCCGCGCATCATCGCCACGAGCACGCGCCGCATCGGTCGCTCTCGACGATTCTTTCGATCATTCAGGCGGCGACCCTCAGCGAGCAAGTGAAGCAGCGCTCGAGCCGCGCTTTCAAACTGCTGGGCGAGGCGGAGGCGGCGATTCATTCGATTCCCGTTGAGCAGGTGCACTTTCATGAAGTGGGCGCGGTGGACACGATCGTCGATATTGTGTGCGCGGCGGCTGGGTGCGAGGCGCTGGGCGTCGATCGTTGGCTGTCGTCGCCGCTGAACGTGGGCAGCGGTACGGTGAAATGCCAGCACGGCACTTTGCCTGTGCCTGCTCCGGCCACACTGGCGCTACTGGGCGACGCGCCGGTTTACGCCGCCGGCCCGCAAATGGAGCGCGTGACGCCTACGGGCGCAGCGGTACTGCGCATGTTGGATGTTGCTTACGGGCCGTTGCCCGCGATGCGCGTGAAGGCACATGGTTACGGCGCGGGCGGGCACGACACGCCGGGCGAGCCCAATCTTTTGCGGCTCATCGTCGGCGAGGCGGAGGATGAAGCTGCCGTTACCGAGCCGATTGCCGTGATTGAGACCGTGATTGACGACTCGACGCCGCAGCTGCTGGCCTACGTGAGCGAATTGCTGCTGGAGGCGGGCGCCTGGGATGTTTACCGTGCCGCAGTGCAGATGAAAAAAGGGCGTACCGGAGTGCAACTGACGGTTCTGTCGAGTCCCGAGCTTGCACCCGCGCTGCGCGAGCTGCTACTGCGCGAGACCACGACCATCGGGTTGCGCTGGCGCCTCGAAAACAAGATGGCTTTGGCGCGCGAGTTCGCCGAAGTCGAAACCGCATGGGGCAAAGTGCGAATCAAGATCGCGCGATGGTCGGCCGACTCGGTAGCGAATGCGTCGCCGGAGTACGAAGACTGCCGCAGGATCGCCCGCGAGCACGCGGTTCCGCTGAAGCTTGTGATGCAGGAGGCGATGCGGGCCTATGCGGAAGTCGCACGGAAGGTGGAGGGCCGTTGATGGATCGCTCGCAAATCGAGGCGCTATTGAACCAGGTGCGCGCAGGCAGCATGGGCGTTGCCGACGCACTGGAGCGGCTGCGCAATCTGCCCTTCGAGGATCTGGGATTTGCCAAGGTCGATCATCACCGCATGCTGCGCACAGGCATGCCGGAGGTGATCTTAGCTGAGAGCAAGACCCCGGCGCAGGTGGCGGCGATTTTTGCGCGCATGGCGGGGGCTGGCGGCAATGTGCTGGCTACGCGGGCCTCGCGCGAGGTGTATGCGGCGGTGCTGGCAACGGAAGCGCGCGCGGAGTTTCATGAGACAGCGCGCGCCATTACGCTGAAGCAGACCGAGGCCGCGGCGGGCAAAGGAACCATCGGCGTGGTATGCGCCGGCACCAGCGATTTGCCGGTGGCCGAAGAAGCGGTGGTGACTGCGCAGTTGATGGGCAACACGGTGGAGCTGGTCGCCGATGTGGGCGTGGCCGGCATTCATCGCCTGCTGGCGCAGCAGAATTCGCTCCAGTCCGCGCGCGTGCTGATCGTTTGCGCCGGCATGGAAGGCGCGCTGCCGACTGTAGTCGGAGGCCTCGTGAATGCGCCGGTGATTGCTGTTCCCACCAGCGTGGGCTATGGCGCTTCACTGGGCGGAGTGGCCGCGCTGCTGGGCATGTTGAATACCTGCGCGCCCAATGTCTCTGTCGTCAATATTGATAATGGATTTGGTGCGGCTTCGATTGCTTCGCTGATCAATCACTTGTGAAGGGAGCCCTGTGTGGAAAAGTAAGGGAATGGCCCCGCAAAAAAATAGGCAGGAGCCGGCGTCGCCAGCCCGACGCAAGTTAACGAGGGCCCTTCTGCACCCGCGGTGGCAATGGTTTGGAAGGCTCAGAAAATTGGGCCTAACGTTTAGCCTTTCCGTTCTCGGCCTTCTCATCACGATTTACTCCATACGCCCGATACTCTCTGTGGAATCGATCGGTCCACCGTCTCCGGGCGATATGGGCGACGTAAATGCGACAATCAGATTAGGGGGAGCTGTTTCCGTAACCAATTTATCTGTATATTGCAGCACGAATAAAGTGATTGTGGCTGACAGATACGGTCTCGTACTTCATCGCATTGCCTCGGTCGAAGAGTATCAGCAGTCGCACCTGGAGACAGGCGACTCCTTCACCGTAAGGTGTCCGGTGGGGTGGTCGCTTGCGATCGACAAAAATCGAGAGAATGCTTATTGGGTAATGGGTGTCCTAGTTCCTAAGGCTTGGGCCCTTGTTATCCCCTTCCGCCTCGTTGATGGGTTCCCTGATGATCGGAGTTTTATTGGGATAAAAGGGATGCGCCTTCGCGTTGAGGATTTTCCTAACCTCGATATATACAATGCGACGCAAATGGACGGAACGGTTGATATTCATTACTCGTGGTCTTTTCTTAATCTCAAGGGGGTGAAAACCTTCCGCGTGACCGGCAGCGCAGAGCGCCCGGACCAAATGGAATGGAAGGTCGTCCCCAAGGATGACCCCCCAATTGCCGACCCCCTTTTGCCAGGCGGCTTTATCACACGAGTGGATTTGGGTGGGAAGGGTTTTGCGATAACGATGGTCAATAGGGGCTTTCACCCCTAAATTCTGATTCTGAACCAAAGCGTGTTTCATCGGTTCTAGTTGCCGCTGTTACGCTTAGGGCTTTTTGTGTCCCTAGGAGTTCCATGTCCTGGCGGCCCAGTTTTTCTGAGAGAACGTGATTCAGGTCACTGTTTGCGTCTTCCTCCTATCCTGATCATGGTGGAATGAACGCCTTGGGCTCGCGCGGCGTACGGAGGAGTGTGTGACCGGTTCCCGTTGGCAGCGATGGCGCAGGACCTCGCAGATCCTCTTTCTGCTGCTCTTTCTTGGATTGCTGGTCTTCACGTCGTTGCGCCCCCTGCCGGGGACCACCAGCGACATCCACTTGTGGGCGCCAGTACGCATTTTCTTTGAGTGGGACCCGCTGGTGGCGATTGCAAATGCCATCGCCAGCCATGCGCTCTACCGCGGACTGCTTTGGAGCCTTATTATTCTGCTGCCCACACTCTTTTTGGGGCGCTTTTTCTGCGGCTGGATCTGCCCGCTGGGCACGTTGCAGCACTTCGTGGGAAACATGCGCTCGGAGGCGAAGCAAGGCAAGCGGCGCATTGAGTCAAATCGCTACAAACGCTGGCAGACGATCAAATATATAGTGCTGATTGCGGGTCTCGTGAGCGCGGCCTTCGGGTCGATGGTGATTGGCTGGCTCGATCCGATCAGTCTGCTGGCTCGCTCAATTGGTCTTTCGATGTTGCCGGCGTTGAACTATGCAGTGCGCGGCGCGCTGGCGCCGCTTGAACAGAGCCATGTGGCCGCGATCAAGGCAGCGGGCAATGGGATCCATGCGGTGCTCGCGGTGTTTGTGCTCGACTTTCGTCAGGCGCATTTCGCGCAGGGTTTGGCGCTGGGCATTTTGTTTATGGTGATTCTCTTCGCCAGCCTGCGCGTAACGCGGCTGTGGTGCCGCTCGATTTGCCCGCTTGGCGCGCTGCTCGGCGCGGTTTCACGCTGGTCAATATTGGGTCTGCAAAAGGATCCTGAAAGCTGCGACAACTGCGACCGATGCCTGCTCCACTGTCAGGGCGGCGATGACCCAATCGGCAGCGCGCCGTGGCGCAAATCCGAGTGCCTGTTGTGCATGAACTGCGTGGGCAGTTGCCCAAATCACGGGCTGAGGTTCCGCTTCTTCCGGTCGAAACCGAGGGAAGTGGCGTCGCCCGATCTTGGCCGGCGCCGCGCTATTACCGGACTTGCGGCCGGGGCGGTAGCCGTCCCGCTGATGCGCGCCAACACCGGCATGGGTAAGAGCCGCCACGAGCGTTTGCTTCGGCCGCCGGGTGCGCTCGATGAGCCTGATTTTCTCGCCCGCTGCATCCGCTGCGGCGAGTGCATGAAGGTATGCCCCAACAATGCGCTGCAGCCAACGTTGACCGAGGCCGGTTTGGAGGGATTGTGGTCGCCCACGCTGGTGCCGCGGATCGGCTACTGCGAGCCGAGCTGCGTGCTCTGCTCTGAGGTTTGCCCCACCGGCGCGATCTGGCAGATTACGCCAAAGGAAAAGGGCTGGGTGGTGGGCGTAGGGACGAACAGCCAGCCGATCCGCCTTGGCACCGCATTCTACGACCGCGGACGCTGCCTGCCCTGGGCCATGGCCACCGCCTGCATCGTATGCGAGGAGTGGTGCCCGGTTTCGCCCAAGGCGATTTACGTGGAGGATGCTGAAGTAGTGGATTCGGCGGGCAACACCAAAACGCTGAAGCAGCCGTACGTCGATCCCGACCGCTGCGTGGGCTGCGGCGCGTGCGAATTCGCCTGCCCGGTGCAGGATAGACCCGCGGTTTACGTAACCAGCATCGGCGAGAGCCGTTCGCCGAGCAGCCATATACTGCTCACCAGGAAGTAAGGAGTCTTGATTGAGAATGTTTGGGCCAGCAGCATGGGGTAAAGTCATTGGGTTGTTCGCAATTGCGGTTGTGATCGCGGGCGCCGGATGCAAGAAGAAGGCTGTCAATCCGTTCCCGGCGTCGGGGGCGGTGGCGGGATGGGAGAAGACAAGCGGAACGCGCGTTTTTGCGGCCAAGGATCTTTGGCACTACATTGACGGCGACGCTGAACAGTACATTCAGGCGGGCGTGGTTTCGACATCAACCTCCGACTACAAATATCAGAGCCAGTTGGAGGCAACAGTTGACGTTTACACGATGAGCGATTCCGGCGGCGCACGCAAGATGATGGCGAGCGGCCAGACGAGCGATGCCAAAAGAGTGCCTGTGGGCGACGAGTGCCTGGCGTACCAGCAGAGCGTGACATTCCGCAAGGGGCCGTACTTGGTGCGCATCGTCGCGTATGAATCCGGGCCAGGTACGCAGGAGGCGCTGCTGGCCCTGGCGCGCGGTGTGGAAGCGAAACTCTAAGAAAAGCAGCCGTGGAGCGGCCGCAGGATTACGACGAGAAAAGCGATGAAGAGTGGCAGGGAATTCGAGCAAGAGGCAACAGCGGCGGGACAGGGCGCGCCTGGCGTGACGCGGCGCGAGGCGATGCTGCAGCTGCTGCGCTTGGGCGGAGTGGCCGCGTGCGCGGCCGGCGCGGGCGTATGGCTGAACGAGCACAGCCGCCGCCCCATTGCCGCACTGGCCGAGCAGACGCGCCGCGATCATCGCGTTTCCGCTAATGCGCAATGGCCGCCTCTCACGGTGGTCCAGGGCGCGGAGCCGCGCAGGCTCGCGATGCAGGCGCTCGAAAACCTTGGCGGGATGCGCCGGTTTGTGAGCCGCCAGGATGTTGTGGTTCTGAAGCCGAACATTGCATGGGACCGCACGCCGGAACAAGCCGCCAATACGAATCCCGAATTGGTGGCGGAGGTGGTGCGGCAGTGCCGGCAGGCCGGAGCCAAGCGCGTGATTGTGACCGACGTGAGCTGCAACGAGCCGCGCCGCTGCTTTCAGCGCTCGGGCATCCAGGCGGCGGCGCTGGCCGAGGGCGCCGAGGTGATTTTGCCCGACCCTGACCATTTTCGCGAGGTCGATATAGGCGGCGTGATTCTGAAAAGCTGGCCGGTGTTTACGCCGTTTCTCGAAGCGGACAAGATCCTGAACCTGCCCATCGCGAAACATCATGTCCTGACCGGCGCCACCCTGGGCATGAAGAATTGGTACGGCATTCTGGGCGGGGAGCGCAGCCGGCTGCACCAGCAGATTCACCAGTGCCTGGTAGACCTGGCCAGCTTTATGCTGCCCACGCTCACCTTGATGGACTGCTACCGCATCTTGCTGCGCAACGGGCCGACGGGCGGAAACCTGGAAGACGTGGCGGTGAAGAAGACGCTGGTGGCCAGTACCGATCCGGTGGCGATCGACGCGTATGCCGCCAAGGCCTACTGGAATCTCGATCCCGAGCAGTTGCCCTATTTGCAGATGGCCGCGGCGCGGGGACTGGGAACGGTCGAGTTTGAGAAGCTGGCGGTGAAGGTGAACTAGCTGGGGTGATAAAGGCGGCAAGTCAGCGAGTCAGCAAACGGGGAAAACGCGCCCGGAAAACTACTGACGCCGCAAGGCGGGTTAACGAATCCAATAGAGGTAGACTCTATGTGAGTTGAGGGTACCTTCGATGGCTGCCGCCGAAATGGATTTCCTGCATCGCCAACTGGAGGAGCGGAAGCGCCGGCTGGAGACTGCGATTGCTCAAATGCCGGGCGACGCGAGTCTTGAAGGCCTGTTGCGCGAAGTGGATGCTGCGCTGGAGCGATTTTCCGCCGGCACCTACGGCCTGTGCGATACCTGCCATGACAGCGTGGAACGGGACCGGCTTTTGGCCGATCCGCTGATTCGCTATTGCCTCGACCATCTGACAGAACAGCAGCGCGAGGCGCTACAGCGCGATCTGGACCTGGCCTCGGAGCTGCAGCGGAGCCTGTTGCCGGAGGCGAATCTGAAATTCGAGGGATGGGAGACGAGCTATCACTACGCGCCCGCGGGACCGGTCAGCGGCGATTATTGCGACCTGCATCCATTCGATGGCCAACTCTACTTTATGCTCG